>OJKC01000028.1_pt1 | contig 169115 bp, 152 predicted proteins | sample 1596401 | NCBI WGS metagenome assembly OJKC01 (sample SAMEA4350162, study PRJEB24818) | metagenome | biome: human; feature: gut; material: faeces | place: Denmark | collected 2013-09 | reverse complement strand
GGGTCTTTTCCGCCTGCTGTGCACCATTTTCCCTTGTAATACACAAAGTATTCCTGCGGAAAAATGGCTTCAGCAGGCGAAAAATCCCTCGCTGTTGGTCATATTCCCGGTTTTCAGATAGACCCTAGTAAATTTTGTTATGGAGAAAGTTTGAAAGGGGTATTTTTATGGTTTGCAGCTGCTGCGGCACAAAGAAAGGTTTTTTGGAGATTTTCTATTCGGTTGAAGGAAGCAGGGAGGTCAAGCTCTGCAGCGATTGCCGGGAGGTGGTGGAAAAACTGGACAGAGATGTACTCGGCGGGGAAAAGGAGCTGTACGATCTCCATATGATCCAGCTTCAAAAACGTGCAAAAAATCCTTCCCAAGCGTTCCTGAGCTGGAAAACGGCGCACTTTCCGGTCGAGTAGGGAGTGCGCATGGTGAAAATCGGCGTCATTTCGGATACCCATGGGCTGCTTCGGGAGGAAGTTCTGGAAATTCTGCGGGACTGCGACTGCGTTTTTCACGGCGGGGATATCAACAACCAAGGCGTTCTGGATGCGCTGGGAAAAATCGCGCCGGTCTATGTGGTTCGGGGCAACAATGACAGGGAATGGGCAGAGCAGCTGCCCCACGACCTGACGGTGCGGATGGAGGGACGGAGAATCTTCATGGTGCATAACCGGAAGGAAATCGAAAACCTTCCGGAAGATGCGGATATTGTCATTTTCGGCCACTCCCATAAGTATTTTGAGCAGGTGATCGACGGCAGGCTCTGGCTCAATCCCGGCAGCTGTGGAAAGCGGCGGTTCGGGCAGGAGATCAGTCTTGCGGTTCTGACGGTGGATGGAAAAGATTATCAGGTGCGGAAAATTCTTTTGCCTGAATGAAGGTGGTTACGCCGATGTGATAAAGTACGAGGTGAGTGACGATGCGGCCGATGAAGCCGGATAAAGAAATCTCCGTGTCCACGATTCGGATTCCAACTGTTGGTGGGTCGATCCCGGCGCTGGTGCTTGCCCCGAAGACGGGCGCGGAAAACGCCGTCGGCGTCCTGTGGATTCACGGCGGCGGGTACATTGCGGGAATGAAGGAAATGGTTCATGCGTCCCGTGCGGTAGACCTTGTCAAAAAGTTCGGCGCGGTGGTCGTTTCCCCCGGTTATCGGCTGGCGGTTCAGCGCCCCTATCCTGCCGCGGCCGAGGACTGTTATTCGGCGCTGATCTATATGAAGAACCATGCCCAGGAGCTGGGCATGCGGCGGGATCAGATCATGGTCGGCGGGGAAAGCGCGGGCGGCGGCCTGTGCGCGGCGGTGTGCCTGATGGCGAGGGACAGGGCGTCCGTCAACATCGCGTTTCATACTATTTCCTGATTAAAATTAAGATTTTAATCAGGGAATAGTATCAATAGAGCAGAAATGGTTTGACGACCACACGTCTACAGTAGAGAGGGATTTCAACCGACAATTAAGGGCAGTATCGTCTACAGAAATGTTAGGGCAGCACCGCACAATTCGGCAAGAAGTCTCAGGCAGGATTTTTGTTCTAATTCAAAGTTCCGAAAATGGAGGAATACTGTATGTATTTCCTATTTTCGGAACTGCGGAAGTGGAGCAAAAAGACGGCTGAGACTCGCAGACGCAATTGTGCGGTGCTGCCTTAGAATAAAAAGATACATTGCCCCTTCAGGGGCGGCAGGGCATTTGATGCAGATGCCAGATTGTTCAATACATCTTTAGATGTCTGCCAGTAAAATACCCTTGGACAGCAGGCCTTTTTCAGAATTCGCAGTTTACCTGAATTTTGCACGTCAGATTTGGACATTCCACGAATAGACAGAATTCATTTCATCCGCTACAATGTAGGCAGGTAGCTGAAAACTGCGTGATAATAAAGAAAAGCCGCGCGGCGGCGTATCCTTCCGGGAGGTAATGTTACATGAAAATCGGATTTATTGGTCTTGGCATCATGGGCAAGCCCATGGTCAGAAACCTACTGAAAGCAGGCCATGAGGTCTGGGTAAACAACCGCAGCAAGGCTCCCATGGAGGAGCTGGCGAAGGACGGCGCCCATGCCGTCTCCCGTCAGGAGCTGGCGGAAAATGCCGAAATCATCATCACCATGCTGCCCAACGGCCCGCAGGTCAAGGAGGTCATGCTGGGGGATGTGGTCAACTACATGCACGCCGGTCAGATATTCATCGACTGCAGTTCCATCAGCCCCGTGGTCTCCAAGGAGATTGCTGCGGTTCTGGCGGAGAAAGGCGTCGAAATGCTGGACGCCCCCGTTTCCGGCGGCGAGCCAAAGGCCATTGACGGCACGCTGAGCTTCATGGTGGGCGGTAAGCAGGAGGTCTTCGACGCCTGCAAGGACATCCTCGCCGCGATGGGCGCTTCCGTGACCCTCTGCGGCGATGTGGGCGCGGGCAATACCACAAAGCTTGCCAACCAGATCATCGTTGCCTGCAACATTCAGGCGGTGGCCGAGGCCTTCACGCTGGCGCAGAAGGCCGGTGTTGACCCTGAGGTGGTCTACCGCGCCATCCGCGGCGGCCTCGCTGGTTCCACGGTTATGGATGCCAAGGGTCCCATGATGATCGCGGGCAACGACAAGCCCGGCTTCAAGATCGACCTGCACATCAAGGATTTGAACAACGCTTTGGACTGCGCCCATGCTGTAGGTGCGCCCGTCCCCATGACAGCCTCCGTTCAGGAAATTCTGCAGTGGCTGCACAACAATGACTGCGGCGGCAACGACCACAGCGCCATCGCCAAGTATTACGAGCGTTTGACCGGTATCAAGATCGGACGCTGAGTCAGACAATAGGGGATAACCAAACGGTCTGCCGCAGATTTTGCGGCAGACCATTTGCTATGGCCGAAAAAGATTAATACTATTTCCTGATTAAAATCTTTGATTTTAATCAGGAAGGCATCGCCTAATGGCGCTGCCAGTTTTGTGATTTATAAGGAAAGAAATCACAAAACAAGTCTCATATGAACTCCTTGCCCTTCGGGCAATTAAAATCTTTTCTAAAGATTTTAATTGGAATTCAGTATAAAATTGTCAACGGAAATGTCTGATTAAGGAGTTTTTATGAAGAATATTGTGATTTATATCCATGGAAAGGGCGGCTCTGCGGCGGAAGCCGAGCATTACAGACAGCTGTTCCCGGACAGTGAAGTGATTGGCTTTGATTACCACGCACAAACCCCGTGGGAGGCCAAGGAAGAATTCCCGGAGTTTTTAGCCCAGCAGCGGAAGCACTGCGATCGTCTCACACTGGTAGCGAACAGCATCGGCGCGTTTTTCTCACTGTCCTCGCTGGACGGAGCGCTGGTTGATAGTGCCTGCCTGATTTCTCCCGTTGTGGATATGGAAAAGTTGATTGAAAATATGATGCTGTGGGCAGACGTGACCGAACAGGAGCTTGCAGAAAAGTTGGAGATTCCAACGGATTTCGGGGAAACGCTGTTGTGGAAGTACCTGTGCTATGTGCGGGAGCATCCGATTTCATGGCGCGTTCCCAGCCGCATTTTGTACGGAGAGCATGACAATCTGACCTCGCTGGAGACCATATTGGCCTTTGCGGAGAAAACCGGCGCGGTACTGACCGTCATGCCCGGCGGCGAGCATTGGTTCCACACGGACGAGCAGGTGCGGTTTCTGGATGACTGGATCACGGAATCCCGCAAATACCGGGAATAACCCCGAAAAATCAACTGAATACAAAAAGAATGGGAATTCTCAGCAGACACTGAGAATTCCCATTCCTGGCAGGGGCACTAGGACTTGAACCCAGAGCCTACGGTTTTGGAGACCGCCGCTCTACCAATTGAGCTATACCCCTATGTATTTATATTTGAAGGCGGAAGACCTGAAAAATCTGGTGGGCCTTCAGGGATTTGAACCCGGGACGATCCGGTTATGAGCCGGAGGCTCTGACCAACTGAGCTAAAGGCCCATGAAAATCACGGGTGCATTCAATCACCACGGGTGATATTATAGCATCGAACCAGACGCATGTCAAGCGATTTCTTTGGAAAGTGGAGCAAAATATTGATGCCGTCCGGGACTTGCAAATTTGGCGCGGATGGATTACTATTATAGAATATAAAAAAGGAGGAAACGCCATGAACGCGGAACAGATTATGAAAATATTTGCGGATACGGCCTATATCCGCACCGGCGGCAGCCCGGAGGAGCTGCGCACGGCACAGTATTTGCAGGATAAGATTGCCGGGCTGGGACTGAAAGCCGAGATCGTGCCGTTCGACGTGCCGATGTCCAGAATACAGGAGGCGGTTTTGCAGGTGGACGGCGTGGAAGTGACCTGCAAGGGCCACCTGTGCGCAGGAAGCGGGGAGGTGGAAGCGCCTTTCTATTATCTGCGGGATTCCAGCCCTTACGCGCTGAGCAAGTGCCGGGGGAAAATCGTGATGATCGACGGCTATCTGGGCTACTGGGTCTACCACGATCTGCTGGAAAACGGCGCGGTGGGCTTCGTCACCTATGACGGAAACACCAATTACGCCGACCGGGACATCGACCAGCGGGAGCTGCGCTCTTACGTCCACAACGGAAACCGAATTCCCGGCGTGAACATCAACGCAAAAGATGCGGTGGAGCTGATCCGCAGAGGGGCTTCCACGGCGAAGATCACGCTGAAGCAGGAGGAGTATACCGGCCAGTCCCACAACGTCGTTCTGGACATGCCAGGACAGGTGGACGAGTATATTGCCTTCACCGCCCACTACGATTCCACATCCCTGTCACAGGGCGCTTATGACAATATGTCCGGCTCTCTGGGAATTCTGGGCATCGCGGAGCATTTCGCGGCGCACCCCCACCGTTACGGCCTGCGCTTCATCTGGTGCGGTAGCGAGGAGCGGGGACTGCTGGGCTCCAAGGCGTACTGCGCCGACGAGGAGAAGCTCAAAAACTGCGTGCTGAACATCAATCTGGACATGATCGGCTGCATTATGGGCAAGTTTATCTCCTGCGTCACCGGCGAGGAAAAGATGTGCCATTATATTTCCTATCTGGGCGACGAGCTGGGCTTCCCGGTGGAGGTGAAGCAGGACGTGTATTCCAGCGACTCCACGCCCTTCGCCGACAAGGGCGTCCCGGCGGTGTCCTTCGCCCGCATCGCGCCCCCCAATACTGCCACCATTCACAACCGCTATGACACCATGGCGCTGATGAAGGGCGAGCAGATGGTGCTGGATACGGATTTTCTCATTGCCTTTGCGGAGCGCATGGCGAACGCTGCCCGGTGCCCCGTAGCCCGGGAGATGCCGGAGAACATGAAGGAAAAGCTGGACATCTATCTCTGCCGGAAACGCGCGCCGAAGCAGTAAAAGCAATCAAAAACAGGACTTTAACAGTAAGGGGCTTCCTCCCAAAATTGAGGAAGCCCCCTAAATATCGATACTTATTCCGGTACGATTCAGAGCGATGTTCATAGATACGTTTCCCAAACGGGTGAAAATCCAAAGGAATCGCCGCAGAAAACACCGGGAAAAGCGGCGATTTGTCAAAACGACGAAAACAGGACATAATTTATTCACAAGTTTGTGTTGTCTTCTGTATTGTATTATTTTTGGAAAATGTTACAATGAACCTGTACTTTTCCACCGGCGCTGCCGGAAAACTAAAAAGAAAGGTCGATACTATGTTAGAGAAAGTTTTCAAGCTCTCCGAGAACAAGACCACCGTCAAGACTGAGGTCGTGGCTGGCCTCACGACGTTCATGACGATGGCCTACATCATCGCGTTGAACCCGAACCTGCTCACCGGCTTCGGCGCCGCCGGACAGGATCTGTGGAACGGCGTGTTCCTGGCAACCTGCATCGCGTCTGCCATCGGTACGTTCTGCATGGCGTTCTTGGCCAACAAGCCCTTCGCAATGGCTCCCGGTATGGGTCTGAACAGCTTCTTTGCCGTGGTCGTCGGCAACATCGTTGCCATGACCGGCATGACCTACGTGGCTTCCTTCCAGGCCGCTCTGGTCATCATCCTGCTGGAGGGCATCGTCTTCGTTGTCCTGTCCATCTTCAACGTCCGCGAGAAGATCGTGGAGGCCATTCCCCTCGGCATCCGTCTGGGCATCTCTCCCGCTATCGGCCTGATGCTGATGAATATCGGCCTTGGCTCCAACGTGGGTGTCTATGCAGAGGGCAACGGCTTCACCACTCCCTTCTATGTCATGCGCGACTTCTTTGGCGCACTGACTCCCAGCTACCTGCAGAATAACATGGGCGACACCGGTTTCGCCACCATGATCCTGACCGTCGTGACCATGTTTGTCGGCCTGTTTGTCATCCTGGCGATGTCCAAGAAGGGCATCAAGGGTTCCGTGCTGTACGGTATGCTCGTCGCTTCCGTGATTTACTGGATCGGCTCCTTCGCCTTCCTGCACACCAACCCCTTCGCCTCCCTGGCTACCGCTTCCTTCCTGCCTCCCTTCGCCGATATGGCCAAGGTTACCCTGTTCAAGTTCAACTTCGCCGGCTTCATGGAGATCGGCTGGTTCACTGCCATCACCCTGATCATCACCTTCTGCATCATTGACATGTTCGACACCATCGGCACTTTGGTGGGCACCGCCTCCCGTGCCGGCATGGTGGACGAGAAGGGCGATATGCCCAATATGAAGGAAGCTCTGCTGTCCGACGCCATCGGCACCATCGCCGGCGCCTGCACCGGTACTTCCACCATCACCACCTTCATCGAGTCCGCTTCCGGCGTTGAGGCCGGCGGCCGCACCGGTCTGACTGCTGTCGTCACCGGCCTGCTGTTCCTGGCCTGCATCTTCATCGCCCCCATCGCCGCCATCATCCCCGCCGCTGCCACCTCCGCTGCTCTGATCTACGTGGGCATCCTGATGCTCCAGGGTCTGAAGCGGGTCGACTTCGACGATATGGATCAGATGGTTCCCGTGGCGCTGATGCTCATCGGTATGCCCATCTCCGGCTCCATCGGCCACGCCATCGGCCTGGGTCTGATTTCCTACACCATCATGAAGATCTTCGGCGGCAAGGCCAAGGAAGTTTCCGTCCTGACCTACGTGATCTCCGCTCTGTTCCTGGTGAAGTTCTTCCTGGCTGTGTAATTAAGAATGCAAAAATGAATTTCCGCCCGAAAGAAGCTTGCTTCTTTCGGGCGGTTTTCCGTTTCCTGACCGGATGATTTCCATCAAAAAAGGCGAACCGCATGAAGCGGTTCGCTTTTTTTGAATCGGATAGCACTGTGGTTACAGGTCGCAGTTGCCCACGGTTCTGGGGAAGGGAAGCACGTCCCGGATGTTGCCCATGCCGGTGAGGTACATGACGCAGCGCTCAAAGCCAAGACCGTAGCCCGCGTGACGGGCGGAGCCGTACTTGCGCAGGTCGAGATAGAAGGCATAGTCCTCAGGCTTCATGCCAAGTTCTTCGATGCGGTTCTTCAGGATGTCGAAGTTGTCCTCACGCTGGCTGCCGCCGATGATCTCGCCGATGCCGGGAACCAGACAGTCCATAGCGGCCACGGTCTTGCCGTCGGGATTCAGCTTCATGTAGAACGCCTTGATCTCCTTGGGGTAATCCGTGACGAAGACGGGCTTCTTGAACACCTTTTCCGTTAGGAAGCGCTCGTGTTCGGTCTGCAGGTCGCTGCCCCAGTGGACGGGGTACTCAAACTCGTCGTTGTGCTTTTCCAGCAGGGCGACGGCGTCGGTGTAGGTGATGCGGCCAAATTCGTTGTGCAGGACGTTGTGCAGCCGGTCAAGCAGTCCCTTGTCAATGAATTCGTTGAAGAAGTTCATTTCTTCGGGGGCGTGCTCCAGAACGTAAGAGATGATATACTTGATCATGTCCTCGGCCAGCTCCATATCATCCTCCAGATCGGCGAAAGCGATCTCCGGCTCGATCATCCAGAATTCTGCGGCATGGCGGGTGGTGTTGGAGTTCTCCGCCCGGAAAGTGGGGCCGAAGGTGTAGATGTTGCGGAAAGCCATGGCAAAAGTTTCGCCGTTAAGCTGGCCGGAAACGGTCAGGTTGGTGGGCTTGCCAAAGAAGTCCTGCGTATAATCGACCTTGCCGTCCTCGGTCTTGGGGACGTTGTTCAGGTCAAGGGTGGTGACTTGGAACATTTCGCCCGCGCCCTCGCAGTCGGAGCCGGTGATCAGGGGCGTGTGGACATACACAAAGTCCCGATCCTGAAAGAACTGATGGATGGCTATAGCGGCAAGGCTGCGGACGCGGAACACCGCCTGAAAGGTGTTGGTGCGGGGACGCAGATGGTTGATGGTGCGCAGGAACTCCATGGAGTGGCGCTTGGGCTGGAGGGGGTAGTCGCCGGTGGAGGAGCCTTCCACCGTGATCTGCTCGGCCTGAATCTCAAAGGGCTGCTTGGAGTCCGGGGTGAGAACCAGCGTGCCGCGAATGATCAGAGCGGCGCCGATGTTGATTTTGGAAATTTCCTGAAAATTTTCCAGAGTGTCGTTATACACCACCTGCACGGGGGTGAAATAAGTACCGTCGTTTAAGACGATGAAGCCAAACTGCTTGCTGCCCCGGCGGTTTCGCACCCAGCCGCCGACGTTCACTTCGACGCCGGCATATTTTTCGGTGTTTTTGAACAGATCGCGGACGGTAATCAAATCCATATGGGTGTCCTCTTTTCTCGCAGAAAGTATAAGGAAGAAATCACCGAAAGCAATCGCCGATTTCTCCAAAGTTGCATTAAGTATACGTCAATTAGGAAGATTTTACAAGAGGAAAATAAATTTTTTGTGAAAAATATCGATACAAGGAATTCTTAAGTGTACATTTGCGGCATTTTGTGATACAATACCATGAGTTTCGATAAAGGAGCGAATGAACAGTGGGCACGACCTCGGGCAAACAAAAAACACGGCGGCGTATACATTTTCTTTTCCTGCCGCTGTCCTTCTTTCTGGTGGAAGTGTTTGCCTTTCTCTTTTTATCCCTGAATACGGAGGAGTTCCGGTTGGCGCAGCTCTGGCCGCTGGCTTTCGGCGCTTTGTGGGCGGCGATTCTGAGCGGCTTTGTCAGGCTGTTCCCGGCCAAGGCGGGGAGAGTGGTGTACGGTATTTTGTATTTCGTCGCCGCGATCTACGCCGCTGTGCAGACAGGGTATTTTTATCTGTTTTCCGAGATGATGTGGCTGTCGGATTTCCGCTATGCGTCTGAGGGGTCGGACTATTTTTCCGTCCTGCTGAGCTACCCCATGGGCTGGTGGCTGGGACTGGCGGCGCTGATGGTGCAGGGTATCGTGATTCTGGTGAAATTCCCAAAATGGAAGCAGAAATGGTCAACCGGCATCGCGGCTGCGGCGGTGGTCATCGCCGCGTCGGTAGGAGCGGCCTGCCTGCCGCAGGCGGTGTTTGTGCAGGACGGCGACATCCGGTACGCTTCCTCCGACTACGGCAGAGTCCAGTCCGCTGAGGCGGCCTATGACAACATGTTCAACACCCACCGGCTGTATCAGGTCTGCGGATTGTATCAGACGCTGGAAAAGGACATCTACAAAAACGGCATCTACCCCCTGACGCCAAGCTACGCCGCGGCGCAGAAGGCAGGGAAAGCGGAGATCAACGCCTATTTTGCCAACCGGACTGTGGGCGGCGACAACGAAATGACCGGCCTGCTGGAAGGGAAAAACGTGGTTCTGGTGCTCATGGAGTCCATGGATGACTGGATGATCGGGGAGTACACCCCCACACTGGAACGGCTCATGTCCGAGGGTATTTCTTTCACCCACTTCTACACGCCGGGCTACGGCGGCATCCGCACCTTCAATTCGGAGTTCTGCGTGAATACCGGCTCGTTCCTGAGCAGTCAGGGCGGCTACGCTTTCGACTATATCACCAATACTTACCGTCAGTCCCTTGCCAGCCTGTTGACGCAGGAGGGGTATTCTGCCAAGACCTTCCACTATAACGATCCCAGCTTTTACAGCCGGGGAGTGTTCTCTCCTGCCATGGGGTATTCCGAGTACGTCTGCTACGGGGACTACATCGGCGCGGACGAGGAAGACCTTCTGTATGACGATCAGTTGCTGTTTGACAATCCCGGTCTGAATGCCGAATTCTTCCGGGAGGGACAGCCGACCCTGAACTTCATCATCACCCGTTCTGCCCATCTGAGCTACAAGTACAATGAAGTCCTGAGCTATTGGGCGCTGAAAAAGTACCCGGAATTCCGGGGGCTTACCGGCAACGAGGAAACGGACTGCGCCTATCTCAAGGCCAAGCTGGTGGACGATCTGTTTGCCCGGCTGCTTCAGGAGCTGGAGGACAAGGGGCAGCTTGACAACACCGTTATCATCGGTGTCACTGACCACTACACCTACGGCTACAAGGACGAAGCGTCCCTGTTTGCTCTCTCCGGAGTGGACGACGCCCTGCTGCTGGAAAAGACGCCCTGCTTCATCTGGAGCGCGGATTTGCAGCCCATGAAGGTGGACAAGACGCTGAACACCTCTGACCTCCTGCCCACGATGCTGAATCTTCTGGGCGTGGACAGCCCCTATGATTACATAGGCCGGGACGCCTTTGACCCCACCTATGAGGGCTACGCGCTGTTCTCCGACGGCAGCTGGATATCCGGAGATATCGCCTACGACGCGGGGACAAAGCGTGTTCTCAGCATCACCGGCGGTGAAGCGGAGGCCAGCAGCGAAACCCTTGACGCAATGGCCCAAAAGGTGCAGCAGTTCGTGCGGATCAACAATCTGATTCTGGATACGGACTACTATAAGGACAACACAGCGGCAAACTAAAAACAGGCTCCCCTCCGACAGGCGAAAGACCGTCGGAAGGGAGCTTTTTCTTATCCCAGATATTTTTCCAGACACACAAGCTGCACATTGGGAATGCCGTTGAAGACGCACTTCACGATGCCGACTTCCTCGTATCCCAGCGTGTGGTACAGCTTTCGCGCCCGCTTATTTTTCACGTTGGTGTCCATGCGCAGAGCGGGGCAGCCGCGCTGTTTTGCGTAATCCTCATAGTATGCGACGAAAGCGCGGCCATATCCCTTTCCGCCTTTCAGTGGGTCAACCACAAGGCAGTGCAGCACCATGACCTCGCGGTCTTCCGCGGCGTGCTTCCATGCTGCGTCTTTGTACTCGTACACCTGCGTCTGGTTGATGACGGCGGCGGCAACTACATTTCCGTCATCCAACATGACGAACAGATCGCCTCGCTCCAGAGCGGCTTCTGCCGTTTCTCGGGTGGGGTAGACGCCGCGAATCCAGCCTATGGTGGAAAGCCCCTGTTCCTCGTTGTCATGAATGCGGTCGTAGATTTTTTCGATGCTGTCAATGTCAGCTTTTTGTGCTTTCCGTACATTCATCAAGGATGACCCCTCTTTCTTATACTATTTCCTGATTAAAATCTTAATTTTAATCAGGAAGGCATCGCCTGACGGCGCTGCCTGTTTTGTGATTTATAAGGAAAGAAATCACAAAACAAGTCTCATATGAACTCCATGCCCTTCAGGCAATTAAAATCTTTTTTAAAGATTTTAATTGGAGTTCAGTATTATATGGCGGCAAATCGACATTTGCCGTGCTGTTTGAGCGGCATTATAGCATAGCCTGACGGTTTAGTCAACGGCACAGACGGGGCAAAAAATGTCCGCCGGGAGGATGCTTGACAGGAAAGACTTTATCTGTTATCATTGGTATATGCACCGAATAGCCTTCGGAAAGTTCACAATGGGGTACCCCGATGCAATCCCCGACTGCCTGCCCGACGGGTACGGGTCAGGACGAGAAAGGAGAACGTACATCCAATGAAAATGAGAAGACTGATTTCCGCGATCATCGCGCTGCTGCTGGTCGTGAACCTGTCTGTGACCGCGTTTGCGGCGGAATGGTATCTGGAGGACGGCGACATTACCGTCAGCGCCGGAGACAGCGGCCAGACGGTGTCCCAGGGAAGCAGCACAGACGTTGCGGATGACGCGCCTGTCATCAAGCAGCGCGACAGCTCTAAGACAACGGACAGCACCATCACCATATCCACCTCTGACAATGCAACGGCAAACGTCACCATTCAGGATATCAACATCAGCAGCACAGGCGACGCCATCGACGTGGGCAGCTCCAGCGCGAACATCACACTGGAGGGAGACAACAAGATTTTCTCCGAAAGCGGCTCTGCCCTGCATGTCTCCGACGGCGATGTGACCATCACCGGCAGCGGCTCTCTGAAGGCCGAGATCGGCGATAATGAAGATAATTATAACGATAACGCCAAGATCGGCAGCCACGAGGATGAAGACATGTCCGGTAAAATCCATATTACCGGCAGCGCCACCGTCACCACGGAAGATGACAGGAAAGATGATTTCTATGGTGACGGTGCAGGCATCGGTTCCGGCTATAACGGCAATATGTCCGGCAGCATCACCATTGACGAAAACGCAAAGGTCAACGCCTTCAGCCAAGAGGACGGTGCGGGTATCGGCTCCGGCGAGGGCGGCAATATGTCCGACAGCGGCAGCATCACCATCAGCGGCAACGCGCAGGTTACGGCCGGAAGCGGCTGGGACGGTGCAGGAATTGGCACCGGCAAGTCAGATGATGACCCCCCAAAGAGCGAGATGTCCGGCACGATTACGATTGGCGGCAACGCGAAGGTAACCGCGTGGAGTGGGATCGACGGCGCCGGTATCGGCTCTGGAGAGGATGGGGACGTATCCGGCACCATCATCATCGGCGGCAATGCGAAGGTAACCGCGTGGAGTGAAGACGACGGCACCGGTATCGGCTCCGGTGATGATGGGGACGTATCCGGCACCATCATCATCGGCGGCAGCGCGCAGGTAACCGCAGGAAGCGACGACGACGGTGCGGGCATCGGCGCGGGAACGTATGGCTCCATTACCTCCACCGGCAGAATCATCCTCCGGGACAGCGCAAAGGTGACGGCGATCGGCGAGGATGAAGGTACGGGCATCGGTGCCGGTGATGATGGACACATGGCCGGACTGATCATCATCCAGGACAATGCGCAGGTCACCGCCATAGCGGGCGATCGTTCCGCCGCCATCGGCAGCGAAGGCAAAGATGATATGCGCGGAACCATTCTTATCCTTGGCAACGCCCGCATTACCACGGGTATGCTCTTGAACGACAAAGTTGCCTTTAATTATAAGACAAAGGAAATCGAATACACGCTGGATAAGAATGCCATCGGCCGCATCGGCGACGGGCAGGATGCCTACCATGAAAGCAGCTACGGTCACTACGTGATCGGCCCGGATGTGACGATCAACGGCTTGAACGGCAGCGATATTGAGAAGCTGAAGGACTACATCAACATGCGCCTGAGCGGCGAAAATCACGACGGCGACCCGGAAAACCTGACCGCTCTGGACATCCGCAGCGAAAACGGCAAGTTCACTGTGACGGCGGAGGGCAAGGGTACTGTAGAAAAAATTCTCTACGGCGGCAGTGAGACCGTTCCCGCCGCGCCGGGTACCTACCCCGTCACCTGCGTCCTGCGGCTGGGCGACGAGACGATCGAATTCCAGATCGGCACGCTTGTGGTGCCGGAAGGGAAATCCGACGACGCGGATACCCCGCAAAGTCCCCTCTACCGCGTGACCGATAAGGACGGCAAGGACATTGCCTACACGGCCGAGCAGAAGGACGGCGTGCTGACCGTCACCGTTGACGCCGACTTTGCCGTGCTGACGGGAAAGCTCAGCGGCATCGGCACCCTCAAGGCACAGGGCGTGGAAAAAATCGTCTTTGTCACCAAGGACGCGACCTCCGCGTTCCGGCTCGCTGATCTGCTGGAAAAGGGCGCGGCGGAGGAAACCTACAAGCTCACCCATGACGGCAAGACGGCAGCCTTTACCGCAGGCGGACGGCAGACCGATATAAGCGATATTCTTGTGAAAGCGTAAATAATTGCAGGCGGGCAAGTGCATGAAGCACTTGCCCGCCTCGTCTGCTGCTCAGCGGATGGATGCTTTTTCCATGGGCAGCAGCTTGTTTTTCCGGATTTTGAAATAGAGCAGACCTGTCATATCCGCCAGAAACCAGCCGATGGGGACAGACCACCAGATGCCCACCACGCCGACGGCGGGGATGGCGGAAAGAAGATACGCCAGAGCCACCCGGGTGCCCAGAGAAATGACGGTCAGCACCACGCTCATCCCCGGCTTTTCCAGCGCCCGGTACAGCCCGTAGAGCAGGAACAGGCAGCCGATGCCGCAGTAGAACGCGCCTTCAATGCGCAGATACTGTACGCCCGCCTGAATGATCTCTGTCTCCCCGGCTTCCACGAAAATCGTCATAAGCGGACGGGCAAAAACGAAGACGAGGGCGGATATGACCAGACAGAAGGCCATGGAGACGCACACGGCGCTTTTCAGGCCGGAGCGGATTCGACCGGTTTCCCTTGCGCCGTAGTTCTGGGCGATGAACGTGGAAAAGGCGTTGCCGAAGTCCTGCACTGGCATATAGGCAAAGGCGTCGATCTTCACGGCGGCGGCGAACGCGGCCATGACCACCGTGCCGAAGCTGTTGACCAGTCCCTGCACCGTGAGAATGCCCAGATTCATCACCGACTGCTGAACGCAGGTCAGGGTGGAGAAGGAGAGAATTTCGGAAATGCGCGACCACCGCAGACTGCGAAGACGCCGGATGGAGCGCACCTGAGGGCAGCGCAGAAGGGCGTAGATCGCAATGCCGATGCCGGAAAGGTACTGGGCGATCACCGTCGCCTCCGCAGCGCCCCCGACGCCCCGCTTTAGCCCAATGATGAAGCACAGATCCAGAACGATGTTCAGCACGGCGGAAATGGCCAGAAATACCAGCGGCACGACGGAATTTCCCACCGACCGCAGGAAAGAAGCAAAGAAATTGTACAGGAAAATCCCGGGGATTCCCATAAAAATCACGAACAGATAGGCACGCATATCCCCCCACACCTCGTCAGGGACGTGGAGAAATACACGAAGCGCGTCCAGACAGAGGTAAGCAATGACGTTCAGAAGCACCGTCGCGGCGGCGATGGAATAGAAGGACGCGCAGATATCCTCGCAAAGACCGGTTCCGTCCCGCTGGCCGAAGCGGATGGAAAACAGCGCGCCGCTTCCCATGCACAGGCCAAGGATGATGGAGGTGAGGAAGGTCATCAGCGTGAAGGATGACCCCACCGCCGCGAGAGCATTGCGCCCAAGAAACTGCCCGACGATCAGGGTGTCGGCAATATTATAGCACTGCTGGAGCAGGTCGCCCAGAATCATGGGGATCGCGAACAGCAGCATGGATTTGGTGACGGAGCCTTTTGTCAGATCTCGATTCATTATGCGCCTCCGGGGTGCAGGATTTCCTGTGTTTTTTGGAAAAAGTTGTTTGACCGAGTGCTTACCGGACACCGAACAACTCCTGAGCTTCCAGCTGAAGCAGTTTGCTGACTTCCAAAGCAATATCGTTCAGCGTACAATGTGCCGCTCCAGCCCGTGGCTCCTGACCAGCCGGAAAACGTCCAGTTCATGTGGTTCTACGGCTTGCACGCAAATAACTGCGGCACCTGTGTGAAAAAGCCCATGACCCAGTGCTCCGGCGAAGAGATCATGCGGGAGTTCCTGTATTACTGCGGTCTGGAGGACAAGATCGACGAGATCATGCCCAGCATTACAGCAATCCCCGTGGTCATGCCCTATATCACCAGCCAGTTCATGCCCCGCAAGCTGAAAGACCGCCCGGAGGTCATTCCAGCGGGCAACAGGAACCTCGCGTTCATCGGCCAGTTCGTGGAGCTGGAGGGTGATGTGGTGTTCACCGTGGAAACCCCTGTCCGCACGGCGATGATCGCCGTCTACCGGATGCTGCACCTTGACCGTCCTATCACGCCGCTGTTTTAGGGGCAGTACGACATTCGTATGGTCAACGTGGCACTCAAGACATTGCTCGGCAAGGACAAGATCGAGGTCAGCGACCTGCCGAAGGTCAATCCCCTGAAGCTCCCGCAGACCATGCACGAGATCGTGAATGCCATTAATCAGATCCCGCCCGTGCCGGAGTATTATTCCGAGCGGAAGGAAAATCAATAAGCATGGCTATGGGGAGACGTTGCCAATCCGTTGCCAATTTGTACCCTAAAAAGTAGGAAAAGCCCCAGAAATCAATCCGGAGTTTTTCTGTGCGGCACGGTTTTGGGAACAACTGCAGGGGAAATGTTCCGATTTCATTCACATCCCTACAGGATGCGCCTGAAATCGGAAAGGACTCTCCCACGGCCTAAAAACGTGCCACCGGCACGTTTTTTTAACGGCCTTTCGAGTCCCCGCCTCGTATCAAAAAACAGACTGCCCTGCTGGGCAGCCTGTTTTTTGGTGCGAGAGAGGGGACTCGAACCCCCACGGCGTAACCACACGCACCTCAAACGTGCTTGTCTACCATTCCAACACTCTCGCAAACTTGCCTGAATATTATAACCTTGACTGCGGGATTTGTCAATAGTTTTTCCGCAAAACCCTTGCAACTTTGCGCCCGCTCTGCTACACTATATTATAAAAAGGAGGGATGGGCGTATGGTGCGCTTTTTTGCGGACGGCGAGGAACTGCGAGCCGATACCGTCGTGCTGACCGGGGAGAATGCCCAGCACGCGAAGGTGCTGCGGCTGAAGGCCGGGGAGACGGTTCTGGTGTGCGACGGGCAGGGGACGGAGTGCCTTTGCGAAGTGACGGACGCCGGGGAAATGAAGCTGAATGTGCTTAAGCGGCGGAAATCCACGTCGGAAGCGGCGGTACGGGTCAGTGTGTACATGGCCTTTCCCAAGGCGGACAAGCTGGAGCATGTGATCCAGAAGGCCACCGAGTTGGGGGCTTACGAGATCGTAGCGTTCCCTTCCGCCCGGTGCGTGTCCAGACCCGATGAAAAAAGCCTCAAAAAGAAGCTGGAACGCTGGCAGAAAATCGCGGCATCCGCGGCGGAACAGTCCGGACGGGGGAGGATTCCCAAAGTGCTGGTGCTGGACAGCTTCCACGCCGCGCTGAGTCGGGCGTCCGAAGCCGACAAGGCGCTGATGTTCTACGAAAACGAGCAGGCTGTGACGCTGAAAATGGCACTCAGCGGCGAATACCGGACCGTCAGTCTGCTCACCGGCCCGGAGGGAGGGCTGGAAGAAAAGGAAGTCCGGCAGGCACGGGAGGCCGGATTACAGGTCTGCACGCTTGGAAAGCGGATTCTGCGATGCGAAACAGCGCCGCTGTGCGCTCTGTCTGCGGTCATGTACGATGCGGGCGAATTCTAATACTATTTCCTGATTAAAATCTTTGATTTTAATCAGGAAGGCATCGCCTAATGGCGCTGCCGGTTTTGTGATTTATAAGGAAAGAAATCACAAAACAAGTCTCATATGAACTCCTTGCCCTTCGGGCAATTAAAATCTTTTCTAAAGATTTTAGGGTCTATCTGAAAACCGTCAACACGCCCAAACAGCGGGTCTTTTCCGCCTGCTGTGCACCATTTTCCCTTGTAATACACAAAGTATTCCTGCGGAAAAATGGCTTCAGCAGGCGAAAAATCCCTCGCTGTTGGTCATATTCCCGGTTTTCAGATAGACCCTAATTGGAGTTCAGTATAAAATAAAACAATGCCGGGGAACAGTTGAACCGTTCCCCGGCAGAATTTATTTCTTGACGGCGGCATCTGCCGACTGCTTGAGAATAGATACGTCGCCGCTCATGGCGTCCACGTCGATCTTGCAGTGTCCGTCGCCGCAGACGTAGCTCTTATTTTTCTTTACGGTGGGGAAGTCAGAGGAAAAGTCGCTGCTCATGGCATCCAGACTGACGGTGAAGCCTGCGTCCTCGGGCAGGGTGAGGGTCAGGCCGCCGGACATGGAGTCCATTTTCACCTTGTCGGGAACGTTTTCCAGCACGCCGGTAAAGCTGGCGGAGGCGGCCTCAAAGTCCAGCTCGTTCAGGCTTCCGGAAAATGTGACGTCTCCGGAGGCGGTGTCCACGTCCAGACTGCTGACCGTGCAGTTTTCAAATTTGGCGGTGCCGCTGGCGGAGTCGATCTCCATTTCCCGGATGATCATGTCGCGGACGGTCAGATCGGTGGAAGCGGTGTCGAGTTCCAGAGAATCACAGACCCAGCCCCGGGGAACGGTGACGGTCAGATCTTTGCTGCCGTCGCCAAAGTGAAGGCCGAAACCGGCGGTGCTGCTGTCCTTGCTGTATTGGATAACCAGCTCGTCGCCGGACTGCTTCCAGACCATCTCATATTTGTCGGTGCCATTGCCGGATTCGAGAAAGGTGATTTCCTGCACGTCCCCCGGCTCGATGGTGACGGAACCGGAAATCCATTCGATTTTGATTTCCCGGATGGCAGCGGGGTCTGCGGAACCGGCCGAACCGGTCTGGTTGACACCGTTCAGCTTGAGACACTCAGCATTAACCCAGCCGTCAAACGGGGAGGTGATGTGAATCCAGCTGTCCCCGCCTACCTCCTCGGAACGGTCAATGACCACATTGTCGCCCACATTCAGTGCGCCGACAGAAGCAGATTGGGTGTTGGGCATGGTGTAGACACTGGTTTGCGATACCACGGAGACAGAGCGTTCTGCGATGGGAGTATCGGACTGACCCGCCGGAGGCTCGGAGTTTGCAACATCGGTGCTGTGGTACACCGTGTCGGTGTTGCCGTGGAACAGGGTGAAGAGGTTGTTGCCCAGCCCGGCAATGAGAATTGCCAGCAGCACAAAAATCACAACGCTCCAGATGACGATGCGAACGATTGCATTGCTTTTCATCTTATTTACCCTCCTTCAGGTCAAGAATGGCTTTGACCAGCCCCTGCACGGCGGCGGTGATGGGGAAGATCACCCATGTGATGTACCATGCGCCCGTGAGGAAGCTGACAATGAAATAGATCGCAAGGCCAATTGCCCAGATCAGGCCGTTGATGCTCTTGGCAAGCGCCGACTGGGGAGTACCCGGCTCGACGTCTGCATTTTCGGTTTCCTTCTTAGCGCCCAGAATGATGAGCACCGTGGCGACGGCCACGAGGGTCAGTGTCCCGCACAGACCCGCAATTCCCATGCCGAACGCGCTGCCCAGCACGAACAGCGGGATGGGGCAGAGAATGTACAGCCCAATTGCGATGGCGCGGAGAAGCTTCTTAACCGGGGTGTCCTGCTCCTCCGGCTTGACCGCCGGGGCGGGCAGGGGGGCTGCTCCGGGCGCTCTGCCCAGAATTTCATTGATATCGCCGATGCCCATGATGGCAAGACGGTAGGCGGCCTCCGGCGTTTTTCCGGCGGCGATCAGATCGTCGTAGCGGTCTAAGGTGTTTTGCAGGATCTCCTGCCGGGTATCGTCACAATCCGCGGCTCCAGCGAACAGGAGCTGCACGTACTGAATCAGTTGCTCTCTCATAATTTCTCCTCCACTTCCAGAAGTTTATCCATAATTTCTTTCGTTTCCTGCCATTCTCCCAGCAGACGGTGGCAGGCTTCCCGTCCTGCGGATGTGATGGTGTAGTAGCGCCGCCGTGCGCCCGCGCCGCTGTCGCCCCAGTATGAGGCGATGTAGCCCAGTTCCTCCAGCCGCTTGAACGCCGTGTAAAGGGTTGCTTCCTTCAGCTCAAAGCGATTGTTGGAGAGGGTGGAAATGACTTTGTTGATTTCGTAGCCGTAGCTGTCGCCGCGAAGCAGCCGCGCCAGAATGATGGCGTCGGTATGCCCCCGTATCAAATCACCGGCAATAGACACAGGCATCCCTCCTTACGCGAGCAGTATAACATAAAGTACCTCATCTGTCAAGGTACTTCATATAAAATAGATACAAGAATCTGAAAAGCAACCACATTGGGCGCAGAAAAGGCTCCGCGCCTGTGCGTGGAGCCTTAAAAGAGGTCTATTTATGATACTTGCTTCCCGCCTGAATGGCTTCCGCCCGGTAGAGCTGTTCCAGAACCATGATCCGCGCCAGATGGTGGGGAAAGGTCATCGCCCCCATGGAAAGACGGAAATCCGCCCGTTGCTTGACACGGGGGGACATGCCGAAAGAGGAGCCAATCAAAAAGCAGGCGCTGGACTTGCCGGAATTTTTCACGTCCCGGAGCTTGTCCGCGAAGGCTTCGCTGGACAGCTCCTTCCCTTCGGGGGTGAGGACGCAGAACCAGGAACCCTTGGGAATTTTGGAGAAGATCAGCTCGGCCTCCTTTTCCAGCCCTGCCTCAATCTCACCGGGGGAGGGATTTTCGGGAAGCCGTGCTTCCGGCAGCTCGAGAAGGGTAAAGGCGCAGTATCCGCCCAGACGCTTTTTGTATTCCTCGGCGGCGGAAATGTAGAATTTTTCCTTGAGCTTGCCCATGGTGATCAGGGTGATGCTGAACATGGCAAATCTCCCTTCGTTTTTTCTACAGTTTATCATTTCCGGACGGGAAATGCAACATAATTGCCGCCGATGGGCAGACAATAGCCATGGAGGTGAGAACATGGCGAAAAAAGAGAAGATCGTGACCGACCCCTTTGGCAGCTACACGGGGCTGGTCAGGCACCCGGAGGAAAAGCCGGTGCAGGACGCGGACGATCTGTAGGACGAAGGCAGCGGCGGGGAAACCCGCCGCTGCCAGTGGTTTATTTTGGTTCACGGCAAAGCCCCGATTTCTTCGCCGGTAGGCCAACTTATGAAATGGGAATGTAGTCAAAGGTGTGGACTCGTTTCCCGTCGGCGCCAATCTCAGAACCCTTGTCGTAGGCCAGAGAATCCAGCGCAGAGACATCCAGAATTCCGTCGAAGGTTTCGTATGTAACTTCGCAGATGCGTTCTGCTTCCCATCTTGCATAGTTCTCCTGAGTGGGAACAACCCGAACCGCACTGCCGTCTTTCGTGCAGATTTGATAAAGGCCGGGGGAAAGCATCTCCAGCTGCTTCCAACCGTCCCAGTCGTGATCCGACTGATAGACCGCACGGATGGTTTTCTGACCGACTTCCGCTTCCAATAGGGTTAGGCCGCTGTCGCCGATCTCCATGTTGGGGGTGAGGGTGACGGAGTTTTTCGTGCTGTCCGCGCCGGTCAGCGTCCAGTGCAGATCCCAGCTGCCGGATACCAGCGGCTCCTCCATGATGCCGCCCTTTTCAGCCCCAACGCCAATGCCGTTAAAGTGAATGGAAAATTCCTTGCCCAAATAGCTTTCGCCGTTATCCTGGAATCGGATATTCATCTGATACTCCAGACTTCCGTCATCGGCCACCCATTGGTAAATGGCGGACTGGTACTTATCATTTCCAAATTCGACGGGCTGGCCGTTGGAGGCGTAGACCCATTCCCCGGCTTCATTGCGGGTGGTGCCATCATAGAACCAGCCGGTCATGGAACTGTAGAATTCCGTGGAGCCGTCGATTGTAACATCGTCATTGTCCCAGAAAAGTTCGGGATTCTGACCCTCCGGCAGGGTAAAGCCCTCGACCCTGAAGAACAGATCGGCGCCGTAACGATCTACAATGGACTGCACCGCCGTAATGGTAATGCCCTGATCGGTGGCGCTGAGCACCTCACCGGGGGCGGTCTCCTTCTGCTTGTCCTCCAGCATAACGGACAGGCCGCTCTTTTCCGCCTGCTCCCGAATCTGCTGGGGTGGATTGTAGGCCGCCTGAGCGCTTCTCGACCAGCGGGTGAACACCGCCGCGCCGGTAAGCGCACCCACTACCAGCGTGGCCGCCAGAGCCAGCAGCAGGAGCTTCTTCCCGCTCCGGCGCTGGCGCGGGGCTTCGGCGGACATGAGAAGCGCCACTATGCGCTCTTTATCGTCTCCGGAAAAGTGAATGGCGTCCATGGAACGCCGCAGTTCCGATTTTACATTGTAGTTCATACGACTTGGCTCCTTTCCTCTGTCAGCAGTGTGCGCAGCTTCCGCCGCCCGCGGGACAGGTACTGGGTGATGTTGGCTTCCGATTTGCCCATCACCTGGGCAATCTCCCTTGCGGAGTATTCTTCATAATAAAACAGGTACAGGGATATCCGGTACTGCCCCGGCAGCCGCTTCAGCGCGTCTAAAACTTCCGTGTCCGGCACCGGCGGCGCGGCTACGGCCTCGGCTTCGTCCAGCGCCACGGTGCGCCGGAAATGGGCGCTTTTCAGGTAGTCCTTGCAGGCGTTGATGGTGGTTCGGATGATCCATGCTTTTTCGTGGTCGATGCTGTCAAATGTACAATCGTTGGTGAGATATTTCAGAAAGACAGTCTGGCAGATATCCTCTGCGTCGCAGGTCTGTTTTAAGTAGCTGTAGCTGATACGCAGAATCGTGTCCGCATAAAGGTCTACCAGCCGTCTGGCGTGAAATTCATCCATCAATGTCACCGTCCTTATGTGTGCTTTCTCTTATTGAGGCCTCTGACCATAATACGAATTGGCGGCGGGAATCCTGACAGCATTATATCACAAAAATGCGGAATGCCCAATAATTTGGCATTCCGCATTTCCCACTATTGATGCTGATACTTCCGTTTTGTGGCCATCCCGCCGCGGATGTGGCGCTCCCGTTTGTTTTCGTCCAGAATTTCCCGAACCTGAAGGTACAGCGCATAATTGTACTGCTTCAGCCGTTGGGTCAGGTCTTTATGCACCGTGGATTTGGAAATGCCGAGGTGCCGGGCTGCGGCCCGGACGGTGGCACCGGTTTCGATCACGTACACAGCCGCTTCACAGGCTCGCTTCTCAATGGTGTCTGTCATATGCTACCCCTCCGATGCTGTGTGCTACGCATCATCCATATGCGCCCAAAAGAACAAATATGCCGCTCCGGCAAAGCTTTCGCCGGACATTTACTGGACATTTATAAATTTTTGCGGTATACTAAGCAAAAAAGGGGGTATTGAAAATGCAGATAGACAAAAAGCTGCTGCGCAGGCTGTTTCTTCTGGCGGCGGGGTGTCTCGTTTTTGCGTGGATTCTGCTGGATACGGAGCAGGCGAGCAGCGCAGCGAAGTCGCTGTGGAATCTGATATCGCCGTTTGTGGCGGGCGCGGTCATCGCCTTCGTGTTCAACGTGCCGATGCGCGCCATTGAGCGGCAGCTGGACGGCATTCACAAGCAGGGACTGCGCAGGGTGCTGTCCATTGTGCTGACCATTGCGGCCTTGGCGCTGGTCATCATGTTTGTGGTGGAAATGCTGGCGCCCCAGATTCAGGTGACGGTGGCCGCCCTGACGGAGCGCATCCCTACCTTTATTGAGCAGACGTCGGCAAAGCTGATGCAGCTGATGGACGACAATCCGGACATGAAGGCGTGGATCATGGAGGTTGCCGATCTGGAAAGTCTGGAATGGACGAAAATATTGAAGGATTCCATGGGCTTTCTGGGCAACCAGATGTCCACGGTGATGGGCAGCGCGGTGAATGTGATTGGCAGCGTGACCAGCGGCATCGTGAATCTGGTGGTCAGTATCGCCTTTGCCATCTACTGTCTGGCGCGGAAGGAAATTCTGGCGCGGCAGGGGCGGAGAATCCTCTATTCCCTGATTCCGGAGAAAACCGGCGATGAGATTATCCGGATTCTGCGGCTGACCAACAGCACCTTCTCCAACTTCATTTCCGGGCAGTGCCTGGAAGCCTGCATTCTGGGCGGCCTGTTCGCCGTGACCATGGCGATTTTCCGGATGCCCTACATTCCGCTGGTCAGCGTCATCATCGCGGTGACGGCGCTGGTGCCGGTGGTGGGCGCGTTTGTGGGCTGCGTGCTGGGCGCGTTCTTCATTCTGGTGGATAACCCGCTGCAAGCATTGACTTTCGTGGCAATGTTCCTGATTTTGCAGCAGCTGGAAAACAACCTGATCTACCCCAGAGTGGTGGGCACCTCCATCGGCCTGCCCGGTATGTGGGTGCTGGTGGCGGTCACCATCGGCGGCGAGCTGATGGGCGTGTTCGGTATGCTGCTGATGATCCCGCTGGCGTCGGTGCTGTACACGCTGGCGCGGGAGTTTACGGACAAGCGCCTTGCCCAGCGGAACATCCCGGAGGAAAAGTTACAGGATCATCCGCCGGAGCTGCAATCCCGGTTCAAGCAGAACAGGGAGCGGAAAAAACGCCGCCGCCTTCAGAAAATGAAGGAGCAGTTTCTGAAAAACCAGAAGGAAAAAGAAGACAAAGATTCCCAATAAACGTATTCGGGAGGGGCGAAAGCCCCTCCCGAATACTATTTTACTTATTTGATAACCCGGACTTTCAGAACGCCGTCGATCTGCTTCAGATGCTCTACAACATCCGCAGAGGGGTGGCGGTCAAGATCCAGCATGGTGTAGGCGTATTCACCCCGGCTCTTGTTCACCAGACCGTCAATGTTGATGTTCTCGCCTGCAATGGCGGCGGTGAACCGACCCAGAGAGTTGGGAATGTTCCGGTGCAGCAGGGTGATGCGCCCCTCGGCGCGGCAGATGCCCATGTCGCAGTTGGGATAGTTGACGGAATTTTTGATGTTGCCGTTTTCTAAGTAGTCCATCAGCTCCTGCACGGCCATTTTGGCACAGTTGTCCTCAGATTCCTCCGTGGAAGCGCCCAGATGGGGGATGGCAATGCAGCCGGGCATATTGGCGGTCTTCCCGTTGGGGAAGTCGGTGACGTACCGGGCGACCTTGCCGGAGGCCAGCGCCGCCGCCATGGCGTCGTCGTCCACCAGCAGGTCACGGGCGAAGTTCAGGACAATGACACCTTCCTTCATCTTGGCGATGGCCTCGGCGTTTATCATGCCCCGGGTGTCGTCCAGCAGGGGAGTGTGGAGGGAAATGATGTCGCACTTGGAATAGATTTCATCCCGGTTGTTGACACGGACGATGTGGCTGTCCAAGTGCCACGCCGCCTCAATGGAGATGAAGGGGTCGCAGCCGTAGACGGTCATGCCTAAGTTCCTTGCGGCGTTGGCCAAAGGGCCGCCCACTGCGCCAAGGCCGATGACGCCCAGATTCTTGTGGCGAATTTCATGACCGGCGAATTTGGACTTGCCCTTCTCCACCAGTTTGGCGATATCGGGATCGTCTTTGATGGTCTGCACCCAGTTGATGCCGCCCACCACGTCCCGGCTGCTCAGAAGCATACCGCACAGCGCCAGCTCCATCACGGAATTGGCGTTGGCGCCGGGGGTGTTGAACACCACGACGCCAGCTTCGGCGCAGTCGGACAGGGGAATGTTGTTGACGCCGGCACCGGCGCGGGCGACGGCCAGAAGGCTTTCCGGCAGAGCCACATTGTGCATGTCGGCAGAGCGCACCAGAACGCCGTCGGCCTGATTCCGGTCGTCCGTGATGGCGTAATTGTCCGTCAGAAGGGCGGTGCCCTTGGGGGAAATCTTATTTAAGCAGTGAATGTGATACATATTCTTCCTCTTTTCAGCGATTTTCCTTCTCAAAGCGTTCCATGAACTGCACCAGCTTGACGACGCCTTCCATGGGCATGGCGTTGTAGATGCTGGCGCGCATACCGCCAACGGTGCGGTGGCCTTTCAGGCTGACGAAGCCCGCGGCTTCTGCTGCTTTGACAAATTTTGCGTCCAGCTCCGCATCCCCGGTGACAAAGGGGACGTTCATGAGGGAACGGTCTTTTTTCACCACGGTGCCGTGAAAGAGCCGGCTGGCGTCCAGAAAATCGTAAAGGACTTTGGCCTTTGCCACGTTGCGCTCCCGGATGGCTTCCAGACCGCCCATGGACAGCAGCCACTGGAACACCTTGCCGCAGATGTAAATACCGTAGGCGGGAGGCGTGTTGTACATGGAGCCGTTGTCCGCATGGGTCTTGTAGCGGAGCATGGTGGGGGTGCCGGGGAGCACGTCCTCGGTGATCAGGTCTTCCCGGATGACGGCAATGACCACACCGGCGGGGCCGATGTTCTTCTGCACGCCGCCGTAGAGCATTCCGTATTTGGTCACGTCCACCGGCTCGGACAGGAAGCAGGAGGAAACGTCGGAGACCAGCGGCTTGCCCTTGGTGTTGGGCAGCTGCCAGAATTTGGTGCCGTAAATGGTGTTGTTTTCACAGATGTAAACATAGTCCGCGTTCTCGTCAATGGGCAGGTCGGAGCAGTCGGGGATATAGGAAAAGGTCTTGTCGGCGGAGGAGGCCACCGCGTTGGCGGTGCCGTACATTTTGGCCTCCTGCCATGCCTTTTTCGCCCACTGGCCGGTGATGATGTAGTCGGCGACTTTTGTTTTCATCAGGTTCATCGGCACCATGGCGAACTGCTGGCTTGCGCCGCCCTGCATGAACAGGACCTTGTAATTGTCGGGGATTCCCATGAGGGTGCGAAGGTCAGCCTCCGCCTGATCGATGATAGCCTGATAGGTCTTGGAGCGGTGGCTCATTTCCATGACGGACATGCCGGTTCCCCGGTAATCCAGCATTTCAGCGGCGGCTTCCTGCAAAACGCTCTCCGGCAGGACTGCGGGGCCTGCGGAAAAATTATAGACTCTGGACATTGTTTCTTCCTCCCTTAATTACCGGCTTACTTGTTCAGCAGCCGCTCAATGAGCCTGTAACCGTTCGGCTCGTAGTTGCCGGTGGCTTCCGCTTCGGCTTCGGTGTATTTCCGGATGGACTTGCGCTGGCGGGTGCTGTCGTACAGCACGTAGGGTACCGGGTCGCCGGTGTGGGTGCGCAGACGGATGGGGGTGGGATGGTCGGGAAGCACCAGCATCCGGAAATCTTCACCCGCGTCCTCCATGGCCTTCTTCACCGGGGCAATGAGTCGGCGGTCGAGATACTCGATGGACTGGATTTTCTCTTTCAGCAGTCCCTGATGACCCATTTCGTCCGGGGCTTCCACGTGGACGTAGACGAAATCGCAGCCATCCAAAGTCAGGGCATCGATGGCGGCCTGCGCCTTGCCCTCAAAATTCGTGTCGATGGAGCCGGTAGCACCCGGAACCTGATAAACCTTCATCCCTGCGCCCACGGCAATGCCCTTGAGCAGGTCTACGGCGGACACCATAGCGCCCTTCAGACCGGTTTTCTCAGTAAAGTTTTGCAGGGAGGGCTTTGTTCCCGCGCCCCAGAACCAGAGGGAATTGGCCTTGTTTTTGCCTTTGGCCGCCCGCTCCAGATTCAGGGGGTGAGTGTTCAGAATGTCAAAGCTCTTTTCCATCATGGCCCGCAGCTTGGTTTCCTGAGGAAGATAGGGGCCGATGACGTGGGTCAGATGGTCATGAGGCGGCTCCAGCTGGGGCATGGTGCCATTTTTCCAGATGGTGATGTGGCGGTAGCTGGTGCCGGTGTAGTACTGAAATTCGTCGCTGTTGAAGGCTTCCCGAATGGCGTCCATCAAAATGTCCGCGTCGGCGGTGGAGATTTCGCCGGAGCTGTGGTCAAGAATGGTCTTTTCGGCGTAGGGCTCTTCCTCGGTCAGGGTTACGATGTTGCAGCGCAGAACGATGTCCGTCGGCTCCATGGCGACGCCGACACTCAGTGCTTCCAGGGGAGATCGTCCGGAGTAACAGACGGCGGGATCGTAGCCCAGAACGGACAGGTTGGCCACGTCACTGCCGGGAGCCATCCCGGCGGGGACGTTCTGCACCATGCCCATTTCGCCCTTGGATGCCAGTTCATCCATTACGGGCGTTTCCGCGCAGGCAAGGGGTGTTTTTCCGCCCAGTGCGTCGATGGGTTCGTCGGCCATGCCGTCCCCCAGAATCACAATGTATTTCATAACCTCTCTCCTTTTATACAGCGTCCATGTTGTGGAGACAAATGTATATTATTTCTATGATACCATTGATCCCTTAAGAATACAATATGAAATAATGCCAGAAAATGTGAGGAAATTTTGAAGATTGGTGGACAAATTGTCACAGTGTGCAAATCGGGGGAAGTCGTTTTTTATTGAGGATAAACAGATATATGTGATAAAATATGCAAAATCCGAGCCTGAAACAGGCTCGGATGTGGGGAAAAGGGTCAGTTCAGATTCAGTTTTTTGTCCACAAGGAAGTACATCAGGAAATACCCGGCGACCGCCATGATGAGATTGACGAGCGCCAGAAGACCCAGCAGACTGTTGGGACTTTCCGCAAGCTTTACCATGCTGACGCCGGTAAAGGTAAGATCGACGACGTGCAGGATGTAATAGAAGGCGACGGCGGCGAGAATCTTGTGCTTTTTGGCAACGAGGGAGCCGATGGTCACGGCAAGCATAATGAGAATCAGCTCATTGGAAAAAGCGACGATTGCGTTCACAAGAAGAAGCCCGAAGGCCTGAAGCACATCCGCCTGGGTGAACCGCGCCCAAAGTTCGGGAAACTCCTGCCACAGAACGTGGATACCCTCCCGAAGATCTTTAAAATCCGGCACGACGCACAGCCCCATCAGAATCAGGCCAATGACACTGACGGCGGCCACGGCAATCAGGTTGACGGCGCTGGTGAGGAAGCTGGAAAGCAGCACCTGATGGGTGGTGACGGGGAGGGTGAAGGTCAGATAGCCTTCATCGGTGAAGCGGCTGCGGTAGAAGCGGACGATCTGCACGATCAGCGCCGCCACACCGCAGACGACGAAGAACAGCACGGCCGCGGTAATGGCCAGCGTACACAAAACCTCCAGCCACTCCTTCGGAGCGCTGGCACCCACCAGATACCGGATGGCGACGCCGCCCAGCAGCCCGGCGCCCACCAGACTCAGGCACAGAATGCCCAGTACGTTCCAAGTGGAACGGAATTCCATTTTCAGCAATTTGGCAAACATTTGAATACCTCCCGGAACAGTTCATCCAGCGACTTGCCGGTTTCCTCCCGCACGGCGTCCACGTTTCCGCCCTGTAAAATGCGGCCCTGGGACAGGAACAGATACTCGTCCAGTACCCGTTCCACGTCGGCGATCAGGTGGGTGGAGATCAGCACCGTGGCGCTGGGGTCGTAGTTTGTGATAATGGTGTTGAGGATGTAATCCCGTGCGGCGGGATCGACGCCGCCGATGGGTTCGTCCAGCAGGTACAGCTTTGCCCGGCGGGACATCACCAGAACCAGCTGAACCTTTTCCTGATTGCCCTTGGACAACGCCTTGAATTTGGCGCTCAGGGAGATGTTCAGCGCGGAGAGCATTTCCTCTGCCCGCGCCCGGTCAAAGTCCACGTAAAAATCCTGAAAGAAATCCAGCTGCTGCTCCACCCGAACCTGACGGCTGAAATAGGGGCGGTCAGGCAGATACGAGACCACGGCCTTGGTGGCCGTGCCGATTTTGTTGCCGCAAATGGTGATCTCGCCCGCCGTGGGGGTCAGCAGACCTGCGGCCAGCTTGATAAAGGTGGTCTTTCCGCTGCCGTTGGGGCCAAGAAGACCAACGATCTTTCCCTGAGGCAGGGTCAGATCCAGATTGTCCAGAGCCAGCGTGCTGTGATAGCGCATGGTAAGGCCGCTGGCGGTCAGAACAGTTTGTTCCATGTTATTCCTCCTTCTTCGTTTCCAGACCCAGTAAAAGCTGGGCCGCCTGTGTTGGCGTTACGCCGAACGTCATAAATTTCTCGGCACATTCCCGGGCAAGTTCCTCCAGGGTCTGCTCCCGCATGGCGACGAGCACGGCTTCGTCCTGGGTGACGCTGCGGCCGCTGGTGCCGCCGCTGACGAGAAGACCTTCCCGCTCCAGCTCCGTCAGGGCGCGCTGCATGGTGTTGGGGTTTACCTGCGCCTGAGCGGCCAGATCCCGGACGGAGGGAACTTTTCCTCCCGGGGGCAGCTCGCCTTTCAGGATTGCACCGCGGATCGCTGCCATGATCTGCTGATATACCGGACGGTCACCGGCAAATTTCCAGTTCATAGACACCTCCTGATTTGTACTATTGTATTAGTGCATTAATACAATAACACAGCGCCGGGGAATTGTCAAGCTCATTTTTCCAGAAAAATGAAAAAATGGCTCCCCGGCCAATGGGCGGGGAGCATCAGACAGCTCTCCGAGAGGGAGAGCCAAGGGGGTGTGCGCATTTTGGATTGAAAAATGGAGCGTATCTGTGCCGATACGCCCCATTCATTGTTTTACAAACGCCTATCAAAAGCCGGGAAGCCGATGCTGCATTATTCTGCTGTTTTCAGATACCTTCGGAACACGATCAAGAAAGCGGCCAGCTGGACAATGAAGGTGATGACCCATGAGACAAGATAGGAAAGATACAGGCACTGTGGCGTGTGGTATTGGGGAATCTGGAAAATGGTGTAGATCCAGACGATGCGCAAGCCGCACACGCCGAGAATGGAGATCATCATGGGAACGAAGGACGCGCCGATGCCCCGAAGCGCGCCGGTGGTCACGTCCATCATGCCGAATGTGAAATAGGGCAGGCAGATGAAGGCCAGACGGGTCATGCCATAGGAGATGGCTTCCGGGGAGTCGGTGATGTAAATGGAGAGCAGCGAGGGGCCGAACACGTAGACCAGCGACCCAAGCACCAGTCCCACCACCGTAACGCACCCCAGACAGATCCACAGGGTCTGCCGCACCCGGCGGTACTGCTTCGCGCCGGCGTTCTGTCCGACAAAATTGACGGCGGACTGGTGGAACGCATTGAGACAGACATAGACGAAGCCCTCAAGGTTGCTTGCCGCCGCGTTGCCGGACATGAAAACATCACCGAAGGAGTTTACCGACGACTGGATCAGCACGTTGGAAATGGCGAACAGGGCGCTCTGGATGCCCGCAGGCAGTCCGATGCGGAGAATTTTCGCCAGCTGGGGCTTGTAAAAGCGCAGCTTGTTAAGGTATAGCTTGCAGGCGTCGGTTCTGCGCATCAGAGCGATGACCACCAGCACGGCGGAAACCGCCTGAGAAATGATGGTCGCCAGCGCCACACCGGCCACATTCATCTGGAACTGGATGACGAAAACCAGATTCAAAATCACGTTCAGGACGCCCGCGAACAGCAGGAAGACCAACGGGCTTTTGGTATCACCGGCGGCGCGGAGAATGGAGGCACAGAAATTGTACACCATGTTAAAAGTGACGCCACAGAAGATGATCCGCATGTAAACGGTGGAGAGGGGCAGTACGGTATCAGGTGTCCCCATCATGATAAGAAACGTCTCGGAGTAGGTAAGGCCGGCGACCGTCAGGATCGCGCCGCTTAAGATGGCGGTGGGCAGCGCGGTATGCACAGTGCGGTGAACGACCTGATTTTCCCGGCCGCCAAGGCCGTGGGCGACGGCCACGCCCGCGCCTACGGACAGGCCGATGAAGAAATTGACCAGCAGACCGGTAATGGAACCGGTAGCGCCCACCGCGGCGACGGACACGCTGCCGCAGAACTGCCCCACCACCACGAGGTCCGCCGCGTTGAAAAGCAGCTGTAAAACGCTGGTCAGAATAATGGGAATGGTAAACCGGATGATATTCGGAAACAGAGGCCCTTCCAGCATGTTTCTGTTCGTCTGGTTCAAATGAGCACCTTCTTTCTATCAGCAGAGATATTATAACGGCTTTTTGGAAAAGTGCAAGACGAAAAATTGAAATCTGCCGAAAATCGACGGTTATTGGTGCTCACAGGATTCCTGATTGAAGGCGATGGGATCGAAGGTGATGATGGTGTGGTAGGTCTTGCCCTCCCGGGCGCGAAGCGCTTCCTCAAGCTTATCCTGAATTTCCGACTTCGTAAATTTTGTGTCCTGAGGCACGGCAATGTCAAAAATGAGGTTGGTATGTCCGCCGCCGGGCACCATGCGGAAATCGTGGGTTTTCAGCCGGGCGTCCATTTCGCTGAGCAAGTCGTCCACGAGAATGTGAAGCCGGGTCAGCTCCGGGTCGTCCGTTACCACGGGATCGTAGTGGATGACCAGATGGATGTTGTGGCTTTTCAGACACTCCCGCTCCATGTCGTCGATCAGCTCGTGGCACTGCATGGGGTCTTCCTTGCAGTCCATTTCCACGTGGATGGTGGCAAAGCGCTGGCCGGGGCCGTAATCGTGAACCATCAGGTCGTGATATCCCAGAACCTTGGGCTGGGCGCTGATGTAGTCCACGATACGCGATTGAAGTTCGGGGGAGGCAGCTTCGCCAAGCAGGGGACTGATGGTCTCCTTCGCCAGCTTGGCACCGCTGTAGAGAATGAACAGCGACACGGCCAGACCCACGAAGCCGTCAATGGACAGCCCGGAAACGGCCTCGATGACGGCGGCCAGCAGGACGGCGGCGGTGGTGATGATGTCGTTGCGGCTGTCCTCGGAGGTTGCGAGCAAAGTGGTGGAGTTGATTTTCCTGCCCAGCGTCCGGTTGAACAGGCACAGCCACAGCTTGACGGCGATGGACAGCACCAGCACCGCCGCCAGCGGGGCGGAAAACACCACCGGCACCGGGGAGAGGATTTTCCCCACGGAGGTCTTTGCCAGCTCGAAGCCGATAATGACGATCATGGCGGAGACCACCAGACCGGACAGGTATTCAAACCGGGCGTGGCCGTAGGGGTGTTCCGCATCGGCGGGCTGTTCCGCCAGCTTGAAGCCAACCAGCGTCACAATGGAGCTGGCCGCATCGGACAGGTTATTCATGGCGTCGGCGGTGATGGAAACGGAGCCGGACAGGGTGCCGATAATGACTTTCCCGAGGAAAAGGAAGAAATTGCAGAGAATGCCCACGATCCCGGACAGAGTCCCCACGGCGGCGCGCACTTTGGGGTCGCTGGTCTGGTCGGCGTTTTTAACAAAGAGACGCAGCAAAAAATGTGCCATAACCCGGCCTCCTATAGAAAGTCCGTATATTTTACCATAGATTTCAGAAAAAAGAAAGGGCATTTTTTCTTTGAATCCAGCGAAAAACCTCCCGGATACCGTATTCCGGTATCCGGGAGAGGGAACGCAGACGATGTTACTTCACAAGCACCATATCCCGATTGATGGACGCCAGATTCTCCGCGCCGCACATGGCCATGGTGTCGCTCAGCTCCGCGCCGATCTTCTCAATGTAAAGCTTCACGCCTTCCTCGGCACCGCCGTAGACCATGGGGACGAAGGGGCGACAGATGAGCACCGCGTCGGCGCCCAGCGCCAGCGCCTTGAAGACGTCAACGCCGCTGCGGATGCCGCCGTCCACGAAGATTTTCACACCGCTGCCCTTCATGGCGTCCACGATGTCCGCCAGAACTTCGGCAGTAGCGGCGCATTGGTCGAGGACGCGGCCGCCGTGGTTGCTGACCACGATGGCAGAAGCCCCGGCCTCTTTGGCTTTCAGCGCGCCTGCCACGGTCATGATGCCCTTGACGATGAAGGGCTTTCCGACCATTCCGGCAATCTCGGCCAGCTGCTCCACGGTCTTGCTGCCCGCCGGGGGGTTCATGTTTTTCAGGAAGGGCAGACCCGCCGCGTCAATGTCCATAGCCACGGCGAAGCAGCCGGATTCCCGGCAATAGCCCAGCTTTTCCTGAATGGTCTCCAGGTTCCAGGGCTTCACCGTGGGGATGGCGGTGCCGCCGGAGGCGGCGATGGCCTTGCAAGCGACCTTCATGACCTCGCCGTTCAGACCGTCGCCGGTGAAGGCGGCAATGCCATTGTCGGCACAGGCTTTTACGAGAATGTTGTTGTAAGCCATGTCGTCATATTTGTCGCTGTAGTGGACGGTGACGGCGCCCACGGGGCCTGCGAAGAAGGGATAGCGGAAGGTTTTGCCGAACAGGTTCAGAGAGGTGTCCGGCGTCACACAGGGGTGAATGGTGTTCATGTTAACGCGGATGTCCTGCCACTTTTCATAGTTGCGGATGGCGGTGTCGCCAACGCCCTTGGCACCGGGGCCGGGAATGTGGTTGCCGCAGGCTTTGCCATTGCAGACGGGGCAGGCCTTGCAGTTTGTGCTGAGAACCGCACGTGCGTTTTCAAGAACTTCCTGATAAGTCATGATGGTTTCCTCCCTGTTTTAGATTTTGAGATCAGTGAAAGGGGTCGAGATCAATATGCTCATCGATGCGGCACAGGAACTGCGCCAGCAGCTCGATACAGTTTTCGATGTCGTCCATGTGGCACACCTCGCAGGGGCAGTGCATGTACCGCAGGGGCAGGGACAGCAGCGCCGTGACCACGCCGGTGCCGGTGACGTGGAGGTTGTCCGCGTCGGTGTAGGTTTTGCCCATGTAGGACTCGATTTGGTAGGGGATGTTATGCTCCTTCGCCACGGCTTTCAGCAGGTCGTTGACCTTCCGGCTGCCGATGGAGCTGTTGCAGAGCACGCCGCCGCAGCCCAGCTTCACCTCGCCGGACTGCTTGGCATCCACGCCGGGATAATCGGAGGCAAAAGTGACGTCGGTGACGATGGCAACGTCGGGACGGATGGCAGAGCCGACCCAGTAGGAACCCCGGCCGGTGGTTTCTTCGCCCACGGTGGTGGCGGCGTAAACGCCTACAGAGCAGCCCATGGCCTTTGCCCGTTTCAGGGCTTCCAGAATGATGTAGGCGCAGCCCCGGTCGTCAATGCCCCGGGCAGAAAGGAAGCCGTTGATCATCTCCTGATGGTAGGTGTTCATGTGGACGGGGTCGCCTTCCTGCACGTACTTCCGGGCGTCGGCGGCGTCCTTCGCGCCGATGTCGATGTACAGCTCGTCCACTTTCAGGTCGGCCTTGTCCATGTCCTTGCTGCGGACGACCGCGCCGTAGACGGTCTGGGCATAGCCGTGGACGGCCACCTGATGGCCGGGGTAAACGCCGGGGAAAATGCCGCCGGACTTGGACACACGAAGCAGGCCGTCGGGCTGGATGTGGGTGACGATCAGACCGATCTCGTCAATGTGAGCGGCCAGCATCACCTTGAAGGGCGCGTCGGGGTTCAGCACGCAGACGACGTTGCCGGTATAATCTGTGATGATCTTGTCACAGTGGGGGGTCATCTCGGCGATGACCTTCTTTTGCAGCGGAATTTCGTGGCCGGAAACGGACATGCTGTCAAGCAGGGTGTAAAGGAATTCTTTGCTCATCTGTCTTTCTCCTTTTTTCTTTTACTATAGCACAAAAAATGCAATTTGCAAGGCAAAAGCACGGCTTTCGAGCCGTGCTTTTGGAATTAACCGTCGCTGAGAACGAAGTGGCAGAAGCGCAGAACTTCGTACCAGTCGTCGGAGTCGAAGCAGACGAATTTGTCATCTTTCAGGGTCGCACCGGGGTAGAAGCTCTTGGAGTAGGCCACGTGGTGCTTGACGAAATCGATCTCCATGTGGAAATGCTCCGGCATGGGGACGACGCACTGCGCCGCCTTGGCGACCGCTTCCTTTGCCGCCGCTTCAATGCGCTCCACCGCCTCGTCGGGGTGCAGGGAGGTGACGCCGCCGCCCCGGCCTTCGTTCACGGGAACGGTGGTGATGGCGGGAATCAGCGTTTTGGCAAAGTCGCACAGCGCCTTGTCGCCGGTGAGCAGCGCCACGGGGACGCCGTAATATCCGGCGGTGTAGGAATTGATGAGAAATTCACTGCACAGTGTGCCGTTGAGGAAAACGTGGTTGTTCCGGCCGTTCATGGTGTGGCTCAGGGGATTGCCGGGGCAGCCTGCCCAGGCGTGGTAGCCGGTGAAGAATACGGCGTCAAATTTTTCCTGATTCAGGCCGCTCATCATGCTCAGAGGGTCGCCCGACCAGCTGCGGTTCATGCGGATGCCCCGGGGAAGTCCGGCAGGGTCGATGTTCCGGGCGGAGTCGTGGGCGTCCTTCACCAGAACCTCCGCCGCACCGGCGGAAAGGGCGCCCTGACAGGCGGCAGCGACCTCACGGGTCATCTGCTTCTGGGCGGGGCTGTAGTCAAAGGGGGTGGTGCGCTCCGTCTCCGGCCAGGAGACAACGCCGCAGGTGCCTTCCATATCGGCGCTTAAAAATACTTTCATTTATTTTCTCTCGCTTTCCTTATTAAATCAAAAGTAGGAGCCAATCTGAGTGATGGCGGCTTTCAGATCTGCCCGGTAGTCGGGGTCATCGGGGTTCAGGGAATTGAAGGCGAAGCCGTTGTCCCCGCTGCGGCCGGTGCTGTGGCAGTAGCGGCCGTGACCTAAGTACATGGCGACATGGCCGGGGAAGAACAGCAGATCGCCGGGTTTCACATTTTCCAGAGAAATTTCGTGAATGGGAAAGTCCTCCATGATATGGGCGTCCCGATAAATAAGAATGCCGCAGAGCATATAGGCCGTGGACACCAGACCGGAGCAGTCAATGCCCATGGGGGACTTGCCGCCCCAGCGGTAATGGGTGCCCTGATAGAGCATGGCGGCGTCCACCAGTGCCTGACGAAGGGTTTCCTCGTCCTGAGATAGGGGCGCGGTATAGTACTCTCCGAGGATGCTTTCCGGGACGAAGCCCGTTCGGCCATCCGCCAGACGCACCTGCTGCCAGCCCTTTTCCGGCTGACCCACCGGGGAGAGAATGCCGCCCCGGGGAAGGGTGGCCATGATCCACCCCTGAACCTTGGGGGCGGAAAGCACGTCGCAGAAGTTCTTATTGCGGACAATTTTCTTGGGCAGCGCCGCCCAAGCGTCGGCGGCCGCGTCGCCGACGATCAGATCATCGGCGGAGACGATACCCTCATAGCGGTAATGGGTGCGGACGTGGTACCAGCCGGGGGCGGGCTCTTCCAGAATGTCCACCACCATGCCGTACAGCGCCTCGTCTTCCAGCGTGCTTTCCCGGGTGGGGGCGGCCAGCAGGGCGCAGATGGGGACGTTTACAATGGCTTTCATTTATTTCTCTCCCTTCATAGCGTCGTAGATCATCCGGGACAGCTGCCCGATGAGCCGGTTTTGCTGGGGCTGACCGTCCAGCGCGGGGCCGTCCCATGTAAAAATGCCAAGATAATAGGGGCGGTCGTCCGTCAGGAAAATGCCCACGTCGTGGTTCAGGTGATCCAGCCCGCCGGGCTTGTGCAGCACGGTCACGGCGTCGGGGATGTACCGCTGGAGCGCATCGGTGCTGCGGCAGCGGGAAAGAAAATCGAAGGCGACTTCCCGCAGGGGCTTATTCAGGATTTCCCCATGGTACAGCCGGGAAAATACCCGGTACAGGTCGGCGGGGGAGGTATAGTTGTTCCGCCCCTCGGCGATGGCCTGAAAGTCCAGCATTTTCCGCTGGAGAGAGGTCTGGGTCAGGCCGATTGCCCGGCAATACTGATTGACGTGGTCGTAGCCCAGCAGGGAAATGACGGTGTTGGTGGCGGTATTGTCGCTGGAGACAATCATCCAGTACAGCATTTCCCAGAGGGAAGCGCCGTCCTGCCGGTAGCCGGGTTCGAAAACCTCGGTGTCGCTGCAAAAATCCCCCGGGGCGATGGTAAGGGGCTGGTCAAGAGACAGCTTCCCGTCCATCACGTCCTGAAGGGCGCAGCAAAGAATGGATACCTTGATGGTGGAGGCGGAGACCACCTGGGTATTCTCCCGAATGGCGGCAATGGGGGTGCCGGTGGTCAAGTCCACGCAGTATAACGCGGTTTTGGCGGGAAACGCATCCATGACGGCATTCAGCCGGGAAGCCAGATCGTTCATGGTCACGCCTCCAATGTGATGCTGCCCGCGTCCGCGTCCAGACGGCACATATGGCCCATGGGCAGCGCCAGGGTGGTGGCGCAGTGGCCGCAGGCCAAATCCATGACGGCGGGCTTTCCGGCGGGGACGATGAGCTGGGTGAAGATCTCGTCCAGCGTCAGGGTGCGCTCCGGCATTTCCGGCACGCAGTCCGTCCACGCGCCCAGAATGATACCGTCGCAGTCCCGGAATTTCCCGGCATTGCGCAGCTGGGTGAGCATACTGTCCAGACGATAGGTCTTTTCCCCAATGTCCTCCATAAACAGGATTTTGCCCTTGGTATCGACCTCCCAAGGCGTGCCGAGAGACGCCGCCAGCAGGGACAGATTGCCGCCGCAGAGGATGCCTTCCGCCTTACCCGGAACCAACGTGCGGATGCTCTGGCCTTCCGGATTGGAAAGTGCGCCGTTCAGACCGCCGAACAGGGCCTTTTTCAGATAGTCGAGTGTGTATGTATCCGGGTGCGGCTCGGTAGATGGCATGGTGCAGTGGAAGGTGGCGAGACCGCAGACCTGATTCAGAAACAGGTGCAGGGCGGTGACGTCGGAATAGCCGCCGAACCACTTGGGGTTCTTCCGGATAGCGTCCGCGTCCAGCAGGGGAAGAATGCGGTGGCCGCCGTAGCCGCCGCGGATGCACCACACGCCGTCAATGGTTTTGTCGGCAAAGGCGCGGTTGACGTCCTCCGCCCGCTGGGCGTCCGTTGCGGCCAGATAGCCGTCCCGGTTGGCAAAATAGCAGGAGGGGTACAGCACCGGCTCCATGCCCAGCCGACGGACGAGGTCAAGAGCGCCGGGCAGTTTTTCCTCCGGCACGGCGGAGGCGGGGGCGACCAGCGCCACTCTGGCGCCGGGGAAAAGGGGCTTGGGATCGATCATGGCAGGCACCTCGAAAAGAAATATGGCGCAAGCAGAACACATACCCGTGCTCTGCTTGCAGAATGTCAAAACTGTTTGCGGTATTCTTCCAGCTCAGGCTCACTTGCCAGAACGAAGTGGCCGGGGACGATCTCGCACCAGTCCGGCTGGTTCGTCTCGCTGTAGTGATGGCAGCTGGGGTCGTAGACGATGAGTTTTTTCTGCCGCTCCGCAATGGGGTCGGGCTGGGGGATGGCGGACAGCAGCGCGCGGGTGTAGGGGTGCAGGGGATGGGCGAACAGCTCCTCGCTCTCCGCTAGCTCCACGATCTTGCCCTTGTGAATGACGGCGATCCGGTCGCAGATGAAGCGAACCACCGACAGGTCGTGGGCGATGAACAGATAGGTCAGATTCCGCTCCTTCTGCAGCTTGGACAGCAGGTTCAGAACCTGCGCCCGGATGGAAACGTCCAGCGCGGAGATCGGTTCGTCGGCAATGATGAAGTCCGGTTCCATGATCAGCGCCCGGGCAATGCCGATTCGCTGACGCTGGCCGCCGGAGAACTCATGGGGGAAGCGGCTGGCAAATTCCGGCAGCAGACCCACGTCGGACAGGGCGCTTGCCACCTTGGCCTGACGCTCGCTTTCGGACAGATGGTGTCCGCCAGCGTAAAGTCCTTCACTGACAATATAATCCACCTTGGCACGTTCGTTCAGTGAGGACATGGGGTCCTGAAAGATCATCTGGATGCGCTGGGTGACCTCCCGGTCAAGAGCCTTGGAGATGCGCCCGTTGATCTGCTTGCCGTCAAAGAGGATTTTGCCGCCGGCAGTGGGGTGAATGCGGATGATGGCGCGGCCGATGGTGGTCTTTCCGGAGCCGGATTCACCAACCAGACCGAAGGTCTCGCCCTGATAAATGTGGAAGGATACGTTATCCACCGCGGTAAAGGCGTGCCGCCGGGAGCCAAACCGGACGACAAGATCCTGAACCTCGATCAGCTTCTTTCTGTCTTCAGCCAACGCGGTTCACTCCCTTCTCCCGCAGGATGCGGACGTGCTCCGGCGGCTCCACCTTGGGAGCGCGGGGGTCCATCAGCCATGTGCGGGCATAGTGGGTAGGCGTGACCTCGAAGAAGGGAGGACGCTCTACAAAGTCGATTTTCAGTGCTTTGGGGTTTCGGGGGGCAAAGGCGTCGCCCTTGACCTCGTGGAACAGATTGGGCGGCGTACCCTGAATGGAGTACAGCGGCTCGTCCTTGGTTCCCAGCTGGGGAAGGCTGGACAGCAGCGCCCAAGTGTAGGGATGGCGGGGGTCGTAGAACACCTCGTCGCAGGTGCCAAGCTCCACGATGTCGCCCGCATACATGACGGCGATGCGGTCGGCCACATCGGCCACAACGCCAAGGTCATGGGTGATGTAGATGGTAGTGAGGTCATACTTTTTCTGCATGGCCTTGATCAGCTCAAGAATCTGCGCCTGAATGGTCACGTCCAGAGCGGTGGTCGGCTCGTCGCAGATGAGGATTTTCGGCCGGCAGGCGACGGCGATGGCGATGACCACCCGCTGGCGCATACCGCCGGAAAATTCGTGGGGATACTGCTTGTAGCGCCGCTCAGGGTCGTCAATGCCCACGTCGCTCAGCACCTCCAGCACGGCCTTGTAGGCATCCTTGCCTTTCAGACCCTGATGCAGCTCCACGGCCTCCTGAATCTGCTTGCCGATGGTTTTCAGGGGGTTCAGGGAGGTCATGGGGTCCTGAAACACCATGGCGATCTCCTTGCCCCGGATTTTCAGCCAGTCCTTGTCGGTCTGGAATTTGGTCAGGTCCATGCCGTTATAGAGGATGGAACCGCCGTCGATGTAGCCGTTGGCATCCAGAAGACCCATGGCGCATTTGACGAATACGGACTTACCGGAGCCGGATTCACCCACGATGGCAAGGCTTTCGCCCTGATACACGTCCAGCGAGATGCCCCGGATGGCGTGAAGAATCTGACCGCGGAGGGTGAATTTCACATTCAGATCTTTGACGGAGAGAACAACTTTTTTATCTTCCATTGTGATCTCTCCTTATCTGACGTGATTCTTGGGGTCGGCGGCGTCGGCGAAGGCGTTGCCGATGATGTAGAAAGAAACGGTGATGACCACCAGCACGGCTACGGGGAAGAACAGCTGGTAGCGCAGAGACGCCACGGTCATCAGCGACCGTCCGGTCTGAATCAGATTGCCCAGAGACGGCGTGTCCACGGGAAGGCCGATGCCGATGTAGGTGACGAACACCTCATTGCCGATGGCGGAGGGAATCGCAAGCGCCATGCGCATGGTGATGACGGACACCATATAGGGCAGCAGGTTCTTGACGATGATACGCCCGGTGGAAATGCCCAGACACCGGGAGGCCAGATTGTAGTCCCGGTCGCGGATAATGATGATCTGGTTGCGGATGAACCGCGCCATGCCCAGCCAGCCCGTTAAGGACAGGGCGAAAATGATGGTGGAAACGCCGGGCTTTAAGACGTAGGAAATCAGAATCAGCAGCAGCGTCTGGGGAATGTTGTCCAGAACGTTATACAGCTCGGTAAAAAAGAAGTCCAGCTTGCGGACATAGCCCCACAGCACGCCCACGAGGATGCCCACCACGGCCTCCACAAAAGCGACAGAGAAGCCGATGAACAGGGAAGTGCGGGTGCCCGCCCAGATACGCGCCCAGAGATCCTGGCCGATAGAGTTTGTTCCGAACCAGAATTCTTTGCTGGGGGGAATATTGTTCAGAGGCAGACCCCACTGGTCGTTGTGAATGAGAATGGGATCCTTCTGACCGGGCAGGTACGGCTGGATAAAGGTGAACAGCAGCACCGCCACCATGACGAAAAGGAAAAAGACCGCGATCTTATTCTGGAAAAACGCCCGGAGGGTGGATTTCCAGTAGGAATAATCGGAATAGCCGCCCCGCTCCGCGTCCTCGGCGTTGAATCCGGCAAAGGAGAAGGCCTCCTCGTCGCTCATTTTCGGCGCGACATCCTCCTGAAGCTGCCGGGAGAGCTTGTCGCCCAGCGTGTCGGTGGCCTTGTCGCGCAGGGTGTGAAATCCAAGACGTTTCATCAGCGGGAACCCTCCTTCTTGGCAAAGCTGATCCGGGGATCGACGATTCCCATGAGAATGTCGCCGAAAAGCAGACCCAGAATGGAAATTACTGCGTAAATCAGCACCAGCGCCTGTACCAAGGTATTATCCTGACGCTTGATGGCCGTGACCAGCAGGCCGCCCATGCCGGGGACGGAGTACAGGGATTCCACATAGAGTGAACCCATCAGGGTAAACAGAATGGAGTTGGGGATGTACTGTACCAGCGGCACAAAGGCATTGCGGAACACGTGCCGGAAGGAGATTTTGCCGTTTGGCACGCCCTTCGCCCGGGCCAGACGGATATAGTCCTTGTTGGACTCGTCCACCATGTACCGCCGCAGCCACATGGCATAATAGGCGATATTACCGATGGACAGGGAGATGACGGGCAGAATATAGCTCTTGGGGTTGGCTGCGTCAAACAGCATGGGAAGCCCCAGCACGTCCTTGCCGACATAGGTCTGGGAACCGAGGAACTGGATCAGAATGTGATACACCGCCGAGGGCATGGCCTGCACCAGCACGATGAACACCGTGCCCAGCCGGTCGCCGATCTTGAAGCGGGTACGGGTGCTTCGCGCCATGATGACACCCAGAGGAAGACCCAGCGCGAGAGCAATGCACAGGGAGATCAGTCCCAGCTCCAGAGAGATGGGGATCTTCTCGGCAATGATCTCGGTAATGGCGACGCCCTTGCGGTAGACGTTGGATTCTCCCAAGTCCCCGTGGAGCACCTGCTTGTAAAAGCGCACCAGCTGGGTGGGCAGGGGAGCGGTCACGCCAAGGGCCTGAAGCTTGACCTGAATCTGGGTGGAGCTCATTTTATCGTAATTCTCGAAATACCCTTCCACGGGCATCAGCCGCAGCAGGGCAAAGAGGATCGTGATAATGATAAACATGGTGATGAGGGAGCGCAGAACGCGCTTGGTTATATATCTGGCCATATGATGTCCTCCTGGGGTTTTTCTCCCTTCATACGATTTCCCAATAAAATGGTTTTACCATTTTATTTATCCACTGATGTGGATGGCCGCCATAAGCGGCAGAAAATGTATGGACTTTCTTTTCTGCGGCTGCGCCGCTGGCCGTTTGGAAAACGGCATGCTAAAACGGTTTTTAACCGTTTTAACGAAACTGGCATCAGAGCCGATACCGCTGCTGCTTTCGCCGTAGCAGCACCGGTACAGGCTCCGAAAAATTGCCTGTGGAGCAATACCGTATATATGCGGCTTTGAGAGAAGCCCCCAAATGAGGGCTTCTCTCGTGATAAACTGCCAAAATGAAAACTTAACCGGCTACCTTGGACTGCCACTCGGCGTAAGCTGCCTGATATTCCTCCAGACCCATGGAGGTGCTGTACAGGTGCTGATCCTTGTAGCGCTGGTTGGCCACACCGAAGGAAGCGTACTGTCCTTCAAAGACGTTCAGATTGCACATCTGATAGCTGCGGTTGCTGATGGAGAAGGGGATGGCAAAGGCGTGATCCAGCAGGAACGCTTCCGCCTTGGCAAAGGCGGTATACCGGGCGTCCATATCGTCGGTGATGGCCTTGGCGGCAGCTACCAGCTCGGTGTACTCGGCATACAGAGCCTGGGTTTCGGGGTCGGTGCTCTTGAAGATGAAGCTGTAGCTGGAATCCGCGGAGAAGGGATCGGTCCAGGTTTCGGGGTCGGCGTAGTCAGCGCCCCAGTTGCACTTCATGAAGGCGTAGTTGCCGGTGCGGCGGATAGCGCCAAGGAAACCGGTCTCAGGACCCGCCTGAATGATGATGTCCACGTAGTCGGCGCCCAGAACGTTCTCAATCTGCTGCTCCACGACCTGACACTCCTGCGCCCAGTTGGCGGAGGTGGGGTTGTAGCACATGAGCATCTTGATGGGGAAGGTGGCTCCGGCGGCGGTCAGCTCCTCAATGGCGGTCGTCTTGTATTCCTCGGCAAGAGCCTCGTCGAAGTTGTCGCCATCGGTATAGGCGGCCAGACCTTCGTAGTAGGTGTAGTCCTTGGAAGCGGAGGCAAAGGCGTTAGGGGTGATGGTGTTGTTCTTCAGGGATTCGGGGTCGATGCGGTCGCTGGTCGCCAGAGCGGGCATCCGGTTGAAGGCGTGGACGATGGACTTCCGGAAGTTCTCATTGTTCACGGCCAGCTTCCAGTTTTCGGGTTCGTACTCGGCGTCGAAGTTGGGGTCAAAGTTGAACAGATACCAGTAAGCGTAGGAGGTATTGGCACGGGAGGGATGGATCAGATCCTTGGTGTTGGGGTCAGCCATCATGGCAGACAGCAGGTCGGAGGAAATATCCGCCTGATCGACCTCGCCGGACTGGTACGTGGTGGTGGCGATGGAGGTGGCTTCCGCGTTGTAGGTCATCTGGATGGCGTCAAGGAACACGTTGTCCTTATCCCAGTAGGTGGGGTTCTTGGTCAGAACGCGCTGCTGCTGAGGCTCGTAGGTGGACAGGATGAACGCGCCGCAGTACAGCAGGGTGCTGTTGTCGGTGCCGAACTTGCTGCCGCATTCAGCCAGGAAAGGACCGTACACGGGCATATAGGGGCCGAAGGAAACCATGGACAGGAAGTAGGGGCGGGAGGATTCCAGCGTGAACTCCAGGGTGTAGTCGTCCACAGCCTTGACGCCGATGTCGTCAATGGAAGCCTCGGGGACTTCCTCCAGGATTTCCTGCTCGCCGTCCTCGTTGGTGATGAACTTCACGGCGTTGCCATCTTTATCGGTGCCGTCGGTGGCATCGGGCAGAGCCATCTGGTAGGCGGTCCAGTCGTAGTAGGCGTCGGCACCCGCGATGACGCCGCTCATGGTATAGAAGGTGTCGGAATCGTTGTTGGCATCACAGGCGTAGTGGGCGGAAGAAACCCAGTCATTGGCGGTGACGGGGGCAACAACCTTGCCGTCCTTATCGACCCAGTTCACACCCTCACGGATGTGGAAGGTCCAGACGGTAGCGTCCTCATTCTGCTCCCAGCTGGTAGCCAGAGCAGGCTCTACATTGCCGTAGGAGTCGTATTCCACCAGGCAATCCACCACGTTGGCGGCGATGTTCAGCTCGTTGGTCTGGCCGGTGATCAGATAGTTCAGCGTAGTGACTTCGGAGGCGTACAGCGTTCTGTAAACCGCGTTCTCGGTCACGGCAGCCGCAGTGGGGGTGGTGCCGGCTGCCGCTGTGCTGTCGGTGGTGCCGGATTTGCCGCCGCAGGCTGCCAGCGCGAAGACCATGGTCAGAGCCAGGGCGAAGGCGAGAAGTCGTTTCATGGTTTGCATAGTGATCATTCCTTTCTTGTTCTCTGCTTTGATAAGGGAACCTCTGATTAAATCGGCAAGAGCTGTGAGCGAGAGATTTTTCGTCCAATCGAGGTATCGAAAGCGGCGGAATACTGTATGTATTTCCCGTTTTTGATACCGAAGAGTGGGCGGAAAAGATCCGCTCACGGCCGCAGACGATTTATTCAGAGGTTCCTAAGCGAGCCGGCCGAAAAGCAGCCGGTGGGCGACCCCCAAACGCTCTTTTCACCCGATGCTTCTTCCTTAACATCAGCGCGAAAACAACGCCGGGAGACAGCCTATAAAATGGCGGACGCCATATTACAGGAGACGGTGGGAGTATTTGCCTCAAAATGAAAGTTCCAAAACTGGAAAATTCAAAATTTAAAAGAATGGTAATAGTTTATCACATTTTCCGTCTCAAGTAAAGTAGCAGATTTCATGATATGTCTCGATAAATTCGCGAATTTTTGTAACAGAAACATAAAAAAGTGTTCATACAGCAAAAGCAAACGTCCTTGAGCGACATTACAAAAGGGCGCACGCCGATGTACCGGCGTGCGCGCAAAGCAGTTGCGGCAGGTGACTTTTTTCAATTAATTCCATTGTCCTGCATAGCCTGTGCAGTCCCGGAAGTCCTGCATGACCGCGTTCTGGATGGCGATGCGGACGGCAGGGCCCTTTCCGCCCACGCTCTGACCGTTCAGCGTATCGGCGGAAAGGCAGAACTTGGTGGTGGAGGTTACAAGAATTTCATCGGCGGATTTCAAAAAATCCATCGTGAAGGGCTTTTCCAGCACGGGGATATCCAGCCGGTAACAAACCCGGATCATGTGGCTCTTGGCGATGCCCCGAAGAATGAACTCGTCGTTGGGATGAGAGTACAGAACTCCGTCCTTCAGGACGGAAATGTTGGAGTGGGCGCATTCGGTGACAATCTCACCCCGGTGGAACACGGTCTCCGTGCACCCGGCGCGGTGCGCCCGCTGGGCGGTCATCACATTGCAGAGCAGATTCAGAGATTTGATGTTGCAGTGGAAGAAGCGGGTGTCCTCCTCGTCGTTCAGACGGATGGGGATATTGGGGTTGGGGATGACCTGAGGACGAACCAGCACCCACAGTTTGCCGGGCAGATTTTCGGCATAGGTGTGGCTCCGCGGCTCCACGCCCCGGCTTACCTGCCAGTACACGAAGCAGCTTTCGCCCTCCACCTGCCGTGCCAGCTGGGTGAGAAGCTCGCCCAGTGCCTGCTTTTCCATGGGAATATGGATATCCAGCAGACGGGCGCTGGTGTAAAATCGGTCCAGATGGTCTTCCAGCAGGAAAATGGTGCCGCCCGCTGCCATGGCGGCGTCGTAGCAGCCGTCGCCGAAGAAGTGGGCGCGGTCATAGAAGGGGACTGTCAGTTCCTCGGGTGTGCCGATTTTGCCATCGTAATAGGCCAGTGCTTTCATGGTATCCGCCCTCCTTATAATATGTGGGAAATCTTATTCTGCGATTCTCCGCGCCACGGCGACGCCGCTGGCGGAGGCGTGGGACAGGGAATGGGTGATGCCGCTGCCGTCGCCGATGACGTACAGCCCCGGATACCGGGTCTGCAGATGTTCATCCACCGCCACTTCCATATTGTAGAACTTGACCTCCACGCCGTAGAGCAGGGTGTCGTCGTTGACGGTGCCGGGGGCGACCTTATCCAGGGCGTAGAGCATTTCGATGATGCCGTCCAGAATCCGCTTGGGCAGCACCAGACTTAAGTCGCCGGGTGTCGCGTCCAGCGTGGGGGTGACGAAGGATTCCGCAATGCGCTTGGGGGTAGACCGCTGACCCCGGATCAGGTCGCCGAAGCGCTGGACGATGACGCCGCCGCCCAGCATGTTGCTGAGGCGGGCAATGGACTCGCCGTAGCCGTTGGAATCCTTGAAGGGTTCGGAAAAGTGCTTTGCCACCAGCAGGGCAAAATTGGTGTTGGAGGTCTGGCGGGCGGGGTCTTCGTAACTGTGGCCGTTGACGGTGATGATGCCGTTGGTGTTTTCGTTGACCACCGCGCCCTTGGGGTTCATGCAGAAGGTACGGACGAGGTCGCCGTACTTTTCGGTGCGGTAGACGATCTTGCTTTCATACAGCTCGTCGGTGAGGTGGGAGAAAATTTCTGCGGGAAGTTCCACCCGGACGCCGATATCCACACGGTTGGACTTGGTGGGAATGTCCATGTCACGGCAGACGGACTCCATCCATTTGCTGCCGCTGCGCCCCACGGAAATCACGCACTGGCTGCACGAAAAGCTCCCGGCTTTGCAGGTGACCTGATACCCGCCATCCACAGCGGCTACGGATTCCACCGGCGTGTCGAAGTAAAACGTGACCTTTTCTTTCAGGTAGGCGTAGAGATTTTCCGGCACCACGTAGTTGATGTCGGTGCCGAGGTGGCGCACAGAGGCGTCCAGCAGATGCAGATCGTTCTGCATACACAGCTTTTTGAATTTTGTACCGGCGGTGGAATAGAGCTTGGTGCCTTCGCCGCCGTAGGCCATGTTGATCTGGTCAACGTAGCGCATCAGCTCCAGCGCTTTTGCCTTGCCGAGATACTCGTAAAGCGTACCGCCAAAATCGTTGGTAATGTTGTATTTTCCGTCGGAAAAAGCGCCTGCGCCGCCGAATCCGCTCATGATAGAGCAGCTTTTGCAGGCAATGCAGGACTTGACCTTGACACCGTCAATGGGACATTTGCGGTTTTTCAGCGGGTGTCCGGCCTCAAAGACGGCGACCTTCAGTTCCGGGCGCAGCCGGGTCAGCTCATAGGCGGAAAAGATACCGCCGGGCCCCGCGCCGACAATGATCACATCGTAATTCATGACTACCTCACAACGTATAATTTTGCAGTCAACCATTTACGGCGGTTGGTAGAAACGCTCAACCATATTATGAGCTTATACCTTCTCAGTATAACACAGCCGGAGCGGGATTGCAACCAAAACCGACTAAGAAAAAGCCAAGGCTGTCCGACAGACCACTGGGATTTTTGCGCAGCAAAAATCCCAGAACCGTTACGGCTCTGGGATTTATTGGTGGGGGAGGACGGATTCGAACCATCGAAGCGAAACGCAGCAGATTTACAGTCTGTCCCCTTTGGCCACTCGGGAACTCCCCCATATTTTGTTCGTCCGGTTTCTGGCTCAAGAAACGCGCCGGTTCTGATGGAGCCGGTAGACGGACTCGAACCCCCGACCTACTGATTACAAATCAGTTGCTCTACCAACTGAGCTATACCGGCGTCTCGAACCGAACACGCTTATTATAGCACGGAAAGTCGATTTGTCAAGCTTTTTCGTGCGGCTTTTTGGAAAAAGTTCGGGAGCGGATTTTCCGCTCCCGAACAGCAACATTTTAGAGCTTTTTTGGGAAAAATCAGAATTCTACGTCCATTTTTGCCACGACGGCGGCGCAGCGGGGGCACAGGCCCTCGGCGTTTGCCTGCTGGCTGTGCATCCAGCAGCGGGGGCACTTGGTGCCCTTGGCCTCGGATACGCCAATGGTCAGGTTCGGATAGTTGACGCCCGTGCCAACCTCAGCGCCTTCCTCGGGCTGCGCGCAGACGCAGTCGGAGACGATGCATACCTCGGCCAGATTCACGCCCTCGCAGGCGGAGCGGATGGCGGCGTCCTCCGTCGCCAGAGTGACGTGGGCTTCCAGCGCCTTGCCGATACGCTTGTCGGCACGCGCCTTTTCCAGAACGCCGTTGACGTCCTGACGCAGCTTCATGACCACGTCCCACTTTTCCATGGCGGCGTCTTCCAGCGCGTACTGGGCGAAGCCTTCCGGCATTTGGTTCAGCAGGACATTCCGGGCGTCATCACTGGCGCGATGAGGCATGGACTGCCAGATCTCGTCGCAGGTGAAGGCCAGGATGGGGGCGAACAGCTTCGCCATGGCGTCCAGAATCAGGAACAGAGCGCTTTGGGCGGAGCGGCGGCGCAGGCCGTCCTTTTCCTCGCAGTAGAGACGATCCTTGATGATGTCCAGATAGAAGGAGGACAGCTCCACAACGCAGAAATCGTTGATGGCATGGGACACCACATGGAACTCGTAGTTGTCGTAAGCCTTGCGGCAGACCTGCACCAGCGCGTCCAGACGGGTCAGCGCCCAGCGGTCAAGCTCCTCCATGTCCTCAGGAGCAACGAGGTTGTCGGGGTCGAACTCGTTCAGGTTGCCAAGGCAGTACCGGGCGGTGTTGCGGAACTTCAGATAGCTCTGAGACAGCTGCTTGAAGATCTCCTTGGAGCAGCGGACGTCGGCGTGGTAGTCGGCGGAGCCAGCCCACAGACGCACGATGTCAGCGCCGTATTCCTTGATCAGGTCGGCGGGGTCGATGCCGTTGCCCAGGGACTTGTGCATGGCGCGTCCCTGGCCGTCCACCGTCCAGCCGTGGGTCAGAACCTGCTTGAAGGGTGCGCCGTGTCCCAGCGCGCCGACGGAGGTCAGAAGGCTGGACTGGAACCAGCCGCGGTACTGGTCGGCGCCTTCCAGATAGACGTCGGCAGGCCACAGCTCGGGGGTGTCCCGCATGAGGGAAGCGTAATGGGTAGAGCCGGAGTCGAACCAGCCGTCCAGGGTGTCGGTCTCCTTGTCGAAGGATTTGCCGCCGCAATGGGGGCAGCTCAACCCTTCGGGAATCAGCTCCATGGCGTCCTTCTCAAACCAGACGTTGGAGCCGTACTCGTCGAACAGCTCGGAGATATGGGCGATGGTCTCGTCGGTGCAGACGGGTTTTCCGCAGTCCCGGCAGTAGAACACGGGAATGGGCAGACCCCAGCGGCGCTGACGGGAAATGCACCAGTCGGCACGCTCCCGGATCATGCTGATCATCCGCTCGCCGCCCCAGGCGGGCAGCCATTTTACGTCCTTGCAGGCGGCGATGGCCTCGTCCTTGAAGGATTCCACGGAGCAGAACCACTGAGGGGTCGCCCGGAAGATGATGGGCTTCTTGCAGCGGTCATGGTGGGGGTAGGAGTGAACGATCTCCTCGGAGGCAAACAGAGCGCCGCTTTCCTTCATGTCCGCGAGAATGACGGGGTTGCTTTCCTCGGTCTTCATACCGGCGTACTTGCCGGCGTAGTCGGTGTGGCGGCCGTAGTCGTCCACGGGGACAACCAAGTCCATGCCGTAGCGCATGCAGGTCTGGTAGTCGTCGGCACCGAAGCCGGGGGCGGTGTGGACACAGCCCGTACCGGAATCCATGGTGACGTACTCGGCGTTCACCAGACGGGAGGTCTTGTCGATGAAGGGATGCTGTGCCAGCATATTCTCAAAGAACTGGCCGGGGTAGGAGGCGATGACCTCGTAATGCTCGAAGCCGCCGATGTGCATGACCTTGTCCATCAGGGCTTCCGCCATGATATAGGTCTCGCCGCCCTCGGCCTTGACCAGAACATAGGTCTCTCTGGGGTGCAGGCAGATGGCAAGGTTGCCGGGCAGCGTCCAGATGGTGGTCGTCCAGATGACGAAGTAGGTGCGGCTCAGGTCGAAGCCTGCCAGCTTGCCCAGATCGTCCTTCATGGGGAACTTGACGTAGACGGAGGTGCAGGGGTCATCATGGTACTCGATCTCGGCCTCGGCCACGGCGGTGGCGCACACGGGGCACCAGTACACGGGCTTCAAGCCCTTGTAGATATAGCCCTTGTCGAACATCCGGCCAAAGACCTTGACCTCCTGCGCTTCAAAGTGCTTGTCCATGGTGCGGTAGGGGTGCTTCCAGTTGCCCACAACGCCCAGACGCTTGAAGCCCGCCATCTGGCGCTGGATATAGGTCTCGGCGAATTCCTCGCAGGCGGCGCGGAACTGGGGAACGGGCATGGCCTTGTGGTTGAGCTTGCTCTTTTTGATGATGGCTGTCTCAATGGGCAGACCGTGATTGTCCCAGCCGGGAACGTAGGGAGTGTAATAGCCCATCATGGCGTGGCTGCGGACGATGAAGTCCTTCAGCGTCTTATTCAGGGCGTGACCCATGTGGATGTCGCCGTTGCTGAAGGGAGGGCCGTCGTGGAGCACAAAGGGGGGGAGATCCTTGTTCTTTTCCAGCATGGCCTCATAGAGGTTCTGCTCCTCCCAGCGGCTGAGCATACCCGGCTCCCGGGTGGGCAGACCCGCCTTCATGGGGAAATCGGTTTTCGGTGTGATGATCGTGTTTTTATAATCCATCGGAATACTTACCTCCAAAAATGAATTCATGATAATGTGGGGCAGGGAAGTGCGACCCTGCGATCAAAAGGAAAGCGCCCTTGTCTCGTCAAAAGAGACAAAGGCGCGTTGACCTCTGCGGTACCACTCTCGTTCCGGCAAAACCGGCACTCACGGGGAATCTCTGAATCAGAGCTTCCCTTACGCTGTATCGGGCGTGTCCCGGCGCGGTCTACTGCCTTTCGGGTTCGGCGCGCTGCTCGGAGGTGATGCAAACCGTCTCCTGCTTACTGCCTTGCACCAAAACGGCAGCTCTCTGAAAGCGGCGGAACGGCTTACGTGTCCTCGTCAAAGCTTAAACGTATTGTTTTTTTCCTTATCTGCGGGAAGTGGGATCGTAGTTACGGCCGAATTGCAGGTTCAGGCTGGCAAAGCGGCTGGTGGTGGAATCATTGGCGGTGGGGTGCTTGGGCGCGGCCTTGGGGGCGGTGTCCGTGGTGGTGCCGATGATCGCTTCAATGTTCTGGGAAATCTCGTCGGCTACGTCGTCGCTGCTGACCTTGGGGGCAGGAGCGGCCGGGGCAGCGGGAGCTGCGGGCGCTACGGGAGCCACACGGGTCGTGGGAGCCGTGGAGACGGCCGGTGCGTTGGCAGTCTTGATCCGATCCAGAGCCTGAATGCAGGAGCGCATCTGATCCTGAATCTCGTTGATCCGGGCGGAAGCGGTTCTGCGGGCTTCTTCCAGACGGGCGTTCTCGGCGGCGACCAGGGCGCTGTTGTTGGGAACGCTCTGGACGGGCTGGGCGACAGGCTGGGCAGCCTGCGCGGCGGCAGCGGCGTTGGCGCTGCTGAGCATCTTGGCGCACTTGGCCTCGGCTTCCATGACCATCTTGTCACAGGTGCGCTGGGCGTTGGCGACCTTTTCCTTCATGGCCGCTTCGTTCTTGCGGTATTCTTCCAGCTTGCCGACAAGAACGCGCATCTTGCTTTTCAGCAGGGCGTTCTCCTTGTACAGCGTTACGTAATCCTCCGTCAGAGGCTCCAGAAACTCGTCTACCTGCTGCATATTGTAGCCGCCGAAAGTAGACTTGCTGAAAGAAATCTGATCGATCTGCTGCGGTGTAAACATGGTGACTTACCTTCCTATCTTTTAGATATAGCTTTCAACCTCGGCCTGCAACGTTTCCAGATCGCCCACAATGTCCATATTGTGGGGGCAGAACAGGTAAGCAGACTGGGCGATCTTTTTCACATCGCCGTCCAGAGCGTATACACAACCGGACAGGAAATCCACGACCCGGCGGGCCATGGCCTTGTCTACATTCTCCATGTTGACGATGACGGCCTTGCGGTTGCGAAGGTCATCGGCGGCCTTGGAGGTGTCGTTGAAGCTGCCGGGACGGAACAGAACCACTTCCTGCTTGTTGCCGGTGTTCATGTTCAGGACCTGGCCGGAGAAACCGGCGGCGGGAGCGGCGGACGTGGTGCTGGTCATGGGACCGAAGCCGTAATCGTCGGCTTCCTCCTCCTCTTCCTCCTCGGGGGCGGAAGCGGGTGCCGGCGCGCGGCGGGGTTTGCGGCGGGCGGAAGCAGGCTTCTCGGGTTCTTCATAATCATCGAGGTAATCGTCATCCTCGCCGTAATCATCGTAATCGTCGTCTGCGTAGGGCTGGGCAAATTTCTTTACATTATCCCACAAGCTCATTCTATATGTCCTCCTAATGTATGCTCACATCATTTTGATGAATCCCTGGCATAGTCTCTGGCACCAAAAATAGCGGTGCCTACACGAACCATCGTGCTGCCGGAAGCGATCGCGTCGGCGAAGTCTCCGGACATGCCCATGGATAAACAGTCCACCTTGACATTATCGTATTTTTTCTGCCTTATGTCAACAGATAAGTGGAACATTTTTTGAAAAAATTTTTGATTTTCTCCCGAAATGTGGCTGATTGGGGGGATTGCCATGAGACCTTTAATACATATGTTTGAAAATTCACCAATTTTTTCCATCAGAGGGAGAATGTCCTCCGCGGCAAAACCGGACTTGCTGGCTTCTTCGCCGATGTTGACTTCCAGCAAAATATCCTGCACAATGCCCTGCCGGGCGGCTTCCCGGTCAATGGCGGCGAGCAGACGCTCCGAGTCCACGCTTTGAATGAGGGACACCTTGCCCACCACCTGCCGGACCTTGTTGGTCTGCAAATGGCCGATGAAGTGCACCGGCGCGCCGTCGTAGGCGTTCTGGGCGAGCTTGACGGTCAGCTCCTGCACCCGGTTTTCGCCGCAGCAGTCCACACCGGCGGCAATGGCCTGACGCACGGCGTCGGCGTCGTTCATTTTTGTGGCGGCGCAGAGCAGGATTTCCTTTGGGTCACGTCCCGCGGCGAAGGCGGAAGCGTCCATTTGGCGGCGGATTTCGGCGACGTTTTCAGCGATAGACATAAGAATTCTTCTTTCTGTTTAGATTGGGAACCGGAGTTTACACTGAAAAAAGGGCAACGGAAGGCTTATGCTCCGTTGCCCTTTTTGCGTCACGCAGTTGCGGCTGCGGCCTTCAGCGGTTTCATGGGGGCGAGGGTGGAGATGGCGTGCTTGTAGATCATCTGCTGCTTGCCATCGGATACCAGCACCACTACGAAGCTGTCATAGCCCGTAATGATTCCCCGGAGCTGGAAGCCGTTCATCAGAAACAGAGTCACGGGAACCTTGTCCCGGCGAACCTCCTTCAAAATAGCTTCCTGTAAGTTGATCGCGTCAGACATATGGATACCTTCTTTCTCATATTCGGCAGGTACATAACTCCCCAAGAACTGCCGTATTTTTAGGGTATCCACATCCTAACACGTTTCAGTTGTCAAAATCGCTCACAATCCGTCGAGCGTTTTCCAGAATTTCCCGCCCGGTGTCTCCGGTGTCCCTTATGAGCCAGTGAATGGCCTTGTTCCGGCGGAACCAGGTCAGCTGACGCTTGGCGTAGCGGCGGGAGGATTGGCGCACCAGATCGGCGGCTTCCTCTATTGTACACCGGCCGTCAAGGGCGTCCACGAATTCCTTGTAGCCGATGGCCTGCATGGCGGTGGCCTTTTCGGGAATGCCGTCGGCGAGAAGCCCCTGAATTTCCTCCACCAGCCCCTGCTGAAGCATGAGACTGACCCGCAGATCGATACGGCGGTACAGCTCGCCCCGCTGGGCAAAGTCCAGCCCCAGCCAGATAGGGGAGTACCGGGGCGGAACGGCCTGGGTCTTCCGGTTGTGTTCCGTAATGGTCTCGCCGGTTTCCAGATAAACCTCCAGCGCCCGGAGGATGCGCTTCCGGTCGGAAAGATGCAGACGCCCGGCGGCGTCGGGGTCTACGGAGCGAAGCTGCGAAAGCATGGCCTCCATGCCCACGGTATCCGCCTGGGCTTCCAGCCGCTCCCGGACACCGGTGGCGGGGAAGGGGGCAAAGGCGTTGCCCCGGATGAGGGAATCCATGTAAAGCCCGGTTCCGCCCGCAATCACGGCGGTTTTTCCCCGGGAAAGGATATCGTCCACAATGGGGGCGGCCATATCACAGTAGCGGCTGACGGAAAAATCCTCCCACGGCTCGGCCACGTCGATCATGTGGTGGGGGATTCCCTGCATTTCCTCCAAGGTGGGCTTCGCGGTGCCGATGTCCATGCGCTTATACACCTGCATGGAGTCGCAGGACACCACTTCACCATTCAGTTCCTTCGCCAGTGTTGCGGCCAGCGCGGTTTTTCCAGATGCCGTCGGCCCGGCGATGCAGATGATGTTGTTCATAGAAATCTCCAGACAGGGCGGCGTTACGTCCGCTTGAACTGCTTTTCCAGCTGCTTTTTGCTTAAGGAAACGCAGATGGGACGGCCATGGGGGCAGTATTTCAGGTCTTCCCGGCTCATGACCTCCTTGGCCACGGCGAGAAGCTCCTGCTCATCATTGACCCACCCGGCCTTGATGGCGGCCTTGCAGGCAACCGTGTGGAGCAACTCGTCCCGGACGGTGTCCTTGCTTTCCCGCCTTCCGGCGAGAAGGTCGGCGGCAAGACTTTCCACAGCCTCGGCGGCGTCATCCGGGCTTAGATCCATGGGAATTTGCCGCAGAAGCACGGTGTTTTCGCCGAATTCCTCCACCGCAAAGCCCAATTCGTCCAGCATATCCGCATTGGCGAGAAGCTCCCCGGCCGCGGCGGGGCTTAACCGCACGGGGATGGGGGACAGCAGACTCTGGGCGCTGATTTTTTCGGGGTGGGCTTTCAGCTTTTCGAAGAGAATGCGCTCGTGGGCGGCGTGCTTGTCAATGAGAAAAGCATCGTCTCCCTGCTCCACAATAATATAGGTGTTGTAAAGCTCGCCCACCATCCGCCACTGGATCTCGGCGGGCATGGGCAGCTGGGTCTGCTCCATTTCTTCCGGCTGGGGCTCCTCTTTTTTGAGGGGAGCGGGAGGAACGGGCGCGGGTTTTTCCACTTCTTTGGGAGGCTGGCTCGTCTGAACCTGAGGCAGCATCACAAACTCCCGCAGGGGCATATTGGCAGGACGTTCGATTTTGGCCGCCGTGGCAGCCGCCGCAGCTTGCTTCGGCTGGGGCGCGTCCTTCAGGGCGGCGGAGAAGGTCTTGTACTCCTGTGGCGTCATGGTGCGGAAAAAGCTGTTTTTTGGGGCGGGATTTTCCGGACGGGGCGGCATCTGGGGCGGGGTGGACACCTTGGCGGGAGTGTCGGGCACGACCGGCGCGGTGGTCTCCCCGGCGGGCGTCCGGAACCGGATTTCGGGGCGGTCGATCTGGGTGTTCAGCGCTCCCAATACGCCGTAGTGAACGCAGTCAAATACCGCTTTTTCCGACAGGAACTTTACCTCTGTTTTCGCCGGGTGGACGTTCACGTCCACGGCGTTGGGCGGCAGGGTCAGATGCAGCACGCAGGCGGGGAACTTCCCAACCATGATCTGGTTGCGGTAGGCTTCCTCCAAAGCGGAAACCAGCAGCTTGGATTTTACGGGGCGGTCGTTGACGAAAAAGGTTTGCAGACCCCGGCTGGGGCGGGCATCGGTGGGCTTGGAGACGTAGCCGGTCAGGGTGTAGGATTCCCAGCGGCTGTCCACCTTCACCATCCGGGCAAAGTCCCGGCCATAGACGCAGTAGACCGCCGCCTGCAATCCGCCGTTTCCCGGGGTGGAAAGTACCTGCTTGCCGTCCCGGAGGAACTGGATGGCAACCTCCGGGTGGGCCAGCGCCTGCATCTGCACGGCGGCGGTCACACGGCTGCCCTCCACGGTGTCGGATTTCATGAATTTCATCCGGGCGGGGGTGTTGAAAAAGAGGTCGCGGACGATGATGGTCGTCCCTTCGGGACAACCGATCTCGGTTTCTTCCAGAATTTTTCCCGCTTCCAGCTTTAAGGACGTGCCGGACATGCTGCCCGCCGTTTTGGTCAGAAGATCGATGCGGCTGACGGAGGCGATGGCGGCCAATGCCTCGCCCCGGAAGCCCATGGTGCCGATGGCGGCCAGGTCTTCGGCGCAACGGAGTTTGGAGGTGGCGTGGCGGAGAAAGGCCGTCCGGGCGTCCTCGGGGGACATGCCGCAGCCGTTGTCCGTGACCCGGAGGAAGGTCATGCCGCCGTCCCGAATCTCCACGGTGACTTTGGACGCACCCGCGTCCACCGCGTTTTCCAGAAGCTCCTTGACCACGGACGCGGGGCGCTCCACCACCTCACCGGCGGCGATCAGATTGGCGATATGGGGGGATAACTGAATGATTTTCGGCATAATGGATTCACCTCAGGCCGTCGATGGCGACCAGATTGATACAGGCATGGATGATAATCGGCGCGAAAATGGTGTCGCTTTTGGTATACGCCCAGGCGAGGGAAAGTCCCGCCGGGAGGTATTGCAGCACCGCCATGACCAGCTCCAGCGCGGAGTATTTCCCGATGAAGCCCAGAACATGGATGGCGGCAAAGGCGAGAATAGAGACAACGTAGGCTACCCACCGGGATTTTCCGTAGAGATTGCGGAAGATCAGCCCCCGGAAGACGCATTCCTCGGCAGGCGGAACCAGAATCACGGTACTGACGACCATAAGATAGCGTCCGCTCCGGCTCATGGCGGAGATAACGGCGTCATTGTAGTTGGTAAAACCAGGAACCAGCAGCCTTATCAGCCGCAGGGTCAGAAAATTGCAGGCGTAGTAGGCGGCAAGCCCCAGGATGATGGCCTGACAGAAGTACGCAGCGTGCTGGGTCGCCTGCCGGGCGCTGCGTCCTAAGAATTCGTGATAAATCAGAATTGTCGCCAGAAAATTGATAAGATAGTAGGTAAAGTTCAGTTCTGTCTCGGTCAGCGGCTGGGAAAGCTGGGCGTTGACCCACCGGAGAATGGAGGACAGCACCAACAGCTGGAAAATAAAGTAGACGCCGCCGGCGACGGATTCCTGCGCGGTGGGACAGGCGGAGAGACTGCGATTTCGTTTCATAGCTTAATCCAACATTTTCTTCAGTTTATACAGCTCGTTCATGGCTTCAATGGGGGTCAGGGTCTCCACGGAAATGGCGCTGAGAGCGGCAACCACCTGCTGGGAGGTCAAGTCCATCATGCTGACCTGATCTTCCGGCTCTTTCTGTGCCGCAGGAGCGGTCACGACGCCCTCACTTTCCAGCTCGGCGAGAATTTCCCTTGCGCGGGTGATGACCGGGGCAGGGATGCCCGCCAGCTTGGCGACCTCGATGCCGTAGCTGTCGTCCGTTGCGCCGGGGACAATCTTCCGCAGGAAAATCATCTGTTCTCCCCGCTTTTTCACCGCAATGTTGTAGTTTTTCACATTGGGCAGCTTGTCTTCCAGGGTGGAAAGCTCGTGGTAGTGGGTGGCAAACAGGGTTTTTGCACCCAGACGCTTGGGATTGGCGGCGTATTCCAGAACGGCGCGGGCGATGGCCATGCCGTCATAGGTGGAGGTACCCCGGCCAATCTCGTCCAGAATCAGCAGACTGCGGGAGGTGGCGTATTTCAGAATGGTGGCGACCTCCGCCATCTCCACCATGAAGGTGGACTGTCCGGAAGCCAGATCGTCGCTGGCGCCGATGCGGGTAAACACCCGATCGACCAGCCCGATTTTCGCGCTGCGGGCGGGGACGAAGGAACCCATCTGCGCCATCAGCACGATCAGCGCCACCTGACGCATATAGGTGGATTTGCCCGCCATGTTGGGGCCGGTGATGATGGACACCTGATTGTCCTCAGCACCCAAGTGGGTGTCGTTGGGGACGAACAGGGAGTCCTTCAGCATGGCCTCCACCACGGGGTGGCGGCCGTTTTCAATGGTAATTTCCCGCCCCAGCGTGATTTCCGGGCGGCAGTAGCCCCGCTGCACCGCCACGGCGGCGAGACTGCACAGCGTGTCCGCGGCGGCCACGGCGGCAGCGGTCTGCTGCACCCGGGCGGCCTGCTTGGCAAGGTATTCCCGAAGCTGGGTGAAGATCTGGTATTCCAGCGCAGTGAGCCGGTCCTTGGCGGTAAGCACCTGATTTTCCAGCTCTTTCAGCTCCTGCGTGATGTAGCGCTCGCAGTTGGCGAGGGTCTGCTTGCGGATATAATTTGCGGGCACCTGATCGATAAAGGACTTGGACACCTCAATATAATAACCGAATACCCGGTTGAAGCCCACTTTCAGGGTGCGGATGCCGGTTTTTTCCCGTTCCGACGCTTCAATGGCGGCAATGGTGCCGCTGCCGCCCTCCATGATGTCCCGCAGACGGTCGGCTTCCTCGCTGGCGCCTTTGCGGATGATGCCGCCCTCCCGGATGGTCAGGGGAGGATCGTCCACCAGCGTGTTTTCAATGCGGTCGGCGCAATCCGTCAGGGGGTCGATGGCCGCTTCCAGTTTTTTAAGCAGGGGAGAGTCGCATTTTTGCAGCTGCGCCTTTACGTCGGGCAGCGCCCGGAAGCCACGGGCAAGTCCCAGCAAATCTCGGCAGTTGACGGTGCCGGTGACGATGCGGGTCTGCACCCGCTCTAAGTCGGTGACGTCCCGCAGAGCCTGCTCCAGCTCGCCCCGGACGATGACGTTGTCCGTCAGCTCATCCACCGCGCCGTGGCGGCGGGTGATCTCCACCGGGTCAAGCAGGGGCTTTTCCAGCCATGAGCGGAGCATCCGCCCGCCCATGGCGGTGTGGGTCTTGTCCAGCACCCACAGAAGCGTTCCCCGCTTTTCCTTGGAGCGCATGGTCTCCGTCAGTTCCAGATTCCGCCGGGCATCCAAATCCAGCTCCATGAACCGGCCGGTGGTGTAATATTGCAGCTCCCGGATGTGGGCAAGGTCGTTTTTTTGCAGAGTCAGCAGGGTTTGCAGCAGTGCGCCGCTGGCAATGACGGCGGCGGGCATTCCAGCAATGCCCATCTGGGAAAGGGTGGTGTGGAAGTGATTTTCCAGCAACTTTTCCGCACTTTCCAGAGCGAACAGCTCCTGCTTTCCCTCGCTGACACAGCAATTCAGGCGGCGGAAAACGGCGTCGTCAATGACCTCGCAGTCCACATTGGCACCGTAGCGGAGGATTTCGCTGGGGGCAAAGCGGCCAAGCTCGGAGGCTACGTTCTGGGCGTCGGAGCAGACCGTGGTGAAGAACGCGCCGGTGGAAACGTCGCAGAAGGCAAGGCCGAATTTTCCGCTTTCCCCGTAAATGCAGCCGATGTAGTTGTTTTTGTTCTCGTCCAGCATACAGCTTTCGGTGACGGTGCCGGGGGTGATGATGCGGGTGATGTCCCGCTGCACCAGTCCCTTGGCGGTGGCAGGGTCTTCCATCTGCTCGCAGATGGCGACCTTGTAGCCCTTCTGCACCAACCGGGCGATGTAGGAGTCCACGCTGTGGTAGGGGACGCCGCACATGGGCGTCTGTTCCTCCTTGGGCTTGCCCCGGTCACGGGTGGTCAGGGTGAGGTCAAGTTCCCGGGCCGTCAGTTTGGCGTCCTCGTCAAACATCTCGTAAAAGTCGCCCAGCCGGAACATCAGGATGCAGTCCTTGTGCTGGTCCTTGATCTGCTGATATTGCCGCCGCATGGGGGTCAGTTCATTCGTTGCCTGTGCCATATGTTGATTCCGTCCTGTTCTATGTTTGTACAAAATTCAGCAGATATCCGCCGCTTTTCCGCTCAGGCTCCATGTGGTGGCGGCGGTGATGGTGATGTCCTGATAGGTGCCGATCATGTCGTCACAGCCGGGGAAGCGCACCAAGCGTCCGCCCTCGGTGCGGGCGGTGAGAAGGTCTTTGTCTTTGCCGTCCACAAGACAGCGGAGGGTTTTGCCAATGTAGGAATTGTGGATTTCCTCGGAAATGGCGTTCTGCACCGCGCAGAGCCGGTCGAAGCGGCGGTTTTTCTCTTCCTTCGGGGTGGGATCGTCCATTTTCGCGGCGGGGGTGCCGGGGCGGGGGGAGAAGATGAAGGTGAACAGACTGTCGTAATGCACGGACTGAATCAGGCTGATGGTCTCTTCAAATTCTTCATCGGTCTCTCCGGGGAAGCCAACAATAACGTCGCTGGTCAGCACCAGATCGGGCATGACCTTTTTGGCGTAGTTCACCTTTTGCAGATAGGTCTCCCGGTCATAGTGGCGGTTCATGGCCTTCAGCACACGGGAGGAGCCGGACTGGAAGGGGAGATGCAGCTGCTTCGCAATTTTGGGATAGCGCGCCATGGTGTCGAAGAGCTTCTCGCTGGCGTCTCTGGGATGGCTGGTCATGAAGCGGATGAGAAAATCTCCCGGAATCTGGGCAATGGCGGCCAGCAGGTCGGCAAAATCCATGCCGCAGCTCAAATCCTTGCCATAGGAGTTGACGTTCTGCCCAAGAAGGGTGATTTCCTTCGTGCCGCCCTCAATCAGCGCCCGGCACTCGGCGAGAATGTCCTCCGGCTGACGGCTGCGCTCCCGCCCACGGACGTAGGGGACAATGCAGTAGGTGCAGAAATTGTTGCAGCCGTACATGATGGATACCCATGCTTTCAGCTTGGAATCCCGGACTTGCGGAATGCCCTCGGCGATGGAGCCGGGTTCGTCTTCAATAAAGAACTGCCGCTTTTTCCCGCTGAGGACGTTCCACAGGATTTGCGGAAACTGCCACAGATGGTGGGTGGAAAACACGCCGTCCACGTGGGGGTAGCTGTGCTTGACGCGGTCGGAGACCTTGGTTTCTCCCGCCATGCAGCCGCACAGGAAGATTTTCTGCTCCGGGTGGCGGCGCTTGGTGTGAGTCAGCGCGCCCAGATTGCCGAAGACCCGCTGCTCGGCGTGTTCCCGGATGGCGCAGGTGTTCATGATGACCACATCCGCGCCCTCGGCGCTGCCGACGATGGCGTAGCCGCACTGGGCGAGGAAGCCCCGCAGCTTTTCGGAATCGGCCTCGTTCTGCTGGCAGCCGTAGGTCTCCACGTAGGCGGTGGGGGTGCGTCCCTTTGTCTGCCAGTAGGCGGCGATCTTATCACAGCAGGCGAACTGGGCGTCCAGTTCGGCCTGAGAAATGACGGTGGTTTTGGTGTTCATGTAGGAAATCCTCCAGATACTATCTCAATATGAAATCATATCATTTTTTCCGCCCTTTTGCAAGTGCCAGTCGCGGAGAAATGAGATTTGCCGCATCCGGCCGGCAGGGATTTGTAAATATTTTGTGTTCCGCTTGCATTCCGGGCATGTGCGTGGTAAACTAAGCGGGTATAATTGCCCGTGTATACGGAAACTCTGAATGGAGAAAGAGGACATTTCATGGAAAAATGTAAGTTTTGTCAGGAAGAACTGACAGAGGGAAGCACCGTCTGCCCCCACTGCGGGAAGGACAATGCCCCGGAAACCGAAACGGTAACGCCCGCAGAGGAAGTCACCGAAGAAACCACCGTCGTGGAAGAAACTTCCGACGAAAAGACCGAGACGGAAGCGCCCATCGAGGAAGAAACCGCCGAAACGACGGAGCAACCCGCCGCAGAAGAAGCGACGGAGGAAACGCCCGCCGAGACTCCGGAAGCGCCCAAAACCGCGCCCTGGAAGATTGTCGCCGCCGTTGCTGCCGTGGTTGTCCTGATCGCCGCGCTGGCGGCGCTTGTCATCGGCGGCGTGAAGGGCGGAAAGACCCCAGCCGAAACTACCGAACCGACTGTCGCCGCCGAAACCGCCGCGACGGAGACGCAGGCACCCGCTACGGTTCCTGCCGACGGCAACCACGACGACGTGACCTGCAAGGGAACCTATACCGTCACCGACGAGGAAGCCGCCGCTGCGAAGGACACTGTTGTAGCTACCATGGGCGACGAGCAGCTGACCAATGGCAAGCTGCAGGTGTACTATTGGAACGTTGTTCAAAGCATCCTCAGCTCCAACTATGGCTACAGCCTGATGTATCAGGGCCTGCTGGACTATTCCCAGCCGCTGGACACCCAGCTGTGCAGCGAGGACAGCAGCCTGACATGGCAGCAGTTCTTCCTGGGCGAAGCGCTGAACTACTGGCAGATGTATCAGTCCCTTGCACTGGAAGCAAAGAACGCCGGTATGGAAATGCCCGCGGAAGATCGGGAGTATCTGGACGGTCTGGAGGCTTCTCTGGAGGAGACTGCCGCAAACTACGGCCTTTCCGGCATTGAGGAACTGCTTCTGAAAAATGTCGGCCCCGGCGCGGGGCTGGAGGAATTCGCCGGTTTTCAGGAGCTTTATTATCAGGGAAAGCCCTACTACACCGCCGAGACGGAGAAGCTGGTACCCACTCAGGAGGACTTGGAAGCCTACTACACCGAGAATGAAAGCTACTTCACCGGTAACGGCGTCACCAAGGACGGAACCTACGTGAGCGTCCGCCACATTCTGGTCATGCCCGAGGGCGGCACCACCGGAGACGACGGCACCACCACCTATTCCGACGAGGAATGGGCGGCCTGCGAAAAGAAGGCGCAGGAGATTCTGGACGAGTGGCTGGCAGGCGATGCCACCGAGGATTCCTTCGCGGCTCTGGCGGAGGAAAAGTCCGAGGATCCCGGCTCCAGCACCAATGGCGGCCTGTACGAGAATGTCGCGAAGGGTCAGATGGTGGAACCCTTTGAAGATTGGTGCTTTGACGAAACCCGCGCCGCCGGTGACTACGGTCTGGTGAAGACCCAATATGGCTACCATGTGATGTACTTCGTCAGCAGCACCCCCATCTGGGAGACCTACGCAAAATCCGGCTGGGTCAACGAAAAGACGAATGCGTTCATCAAGAAACTGGCGGAGGATCACCCCATGGAGGTCGATTACAGCGCCATCAAGCTGGGTTACCTGAATCTGGGAGCCTGATAAAAATTGCCTAAATGAAGCGGCGTGACCTTTGTCACGCCGCTTCTGACTTTTTGAAAAAAGATTGTCCACCGGATTCGCGTTCCGTATTATATAGGCGTAAGGTCCTTACACACAAAGGAGTGAATCACTTGGAAGATACGCAGATCGTTGAGCTGTTCTTTTCCAGGTCAGAGGAGGCAATTTCGGAAACATCCAGGAAATACGGAAGCTACCTGAGAACCATTGCACACAATGTTCTTCCCGATTCCCAGGATGTGGAGGAGGTCGTGAACGATGTGTATCTTGCGGCCTGGAACTCCATTCCCCCCAAGTGCCCGCCGGTACTGAAATACTATCTGTCCCGGGTTGCCCGGAATCTCAGCTTCAAAAGGGTCGAGTACCTGACTGCGGAAAAGCGGTGCGGGAATGCAGATGTGCTTCTGTCGGAACTGGAGGAATGTATTCCGGACACCGGCAGGGACATGGATGAGGCGCTGGAGGCAAAGGAGCTTGGAAAACAGCTGAATCGTTTCCTTGGCACATTGAACCCCGATGACCGTAAGCTGTTCCTGTCCCGGTATTATTACGCCATGACGGCACCCCAGCTGGCGCAAAAATATGAATGCTCTGTCCGTCAGATAAAATACCGGCTGGAAAAAATGCGAAGACAGCTGAAATACAGTCTTGAAAAGGAAGGAATATGCATATGAAGGCAACAGACTTAAACCGGGCGCTGAACTATGTAGATGATGCGTATCTCATGGAAGCCGACACTCCGTACAAAGTGATTGAAACTGAAAGTAAGGAGATTAAACCCATGAAAACCCAAAAAAGAGCGTTCCGCATTTTACTTGCGGCAGCATTGATCGGTGTTCTTTCCATTACGGCCTACGCCGCAGAGATGCTTCCCATTCACAAGCTGGAATCCGGAAAAACAAAGCACTATGAAAGCTACTCGGATGTAGATCGGGCAATCGCTCAGGTCGGCTTGGAGGTTTCGGTGCCGGAGGAATTTGAAAACGGCTTCCGATTCCAGGGCGTGGACGTCGGTCAGACGATCGGCAAGGACGCTAGGGACGAAAAGGTTCTTACCTACCGGCAGCTCAGCGTTTCCTATGAGAATCCCCAGGGTCAGGAGCTGACGCTCCTCATAAGAGCGGACATGAAGGAGGTTTCCGAAACCGAGAGCATTCCGTCCATCAGCAGAACGGTCGATACGATCGCGGCAAGATACTATCTGGATCACTATAAGTTCGTACCGGAAGGCTACAAGCTCAGCGAAGCGGAGCAGGCGTGGGCAAAGCAGCCGGGCAACTATGTTTCCTATGGCGCCGATGCGATGGAGGAAAAAGACATTGCATTCCTGTGCTGGACGGAGGACGGCATTTGCTACAGCCTCCTGGATCAGAACATTCTGAATCCGGATACTCTGTTCGCAATGGCAGGGGACCTGATTCAGCAGTAAAGGCAGATAAAAACAAAACCGGCATCCCACTTTCTGTGGGATGCCGGTTTGTGCTATTAGGGTCTATCTGAAAACCGTCAACATGCCCAAACAGCGGGTCTTTTCCGCCTGCTGTACGCCATTTTTCCTTGCAATACACAAAGTATTCCTGCGGAAAAATGGCTTCATCAGGCGAAAAATCCCTCGCTGTTGGTCATATTTCCGGATTTCAGATAGACCCTAGGAAAATCACCAATCCGCCCGAAGCTCTTTTGCCAGGGGGAGCGTGTGGAATATTTCCGATGTGATGGATTTGTATACATTCACATCCGTGGTTTTCCGCAGCTGCTTTCCCAGCTTTTCACTGCCCTCAAAACGGCGCAGGAGGTAAAACCAGTTCTCTTTCAGACGGAACATGGCGTTTCGGGCGCCGCCGAAATCCCGGGTGTAGGCTTCCAGCAGCTCGTCAAAAAAGGCTTCCAGAGCCGCCGCGGTGGTGCCGCCGGGGGTGAGCATTCCGGGGTCGCCGATCAGACCCCGGCCGATCATTACGGAATTGATCTGAGGGTATTTTTCCTCAAATTCCCGGATTTGGGTCGGGGTGCACAGATTCCCGTTGTAGCAGAGCCGGTTTCGGCTGTTTTCCACGGCGTAGTCGAACCAGTCGAAATGAATGGGGCTTCTGTAGAATTCCTGCCGTACCCTTGGATGGACGGTCAGCTCCCGGATGGGGTAGCGGTTGAAGATGTCCAGCAGCGCCGGGAATTCCTCCGGCGTGTGCATTCCCAGCCGGGTCTTTACGGAGATGGCAATGGGACACTTGGAAAACACGTCGTCCAGAAACCGATCGAGGGCTTCCGGGTCTGTCAGCATCCCCGCGCCCTTGCCCTTGGCGGTGACCGTCCCGGAGGGGCAGCCCAGATTGAGGTTGACCTCGTCATAGCCCCGGTCGCGGATGACCTCCGCCGCCCAGAGAAAATCCTCCGTCACTTTGGTCAGCACCTGAGGGACGGCGGCAAAGCTCACACTGTCCGCCTCCGGCAATTCCCGGCTTTCCCGCTGGGTAAGCTGGCGGTGGACGGTGGGGGAGAAGAAGGGCATATAATATCGGTCAACCCCGGGGAAATACTTGTCGTGAAGACGGCGGTAAACGCTGTCCGTCAGCCCCTCCATGGGGGCAAAATAATAGCGCATAGGCGTTCTCCTGAATATAGGGTGTATCTGAAAACTGTCAAAACGCCCAATCAGCGGGTCTTTTTGCCCAGTGCTGCGCCATTTTCCCTTGAAATACAGCAAGTATTCCTGCGGAAAAATGGCTTGCCCAGGACAAAAATCCCTCGCTGCTGGTCATTTCGCCAGTTTTCAGATACACCCTACGCAAATGCAGAATGAAGCACTCCGGGGCGAGAAATCGCCCTGAAGGTGCATTCATTCTGCATTTATGATTTTATCAGATTTCCATGATCACGGGCAGGATCATGGGATTGCGCTTGGTGGTCTTATAGAGGTAGCCGCTCAGGTCGTTCTTGATGGCGGACTTGATGGCCGACCAGTCCCGCACCCGCTTGCGCTGGCAGCGGTCGATGGCCTCCATGGCGACCTCCTTCAATTCGTCCATCAGGTCTTCGGACTCCTTGACGTAGATGAAGCCCCGGGTGATGATGTCCGGGCCGGTGATGATGCTGCCGTCCTCACTGCTCAGGTTCACGCACACCACGATCATGCCGTCCTCCGCAAGGTGCTTGCGGTCCCGCAGCACCACGCTGCCCACGTCGCCCACGCCGCTGCCGTCCACGAACACGCGCCCGGCGGGGACGGTGCCGTTGACCTTGCAGGTCTTGCCGGTGAACTCGAAGACGGTGCCGATTTCGCCGATGTGAATGTTCCGGGGGTTCATGCCCATGGACTGCGCCAGCTTGGCGTGGAGCTGCAAATGCCGCTGCTCGCCGTGGACGGGGATGAAGAATTTGGGCTTTACCAGCCCGTGGACGATTTTCAGCTCCTCCTGGCAGGCGTGGCCGGAGACGTGAAGCCCCTCGCTCTTTTCATACACCACGTCCGCACCCTTGCGGTACAGTTCGTTGATGATGTTGCTGATGGACTTTTCGTTGCCGGGAATGGCGGAGGCGGAAATAATGATCCGGTCGCCGGCAGTGATGTCCACCTGCTTGTGGGTGCTGAACGCCATCCGGTACAGGGCGGACATATTCTCACCCTGAGAGCCGGTGGAGACAATGACAATCTTATTCTTGGGCAGGCTCTTGATGGAAGCTAAGTCCACGATAGTTCCCGGCTTCACCTTCAGATAGCCCAGCTCCTGCGCAACCTTCAGCATGTTCTCCATGCTCCGGCCGGAGACGGCCACCTTGCGGCCGTAGCGCTGGGCGGTGGAGAGAATGGACTGGATGCGGTGCATGTTGGAGGCGAAGGTGGTGACGATGATCCGCTGGTCGCAGTTGCGGAACTGCCGGTCAAGGCTGTCGGCGACCACGTTTTCGCTGGGGGTGTAGCCCTGCCGCTCCACGTTGGTGGAGTCCGCCAGCATCGCCAGCACGCCCTGATTTCCCAGCTCGCCCAGCCGCGCCAGATCCATCATGCCGTCGTGGGAAGTGGGGTCGATCTTGAAGTCGCCGGTGAATACCACTGTACCCACGGGGGTGCGGATGGCGAAGGCTACCGCGTCGGGGATGGAGTGGTTCACGTGGATGAACTCCACGGTGAAGCATCCGGCCTTTACTACGTCACCGGGCTTGTGGGTGACGAGCTTGACCTTGTCTGCCAGCCGGTGCTCTTCCAGCTTCAGCTTAATAAGACCGCAGGTCATGGAGGTGCCGTGGATGGGGCAGTTCACGTCCCGCATGGCGTATGGGATGGAACCAATGTGGTCTTCGTGGCCGTGGGTGATGAACATGCCCCGCAGCTTTTTCTGGTTGGCCACAAGATAGGTAAAATCGGGGATGACCAGATCGACGCCGTACATGTCTTCCTCCGGGAAGCCCACGCCGCAGTCGATCACGATCATATCTTTTCCGTACTCCAGGACGGTACAGTTCTTGCCGATCTCGTCAAGGCCGCCCAGAGGGATAATTTTCAGTTTTTCTGCCAAATGAATCAATAACTCCTTTCAAAATGTACATGAAAATGCCTTTAAGGCACAACAAGCAGGCAGCCGCTTCCCTCAGAATCCGACCCCGAATCGCCTTCTCCCAAGAAAACGCCTGCAATGTTTTTCCTCTTGTCTTTGTGGGAAGCGCGTCCGCGTCTCCCAAATGCCCGGGTAAAGCCCGTCCCCGGCGCTGGCACATATAGTATAACACAATTCCGGGAAAAAGTATACAATTTTTTTGCGGTCTTTTTTACGGATTTGACGGAAAAAGAGTTGCACCTTTTGGCTGGATTTGCTATAATATCGGGTATAGTATGGATATCTGTGGCTGGTCGCAGCCGGAAGGAGGACGTTTGGCAGTGAATCGAAAGCTGGGAAGACTGCTCAGACCCGGGATGGGTGCATACTTTTTCGTGATGGCCGCTTTCTGCGCCGCGGCGCTGCTGGTGGGGCATTACTGGCTGGCTGCCGGAGAAATGACGGTGACGGTGGTCACGTTCCTATTGTACGTTCTGGACAGGACACGCCGGGAGCGGAAAATTCAGCAGTATATCCAGTCCGCCTCCAATACGCTGGAAGCTTCCAGCGGCGGGGAAGCGCCCCTGCCTGCGGTGATGGTTCGTCTGGGGGATGGGGACATCGTCTGGGGCAACCATCGTTTCAGCGAGCTGACGGGGTACGCCGACACCATGACCCAGCTGCGGCTGGAAGAGGTGCTGCCGGACTTCACGCTGGACTGGCTCACCGCCGGAAAAACGGAAAGCCCCCACGACGCGGTTCTGGGCAACCGCCGCTACCGGGTATACGGCACCACCATCCGGGCGGAGGACAACCGGGGCACCATGCTGGGCGTGCTGTATTTTTCCGACCTGACGGAGCTGTATCAGGTGCGGGACGAGTATATCCGCTCCCGGCCTGTGGTTGCCATCATTCTTATTGATAATTACGAGGAACTGACCAAAAACCTGACGGAAAGCGCCATTTCCTCTCTGAACGCCAAGCTGAACGAAACCATCACCCGGTGGACGGAGGGCTACAGCGGATTGCTTCGCCGGTTGGAGCGCAACCGCTTCCTGTTCATTTTCGAGAAGCGGGACTTAGAACGGGCGAAGGAAAATAAGTTCTCCCTGCTGGAAGACATTCATGAGATCGTCAATTCCTCCGGCCTGCCCGCCTCCATTTCCATCGGTCTGGGCGTGGACGGCGAGAGCTTCGAGGAAAGCTATGATTTTGCCGCGCTGGGCATCGAGATGGCACTGAGCCGCGGCGGCGATCAGGCGGTCATCAAAGACCGGGTCAACTTCAATTTCTACGGCGGGCGGAACCGGGAAGCGGATTACCGCAGCAAGGTACGTTCCCGTGTGACGGCCAATTCCCTGATGGAGCTGATCGGCCAGAGCGGACGGGTGTTCATCATGGGACACAAGAACGCCGACTTGGACGCCGTGGGCGCGGCCATGGGCATCAGCTGCCTGTGCCGTAAGCGGGGGAAGAAGGCCAATATTGTCATTGACTTGGAAAACAACGCTGCCGGAAAGCTGATCGAGGAAATTCAGGTGGTTCCCGAATACCGGGATGTGTTCGTGTCCGGGCAGGATGCCCTGCTGATGGCGGACAACCGGAGCATCCTCGTGGTGGTGGACACCAACCGGCCGGATCAGGTGGAGTGCAGACCGCTGCTTGAAGCCATCTCCAAGGTCTGTGTGGTAGACCATCACCGCCGGGCGGCGGATTATATCAACCCCGTGGTGGTCAACCTTCACGAGCCTTACGCCTCCTCGGCGGCGGAGCTGGTGACGGAGGTGCTTATGTACGCCGTGGAGAAGAAGGACGTGCTGCCCATCGAAGCGGAAAGCCTGATGGCGGGTATCTGTCTGGACACCAAGTTCTTCAACGTCCGTACCGGCGAGCGTACCTTTGAGGCCGCAGCCGTCCTGCGCCGTCTGGGCGCGGACACAACGGAGGTCAAGAAACTGATGCAGAACGACTTCCAGGATACCATGGCGAAGTATCAGATCATCAAATCCTCCCGCCTGTACCGGCAGGAGATCGCCATTGCGGCGCTGAACACCCCCACGACCCGGGTGCTGGCGGCGCAGGCGGCGGACGAGCTATTAAATATTTCCGGCATTACCGCGTCCTTCGTCCTCTATCCGGACGGGGAGCAGGTCATCATTTCCGCCCGAAGCATTGGCAGCGCCAACGTCCAGATGATTCTGGAGCCGCTGGGCGGCGGCGGCAACACCGCTACAGCCGGCGCGCAGATGAAGGACACCACCGTCAAGGAAGCGCTGGACGAGCTGGTGGCGTCCATTGATAAGTTCTACGAAGAATAAACCAGGCCAAACGCCGTTTTAACGGCTGTTTGGCGTACATATCATACCGATTAAGGAGACTGTTACAATGAAAGTAATTCTGCTGCAAGATGTAAAAGGAAAGGGCAAAAAGGGACAGATGATCGAGGTTTCCGACGGCTACGCCCGGAACTATATGCTGCCCCGGAAGCTGGCGACCGAGGCGACCCCTGACGCCGTGAACACCATGCGCATGAACGACAAGGCCAATCAGGAGCGTATTGCCCGGGAAAAGGCCGAGGCCATGGAGACCGCCGGAAAACTGCGGGAGATGACCGTCACCGTGGCCGCCAAGGGCGGCGGCGCGGGACGTCTGTTCGGCTCCGTGACCAATCAGGAGATTGCCGATGCCCTGGCGAAGACCGGCATCAAGCTGGACAAGAGGAAGATCACCATTGCGGAACCCATCAAGAACGTGGGTACGTACACTGTCACCTGCAAGCTGGGCTATGAGATCTCCGCGCCGCTGACGGTGAAGATCGTCGAAGCATAAGATTTTACAGCACTATATTCTATAGAGAAAGGAGAACTTGCCATGGATGAAGAACTTCTGTCCCGGCAGCAGCCCCAGTCGCTGGAGGCGGAGCAGGCGGTTCTGGGTTCCATTCTCATCGACAGCCGGTGCATTACGGATGTGGTGGGCATTGTGAAGCCGGAGGATTTTTACCTGCAGCAGAACCGGGAAATTTATGAAGCCATCTATACCATGTTCAACTTCTCCCAGACCATTGACCCGGTCACGGTGCTGGACAAGCTGAAGGAGCTGGGCTACTACCACGACAATTCCCGGGATTACATCCTCCAGTTGATGGAGATCACCCCCACCGCCGCCAATGTGGCGCGCTATGCGGCGATTGTGCAGGAAAAGTCCATGCTTCGTGGACTGAATCAGGCCGCGACGGACATTCAGCAGATGGTGTCGGAAGAGGTGGGTACGCCCGCCGAGATGCTGGAATCTGCGGAAAAGAAAATTTACGCCCTGCGCAAGGGCGAGCGGGGCGACTCTCTGGAGCACATCGGCACGACGCTGCACAAGGTGTTCGACCGCCTGACAGAGCTGAGCCAGTCGGATTCCCTGATCCCTGGCCTGTCCACCGGTCTGCGGGACTTAGACACCCGGATCAACGGACTGAACAAGTCCGACCTTCTGCTCATTGCTGCCCGGCCCGCCATGGGCAAGTCCGCCTTTGCGCTGAACATCGGCGTTAACGTGGCGAAAAAGTACAAGAAAACCGTTGCCATTTTCAATCTGGAAATGTCCCGGGAGCAGCTGGCCATGCGTCTGCTTGCCAGCGAGGGCTTCGTGGAGCTGCAAAAGCTGGCCACGGGCAAGCTCAGCGAGGACGAGTGGAGCAAGCTGTGCATGGCCTCCGCCGCCCTGAGCCAGACGGACATCCGTATTGACGATAACCCCTCCGTCACCGTGGCGGACATCAACGCCAAGTGCCGCCGCTTAGACAATCTGGGGCTGGTCATCATTGACTACTTACAGCTGATGCAGGGTTCCGGCTACGGAAAGAACAGCGACAACCGTGTTACCGTGGTGGGCGAAATTTCCCGCTCCCTGAAAATCATGGCGAAGGAGCTGGACGTGCCGGTAATCTGCCTGAGCCAGCTGTCCCGTGCGGTGGAGAGCCGCACCGACAAGCGGCCGATTCTGTCCGACCTCCGGGAATCCGGCGCCATCGAGCAGGACGCCGACTCGGTCATGTTCCTGTACCGGGACGAATACTATCACGAAAACACCGAGGACAAGGGCGTGGCGGAGTGCATCGTCGCCAAGAACCGCCATGGCGAGACCGGCGCGGTGAAGATGCAGTGGATCGGCCAGTACCAGACCTTTGCCGACCGGGAGTGGAAACATGCGGAATAAGCTCTTGCGGATGATCCGGCAGTATGATATGATCATGCTGGGGGATACGGTTATCTGCGCCGTTTCCGGCGGGGCGGATTCCGTGGCGCTCCTGTTTGCCATGTATCTGCTGAAGGACAAGCTGGACATTCGTCTGGAAGCCGCGCATTTTAATCACCATCTCCGGGGGGAAGAATCCGACGGAGACGAAGCCTTTGTCCGGGAATTCTGCGGACGCTATGATATCCCCTTACACGTCGGTTCAGCGGAGGTTCGCCCCGGAAAAAAGGGGCTGGAAGCCGCCGCCCGGGATGCCCGGTATGCCTTTCTTCGGAGCCTGGACGGGAAAATTGCCACTGCCCACACCGCTGACGACAACGCCGAGACGGTCATCATGCGCATGATCCGCGGCACCGGCCTGAAAGGGCTGGGCGCCATCGCCCCGGTCAGCGGAAATGTCATCCGTCCCATGCTGCTGATAAACCGGCAGGAGGTGGAGAAATTCCTGCTTGCGTGGGGGCTTCCCCACCGGGAGGACAGCTCCAACGCTTCCGACGCCTTTTTGCGAAACCGTATCCGCCATACCGTGATGCCTCTGCTGAAATCGGAGAATCCCCGCTTGGCGGAGAATCTTTCTCTGATGGCGCTGCGGCTGCGGGAGGACGAGGATTTCCTCGCCGCACAGTCGGATTTTTCGGCTTTGCCCGGTGTGCAGACGCTGAGAGCCATGCCGAAAGCCCAGCGCAGCCGCTGCATCGAGAGATTTTTGAAAGACAGCGGCGTGAGGGAGCCGGAGGATTCCCATATTTCCGCAGCGGAAGGGCTGCTGTTTTCCGACAAACCCTCCGCACGGGTTAACCTTCCCGGCGGCGTGACAGTGAGCAGACGGTATGACCGTCTGGAAGCTCAAGCGCACAGGCCCCGCCCGGAACCGGTGGCACTGACCTGCCCCGGAGAAACGGTTTACGGAGACTACCGCGTGACCTGCGTTCCCGCTGATAAAATCGTCAACGCACCGGACACCTTTACCGTTCGTCCTGTTGGGACGCTGACCCTTCGCCCCCGGGAAAGCGGGGACACTATCCGCCTGAGCGGCGGAACCAAAAGCCTGAAAAAGCTGTTCATCGACCGGAAAATCCCCGCAGCCATGCGGGAGCGGATTCCCGTATTGTGTGATGAACGGGGCGTATTGGGCGTATACTCCATTGGCGTTCACGCCGATCGCGCCGCCGGGGAGCTACCCGCCGTGACTGTCCATTTTGAGGTGGATATTCCGGAAAGCAGCGACGATTAAGCGTGCAAATAGAATGAAAAACACAGCATAAGGGAGAAAAAGCTATGGAAAAGGACATTCAGGAGATTCTGCTGACCGAGGAACAGATCAAGACCCGCATCGCGGAGCTGGGCAAAGAGCTGACGGCGGACTACGCGGGGAAGGATCCCATCATCGTAGGCGTCCTCAAGGGCGTTGTGGTGTTTTACGCGGACATGATCCGGGAGATCAAGACCCACTGCGAGATGGATTTCATGTGGATCTCCTCCTATGCCGGAACCAATTCCACCGGAAAGATGGAGGTCAAGCGGGACATCGCCTCGGATATCAAGGGCCGCCATGTGCTGATTCTGGAGGATATTTACGACACCGGCAATTCGCTGGACTTCACCTACCGTCATCTGCTGGCGCGGGAGCCTGCGTCTCTGAAGATCTGCACCCTGCTGGATAAGCCCGAGCGCCGCCGTCCCGGCATCACCCTGAAGCCCGATTACGTCGGCTTTACCATTCCCAACGCCTTCGTGGTGGGCTATGGCCTTGACTACAACGAACACTACCGGAATCTGCCCTATGTCGGCGTTCTGAAGCCGGAGGCTTACGGAATCTCTGAGTAATCCGGTTTTCCGGAGCTTTCTCATGAAAAATAAGGAGTAACCCCAAATTGAAAAGAACGAGATGGATCCCACTCATTGTATATGCGGCGCTGCTGGTGGCGTTTTTAGGCTGGATCAGCAACCTGTTTACCACCAGTCAGGACACCCTGCCCTATTCCAAGGTCGTTGAGCTGTTCAATAAGGAACAGGTGCGTCAGTTCGTGGTGCAGGATCAGACCATTACGATGCAGCTGAACAAACCCTACAACGGCCAGACCACCATCACTGCACCGTTGGCCGACCCGGAGAGTTTCCGGCAGGAGATGCACGAGACTTTCGCGGAGCAGACGGCCTCCGGCGTGCTGGAAAGCTACAATTTTGTTCCGGACAAGGGCTTTTCGCCCTATACCCTGATTCTTCCGCTGCTGGTGGTCGGCCTGGTAATTTTGTTTGTCTGGGCGCTGCTGATGGGACGCATGAGCAGTGCCGGGAATCCCATGAATGGGTTCAGCAAAGCCCGGACGGTTCTGGGCGTTCCCGGAGACAAGAAAGTGACCTTTGACGACGTTGCGGGTGCGGACGAGGAAAAGGAAGAGCTTCAGGAAATCGTGGATTTCCTGAAAAATCCCGAAAAATTTACCGAGATCGGCGCACGGATTCCCCACGGCCTTCTGTTGGTGGGGCCTCCCGGCACAGGCAAGACCCTGCTTGCCCGGGCTGTCGCGGGAGAGGCGGGCGTGCAGTTTTTGTCCATTTCCGGCTCGGATTTCGTGGAAATGTACGTGGGTGTCGGCGCAGGACGTGTCCGGGACCTGTTTGAACAGGCCAGAAAAATCGCCCCTGCCATCGTGTTCATCGACGAGATCGACGCCGTCGGCCGCAAGCGCGGCTCCGGTCTGGGCGGCGGTCACGACGAAAAGGAACAGACACTGAACCAGCTGCTGGTGGAAATGGATGGCTTCACCCGTTCGGAGGGCGTCATCGTTCTGGCGGCAACCAACCGGCCGGACATTCTGGACCCGGCGCTGCTGCGCCCCGGCCGCTTCGACCGGCAGATTCACGTGGGGCGTCCGGACGTGAAGGGGCGGGAGGAAATCCTGAAAGTCCACGCCAAGGACAAGAAGCTGGACGCCTCGGTGAATCTGAAAACCGTCGCCCGCTCCACCGCCGGATTTACCGGTGCTGACCTGAGCAATCTTCTCAATGAAGCGGCGATTCTGGCGGCCAGAGCGGACCGCCCGGTGCTGACCATGGAGGACATGAACGAGGCACTGATGAAGATTACAGCAGGCCCCGCGAAAAAGAGCCGCGTTCAGACTCGGAAGGATTTGAAGGAGACGGCTGTCCACGAAGCCGGCCATGCCGTCGCCATGTACAACCTGCCCACCCATGATCCGGTGCGTCAGATCACCATTGTTCCCCGGGGGCAGTCTTTGGGCGCGACCTGGTATCTGCCCAAGGATGATTCTTCTAACCTGACCCGCAACGAAATGTATGAGCAGATCGTATCGTTGCTGGGCGGACGTGTTGCGGAAGCTCTGTTCCTCGGGGATATTTCCGTGGGCGCTTCCAATGACATCGACCGGGCAACGAAGCTGGCGAAGGACATGGTCGCTCGCTACGGCATGTGCGAGAAGCTGGGTACAGTGTCTTATCTTGACGGCGGAGAGGTGTTCATTGGTCGGGACTACCAGACCACCAAGAGCTATTCCGAGAAGGTCGCCGGAACCATCGACGACGAGGTCAGGGCGCTGATCGACAAGGCATACGACCACTGCAAGCAGATTCTGACAGACAACAGCGACAAGCTTCACAAGGTCGTGGACTTCCTTCTGGAAAAGGAGACTATGACCGGCGAGCAGTTTGAAGCGATCATGCAGGGCAGGGAAGTGGGAGATGCTTCCTCCACCTCCATGTTCGACGGCTTTGAGGACGGGAAGGAAAAACCGGAGACCACCGAAGAATAACGGCCACGGCGCACTGCACAAAACAAATCACCCCGGTATCCGAACGGATACCGGGGTGATTTTGATACTATTTCCTGATTAAAATCTTAATTTTAATCAGGAAGGCATCGCCTGAAGGCGCTGCCTGTTTTGTGATTAATAAGGAAAGAAATCACAAAACAAGTCTCATATGAACTCCATGCCCTTCAGACAATTAAAACCTTTTTTAAAGATTTTAATTGGAGTTCAGTATGAGCCTATATAGTCATTATATAAATCTGGCAGGGATTCCATTCGTCCCACAGCGTTGGGAACACTTCCAGTTCCTTGAATCCCAGAGAGAGATAGAAGCGGTTGGTGTCGTCGTAAATAGCATATCTGCCCATCTGGACGGTTTTGACTTGGATAAAGGAATATCCCAGCCGTTTGGCTTCGGCTTTGGCCTGCTCAAAAAGCTCTCTGCCGATGCCTTGCCGATGATATTCCTTCCGCACGCCCATGACGGCCAGCTCCACGGTATGCCGCCCGGTTTCTTTCAGATAGAGAAAGCCGACGGGAACATCGTCCGCAAAGGCGCAGAAGAATGGGCGGCCTTTGCTGTCCGCGATGTACGCTTCCGTAGCTTCCGGGATGCCGAACCAATCCGGAAGCACTTCCAGAATGGCCCTTGCGATGCCCTTTTTCTCGATATCGCTGTCAATTTTCTGTATTACCATTGGGATTGCTCACTTTCTTCCGCCGCAGCCATTCTTTAGCGGGTGCGGCGGCGTGTGTCTGGGTCGTTGCGGCCCGCATCCTGAAACGACCCCGGTATCCATTCGGATACCGGGGTGATCGCTTATAACTTGGAGGCAACGCTCTTTCTGACCAGTGCGCGGTGAAGCTTGGCTTCGGCCAGACGCAGGTCGGTGTCGGATGCGTTTTTGTCGTGGAGTACCTTCTCCGCTTTTTCACGGGCGGCCTCCGCACGGGCAACATCGATCTTGTCCGCCCACTCAAAGGTGGTGGGGACTAACGTCACTTCGCCCTTCGACACGCTGACCATGCCGCCGATGCAGGCCGCCGTCCGGCGCTGTCCGTCGGACACAATGACGGCCCGCCCCATACCCAGAGGGGCGACATAGTTCATGTGACGGGCAAGAATGCCGACGTCGCCGTTGGTGGTGCGAACCAGCAGTTCCTCTGCCTGACCGTCATAAATCAGGCCGTCGGGGGTGACGATTTTCAGGTGGAAGGGTGTCATGCCTTCTCACCGCCCCGGTACTTGGCAACCACGTCGTCGATGGAGCCGGCGAACAGGAAGTAGGATTCGGGAATGTCGTCATATTTACCCGCAATGATTTCCTGGAAGGAGCGGATGGTTTCCTTCAGGGGGACGTACTTGCCCTGATAGCCGGTGAACTGCTCGGCAACATGGAAGGGCTGGCTGAGGAAACGCTGCACCTTACGGGCGCGGTTGACCGTCAGCTTGTCCTCTTCGGAAAGCTCGTCCATACCCATGATGGCGATGATGTCCTGCAGCTCTTTGTAGCGCTGGAGGATGCTCTGCACGGCACGGGCGGTCTCGTAATGCTCCTGACCAACGATTTCGGGAGTCAGGATACGGGAAGTGGAGTCCAGCGGGTCAACGGCGGGGTAAATGCCCAGAGAGGAAATGCCGCGGTCAAGAACCGTTGTGGCGTCCAGATGGGCGAAGGTGGTAGCGGGGGCGGGGTCGGTCAGGTCGTCGGCGGGAACGTAGACAGCCTGAACGGAAGTGATGGAACCTTCCTTGGTGGAGGTGATACGCTCCTGCAGGGCGCCCATTTCCGTTGCCAGAGTGGGCTGATAGCCGACGGCGGAGGGCATACGGCCGAGCAGTGCGGATACCTCGGAACCGGCCTGGGTGAAACGGAAGATGTTGTCGATAAACAGCAGCACGTCCTGATGCTTCACATCACGGAAGTACTCTGCCATGGTCAGGCCGGACAGGCCCACGCGCATACGGGCTCCTGGCGGTTCGTTCATCTGACCGAAGACCATGGCGGTCTTGGAGATAACGCCGGACTCGGTCATTTCGTTGTACAGGTCGTTGCCCTCACGGGTACGCTCGCCAACGCCGGTGAAGACGGAATAGCCGTTGTGGGCAGTGGCGATGTTGTAAATCAGTTCCTGAATCAGAACGGTCTTGCCAACGCCTGCGCCGCCGAACAGACCGATCTTACCGCCCTTGGCATAGGGGCAGATCAGGTCGATGACCTTGATGCCGGTTTCCAGGATCTCGGTAGCAGGTTGCTGCTCCTCGTAGGAGGGAGCGGGACGGTGGATGGGCCAGCGCTCGACGCCCTGTACAGGCGCTTTGTTGTCAATGGGCTGGCCCAGCAGGTTAAATACACGTCCCAAGCACTCTTCGCCAACGGGAACGGAGATAGGCGCGCCGGTGTCGGTGGCCTCGGTGCCGCGCTGCAGGCCGTCCGTGGAGGACATGGCGACACAGCGAACCACATTGTCGCCGATGTGCTGTGCGACCTCCGCCACGATGGTATGCTCGCCGTTGGGAATCTCGATGGCGCTGAGCAGACCGGGCAGCTGATCGTCAGCGAAGCGGATGTCAAGAACAGGACCCATGACCTGGATCACAGTTCCTTTGTTTTTGGCCATTGGGAATTCAACTCCTTCTGCTGAAATATTTGCGGAACAAAACGCGGGGGGGAAAAAAATACCCACTTTTACCCGAAATTCCGGGCTTAACCGACATTAGATACCGCAAATTCGTAACTTCTGGGGATTGGGCGATCAGAATACCGCCCCCGCGGGGACTCAGGAACCTGCGACGATCTCCGTGATCTCCTGCGTAATCGCGGCCTGACGGGCGCGGTTGAATTTCAAGCTCAGGTCGTCGATCATATCGTCGGCGTTCTGGGTCGCGGAATCCATGGCAGCCCGGCGGGCAGCCTGCTCGGAGGCGCGGCTTTCGCACAGCGCACCGTAGATAACGCCGCCCAGATACTCGGGGATGATCGCGGCGAAAACCTCTTCACTGTCGCCCTCGTACAGGATATCGCCCTGATTGGTACTCTCTTTCTTTTCCGGCTTTTTCAGAGGCAGCAGCTGCATGGCTGCGGGCGTCTGGGCAAGGACGGAGACGAAATTGGTATACGCAACGACGATCTGGTCAAATTCTCCTGCCAGAAAAGCCTTGCTTACCTGCTTGGAGACGGAGAAGCAGTCACCCACGGTCAGTTCGGCCGCTTCGGCATAGTGCTCCGTAAAGGTCGGGATCTGCTTGCTCCTGAAATAGTCCAGAGCCTTCTTGCCGATGGGCAGGACTACGGCGTCCTTGCCCGCGATCTCCGACTGAACCAGCTTGAGAATGTTGCTGTTGTAGCCGCCGGCAAGACCGCGGTCACCGGCAATGACGATATACAGTACCTTTTTCACAGGACGCTCCTGTAAATAGGGGGAGGAGAAATCCCGGTTGGAGGACGCGATGTCCGCGATGGTGGAGTAAAGAATTTCAAAATAGGGGCGGGAGGAAAGCACCTGCGCCTGCGCCCGGCGGAGCTTGGAGGCAGCGACCATTTCCATGGCCTTTGTGATCTGCCTGGTGGACTCCATGCTTCGGATGCGGTTTTTGATTTCCTTGGTGGAAACGCCAGCCATGGCTTACCCCTCCTTATGCCTGAAATTCAGCCACCAGCTCGTCCAGGGCAGCTTTCAGGGCGTTCTCAGTCTCGGTCTCCAGCTTGCCGGTGGAGCGAATGGCCTCGAGAACGTCGGCGTGGTGATTGTTCATATGCTCTTCCAGCCGCTTCTCAAATTCGGGAATCTGCGCCACGGGAATGGAAGTGAGATACCCATGGGTCACGGCGTAGATGATGCACACCTGCTGCGCCACTTCCTTGGGAGAACCGTTCTTCTGCTTCAGCACGGCCACGATCCGCTCACCCAGAGCCAGACGGGACTTGGTATCCGCGTCCAGATCGGAGCCGAACTGGGCAAAGCTTTGCAGCTCACGGTACTGGGAGTACAGCAGCTTCAGAGAACCGGCCACCTTCTTCATGGCCTTGATCTGAGCGTCACCGCCAACACGGGAGACGGAAATACCGGGGTTCACGGCGGGCATGATACCGGAGTTGAACAGCTCAGTTTCCAGGAAGATCTGGCCGTCGGTGATGGAAATGACGTTAGTGGGAATGTAGGCGGACACGTCACCGGCCTGGGTCTCAATGATGGGCAGAGCAGTCAGACTGCCGCCGCCAAGCTCCGGGGACAGCTGAGCTGCCCGCTCCAGAAGACGGGAGTGGAGGTAGAAGACGTCGCCGGGGTAGGCTTCCCGTCCGGGGGGACGGCGGATCAGCAGGGAAATGGCACGGTAGGCCACCGCGTGCTTGCTCAAATCGTCGTAAATGACCAGCACGTCCTTGCCCTGATACATGAAGTATTCGCCCATGGTGCAGCCTGCATATGGGGCGATATACTGCATGGGCGCCAGCTCGGACGCAGTGGCGGAGACCACGATGGTATAGTCCATAGCGCCGCCGGCGGTAAGGCTGTCCACGACCTGCGCCACGGTGGAACGCTTCTGACCGATGGCAACGTAAATGCAGATGCAGCTCTTGCCCTTCTGGTTCAGAATGGTGTCGGTGGCGATGGTGGTTTTGCCGGTCTGGCGGTCGCCGATAATCAGCTCACGCTGGCCGCGGCCGATGGGAATCATGGAGTCGATGGCCTTGATACCGGTTTGCAGGGGGCGGGAGACGTGCTGCCGCTCGATGATACCGGGGGCGGGCATTTCGATGGCGCGGTAGGCCTCCGCCTCAATGCTACCCTTGCCGTCGATGGGCTCGCCCAGGGCGTTGACAACGCGCCCGATGAGCTTTTCGCCCACGGGGACGGACACGACTCTGCCGGTGCGCTTGACGGTATCGCCTTCCTTGATGCCCTGATCGGAACCGAGGATGACGATGGAGACGGTGTCCTCTTCCAGGTTCTGCGCCATGCCGTAGGAGCCGTCGGGAAATTCCACCAGCTCACCGGCCATGCACTTTTCCAGGCCGGAGGCCTTGGCAATGCCGTCGCCTACCAGAATGACGACGCCGGTTTCGCTGACTTCAATCTTGTTTTCGTAGTTTTTGATCTGGTTGCGAATGATTTTCGTTATTTCTTCGGGTTTCAGTTCCATACAGTCCCTGCTTTCTCGTCAGAGTACGGTTTTGTTCAGCAGTTCCCGGATGGCGTCCAAGCGATGGGACACGGTGTCATCCAGGCGCTGACCGTCATAGTCCAGGCGGACACCGCCCAAGACTGCGGGATCAATGCGATTGTGGAGCGCGATCGTCTTTCCGGTGATCTGGCTCAGCTTTCCTGTGAGCTTTTCCTCCTGCGCCGGGGTGAGAGCTACGGCGGTGACGGCCGTCACCTTCAGAATGCCGTTATCCCGGTTGTACAGTTCGGAAAAAGCGTCACAGCAGTCGGAAAAGTGGCGGATATAGCCCCTTTCCGTCAGGATTTTCATAAAATTCAGAATATAGGGATGCACCGAGCCGCGGAAGCTGGTGTCTAAAATCCGGCACCGCTCCGGCTTGGAAAGGCTGGGGTTGGAGAGCAGACGGACAAAATCCGGCTCCTCACCGAAGCTTTTTTGCAGGACAGTCAGCTGCTCCCCGATTTCCCGGGACAGCCCCTCGTCCTTAGCAAGCTCGTACAGGGATTGACCGTAGACGTTACCAACCTCTGTCATTTCTGATCACCCAATTCTTCAATGAAGCGGTCGATCATGCCGTCCTGATCGGCGTCGTTCAGCTCACGGGCCACGACCTTTCCGGCGATGGCCATAGCCAGCTCGGAAATTTCATTCTTGGCCTCGTTGATGGCTTTTTTCTTTTCCATCTCGATGTCGGACGCGGCCTTGGTCTTGATCTGGGCGGCCTGCTTCTGCGCCTGAGAAATGATCTCCTCGCTGCGCTGGGCGGCGGTCTTCTGGGCGGAGAGGATCATATCGTCAGCCTTGGTTTTCGCCTGACGCATATTCTCCTCATAGGTCTGCTTGATGGCCGCCGCTTCGGATTTCGCGGCTTCGGCGTCGGCAATCTGCTTGTCGGCGGTCTCGCGGCGCTTGTCCAGCACAGCCTTGATTTTATCCAGGAAGAAGATCTTGACGATAAGCAGCTGGATAAACAGGTTGCAAATCTGTGCAATCAGAGTTACGGGGTTTACCGTCACCAATGACTGGTAAAGGTCCATTGCGTTGCCTCCTTCCGGCGTACAATTTAGTGATCGAATTTCTCGCCGGAAATCAGCCCAGATGCTTCATGAACATGCCGGGGGCGACGAAGATCAGCAGCAGACCGGTAACGAAGCCGTAAATACCGGTGGTCTCGGACAGAGCGATACCCAGGATCATGGTGCTGGTAACGTCGCTCTTGCACTCGGGATTGCGGCCGATGATTTCACAGGCACGGGCGGCACAGTTGCCTTCGCCGATGCCAGGGCCGATACCGGCGATCAGAGCCAGACCGGCGCCGATGCCGCAACCTGCCAGAGCGATGCCTTTAGCCAAAATTTCCATAAATATTTCCTCCTAATAATGATTACGTATTTATTCAAATGGCCGCCGCGTTATCAGCCCGCGGCCTGTTTGATGAAGAGGGTGGTCAGGGTGCAGAAGATGAATGCCTGAATGCAGCCGCTGAACCAGTCAAAATACAGGCTGGGAATGGCGGGAATGCCAATGGTCAGCCAGGGGTAATGCACACCCAGACAGGTGAGAATGGCGAGAACGCCCAGCACCGTGACGATGATGCCCAGAATCTTCAGCTTCTTTTTCTTTTTGGTAAAGCCGATGATCATGGGAATCAGGCCGACCACGGTGACGACCAGCGCGACATACATGCTGGATGCCAGCAGATGGAACAGCGCGCTGTTGGCGGCGACCAGCGCGGCGTAGATCAGGGCGCTGATAACCGTGCCGGAGAGAATGTTGCCGAAATGACGGCAGGCCATGGAGACGGGGGTGAACAGCTCACTCATGACATTGATGGGCGCCAGGATGAAAAGGGGATCCAGGAAGCTCTTCAGATACGCGCCGATGCCGGAGGCCTTGATCTTATGATAGGTAATCAGCACGAACACCACCAGCGCCCAGGCAAGCTCCGTCATCAGATCGGCGGTGGGGCTCCAGATGCCCACAAGGCTGATCAGGTTGGAGAAAATGCTGGTGACGAAGATGGTGCCAACCAGTGGGATGTAGCGGTCGAAATCCGGCCCCATATTGCCCCGGACGAATTTCACCAGAGATGTGTAGATCGTCTCAGCGACGGCCTGCTTCCGGGAAATGCCCGTGACCTTCAATCCGGACCCCAGCCAGATGCACAGGGCGGAAATGATGATCATGATCAGCCAGCTGACGATCAGCGTCTGGGTGATCGTGACCGTTCCGAACAGCGGGACGTTATCAAATGCAACTATGTTTCGTGCGCCATTGATTTCAACTTCCATACACTCACCTCATGAATCAATGAAATCTTGTGCTTTCTTATACTTCAAAGGGGCCGGGATGATCTTCCGGCTCGTCCTCCTCAGGAATGGTCTTGCCCGCCTCGCCGGCAGCCGGCTTTTCGCCATCGGGAACAAGCTTGCCCCGGCTTTGCAGGAAGAAAATGACCACGTTGGGGAACAGAACGGGCAGTGCGCCGGCCACAAAATGCACCTGGGGAATCAGGTATGCGGCGACGACCCAGACCGCCTGAAGAAGCAGGCGGACATTGTAGCTCATCTGGAATTTCTGCCGCATTTTCTTCTTGCTGTCGATCTCTACGGCGTTCTGCACCGTCAGGCAGAGAATGGTGAAATTCAGAATTGCCACCACAGAGCCGCATGCCGCGCCAAGCAGAATGCGGAGAATGTCAAACTTGCCGATGCCGAACTGACTCAGAAGAAACAGCCCCGCGATCATGATAACGTCGCACACCAGCGTGCCGACGGCGATGCGGGAGATTTCTTTTTTGGATGCTGCCTGTAATTTCATAACGGGAATTCCTCTTACTTGTGGTCATTGAAGGAGACGGGCGGGTCTTTGTGGCTGCTGCTTTCGTCGGCTGCCTTACGCAGAGATTTCAGGCACGACCGGGCGGTGCTGACGGAGGTAAGCAATCCCACAATGCCCAGCACGACCACGATCCACAGACCAAGGCCAAATTTATCCTGGAGCCAGACCGCCAGAATCAAAAAGAAAACCGTGGGAAACAGAATGGAAAACCCAAACTGCACCACCCACATAAGCAAATTCAGCAGCTTCATAGTGCCTCCGCAGGGGAAAAATGTATGACCCGCAAAATCGTTCCAAATTATTATACCCGATTTTTTGTCGAGATTCAAGACCAATTTTGAAGAATCCGGCAAAAGTTTCTTTACCAGGTTTTTAGAGGACAGAAAGTGGAGAAAGAAAGCAAAAAGGGCTTTCCATTTTCAAAGAAATATAGTAAAATGAAAAGGAATGAATGCTGCTCTGCCAGAATGACCGGCACAGAAATCCTGTGTCCCTCATACAATATCCGGAGGTGGTTCTGGTGGTGGGTTACATTATGCTGGGAACGCTGGCGGCCTTTGGGCTGGTAAGTGCGTTGTGGGTGCTGTACGGATTTCTGCTGCCCGCAGAGCGGGGCGGCGGGCTTTACGCTCCGGCAAGGCCGGGGGTGACGGAGGATTCCTTTGCCCGGCGCTATCTCTGGCTGCGGGAGCTGGGGCTGCTGCGGGAGGAGCTTACCATGGTGGATTTTGGCATCAGCAATGCCGAACGGGACTGGCTGACGGAGCGGGGCGTGACGGTCTGCGCACCGGAAAAGCTGGCCGAGAGAATGGGAGAGAAAACGACTTGACGGAAGATCTGGAGATTTTGCAGGGCGCCATCAGCGCCGTGGTATATCAGAATTACGAAAACGGCTACGCCGTCCTTCGCGTGAACGTGGGCGGCGGTCAGAATGTGACGGTGGTCGGCACCATCCCTCTGCCCGCGGTGGGCGAACGGCTGATGGTGACGGGCAAATGGAGCACCCACTCCAGCTACGGACGGCAGTTCGAGGCGGAATTTCTGGAGCGGCTGATGCCTCAGACCAGTCTGGAAATCCTGAATTATCTCAGCAGCCGCATCATCAAGGGCATCGGCCCCAAGACGGCGGCACGGATCGTGGAGCATTTTGGGGAGCAGACCCTGCTGGTCATGGAACGGGAACCGGAGCGTCTGGCCGAGGTTCCCGGCATTTCCCGGGAAAAAGCAAAAGCCATGGGCGAGGAATTCCGGTTACAGGTGGGAATGCGGCAGCTGATGGAATTTTTTGCCGTGCATCACCTCCCGGCGGAGCTGGCGGTGCGGGCGTACAAGCTGTACGGCGACAGCACTGTGGAGCTTCTGTACGACGACCCGTACTTACTCATGGACGAGGGGCTTGACGCGCCCTTTGGAGCGGTTGACCGCTTTGCCATTGAGTTGGGCGTGGCGGGGGACGACCCCCGGCGGGTGGAGGCCGGAATCCTGTTTGAACTGAACTACAATCTCACGGCGGGGCACAGCTTTCTGCCGGAGGACAAGCTGCAGCTGGCGGTCAGTCAGCTGCTGAGCGTGGACGGCGAAGCGGTGAAACAGGGCATCGGGCGACTGCTGGAAGCAGACCGTCTGGTGCGCAGCACGCTGGCGGGCATCACCGTTGACTACCTTCCAAGGTTGTATGAAGCGGAAGTGAATTGCAGCCGGCGGCTTTTAGAGTTCGCAAAGGGCAGCTTCCCGCCGCCCAAAGGCTTGGAGCGCATGATTCAAAACGTGGCGGAGGAAAGCGGCGTCGAATACTCCGAGGAGCAGACCCGCGCCATCCGAGAGGCGGCGACCTCCGGACTGCTGCTGATCACCGGCGGCCCCGGCACCGGTAAGACGACTATATTAAATGGTATCCTGTCCCTGCTGGGGCAGATGCAGCTGGCGTGCCTGTTGGCCGCGCCCACAGGCCGTGCGGCGAAGCGGCTGACGGAGGTGACGGGGGAGAACGCCTCCACCATCCACCGGCTGCTGGAAGCGGGAATCGACCCCGGCACGGGGGACATGGTGTTCGTCCGGGACGAGGACAACCCCCTTAAATGCGACGCGGTGATCGTGGACGAAATGTCCATGGTAGATGTGGAGCTGCTGCACCATCTGCTGCAGGCCATCCCTAGAGGGAAGCGGCTGATTCTGGTAGGCGACCCCGACCAGCTGCCCCCCGTGGGGCCGGGATTCCCGTTCAACGATATGCTGCGCAGCGGCTGCCTTCCCACGGTGCGGCTGACGGAGATTTTCCGGCAGGCACAGCAGAGCTTGATCGTCATGAACGCCCACCGGGTGAATCAGGGGCAGATGCCGGAGCTGAAAAACGTCAAAAGCGACTTTTTCTTCCTGCGCAGGCAGAGTGAGGATGCGGTCAGCACCCTGATCCGGGAATTATGCACCACCCGGCTGCCCAAGAACATGGGTATCCCACCGGAGCAGATTCAGGTGCTGTCTCCCACCCGCAAGGGGGGCGTAGGCACCGCCGCGCTGAACAAAATGCTGCAAGCCGCACTGAACCCCGCCACTCCCGACAAAAAGGAGCGCGCTTTCGGAGATATTATTTTCCGGGAGGGGGACAGGGTGATGCAGATCCGCAACAATTATGATATATTATGGAAGAAGACCGACGGCAGCGCCGTGGGCACCGGCATTTTCAACGGCGACGTGGGGACGATCACCGGGATCGACACCGGTGCGGAGACCCTGACGGTGACCTTCGACGACCGGGCGGCGGATTACGACTTTACCCAGCTGAACGAGCTGGAACCCGCCTACGCCATGACCGTTCACAAAAGTCAGGGCAGCGAGTACCGGGCTGTGATTTTAACGGCGTGGAACGGTTCGCCGTACCTGCTCAGCCGCAGCATTCTCTACACCGCCATCACCCGGGCGAGAGAACTGCTGATTATTGTAGGTCGTGAGGAAACCGTGGCGGCGATGGTAGAAAACGCGAAGAAGAACCGCCGCTACACGGGGTTGAAGCTTCGCTTACAGGGGAAAACCGAATGAGACTGGTTCACTGGCTGCTGGGCGTGCTGTTTCCGCCCAAGTGCGTTCTGTGCGGCAAAGTCCTGGGAAAAGAGGAACTTGACCTGTGCCGCACCTGCCGGGAGGAAGCGCCGGAATATCTTAATAGAAAAAGAAGGGGTCAATTTCTTGACAGTTTCGCTGCGGTCTGGTACTATGAAGAGAATGTAAGAAGGAGCCTTCTGCGTTTCAAGTTCGGCGGCGCGAGAAATTACGCCGTTGCTTATGGCAGGCTGTTGGCCATGCGTATCCAGAATCAGTACCCCGACGGGTTCGATGTGCTGACATGGATCCCCGTCAGCCGTCTGCGGAAGCTGCGCCGTGGCTACGATCAGGTGGAGCTGCTGGCGAAGACCGTTGGGCGGGAGTTGGGGATGACCCCGACGCTTCTTCTGCGGAAAGTCCGTCACAACCGTCCCCAGTCCGGCATTCACGGCGAGGCGGAACGCCGGGCAAATGTGCTGGGCGTCTACCGGCTGACCCAAGGTGCAGAAATTGCCGGAAAGCGGATATTGCTGCTGGACGACATCCTGACCACCGGCGCCACGGCGGGAGAAGCCGCCCGTGTGCTGAAAACCGCTGGGGCGAAGGAAGTACATTGCGCTGCCGTTGCATCGGCAGGAAAGGAATAAGTAGGTGTCATTATGTTTTTATTTTCCAATGATCTGGGCGTTGACCTTGGTACATCCAATGTTTTGATTTACGCCGACGGCAAGGGACTGGTCGTCCGGGAACCCTCTGTTGTGGCTATGGACAAGAACACCGGCAAGATTTTGCAGGTGGGCGCGGCCGCCCGGAACATGCTGGGACGTACTCCCGGCAACGTGGTCGCCATGCACCCGCTGAAGGACGGCACCGTATCCGACCATGAAATGACCGTCCGGATGCTTCAGGAAATGTTTAAGACCGCGACGAAGGCGTCCTTCTTCACTCCCAAGCCCCGTGTGGTCATCTCCGTACCCTCCGGCGTGTCCGAGGTGGAGGAGCGCAGCGTCATCAACGCCGCCATCGAAGCCGGCGCGCGCAGAGTGTTCCTGATCGAGGAACCCCTCGCGGCGGGTCTGGGCGCGGGACTGGACATTCGCGGCCCCAGCGGCCATCTGGTGGTGGACATCGGCGGCGGCACCACGGACATCGCGGTGCTGAGCATGAACGGCGTGGCGGTTTCGTCTTCTTTGAAGGTGGCTGGCAACTACTTTGACGAGATGATAGCCCGTTACGTCCGCCGTCAGCACGGCGTGGTGATCGGTCAGGTCACCGCCGAGAATGTGAAAATTCAGATCGGTCAGGTCTACCCCCGGGACGAGGAACGGAGCATGAACGTCAAGGGACGTGACTTCAAGACCGGTATGCCCAAGGTCATCACCCTGACCTCCACGGAGATCTTCGAGGTGCTGCGCCGCCCCGCCCGGATGATCACCGATGAGGTGCTGGCGGTTCTGGAGCAGACAAGCCCCGAGCTGGTGTCGGATATTTCCGAAAACGGCATCACCCTCACCGGCGGGTGCAGCCAGATCTGGGGTATGGATCTGCTGATCGCCGAGCGCACGGGCATCGGCTGCGTTCTGGCGGACGACCCCGACGCCTGCACGGCCTACGGCGCGGGCAAGAGCCTTGCATGGATCAATCACATGCAGGAAGGCCCCATCAACATTGCCAGAAAACGGGCGATGCGTGGCTGATATGGAGAAAAAAGCGAGGATCGGGCGAAGCGCCCTGCTGATCATCGGCATTATTTATACCGCCCTGGGCGGAACCTTTGTGATACTGGGCATTGCGCTGGCAGCGCTTCTGCGGGACAGCGACGCCTTTATGGTCGGTCTCATTTTCGGTGGGATTGGCGCCATATTCCTGATTTTGGGAATCATCTTTCTCATTGTCGGACTCTGCAAGAAAAAGCGGTCGGATGCCCTGCTTGCCTCGGGACACTACATCCTGGGCGAGGTGGTGGACATTGCCGCGAATATCAATGTCAACGTAAACGGGCGGTATCCCTACTATATAGTAGTACAGTATATCGACCCCCACGGTGTGCGGCACATTTTCAAAAGTCCCAGCCTGCGCATTTTCCGCGATCCGGAGCTGCTCGGCAAAAAAGTGAAGGTCTATGTCGAAAATGATAATTTTAAGCACTATTACGTAGACGTGGACGAAATCCTGCCAAAGTATGTGGAACACTAGATGACAGAATTTGCCCCCAAAGGCCAAAAGCCTTTGGGGGCAGCGTTGTTAATCCTGATCGCAGGGAGTTCCTTTTTTCCGGTCGCAGCCGGTGGGAGTAAACTGGCGGGCGGGGAAGGGAATTCGGCTGAACATTTCGCAGGGGTCTTCGGTGCAGCAGCCCTCGCTGTCGCAGCATTCCTTTTCTGGGATGGCGTATTCCACCATGGGCACGACCAGCTGCACATCCCGTTCCAGCCGGACGATGGAGAACTGTCCCAGCGTGACGTACAGGCGGCGATGGTCGCCGGAGGTGACGAGATCTTCGTCGAACAGTGCCCGGATGGCCTCGGGAATCTGGACGGTGACGGACTCCGCCGTGCCACTTTCGGCGTCCTTCACCTTGGAGCTGAGCACCATGGGATCAAGCACCTCTACCACGGCGGTGGGACGGTTGGAGGAAGAGAGGATGCAGCCGTCGGCTTCTGCGATGCGGGTGTCGCTGGTGAAAATGTGGGCGCGGCTGTCCTCGCCGCAGAGCACCGCTCGCTTGGAGAATACCGCAAGGCCGCTCAGCGCTGCGGGACGGCAGGTGCCCACCACCGCGTCCGCCAGAATGCGGTAGTAGAAGGTGATGTCGATACAGTAGTGATTCCGGTCAAAGGCGACCGGCTCCACATCGATGTAGGTGTGCAGCAGCTGGGCGCTGCGTACCCGCACGTTGGCGGCGCTGTCGAGCGTCTGCTGGGAACCGGCGGTGAGATAGACCCGCAGGTCTTCCACGCAGTCCTTATCCCGGCAGGCGTCGGTTATCTTCCGTGTGTGAATGGACATGGCCTGACGCAGATTCTGAGGATCGCAGCGCAGGATGTCCGGACATTGCTCAGACATGGAAACCCCTCCTGATGGCGTGATTTAAGCGAAAATTGCTTATAGGACAGTTTATGCGCCGCCTGTCAGGAAGTGCATAAATTGGAAGCATCGGGGAGGGGACAAAGGGGGACTGGGGAACCTCTGAACAAATCGGCTGCGGCTGAGCCGGAATTTCCTGCCTCCAGCTCTTGCCGATTTAATCAGAGCTTCCCTAAAACCACCCAAAGCAAATTGCACAGTTCAAAAGCCATATTTTCGTCATTGTGCAAAATCGCAAGCGCAAATATTTCGCATATTCGTGCAGATACCATCAAATTATGACAAAGTGTGAAACGCAATTCCGCATCGGCTGGCGGCTGTTGACAAACTCGTTTCGCAATGCTAAACTAATGTCTGCCTGAAAGAAGTCAACCCGGACCATTTTGTTGCCTGTTCTCTTTGCGATTGAATCACGAATAATGAAAGCGCGGCGCCGGTGCAGGCGGTAAAACCGTCTGCCCGGGGCTGAGCGTAACTGGAGGAACGATATGGATCTCAATTCTATCAAGACAGAACAGCGTAACAGCCGGACTGCACAGATCGACACCATGAGTACGCTGAGCATGGTGAAGCTGATCAACGAAGAAGATAAAAAGGTCGCCGAGGCGGTGGGAGCCGAGGCCGAACACATCGCTCAAGCGGTGGATGTGATCGCTGCCCAGCTGAAGCAGGGCGGACGGCTGGTGTACAGCGGCTGCGGCACTTCCGGACGTCTGGGCGTTCTGGACGCCGTGGAATGCCCGCCTACTTACTCTACCGATCCCGGCGAGGTGATCGGCCTGATCGCCGGCGGAAACGAGGCGATTTTCCGGGCAAAGGAAGGCGCGGAGGACGACGAAGCCCTTGGCGCGGAGGATTTGAAGAAAATCGGCTTTGGAAGCAAGGACGTGCTGGTGGGCATTGCCGCCTCCGGCAGAACGCCCTATGTGCTGGGCGCCATGAATTACGCCAGAAAGCAGGGCGCCCATGTCATCGGCATATCCTGCAACCCCGGTTCTCAGGTGGAAAAGACGGCGGAGATCGCCATTACTCCTACCCCCGGCCCGGAGGTGGTCACCGGTTCCACCCGGATGAAGAGCGGCACCGCCCAGAAGATGGTGCTGAATATGCTATCTACCGGCGCGATGATCAAGCTGGGCAAGGTCTACGGCAACCTGATGGTGGACGTGAAGCCCACCAACGCCAAGCTGGTGGAGCGGTGCAAGCGCATCGTCTGTGAAGCCACCGGCGTGGATTATGACACGGCTACCGAGGCGCTGGAAAAGTGCGGCTATCGGGCGAAGGTCGCCATTGTCATGCTGAAAACTGGCAGCGATGTGCACGAGGCCGAGCAGCGGCTGGAAGCCCATGAGGGACGGGTCGCCCAGGCTGTGGGGGAGAACTGATTATGGCACATCTGCGTTGTGATTTCCGGTCGGACGCCATGGGGATGAATACCTCCATGACCGTCATTCTGCCGGAGAAAACCGACCTCTCTCAGGTGCCGGTGGTATATCTGCTCCATGGACTGGAGGACAACTGCACCGGCTGGGCGCGGTATACCAGCGTGGAGCGCTATGCCCGGGAAAAGAACGCGGCGCTGGTGATGCCGGAGGTTCAGCGAAGCTTTTACGCGGACATGGATCGAGGACTGCCCTATTTCACCTTTATTCACGACGAACTGCCGGAGATTTGCCGGGGCTTTTTCGGGTTCTCCGCCAAGCGGGAGAAGAACTATCTCATGGGTCTTTCCATGGGCGGCTACGGCACGCTGAAATGCGTGCTGCAAACCCCGGAACGTTACGCCGGGGCAGCGGCCTTTTCCGCAGTGGCGGATATCGAGGAATTTGTCGCCGTGCAGACACCGGCGGAGAAACGAGAGCTTCAGGCCGTGTTCGGTCAGTCTCTGGAAATTCCGGCGGACTGCAATCTGCTGACGTTGGCGGAAAAAGCGGATGCGGCGCAGCTTCCGAAGCTCTATATGGCCTGCGGCGAGCAGGACGCTCTGTACGCCGCCAATGTGCGGCTGGCGGACAAGCTGACGGCGCTGGGCGCGGACATCCGGTTTGAACACTGGACGGGTATCCACAACTGGGAGTTCTGGGACGCGGCCATTCGGAAAGCACTGGATCATCTGCTGTAAGTCGAAAGGGAGAAACCAATGGACTTTATTGCAGGAGTAGACGGCGGCGGCACCAAGACCAAGGTAGTCTGCGCCTCGCCGGAGGGAAAGGTGCTGGATACCGCGGTGTTCGGCCCCTTCAATATGAACAGCATCGGCGCGGAGCGGTTCTCCGCGCTGCTGCAGGAGCTGTGCGCCTATCTGAACGGAATGGGTGATTGCCGGGCGCTTTGTATCGGTTCCGCCGGTATCAGCAACAAAGAAATGACCCGTATCGTGGAGACGGAAATGACCCGGGGCGGCATCGAGAACTGGAATCTGGTGGGCGACCAGGTGATCGCCCTGAACGGCGCATTGTCCGGCGAAGCGGGCATCGCCCTGATCGCGGGCACCGGCTCCATCTGCTTCGGAAAGAACGGGGCGGGGGAGTATGCCCGTTCCGGCGGCTGGGGACATCTGATCGGCGACGAGGGCAGCGGCTACGCTCTGGGCAGGGACGCTCTGGCGGCAGTTGCCCGCGCATGGGACGGCTGGGGCGAGAAAACCCTGCTGTCCCGGCTGCTGGCCGAGCAGATGGAACTGGACGATCAGAAGAAGATCATTTCCTACACCTACGGCGGCGACAAGAGCCGGATCGCGGCGCTGGCGCCCTTGGTGGAGCAGGCGGCGGGACAGGGCGACGCGGTCGCTCTGGCAATCATCCGGGACAATGCCGTCAAGATGACCGGGCTGGTGGGCGCGGTGGCGCGGCAGCTGGGCATCAAGGCCGGAAAGGTCGCCATGCTGGGCGGACTGCTGGAGCATGACACCAAGCTTCGGGAGACCTTCGTCGCGGAAATGGGCAGGCAGTATCCCGCTCTTACCTGCACGGAGCCGGAGCAGGACGCAGCGGCCGGTGCGTTGATGCTGGCAAAAGAAATGCTGTGAGGTGACAATGTGCATCCGATCGTAGAATGTATGGAAAAAGACAGCCGTCTCGTGGTGGGACTGATGTCCGGCACCTCGGCCGACGGCGTGGACGCGGCGCTGTGCCGGATCACCGGGCATGGAACGGCTTCCAAAATCGAGCAGCTGGGCTTTGTATTTCAGCCCTTTTCCGGGGAGATTCGCCGGGAAATTCTGCGGCTGGCAAGCGGAAACAGCGCCTGCGCGGCGGATTTCTGCAAAATGAATTTTCTTCTGGGAGAGCTGTACGTTCAGGCGGTGGAGGCGCTTTGCGCTGAGACCGGCATCCGGGCGGAGCAGATCGACCTCATCGGCAGCCACGGCCAGACCTTCTGGCACATCCCGCTGCCGGAAACATACCTTGGACACAGCTTCCGCAGCACATTCCAGCTGGGAGAAGGCTCTGTACTGGCGCAGCGGTTCGGCTGCCCGGTGGTGAGCGATTTCCGGGTCCGGGATGTGGCGGCGGACGGACTGGGCGCACCACTGGTACCCTACAGCGAGTTCCTGATTTACCGCAGCGAGACCGAGTGCGTGGCCTTGCAGAACATCGGCGGCATCGGCAATATCACCTGCCTGCTCCCGGCCTGTCGGCTGGAGGACGTGTTCGCCTTTGATACCGGCCCGGGCAATATGGTCATGGATGCGGTCTATATGGAGCTGACCGGCGGGGAAAAGACCTTTGACGAGGGCGGTGCTTATGCTGCCGGAGGAAAGGTGCATGAAAAGCTGCTGGAAATGCTGATGCAGGACGCTTACCTGAGCCAGAAGCCCCCGAAAACCACCGGGCGGGAATACTATGGCCCCGACTTTGTGAAGAAGGTCATGGACTATGCCCGCAGGGAGAACATCTCCGGTCAGGATCTGATGGCCACGGTGACGGACTACACGGCGCAGACCATCCGCTACAGTGTGGAGCATTATTTCCCCCGGAAACCGGATAAGCTGATCATCGGCGGCGGCGGAAGCATGAATAAGACCTTGGTGCAGGCGGTTGCCAGAGCGCTGCCGGAGTGCCGGGTCCTGACCAACGAGGATCTGGGCTACGACAGCAATGCCAAGGAGGCCGTGGCCTTCGCGGTGCTGGCCAACGAGGCAATTTTTGCCGGCTGCAACAACGTCCCCACGGTCACGGGAGCGAAGAATCCGGTGGTTATGGGGAAAATCAGCCTGTAGAAGCCTATGGAAAACAGAATTTAGGGTCTATCTGAAAACCGTCAACATGCCCAAACAGCGGGTCTTTTCCGCCTGCTGTACGCCATTTTTCCTTGCAATACACAAAGTATTCCTGCGAAAAAATGGCTTCATCAGACGAAAAATCCCTCGCTGTTGGTCATATTTCCGGTTTCCAGACAGACCCTAACCTAAAAACAGGAAAAAACCGAATTTTGAAGTTTTCGGAAAAATATTTGATCCGGTCATTCCCGGCATGATGGGGGTCGGGTCTCCGCTGCTCTACGGCGTGACGCTGCCTCTTGGCAGACTCTTTGTGACGGCCTGCCTTGGCGGCGGCTTTGGCGTATTATGGCCTGCGGCGTGGCGTCCTACGGCTGGGGCGCTTCCGGTTTACTCGGTATCCCCATGATGGGCGCGGGGCCGGTGGGAACCAAGGGTATGCTTTTATACTGCGTGGGACTTGCCATCAGCTGCGTCATGGGCTTCGTGCTGACGTTTTTCACCGTTCCCGCGGAACGGGTAAAAGATGTGTAAAAGACTGCCCCTGCGTACCGGTTATGCCGGGTGCAGGGGCGGATTCTTGCTTTTTCGGAAAAAATGTGCTAAACTATCACAGATGAAACTCGGGTAGGAGATGATTTGTTTGAAAAGTGTTTTGATTCGCGCGAAGCAGTATCTGCCCACGGCCAGCGGCGCGGAGCAGGGGGCGCTTCGGTATCTTCTGGAGCATTCCGAGGAAATTCCCCAGCTCAGTGTAAAGGAGCTGTCCCAGCGCTCCTTCAGCTCCGCGGCGACCATTGTGCGCCTGTGCAAAAAGCTGGGATTTGAGGGCTACCGGGATCTGCAGAAGCAGCTGTTGTTTGAGATCGCCGTGCGGACGCAGGAGCAGAACAAGGGGAATGCCCGCGTCACCGCCGGAAGCACTTCGGATATCGTCTACAAGATCACCTACCGGAACATTGCGTCACTGGAAGAAACGGTGAAGCTCGTGGAGCCGCAGGTGCTGGAACAGGCGGTTGACATGATCTGCCGGGCGAATTCCGTCCTCCTGTTCGGACTGGGCGCTTCCCAGCTGGTGGCCAAGGACGCGTATCTGAAATTCCTCCGGATCGACAAGCCCTGCTCCTGCTGCGAGGACATTCACTCTCAGTACGTCATCGCCCGGAATTCCAAACCAAACGACGTGGCGATTGTCATCAGCTATTCGGGTAGAACCGAGGAAATTGTCCGCTGCGCGGAATATCTGAAGGCGCAGGGAACGCCCATCATCGCCATTACCCGCTTTGAGTTGTCGCCCATTTCCCGGATGGCAGCCTGCTGCCTGAACGTGATGGCTTCGGAGGAACTGTACCGCAGCGGCGCTATGTCCTCCCGAATTGCCCAGCTGAATATGATCGACATTCTGTACACGGCCTGTATCAACCGAAATATCAGCCAGAATGTGCGGATGTTCTCCCACAACCGGCTGGATACGGAGAGAGCCTGACAGACAGAAACGAAAACGGAGGTACTCCTGCTTGAGAGTACCTCCGCTTTGTAATGTGCCAAATATGTATCGGGAAAACGTCGCCTTCCTGATTGGGGCAGTGACCTCTACCACGGCGGTAGGACGATTGGAGGAAGAGAGCGTGCAGCCGTCGGCTTCTCCGATGCGGGTGTCGCTGGTGAAAATGTGGGCGCGGCTGTCCTCGCCGCAGAGCACCGCCCGTTTGGAGAATACCGCGAGACCGCTCAGTGCCGCGGGACGGCAGGTGCCGATCACCGCGTCCGCCAGAATGCGGTAGTAGAAGGTGATGTCGATACAGTAGTGATTCCGGTCAAAGGCGACCGGCTCCACATCGATGTAGGTGTGCAGCAGCTGGGCGCTGCGTACCCGCACGTTGGCGGCGTTGTCGAGCGTCTGTTGGGAACCGGCGGTGAGATAGACCCGCAGGTCTTCCACGCAGTCCTTATCCCGGCAGGCGTCGGTTATCTTCCGTGTGTGAATGGACATGGCCTGACGCAAATTGGAAGCATCGGGGAGGGGACAAGTAATTTAGGGGCAGACGATTTATTCAGAGTTTCCTTAGCTATCCCAGGAGAAGCGGTATACCGTCTCGCTGCGGTAGGTCTCACCGGCACGGGTGATGGGCTGCGGCCAGCCGGGATGGTGGAGACTGTCGGGGTAGAACTGGGTCTCCAGCGCCACGCCGGAGCGCTTGCCGTAGTGTACGCCGCCCTTGCCGGTCTCGTTAAGGAAATTGCCCGCGTACAGTTGAATGCCCGGGCAGTCGGTGCAGACGCTCATGCTCCTGCCGGAGACCGGGTCAGACAGGGTGGCGCAGGGATTGCAGAAGACCTCCCAGTTGTGGTCGTAGCCGCCCTGAAGCTTCAGCGGCTCGTAGTCCGCGCCGATGTCCTGCCCGATGGGCTTGGGCGCGCGGAAATCCATGGGGGTTCCGGCTACCGGCCGCAGCTCGCCGGTGGGGATGTTTTCGGCGTCGTCGGGGTTGAAGAAGCGCCCGGGAATGGTGAGCAGCTGCTCCATGGCTCTGCCGGTCCGGTCGTGTCCCGCCAGATTGAAATAGCTGTGGTTGGTGAAATTGAATACGGTGTCCTGATCGCAGGCGGCCTTATAGAGAATGTGCAGCGCTCCATCCGCTTTCAGGGCGTAGGTGACCTGAATGACGGCGTTCCCGGGGAAACCCTGATCGCCGTTGGGGCTGGTAAGCTCCAGCGTGACGGCGCTTTCCGTGTGGGAAACCAGCTTCCACAGCCGATGGAAGAAAAAGTCCGGGCCGGAGTGGAGGTTGTTGCTGCCCTCATTGGCGGGCATATGGTAGGTTTTGCCGTTCAGATCGAAGGACGCGCCCTTGAGCCGGTTGGCGTTCCGACCCACGGTTGCGCCGAGACAGGCGCCGTTTCCTGTGCGGTAGCCCTCACAGTCGTCGTAGCCCAGCACCACGTCGGCGAGGACGCCGTCCCGGTCGGGGACCAGCAGCGAAACCAGTGCCGCACCGTAGTCTGTGACGGCGGCGGACAGCTTACCACAGGATATTGTGTAGAGAAAGGTCTCTTCGCCGGAGGGCAAAGTGCCGAAAGATTTTTTCATGAAAAAGTCTCCTTTCATTTTTGGTCGGGAAAAAAGGGGAATTATGTAAAGACCGCTTCTTTGGATTATACTATATTCCGCGGCATATTTCAAACCCTTCTTTTGCGGTTTGCCGGAAAAACGGAACTTTCCCTCCGACGCAGGCCGGCAGCGGCGGAGGGAAGAATGGGGAACTTTTTGATGTAGAAAACGAAAATACTATATTTTGTGATTTACTCTTGACAAAACCACAATATATTGTATAATAGGCCATGCACGAATTGATTGAGAAACGGGAACCCAAGGAGGAAAAGCCTATGAAGATTATTAAACGTAACGGTGCGGAAGTCGTTTTCGACATTGATAAGATCATCATGGCCGTGACCAAGGCCAATGATGCGGTGGACGAGAAGGTACGTATGACCCCGCTGCAGATCGAGAGAATTTCCCAGAGCGTCCAGATCGCCTGCGAGGAAATGGGCCGCAGCCCGTCCGTAGAGGAAATTCAGGATCTGGTGGAAAAGGCCATCATGGCCCACGGCGCTTTCGAGGTGGCCAAGGAATATATTACCTACCGCTATACCCGCAGCCTTCTGCGTCAGTCCAACACCACGGACGACCGCATCCTCAGCCTGATCGAGTGCAATAACGAGGAAGTCAAGCAGGAGAACGCCAACAAGAACCCCACCATCAACGCCGTCCAGCGGGACTACATGGCGGGCGAGGTCAGCAAGGACATCACCAGTCGTATCCTGCTTCCCAAGGAAGTGGTGGACGCCCACGAGGCCGGCATCATCCATTTCCATGACGCGGACTATTATGCCCAGCATATGCACAACTGCGATCTGGTGAATCTGGAGGACATGCTGCAAAACGGCACCGTCATCTCCGGCACCCTGATCGAGAAGCCCCATTCCTTCTCCACCGCCTGCAACATCGCCACCCAGATCATCGCGCAGGTGGCATCCAACCAGTATGGCGGACAGTCCATTTCCCTGACGCATCTTGCCCCCTTCGTTCAGGTCAGCCGGGAGAAGATCCGCAAGACCGTGGAGCGGGAAATGGCCGCTTTCGGCGTTGCGCCCGCGGAGGAGACCATCTCCAAGGTGGTGGAAGACCGCCTGCGGGAGGAAGTGCGCCGGGGCGTTCAGACCATCCAGTATCAGGTCGTCACCCTGATGACCACCAACGGACAGGCTCCCTTCATCACCGTGTTCATGTACCTCAACGAAGCCAAGAGCGAGCAGGAGAAGAAGGATCTCGCCATGATCATCGAGGAGACCCTGCGCCAGCGCTACGAGGGCGTGAAGAATGAGAAGGGCGTGTGGATAACCCCCGCCTTCCCCAAGCTCATTTACGTTCTGGAGGAAGACAACGTCCGGGAGGGGACGCCTTACTGGTACCTGACCCGGCTTGCCGCCCAGTGTACTGCCAAGCGGATGGTTCCCGACTATATCAGCGAAAAGAAGATGCGGGAGTACAAGCTCTCCAAGGGGGAGACCCCGGGTCACGGAGACGTCTACACCTGCATGGGCTGCCGCAGCTTCCTGACCCCCGACCGTTCCGGCAATGGCTGGGACAATGTGGCGAGAGCCGGAAACTACGAGCCGGGCAAGCCCAAGTATTACGGCCGGTTCAATCAGGGCGTCGTCACCATCAACCTGGTGGACGTGGCGCTGTCCTCCGGCCGGGATATGACCAAATTCTGGGAGGTCTTTGAGGATCGTCTGGAGCTGTGCCACCGGGCGCTGCGGTGCCGTCATGAGCGGCTCAAGGGCACGCTGTCCGACGCCGCGCCCATCCTGTGGCAGTACGGCGCGCTGGCGCGGCTGCCCAAGGGCGAACCCATCGACAAGCTGCTCTACGGCGGATATTCCACCATCTCCCTGGGCTACGCCGGACTTTATGAGTGCGTCAAGTACATGACCGGCAAGTCCCACACCGACGACGAGGCCAAGCCTTTCGCCCTGTCCGTGATGCAGAAGATGAACGACAAGTGCCTTCAGTGGAAGACGGCGGAGAATATCGACTATTCCCTGTACGGAACGCCTCTGGAATCCACCACCTACAAGTTCGCCAAGTGCCTGCAGAAGCGCTTCGGCCTGATCCCCGGCATTACGGACAAGAGCTACATCACCAACTCCTACCACGTCCATGTGACCGAGCCCATCGACGCGTTCACCAAGCTGCGCTTTGAGGCAGAGTTCCAGCAGCTGTCCCCCGGCGGTGCTATCAGCTACGTGGAAGTTCCCAACATGCAGAATAACATCGACGCGGTGCTGGAAGTGATGCAGTTCATCTACGACAACATCATGTACGCCGAGCTGAACACCAAGTCCGACTACTGTCAGGTCTGCGGCTATGACGGCGAGATCGAGATCAAGGAGGACGACGGCAAGCTGATATGGGTCTGCCCCCAGTGCGGCAACACCGACCAGAACAAGATGAACGTGGCCAGACGAACCTGCGGCTACATCGGCACCCAGTTCTGGAACCAGGGACGCACCCAGGAGATCAAGGATCGGGTTCTGCACCTGTAAAAATCAAACCACCGGCCGCGAAAACGGCCGGTGGTTTTCTTCTCATACTGAACTCCAATTAAAATCTTTTTTTAAGATTTTAGGGTCTATCTGAAAACCGTCAACACGCCCAAACAGCGGGTCTTTTCCGCCTGCTGTGCACCATTTTCCCTTGCAATACACAAAGTATTTCTGCGGAAAAATGGCTTCATCAGACGAAAAATCCCTCGCTGTTGGTCATATTTCCGGTTTTCAGATAGACCCTAATTGGAGTTCAGTATGAACAAAAAACAAGCTCTGAGAAATGGTCAAAATCCCGATGAATTTATTTTTCTGCATGATTTTTGAGAGAATCTGTGATATACTTGAGAAGCACGCAGGATTCCAATCCTATTTGCTGTAAGGGGGACATTATGAAAGAGTATGAAATCGTAGCAAAGCTTTACAATGCCTGTGCAGGCTCGTCCAGACCACAGACATTCTTTGAGGAAGCGGAACTCAATGACCCGGCTGATTATGTCCGGCAAAAGCATGGCAGGGATTTTGAGAAATTCCGGAAGGAGGTTCTTGCGAACGGCCAAATTGTGTTTTCCTATGACAATGGCAGTGTGACCTACCGTTACGAATTTGCGGAGCTGTAAGGACCGGCACTCGGCCGACGTAAAAAGCCACTTCCCATCACGGGGGAGATGTGCTATAATTTGCTTACATTTATGAAAGCAAAGGAGACATAATTATGACCGAATTTCGCTATGACACCCAGCTGCTCATTGAGGGGCATGATCTGGATGAAGACGCCATCAACGACTACTTTGTGGAGCATTTTAGGGGCGACTGTCTGCTGGCAGTGGGCGATGAGGATTTGATCAAAATCCATTTCCATACAAACGAGCCATGGAAGGTGCTGGAATACTGCGCGTCGCTGGGTGAGATCTACGACATCGTGGTAGAGGACATGGACAGACAGTCCAGAGGCCTGAAGGGTTAATTAAGCGGCTTCCGGGCGGCCTTTGATCCTCTGCATCAGACCGATCAGCTGCCCCGACAGAATGACCGTCAGCAGGGAATAGCCGATGCGCCGCACGGGAATGTAGGTCAGGGAAAGCCCCAGCACGATCAGGTCGCTGGTCAGATAAATCCACTGAATGGGGATTTTTGTCAGATGGGAAAGGCTCATGGCAAGGGCGTCGTCACCGGTGGTGGCGCCGCCCGCCCGGACGCAAAGCCCAGCGCCGACGCCGATAAACAATGCGCCCACCACGGAGGCCAGAAGGGGAAGGCTCGCGATACCCGGCCACAGGGGCGGGAACAGCTCGCAGATGGCATAGCTGGCGGAATAGCCGCAGGCGGCGATGGCGGAGTAGGCGATGAAGGACTTGCCCAGCGTTCTCCACCCCAGAACGTAGCAGGCGATGTTCAGAACGAAGCTGCTGACGGCAGGGGAAAGCCCAAACCAGTGGTCAAACAGCAGCGTTGCGCCCAGAACGCCGCCCTCGGTCACGCCGGACAGGGCGTGGATATTGTACATGCCAAAGGCTTGCAGCGCGGAGCTGAGGAAAGCGACGATACAGTTGGTTGTTTTCAGTTTTGGAAATTTTAACGACATTTTTGCGGATTTTTCTCCTTTTGGGTATTTTCCGGATACAATATCATGAAAAACGGGGAATGTCAACACGGACCGAGGCGTTAGTCCGACGCAAATACAATTCTCCGGCGCTGCTCTGCGCCGGGGGCTTCCGGCTGCCCCAGAGCGAACAGTCCGTACAGGTCGCCCCAGCGCTGTTCCAGCGACTGATAGGGGTGGGGGACGGTTTCTCCGGCGTTTCGGAAAACGCCGCTTTTTTTGACCGCGCTTAAAATGGCGCGGCCTTTTTCGTTGAAGGCCAGCACCCAGATATAGGGGACGGGGGCGGCGAGTATTTCCGCCGTAATGCCGAGGTATGCGCACATCATCATCCGGTCAAGGCGGGTGCGGGTGTAGCGCTTGGATTTGACACTGGTGAGGATGTCCTCCAATGTGGCTTCCCGGCGGCTGGCGTGCATGAATTTGCGCCACAGACCCTCCCCACTGTAGGGCAGGGCTTCAAATTCCCTGTCGGTCATGGTGCGCAGCCGGGCGAGTACCGCCCGTTCTCCGGCGGCAAGGCTGTGCAGGGGGGCGTTTTCAAAAATCGCCCGGGCAGGTTCCGGGACGAAGGAACCCCACGCCCCGCCCTCCAGCATGAGACGTCGTACCGCCGTGGCGGAGGGGTTTTCCCGGTCGGGCGTCCGGTCGTGATAGCACCCCTCCCGCCGGATGGGAAAGGGAACCATGGGGGAGCGCTGGGCGAGAATGGCCTTGCAGTATTCCACGGCCAGAATGTCGTTGGGGCGGCGCAGAATCTCCCCGGACAGCCCCATCTGCGCGAGAGCCCCGGCGCGGGCGGCGGGGAAGGATTTGCCGCCGTCCAGTTCCCGGCGGAGCAGGGGAGAAAAGTCCTCCGAAAGCAGCGCCCGGGCGGTCTCCATCAGAAGCTCTGCTTCGCCGGTTTCCGCGCCGAAGCAAAGGGTATCGCATAGTTTGGACAGAATGCCGACGCCTCCCGCGGCGAACCCCTCGGCGGAGGACAGGCTCACGGTGGTTGGCAGCTCCACCACAAGGTCGGCGCCGCAGGCGACGGCGGCCTTTGCCCGGACGGTTTTATCCATGACGGCGGGCGCGCCCCGCTGGACGTAATTGCCGCTCATGGCGCACACAATGGCGGTTTCCCCGCCAAACTCCGCCTTGACCTGGTCGAACTGCTTGCGGTGGCCTGCATGAAAGGGGTTATATTCGGCAACGATACCAACGGTTTTCAAAATTCTCCCTCCTTTTTTTGAAAAAATTCCCTTGAGGGCTTGAGAATTCAGGATAAATGCACTATAATAGCAATGACTATGGCTATCATATCACAAACTGATCAAAAAGAAAATATTTATTTAGGAGGCTTTCCCCAATGAATGTACTGATTATCAATGCCGGCTCCTCCAGCCTGAAGTATCAGCTGATGGATCCCGAGACCGGCGCCGTGTCTGCCAAGGGCCTGTGTGAGCGTATCTACATCGACGGCCGTCTGACCCACAACGCCAACGGCAAGAAGATCGTAAAGGATATCCCAATGCCCACCCACTCCGAGGCCATTCAGGCGGTTCTGGCCATTCTGGTTGATCCCGTGGACGGCGTGATCAAGTCCACCGACGAGATCGATGCCGTCGGCCATCGCGTCCTGCACGGCGGCATGGAGTTCTTTGATTCCTGCATCATCAACGACGAGGTCATCGCCGCCATCGAAAAGTGCATTCCCCTCGGCCCCCTGCACAACCCTGCTAACCTGATGGGCATCCGCGCCTGTCAGGCGGTCATGCCCAATACCCCTCAGGTGGCCGTGTTCGATACCGCTTTCCACATGACCATGCCCCCCAAGGCTTACCGCTACGCCATTCCCACCGAGTATTATGAGAATGACTCCATCCGCCGCTACGGCTTCCATGGCACCTCCCACAAGTATGTCACCAAGCGCGCCATCGAGCTGATGGGCCGCAAGGACATCAAGCTGGTGAACTGCCATCTGGGCAACGGTTCCTCTCTGTCCGCGGTGAAGGACGGCAAGTGTCAGGATACCTCCATGGGTCTGACCCCATTGGCCGGTGTTCCCATGGGAACCCGTTCCGGCGATATCGACCCCGCCGTCGTGCAGTTCGTCATGAACAAGTACGGCATGAGCGCGGACGAGTGCCTGAACATGCTGAACAAGAAGTCCGGCGTGCTGGCGCTGTCCGGCGTGTCCTCCGACTTCCGCGACATTGAGAACGGCGCTGAGGAAGGCAACGAGAACTGCGCCCTGGCGCTGGACAAGTTTGCCTACGAAGTCCGTAAGTACATCGGCTCCTACGCCGCCGCTCTGGGCGGACTGGACTGCCTGGTGTTCACCGCCGGCGTGGGCGAGAATTCCGCTTCCATGCGTGCGCGCATCTGTGAGGGCCTGGAATTCCTGGGCGTCAAGCTGGATCCCGAGAAGAACAACACCCGGGGCAAGGAAGCCATCATTTCCGCCGATGACTCCAAGGTCACCGTCTGGGTCATCCCCACCAACGAAGAGCTGATGATCGCGCAGGACACCGCCGCGCTGGTCAACGCCGCCAAGTAAGTTTTTTAGCAAGGAGCCGCCGCCACAGTAGGCGGCGGCTCTTTTCCTTTGGGCATACTATTTTTACCTTGATTGGAAGGAGAACCACATGGAATCTGTTGTAGAGCGCTTTTTGCGCTATGTGACCTTTGACACCCAGTCGGACGAGGAATCCGACACCTGCCCCTCCACGGAGAAGCAGAAGGCGCTTGCCGCCGCGCTGGTAGAGGAAATGCGGGGCATGGGCATTGCGGACGCGAGAATGGACGAAAACGGCTATGTCTACGGCACCGTCCCCGGCGACCCAGAGCTTCCCACCATTGGTCTGATCGCCCACATGGACACCGCGCCGGATGCTCCCGGCGCGAATGTCAAGGCGAAGATTGTGGCCTATGACGGCGGGGATATCTGCCTGAACGAGGAAAAGGGCATTTTCCTGCGGGAGGCGGACTATCCGTACCTGAAAAACCACGTAGGCAAGCACCTGATCGTCACAGACGGCACGACTCTGCTGGGCGCGGACGATAAGGCAGGCGTGGCGGAGATCATGACGGCGGCGCAGCAGCTGCTCGCCATGGGCGGCAGGCATGCCACATTGAAGATCGGCTTTACCCCCGACGAGGAGATCGGCCGGGGCGCTGACCGGTTCGACGTGAAGGGCTTCGGCGCGGACTTTGCCTACACCGCCGACGGCGGCCCCGTGGGCGAGATCGAATATGAGAACTTCAACGCCGCGGGGGCAAAGGTTGTTGTCCATGGACTGAATATCCACCCCGGTTCTGCCAAGGGGAAGATGGTGAATTCCCAGCTGATCGCCATGGAATTCCAGAGTCTGCTCCCCGTGGGACAGCGCCCGGAGCTGACGGAGGGCTATGAGGGCTTCTTCCATCTGCTGGGCATGAAGGGCGAGGTGGAGCGTTCCGAGCTGCACTATATCATCCGCGACCACGACATGGAGAAGTTCGAGGAAAAGAAAGCGGTCATGACCGCTGCCGCGGACTTTATCAACCGCAAGTACGGCGCGGGAACGCTGGAGCTGACCCTCAAGGACAGCTACTATAACATGAAGAAGTGCATTGAGCCGTGTATGTATGTGGTGGAACGGGCGAAAAAGGCCATGGCTGCGGCGGGTATGAACCCGGTGGAAGTGCCCATTCGCGGCGGCACCGACGGCGCGCGGCTGTCCTACGAAGGGCTGCCCTGTCCCAATCTGTGTACTGGCGGCGAAAACTACCATGGACGCTTTGAGTTCATCCCCACCGAGGACATGGAGAAGTGCGTCCGGATGCTGGTGGAGATTCTGACGGCGTGATTTATGGGGGAAGCTCTGAACCTCTTGCGGACGGTCAGAGCTTCCCAAAGTCCCCAAGGGTAGGGGAAAGGACTAACAACATGAAAGAAAAACGATTTTTCCCGGAAAAGGGACTGCTGATGCTTTCCGGCGCCGCGTTTCTGCTGCTGATCGTCCCGGCGTGGGTGCCGGGCTTTGTGTGGTGCGGCGTGGCGGCGGTGCTGCTGTGCGCCGCGGTGTGGCGGCTGCCCGTCTCCCGGCAGAGGGTGCGGGCGTTGCTTTCCAATCCCGTACACATGGCTCTGAGCCTTGCGTTCAACGGCGCGCTGGCGGTGAACTTCTACCACAACTGGGTCGATTCCCAGAAAATGCAGCGCGTGGCGGGGGTGCTCGGCATGGAGAACGGGCAGTTCGTCCCCCTTTGCGCCGCGTTCTTCGCCATCGCGGCGGCTCCGGCGGCGGGGTGCGTGATCTCCTATTATATCTCCGCCGGTCAGGAGGACTACCGCAGGACGAAAGCGGAAACCCTTCGTTCCGGGGAAACCGGCATCCCCATGGGAAAGGCGCTGCTGATTCTGTTTGCCGTTTTCGTGGTGGGCATCAGCGCCATTCTTCGGGCGAATTTCTACTATATGGACGATTCCCCCCGGGCGGCGCTGGGGTACAAGCAGTGGGACTATTTCAGCCGGTATCTCTCGACGGCACTTGCAACGCTGGTGCATGGAGGCGATTATCTGGCGGACGCCGCGCCGCTGCCCCAGATCCTTGCCATGCTCATCATGGCAGTGTCCGGGATACTCATGGGGTATATTGTCTATGAACGGACGACATTTTCCGGCTGGGAACTGGCGGTGCTGTCGATTCTGGGGCTGAATCCCTATTTCCTTGGCTGTGTCAGCTTTCGGTTTGACGCGCCGTATATGGCGCTTTCCGTGCTGGCGGCGGTGGTGCCGCTGCTGTGCCGGAACCGGAACACCGCGGCGTATGTGCTTGCGTCCGGGTTGGGGATTCTGGCGGTATGCACCAGCTATCAGGCGGCGGCGGGGATTTTCCCCATGCTGGTGGTCGCACTGGCACTGCGGATGTGGAACCGTGGGGAATCCATCCGGGAGGTCGGGCTTTTCTGCCTGAAATCTGCGGCGGGGTATGCACTGGGATTGATCTTCTTCAAGCTGGTTATCATGATTCCCGCCGACACCAGTTATGTGGGCAACGCTCTGCCCTCGGCGGGGGAGCTGATTGCCCACTTTTTGAAAAATCTGCGGAGTTACTATTCTCTGGTTCTGTCGGATTTCAAGCCCTTCTGGCTGATTGCGGCGGTGCTGGCGGTGATCGCTTTCTGCGTTCGCGTGGTTTTGGATTCCCGGCGGAAGACAGTTCCGGCCATCGCCATGACTGCCGCGGCGCTTGTCCTGATGGGGCTGATGTGCTTTGGACTGTATCCCGCACTGGCTGCCACGGTGTTCGCACCCCGGGCAATGTATGGCTTCGGCGTGCTGCTTACCGTGTTCGGCATGACGGCGGCGGAAGGGAAGAAGCACTTCTCCCTTAAGATACCGGCGGTGGTTCTCAGCTGGGTTTTCTTTGTGTTCTCCTTCACCTATGGGAATGCCCTGAGCGTCCAGAAGGACTACACGGATTTCCGCACCCAGCTGGTGATTTCGGATTTGCAGGAAATGGAAGCGTTCCAATCCGATATGCCGGTGACGGTGCAGCTGTCCGGCTCCATCGGAAACGCGCCGGTTCTGCGGAACATGCCGCAAAATTACCAGATGCTGAACCGTCTCATCCCCGGAACCTTCAGCGGGGGAGACGACCTGACCCAATATGGGTTCTACTGCTACTATGGCATGCGGAACGTTGTGTGGAATCCGGATGTGGATTTGCGGGAAATGGACTTGCCCGTGCTGGAGGACAATATGTACCACACGATCCGCGGCGAGGGAAGCTGCGTTCTGGTGGAGCTGAAATAGTGAAAGAAAAAATCCCGGAAAGCAACAGCTTTCCGGGATTTTTGCGTATAAAATGAAATTACTCGGCGAAGTCAGCCTCTTCGGCAACGGGCTCATTCGCGGCAACCTCGGCGGCAGGGGCTTCCTCAACAGGGGCCTCCTCTGCGGGAGCTTCGGCGGGAACTTCCTCTGCGGGCTCTTCGGCAGGAGCTTCCTCAGCGGCAGTCTCTTCGACGGCCTTCGGCTCTTCCTTGCAGCAGGGGCACTTGGGCAGGGAAGCGAAAATCTTCTTCGCCCATGCGACAATCTGATCGCCGTAGGTAGCAACAACGTAGACGGCACCGGCAACGGCAGCCAGAGCGGCCAGGACTTTTACGATTACATTGAATGCTTTCATGGAAATGACCTCCAGAATTTTTTGGACAGCGGCGCAGACCTGCGGCGCTGTGATTTTTACACTCCAAGTATAACCAATGTCGTTAAAAAAAGCAATACGTAAATTGGGAATAAATTGAAAACAATGGCAGCGTTTTGTCAGATATACCCATACATTCCCCGGATACTGACCTCCCCGGCGTTGACAGCTTCCACATGGGAATCGGGAAATTCCACCACCAGCGCGCCTTCGTCGTCAACGTCCAGCGCCCGCCCGTGGCGGACTTCTCCCGCGCCCACCACGGAAATTTCTTTGCCGATGGTGACGCAGTTTTCCCGGTAGAACCGGAGCATGTCCTTCTTGCCGGTGAACAGGGAGGCGTCCATTTCCCACAGTGCCTCCATCATGGCGGCGGCGACCCGGCAGCGGTCAATTTCCCGACCTGCCGCCATGGCGAGGGAGCAGGCTCTGTCCCGAATCTCCGGGGGAAAATCCTCCGCTTTCTGGCAGCAGTTGACGCCGATGCCTACGATCGCCCAATCCACGCCTCCGGCGGCGTTCAGCCCCATTTCCGTGAGGATTCCGGCGAATTTCTGCTTTCCCCAGACGAGGTCGTTCGTCCACTTGATGCCGGAGCGAAGCCCGGCGGCGCATTCCACCGCCCGGCACATGGCGGCTGCGACGGCGCAGGTCAGGTGCATCAGCTCCTGAGGCGCACACTCTGGACGCAGAAGGATGCTCATATAAATTCCCACCCCCGGCGGGGACAGAAACGACCGTCCCATCCGTCCCCGGCCGCCGGTCTGGCGGTCGGCAATCAGGACGGTGCCGTGGGGAGCGCCCTGAGAAGCAAGCACTTTCAGTCGATTATTGGTGGAATCCAGCTCGGGAAATACGAAGAGCCGATCTTTCCACGGATATTCCGGGGGAAGGAACGAGAGAATCTGCTCTTTCATGTCAGTCAATGTCGCTCAGCACTTCCTCGGGCGGGGTGTCCAGAATTTCGGGGTGGGCGAGAATGCGGCGGTAATGCTTAAAGAATGCGGCATAGTAGAAGCCGTCCACGATCCGCTCGTCCATGGTGAACTTGATGTCTACATACTTTTTCTCCACCACGGAGCCGTCCTCCTGCACCTCTACCGCCCGACGCTTCATGCCGAAGGCACCGAACACCGGCAGGTTGCCGAAGTCATACAGGTGGTGGTAAATGGGCGGAATGCCCAGACTTCCCATGGAGGTGAAGAACAGGCTGCCGTGGAAGGGGCTGACTTCCAGCAGGAATTTGGGCAGCATCCCGAAATAGTCCAGCGTTTTCAGCAGCCACACCGTGAATTTCAGGAACACGCCGGGAATCAGCGTGAGCGCACCCGCCGTGTTGTCAAAGCTGGAATCCAGAGGCGTGTTTTTGACGTTTTCCACGGCGGATTGCAGCTTGCGGTAAACATCGTCGGCGGTGTCATGGGGATTCAAGTGCACCTTGACGATGGTGTCCGGGGAGTCGGCGGTCATTTCCTTTTTGACGGTCATGCAATACTGAATGTCGTCGCCATGCGTATAGACCTTCTGCCCCGCGAGGAACCGGTTCAGGCCGGGATAGCGGCACACGCCCCGGCAGTAGGCCGCCAGCAGAACATGGGTGATGCCGAAGCTGGTCAGACCCTCCCGGCGCTTGCGGCGGATGTAGCGGTCAATGTGGCTGATCTCCAGAGATTCCTCAAAGAAGTTTGTCGAGCCGTTCCGGGTGACCATGATGTAGGGGGAAACCTGCGCCATGGGGGGCAGGGTGCGCAGACGGCGTCCGTCGGTGCGGTCGCCCCATGTGGGGTGGTACTCGTCCACCGGATGCACCCGGATGCCGAAAAGAAGGATCAGCATTCCCAGAACCATGAGAAAGTCCGGCAGACACTTGCCGCCCGCGTAATAATCGTGTTGAAGCAGGAACGCCCGGTAGCAATACATTAGGAACAGCAGCGGGCAGCACAGAATGGGAAACAACAGCAGCACGGCGTGCTTGCGGCGTCCGGCGGTGATGTCCGTGTAGAGGAAGGCAAAGAAGATCACCGCGACCCAGAACAGGAACGCCATCAATCGACTGGAAACGCCGGCGGAGAAGGTCATACCTGCGTACCAGGCCATGAGCCAGACGGGAATGGCGGTCTTATAGAACTGTTCTTTTCCGGACAGGAGGGCGATGAGCGCGTACAGCAAGGCCGCCGCGATTGGCAGAACGATTTGGCTCCACACGAAATGCGCGTCTCCGGACCCTTTCAAACCGGAGAGCGCAATGCGGGCCACTGCCGAGCAGACCATGCACAGCGCCATCAGCCAGGTCAGCGCGTTTTTGCGGCTGACATAGAGATGAATTCTGTTTTTCATAACAATGTAATTATAACAAACCTCACCGGGCTTGGCAATAAGAAAAGCGGGCGAAACGCCCGCTTTTTGGAAAAACTTAAGGATTTCCGGCGAAGGGAAACGAAAATGGAGGGGAAAACGCACCAAATCTATAGCGATTTCGTAAGAGCTGCGATGAACGCCGGGGTCGTGCCACAGCAGCCGCCCAGCAATGCGGCACCGTTGTCCCGGCACTGACGCATGATTCCGGCGAATTCTTCCGGTGTCTGGGCGTATTCCGCGACGCCCTGGTCGTTGATGGTGGGGATGCCTGCATTGGGCTTGCAGATCAGGGGAATCTTCACACTGCGGCGAAGCTTTGACACCAGATGGGGTGTCAGCACGTCCGCCGCCACGCAGTTGAAGCCAACGGCGGCCGCACCAGCCGCTTCCAGATCGCGCAGCACCTTTCCGCCGTCCGCCCCGGAGAACAGAGCCCCGTCCGACTGCATGGTGAAGGTGTACATGGCGGCTCCCGCGCCTTCCAGCTCGGCGGCGGTGAGAATGGCCTCTGCCTCCTGCGCGTAAAGCAGGGTTTCGCCGATGAGCAGATCGGCTCCGCCGTCGATCAGACCGCGGATCTGGCGGCGGTAATTCTCCACCAGCAGGTCGAAGCAGTCCGGATTCCAGCTCTCGCAGTAAACGGCCAGCGTGGTCAGGTCGCCCGCAATGAGGCATCCGGGGGCGGCGGAGCGGGACAGAGCAACCAGCGCTTCGTTGATCTTCTCCGTCTGGGCGTCCATGCCCACGGTTTTCAGGGCGATGGGCTGCGCCTGAAAGGTGGGGGCGTAAATGATCTGGCTGCCCGCGGCGGCGTAGGCGCGCTGGAGCGCGACCAGAGGTTCCGGGTTTTCCAGCACCCACTGCTCGGTGCAGCAGTCCTTGGGCATTCCGGCGGCGCGGAGGTTGGAGCCGGTGGCGCCGTCCAGAATGTGGACGCCCTCCTGAATCTTCTGCTGAAATTCTTCTTTTGTAAGCATAAGGATACCTCTCTTGATGACCAGCCCGGGAATGTGCATAATGCGGCGCGTCCCGGCAAAAACTGGAGAATGGATTTGACGTGATTATAAACGATTTTTGAATGGATTGCAACAGGCATTGACCTTTTGAGGAAAATCTGCTACTATAGCGAAAGCCTGGGAAATTTTTGGGAGCCGTCAAGTTTGGCTTTCCCGGAATTTTAAGGAAAAGGAGACACATTTTATGAAGAAAACAGTCTTAAGAGAATATGCCCGCCTGATCGTCCGCAGCGGCGTCAATGTCCAGAAGGGGCAGGAGGTGCTGATTTACGCCGATCTCGACCAGCCGGAATTCGTCCAGATGGTCGTGGAGGAAGCCTATAAGGCCAAGGCGAAGAAGGTCACGGTGGAGTGGAATTACCAGCCTCTGCAGAAGCTCCATGTGCGCCACCAGTCCGTCAAAACGCTGGGTGAGGTGCCCGAGTGGCAGAAGGCCAGATTGCAGCACTATGTGGACGTGATCCCCTGCCGCATCCACCTGATGTCCGAAGACCCCGACGGTCTGAAGGGCATCAACATGGCGAAGCTGGCCAAGTCCCGTCAGCTGCGCTATCCCATCGTGAAGCCCTACAGCGATCAGCTGGAAAACAAGGATCAGTGGTGCATTGCCGCCGTCCCCGGCGCGGCGTGGGCGAAGAAGGTCTTCCCCGGAATGCGCACCGGCACCGCCATGGAGAAGCTGTGGGAGGCCATTCTGTTCACTTCCCGTGTGACCGACGACCCTGTGAAAGCGTGGGAGGAGCACAACGCCGACCTGCATGACCGCTGCGCTTATCTCAACAGCCTGCACATCCGCAGCCTGCACTACACCGCCGAAAACGGCACTGACCTGACCGTGGGTATGATCCCCGAAGGCGAGTGGAAGGGCGGCGGAGACACCAGCCTGCAGGGCATCTTCTTCAATCCCAACATCCCCACGGAGGAATGCTTCATTTCTCCCAAGCGGGGCGAAGCCGAGGGCATCGTCTACGCCAGCAAGCCCCTGAGCTATCAGGGTCAGCTCATCGAGAATTTCTCCGTCCGCTTCGAAAAGGGCAAGGCCGTGGAGGTCAAGGCGGAGAAGGGCGAGGAGCTGCTCAAGACTATGATCGCCATGGACGATGGCGCGTCCTATCTGGGCGAGTGCGCCCTGGTGCCCCAGCACAGCCCCATTGCGGAGAGCGGCATCCTGTTCTATAACACCCTGTTCGACGAGAACGCCGCCTGCCATCTGGCGCTGGGCATGGGCTTTGCCGACACCATCAAGGATTTCCAGAATAAGACGCTGGACGAGTGCCGGGCGCTGGGCATCAATGATTCCATGATCCATGAGGACTTCATGATCGGCTGCGACAGCATGAACATCGACGGCATCTGCGAGGACGGCAAAGTTGTACCCATTTTCCGCAGCGGCAACTGGGCATTCTGATCGGAAAAACCGCTGACGCACCACGATTTTTCGATTTTTTGAAAAAATCGAAAAAAATGCTTGCATTCTCTGACACTTTATGATATGATATCCGGGCGATTGAAGATTGCCCGGGGCTACTATGCCCTTTAACTGATAAGAAAGAGGTGAACGAAATGAAGGAAGGTATCCATCCCAAGTACGAACAGACCACCATCCGCTGCGCGTGCGGCAATGTCTTTACCACTGGTTCTACCAAGAAGGACATTCGTGTTGAGATCTGCTCCAAGTGCCACCCTTTCTATACCGGCAAGCAGAAGCTGGTTGACACCGGTGGACGTGTTGATCGGTTCAACAAGCGGTTTGGCCTGAAGTAAGACCCGCAAATCCCGCACTGCGTGATGCAGTGCGGGATTTTTGTATTTTATGGTTGTTCGCGGCGCGGATGTGTGGTATAATAGAAAAAATGGTATGAGGGGAAGTGCCGCCGGAGGAGAAACCGGGGTTTCCCATGAGAAAAACGGAGGTAACATGGAAGAAAGATTTGATAAACAGACGCAGGAAAGGGCGGTTCTGGTGGGACTGAACGCGGACTGCTTTGCTGAGGAAGATACCGCCACCGAAAGCACACTGGACGAGCTGGAAGACCTTCTGGAAACCGCGGGAGGCTTCTGCACGGGCAAGGTGCTGCAAAACCGCCATACCCCCGATTCCCACAGTTTCATCGGCGAGGGAAAAGCCCAGGAGGTGCGGATGCTGGCGGAAGCGACCCAGTCCACCATGGTCATTTTCGACAACGAGCTTTCTCCCGGCAATATCCGGGCGTTGGAGGAAATTATCGGGCTTCCCGTTCTGGACAGAAGCGCCCTGATTCTGGACATTTTCGCCCAGCGGGCGAAGACGAAGGAAGGCCGGCTTCAGGTGGAGCTGGCGCAGTACAAATATCTGCTGCCCCGGCTGTCCGGCATGGGTACGAGCCTTTCCCGGCAGGGCGGCGGCATCGGCACCCGAGGCCCCGGCGAGACGAAGCTGGAATCTGACCGGCGGCATATCCGGGAGCGCATCAACCGTCTGGAAGAAGAGCTGGAGCAGGTGCGCAAGGTGCGCTCCGTCCAGCGGGAGCGGAGAATGAAAAATTCCGTTCCGGTGGTGGCCATTGTGGGCTACACCAACGCGGGAAAATCCACCCTGCTCAATCAGCTCACCGGCGCGGGAATCCCCGCCAACAACCGGCTGTTTGACACGCTGGATACCACCTCCCGGCTTCTGACGGTTTCCGACAATCTGGACGTGATCCTTTCCGACACTGTAGGATTTATCGCGAAGCTGCCCCACCATCTGGTGGACGCTTTCCGGGCGACGTTGGAGGAACTGGAATTTGCCGACCTGCTTCTGCACGTCATCGACGCTTCCGACCCCCATCTGGAAGAGCATATCGCCGTGGTGGACAGGTTGATCTCCCAGCTGGCAAAGCCGGAAACACCGGTGCTGAAATGCTACAACAAGGCTGATCTGGTGTATTCCGACGACATTCCCGTGGGAAAGAATATTGTTGCCATCTCCGCCAAGCGGGGCATCAATATGGACGGGCTGCTGAAAGCCATCGAGAGCGCCCTGAACCATGCCCGGCACCATATCGTGGTGCGTCTGCCCTATGCCATGGGCGGCATGGTGGAGACGCTGCATGACGGTGCACAGGTCAAAAAAGTGGACTACACCCCGGAGGGCATCGAGATCGAGGCCGTCGTGGACGGAATCCTCTACGGCAGGCTCCGGGAATATATCATCGGGGAGTGCTGAGGATTGGACGAGTATCTGATACCCACCCAATTTGGCGAAGCGGAATTCGTGGAAAAGAAGTCCCGCTTCATCGGCCGCGTCTGGCCTGTGGACACCGAGGAAGAAGCTCTGGCGAAAATTCAGGAGATGAAAAAGAAGCACTACGACGCCACCCACAACTGCTGGGCGTACATCATCAGAGACGGCGCGGTGCGCTTCTCCGATGACGGCGAACCCGGCGGCACTGCGGGAATGCCCATGCTGCAGGTTTTGCAGCGGGAAGGTCTTTTTAACGTGGTGTGCGTGGTGACCCGGTACTTCGGCGGCATTCTTCTGGGCGCCGGGGGACTGGTGCGGGCTTACACAAAAGGCGCGAAAATCGCTGTGGACGCTGCGGGCAAATCCATGAAGCGGGTATGGACGGCGGTGTACGTGCCGTGCCCCTATCCCTTCTACGAGCGGGTCAAACTGGAAGCCGCCGCCTTTGGGGGCATTCTCCGCAAGACGGATTTCGGCGCGGAGGTGGAGCTGGAGCTGCTGTTCCCGGAGGGACAGGTCAGCGCCTTTCTGGAAAAACTCACCGACCTGTCCAGCGGAACCGTGGAGGGCATGGAGACCGGGCAGGAATACCGGGCGTTCCCGGTGGAGACTACATAAACAAAAGAAGAAAAAGCGGATGTCATTTTCTACAAGGAATGAGGGAATTACCATGACTGTGCGGGAAGAACTGGAATGGCAGGAGCATAAGCGACTGAATCCTCTGGCGGCCTTCGCCGACCAGAGCAGGGGACGTCTGAGGTTTGAAGAACCCCGGGCGGAGGACGTGCGTACCTGTTACCAGAGGGACATTGACCGCATTGTCCATTCCAAGTCCTTCCGCCGCCTGATGCACAAGACGCAGGTGTTTTTGCAGCCTGAGGGCGACCACTACCGCACCCGGATGACCCACACATTGGAGGTCAGCCGCATTGCTGGAACCATCACACGGGCGCTGGGGCTGAACGAAGATCTGGCGGAAGCCATTGCCATGGGGCATGACCTGGGACACACTCCCTTCGGCCACGCCGGGGAGGACGTTCTGAGCCAGTGCCTTGGCAAGCCTTTCCGCCACAATGAGCAGAGCCTGCGAGTGGTGGACATTCTGGAAAAGGACGGTCAGGGGCTGAACCTGACCTATGAAGTCCGCATGGGCATTCTGGGTCACACCGGGGATTACTGGCCGGAGACGCTGGAGGGGCAGGCCGTGCGTCGCTCCGACCAGATCGCCTACGTTAATCACGACATTGACGACGCCATCCGGGCGGGCATTCTCACCGACGACGATATCCCCATCGACATCACCGACGTGCTGGGCCACAGCCACCGGGACAGGATCAACACACTTGTCTGCGACGCCATCCGCACCTCCCGGGAATTCGGGAAAGTCTGTCTGTCTCCCGACGTGGACAGGGCGCTCAAGGAGCTGCGCTCGTTCATGTTTACCAATGTCTACCGCAATCCGGTGGCCAAGGGCGAGGAGAGCAAGGCAAAGGATATGCTGAAACGGCTGTTTGAATACTACATCGCCCATCCGGAAGCGCTGCCCGAGGATTTTCAGCCCCAGCTGAGCTTCGACGGCATGGAACGCACGGTGTGCGACTACATAGCGGGAATGACGGACAATTACGCCGTCGAAAAGTTCCGGGAGATCTTCATCCCCATGGGATGGCAGGTTCACGGTTAGAGAATAATTGGAGAAATCTGACGAAAGGAGGGGAGGCCATGCCATTTCCACCGGCATTTATTGATGAAGTGATCGCGCGGAACCCGATTGAGGACGTGGTGGGGCAGTATGTGACGCTGAAGCGTTCCGGCTCCAACCTGTTTGGCCTGTGTCCCTTCCACGGAGAGAAGACCGCCTCCTTCTCCGTCGCGCCGGACAAGGGCATGTTCTACTGCTTCGGCTGTCACAAGGGCGGCGGTGTCATCAATTTCGAGATGGAAATTGAGGGGCTGAGCTACGGGGACGCCGTGCGGGCGCTGGCAAAGCGGGCGGGGTTGGAAGTCCCTGAGGACGAGCAGTACCAGTCCCGGTATCGCCAGCAGGAGCGGCTCTGGGCGCTGCACAAGGAAGCGGCGCGGTTTTTCCACAGCTGCCTGTACGCACCTATGGGCGCGTCGGCACTGGAATACGCCCGGGGGCGGGGAATGTCCCAGACGACCCTGACCAAATTTGGTATCGGCTACGCCCCGGACAGCTGGAGCGATCTGGTGGACGCCATGCGGAAAAAAGGCTACACCGATCAGGAGCTGCGGGACTCCGGCCTTGTGACGGTGTCCAAAAAGAACGGCAATCTCTTTGACCGGTTCCGGGACAGGCTGATGTTCCCTATCATCGACGTCCGGGGAAACGTCATCGGCTTCGGCGGGCGCATTATGAACGACCGGGATAAAAACGCCGCCAAATACTTAAATTCCCCGGAAACCCTGATTTTTAACAAGCGGAAAAACCTGTTTGCCCTGAATTACGCCAAGAAAAGCAAAATGGGCTACCTGATTCTGGTGGAGGGGTACATGGATGCCATCGCCCTGCACCAGTATGGATTTGACTGCGCGGTGGCATCCTTGGGTACTGCCCTGACGGACGACGGCGCGGCGCTGCTGTCCCGGTACACCGATCAGGTGGTGCTGATCTACGACGGCGACACCGCCGGACAGAACGCCACTCAGCGGGCGATCCCCATGCTGGAAAAGGCGGGATTGCAGGTCAAGGTCCTGAAAATGCGGGACGCCAAGGACCCGGACGAGTACCTGAAAAAATTCGGCGCTGACCGTTTTAAAATTCTGCTGGAGGAATCCTCCAACCGGGTGGAATACCAGCTTGCCGCCATTGCCCGGAAGTACAATCTGCGGGACGACGACCAGAAGGTTCGCTATTTGCAGGAATCTGCCGACCTGATCGGCTCCCTGCCCAGCGCCGTCCAGCGGGACGTCTACGGCGGGCGGGTGGCGGAGGCCGCGAAGATCAGCGCCGACGCCATGCAGATGGAAATTCAGCGGGCGTGGAAACGGCGGGTCTATCAGGAGAAGAAAAAGCAGGAGAAGATCGACCTGTCTCCCGCCCGGAATTTGCAGCCCAAGAGCCGGGACATCCGCTATACCAACATGAAATCCGCCATGGCGGAGGAAATGCTCCTGTCGCTGGTTCTGCGGGAAAGCGCCCTGCTGGACAGCACCGGCGGTCTGAAAGCGGAGATGTTCTCCTCAGAGCTGCTGGGGCGGGTCTACGCCCAGTTAAAGCAGCGCCATGAGCAGGGACTGGACGTTTCCCTCGCAGGACTGACGGACTTGACGCCGGAGGAAATGTCCCACATTGCGGGCATCCTGCACAGACAGCAGGGGCCTGTGAACGAGCAGGCGCTGACGGACTGCATCCGCACCATCCAGAACGAATATCAGGCGTCCAAAGTGACGACGGAGGACGATCTGCTGGCGGTGCGGGAACGAATGAAGGAAAGAAAAGGAATGAAAGCATGACAGAGCTGTTAGAGAATTCTCCGGTGAGTGCCGGCGAGGACGATGTGCGCCAATACCTGAATGAGATCCGGCGGTATCCCCGTCTGACGCCGGAGGAAGAGCGTCAGCTTGCCATGCGCTGCGCGCAGGGAGACGAGAGCGCCATTCGCCAGATGGTCAATTCCAATCTGCGTCTGGTGGTGTCCATCGCGAGAGAGTACGCCGGACGGGGCGTTGCACTGATGGATCTGATTCAGGAGGGCAGTATCGGCCTTCTGGTGGCGGCGCGGAAATTTGATTATACCAAGGATTACCGTTTTTCCACTTATGCCACAAAATGGATCAGGCAGGGCGTGACCCGGTGCCTGATGAATCACGGCAGCGCCATCCGGGTACCGCTGCACACGGCGGAGCGGATGCGGAAGATCGAAGCGGTGCGCACCGCCCTGCGTCAGGAGCTGGGGGAGGAGCCCACCGCCGCCCAGATCGCGGAAAAGTGCGGCCTGCCCGAGGAAAAAGTGGCGGAGCTGACCCAGCTGACGCCGGATATCTGCTCGCTGGACGTTCCCACGGGGGATGACGACGGCACTGCCCTGCAATCTCTGCTGGAGGATGCGCAGGCGCCCCAGCCCTATGAGGAAGTGGTGCGCGGGGAGCTGGACAAGACAATGGACCAGCTTCTGAGTACGCTGAACGAGCGCCAGCAGCAGATCCTGCGGCTGCATTTCGGCATGGAGGACGGCAACTGCTATTCTTTGGAGGAGATCGGCAAAAAGCTGAGCATTTCCAAGGAGCGGGTGCGCCAGATCGAGCGTCAGGCCATGGACAAGCTGCAAAAAATGGGTACCAGTCTTGGATTGGAGGATTTCTTGAATGAATGATCTGGATTTTTCCTTTGAGGACAGCCCTTGGGAAGCCTTTCTGCGAACCAAACGGGCAGGGGATACGGTTTCGGCCGCGAACCTTCTGACCATGCTGGAGGAAGAAAACGAGCAGGTCGTGGAGGATGCCCTTCAGGCACTGGAGGACGGCGGACTGAACCTGAACGTCTTTGACCTGCCCAAAGCATCGGGCGGCGGAGAAGCGGCTCTGCGGCTGCGTCAGGAAGCGCAGCTGGTGGAAAAGGGCTTGAACCCCAAGGAACTGGAACCCAACGATCCACTGCGGCTGTACTTGGAAGAGGTAGCGCAGCTTTCCTCCACCGGCGACGAGCAGGCGCTGGCCGCAAAATGCGCGGCAGCGGATGAGTGCGCCATGGAGACGCTGACCAATCTGGGGCTGCACCGGGTTCTGGAAATCGCCAAAGATCACGTCGGCTGCGGGGTGCTCCTGCTGGATTTGATTCAGGAGGGGAGCCTCGGACTGTGGCAGGCCATTCAGGGCTACCGGGAGGGGGATTATGACGCCTACCGGGACTACTGGATTCGGTTCTACATGGCGAAAGCGGTCTTTTTGCAGGCGAGAGCCAACGGTGTTGGGCAGAAGCTCCGCGGGGCGCTGGAGGACTACCGTGCCGTAGACGAGCGGCTGCTGTCCGAGCTGGGGAGAAATCCCACTTTGGAGGAGATCGCCGAGGCCATGCACATAAGCCCGGAGGAAGCATCCGTGGTGAAAAAGATGCTGGACGACGCCCGTCTTCTGGCGCAGGCGAAGAAGCAGCCGGAGCCGGAGGAAGAAAAGGAAGCCGAAGAGCAGGCCGTGGAGGACACCGCCTATTTCCAGATGCGCCAGCGCATCATGGAGCTGATGTCGGTGCTTGACGAGACCGACGCGAAGCTGATTTCCCTGCGGTTTGGTCTGGAGGGCGGAATGCCCCTAAGCCCCGAGGAAACGGGAAAGCGCCTGAACCTGACCCCCGACGAGGTGGTCGCAAGAGAAGCAAACGCCCTGAGTAAACTTCGCTCAGAGAGATAGAAGGAAGGAAATCTATATGGCAAAACCAATTTCCATCGCCATTGACGGCCCTGCCGGGGCAGGAAAGTCCACCATTGCCCGAAAACTTGCCAAGGAGCTGGGCTTTTACTACGTGGACACCGGGGCGATTTACCGCACCGTGGCCTATTTCTTTGACCTGTGGGGCGTCAGCCCCAAGGACATCGACGGCATCACCCGCTACATCGACGAGCTGACCATCGGCATCGAGTACGACGACGAGGGCGTCCAGCACATGATCATGAACGGCATGGACGTGACCGGCGATATCCGCACCCCCGACCTTTCCCAGAAGGCCAGTCTCGTTTCTGCCCACGCCATCGTCCGGGACCTGCTGCTGGACATGCAGCGGGAAATGGCCGAGAAGCACAACGTCATCATGGACGGCCGGGACATCGGCACCGTGGTACTGCCCAAGGCCACGGTGAAGATTTTCCTCACCGCGACCCCGGAGGTGCGGGCAAAGCGCCGCACGGACGAGCTGATTGCGAAGGGACAGAAGGCGGACTACAATAAAATCCTCAAGGACATTCAGCAGCGGGACTATCAGGACACCCACCGGGAGATTGCTCCCCTGAAAATGGCGCGGGACAGCGTCAAGCTGGACACTTCTGAGCTGGACATCGACGGCGTTATCGCCGCGATGAAGGAGATCATTGCCCGGAAGGTGACGCTATGAGCGTCCGGGTCGCGAAAAGCGCCGGGTTCTGCTTCGGCGTCAGCCGGGCGGTGGAGCTGGTGGAGCAGGCGGCAAAAGCGGGGAAAAAGGTGGTCACGCTGGGGCCAATCATTCACAATCACCACGTCGTGGACAAATTCCGCGCCTTGGGTGTGGAGGTGATCGACACCCCTGAGCAGGCTTGCCCCGGCCAGACGGTCATTATCCGTTCCCACGGCGTCAGTCGGGCGGTGTATGAGGAATTGCAGCGCAGGGGCGTGGAGATCATCGACGCCACCTGTCCCTTCGTCAAACGCATCCACGGAATCGTCAGCCACGCCGAGGAAGAAGGGCAGCTGCCTGTCATCATCGGGACGCCCACCCACCCGGAGGTGGAGGGCATTGCCGGATGGTGCCGCGACTGCCGGGTTTTTGAGACCCTTGACGACCTGAAAAACTGGGCATATTCCAAAGAAAATCTTAAGAACTCGTCAATTTGCATGGTTTCACAAACGACTTTGACTGAATCTTTGTGGAAAATGTGCGGTGAATTTGCAAAAAAACAGTTTACTAACCTGAAAATTTTTGATACAATATGTAGAGCAACTGAGTATAGGCAAAGCGAAGCAGCTGAATTGAGTGAAATCTGTCAGGCTATGGTCGTTGTGGGAGACCCCAAAAGTTCCAACACAGGCCGTCTCGCTATGATTTGCCGGGAACACTGCGGCCGGGTCTTTCTGGTGGACAACGCTTCCGAGCTGCGTCCCGAGGACTTTCGCGGTGTCAGCGATGTTGGAATCACTGCCGGTGCGTCGACGCCGGCGTGGATTATAAAGGAGGTCAACAAGACTATGAGCGAAATCACGAATGTTGAGACTGTACAGGAGGAGAACTTCGCGGAGCTTCTCGAGCAGTCCATCAAGACTTTAAATACAGGAGATAAGGTTATCGGCACCGTGACCGGAATCGGCAACACCGAAGTCCAGGTCGACCTCGGCACCAAGCATGCCGGCTACATCCCTTATGACGAAGTCAGCACCGATCCTTCCGTGAAGCCCGAAGACATCCTGAAGGTTGGCGACGAGATCGAGGTTTTTGTCGTTCGTGTCAACGATCAGGAAGGCACCGTGCAGCTGTCCAAGAAGAAGCTGGACGGCCTGAAGGTCTGGGACGACATGACCGCATGGGCAGAGAACAAGACCACTGTTGAGGGCACCATCACCGAGGAAAACAAGGGCGGTCTGGTTGCCAATGTCAAGGGCATCCGGGTGTTCATCCCCGCTTCCCAGTCCGGCATCGCCAAGGGCGGCGACATGGCCGGTATGGTCGGCAAGACCGTGCAGCTGAAGATCACTGAGGTCAACCGCGCCCGCCGCCGTGTTATCGGCTCCATCCGCGCCGTCAACTCCGAGGCTCGCAAGGCTGCGCAGGAGAAGATCTGGTCCGAGATCGAAGTGGGCAAGAAGTACCATGGCACCGTCAAGTCCCTGACTTCCTACGGCGCGTTCGTGGACATCGGCGGTGTGGACGGCATGGTTCACGTTTCCGAGCTGAGCTGGAACCGTATCAAGACTCCCGCTGACGTTGTGAAGGTCGGCGACGAGATCGACGTTTACGTCATTTCCTTCGACCCCGAGAAGCACAAGATTTCTCTGGGCTACAAGACCGCCGAGATGAACCCCTGGAATCAGTTCATGACCAAGTATTCCGTGGGCGACGTTGTGGACGCCAAGATCGTCAAGCTGATGACCTTCGGTGCCTTCGCTGAGATCCTGCCCGGCGTGGACGGCCTGATCCACATTTCCCAGATCGCTGACCGCCGCATCGGCAAGCCTGAGGATGTCCTGTCCGAGGGTCAGGATGTGAAGGTCAAGATCACCGATGTGGACGCCGAGAACAAGCGTATCTCCCTGTCTATCCGCGCTCTGCTGGAACAGCCTGAAGAGGACGCCGAGTAATTTGTGATGCAACACCGGGGCTGCGCATGTAGCCCCGGTGTTTTGTTAAATCAGAAAATACGCCGCGTTTGCGGATTTCCGCAGCGGGCGGTAAACCGATAATACGATTTCTTTATAAAATGATTTCATCATTTTATGAAAGCCGTTTCACGGCAGACCGCCTGGGCGGCGGTAAGAAATGTATTGATACTATTTCCTGATTAAAATCTTAATTTTAATCAGGAAGGCATCGCCTGACGGCGCTGCCTGTTTTGTGATTTATAAGGAAAGAAATCACAAAACAAGTCTCATATGAACTCCATGCCCTTCAGACAATTAAAATCTTTTTTAAAGATTTTAATTGGAGTTCAGTATGACTTCGTTTTTTAGCGGCAGTGCCGCTGGCCGCAATCCTGCGGCCTGATAAAACGCTTTTAAGCGTTTTATTAAAAACTCGTATAAGGAGGATAATTATGGTAAAGCATATCGTACTGTACACCCTGAAAGAGGGCGTTGACAAGACCGAGGCCGTGAAGCTGATCGCGTCCGTTCTGGAGCCGCTGGTGGGAAAGATTCCGGGTCTGCTGCATCTGGAGATCCGTCAGGCGTTCAACGGCATGGATTACGCCCTGTATTCCGAGTTTGAAAGCCGGGAAGCGCTGGATAATTACGCTGTGCATCCCCTGCATCAGGAGGCCAAGACCCACTTCTTCCACCTGCTGGACAGCCGGGTGGCAGCAGATTACGAGGTATAACTTATCCACAAGTGACAGTCCGGCGGACGGGCGCAGGCCGCAGTCCCGGACGGAAGGAGAAATAGATGAAAGCAATTGTAACCGTAGTCGGAAAAGACCGGGTGGGCATCATCGCGGGTGTCTGCACCGCTTTGGCGGATTTCAACGTCAACGTTCTGGACATCAGCCAGACCGTTATGCAGGGCTACTTCACCATGATGATGGCGACGGAGGTCTCCGCGTGCAACGTGCCGCTGGGAGAGCTTGTCACCCGGATGGACGAGATCGGCAAGGAAATGGGACTGTCCATCCGCGTGCAGCGTGAGGACATCTTTGAAGCCATGCACCGGATTTGAGGGACAGACCATGCTGAATCAGAAGGACATCCTGCAAACCCAGGATATGATCGACAAGCGGCACCTGGACATCCGAACCATCACCATGGGCATCAGTCTGCTGGACTGCTGCGATCCGGATTTGAAGACCTGCTGCGATAAGATTTATCGGAAGATCACCCACTGCGCCAAGGACTTGGTGAAGGTCGGCGAGGACATCGAGAAGGAATTTGGCATTCCCATCGTCAACAAACGAATTTCCGTCACACCCATCTCCATTGTGGCCGGCTCCTGTGAGACGGATTCCTATGTGGAGATTGCCAAAACCCTGGACGCGGCGGCGATCACCTGCGGCGTCAACTTCATCGGCGGCTTTTCCGCTCTGGTGCAGAAGGGCTGCACCACTGGAGACTGGAAGCTGATCCGCTCCATCCCCGAGGCCATGGCGGCCACCGAGCGGGTGTGCGCCAGCGTGAACGTCGGCTCTACCAAAGCGGGCATCAACATGGATGCCGTTGCGGATATGGGTCGCATCATCAAGAAAACCGCCGAGCTGACTGCGGATAACGACGGCCTTGGCTGCGCCAAGGTGGTGGTGTTCGCCAACGCCGTGGAGGATAACCCCTTCATGGCCGGTGCGTTCCACGGTGTGGGTGAGCCGGAGTGCGTGCTGAATGTGGGCGTTTCCGGCCCCGGCGTGGTGTACCACGCCTTGCAGAACGTGAAGGGGCAGCCCTTTGACGTGGTGGCCGAGACCATCAAGAAGACCGCCTTCCAGATCACCCGTATGGGTCAGCTGGTGGGCAAGGAAGCATCCCGCCGTCTGGGCGTACCCTTCGGAATCGTGGATCTGAGCCTTGCGCCCACCCCCGCCGTGGGAGACAGTGTTGCCCGGATTCTGGAGGAAATGGGGCTGGAGGTCTGTGGCACCCATGGCACCACGGCTGCCCTTGCCATGCTGAATGACGCGGTGAAAAAGGGCGGCGTGATGGCGTCCAACCATGTGGGCGGCCTGTCCGGCGCGTTCATCCCCGTATCCGAGGACGAGGGCATGATCGCCGCCGCCGAGGGCGGCACGCTGTGCTTAGACAAGCTGGAGGCCATGACCTGCGTCTGCTCCGTGGGACTGGACATGATCGCGGTTCCCGGCGACACCTCCGCGGCGACCATTTCCGCCATCATTGCGGACGAAGCGGCCATCGGCATGGTGAACACCAAGACCACCGCCGTGCGCATCATCCCCGCCCCCGGCAAGACGGTGGGCGACCGGGTGGAAATGGGCGGCTTGCTTGGCAGCGCCCCGGTGATGCCGGTGCATGACAAATCCAGCGAGGACTTTATCGCCCGCGGCGGCAGAATCCCCGCGCCGCTGCAAAGCCTGAAGAACTGACTTTTGGAGCAGCATAATAACCTGTTCGACCAAACAAACCGAAATCCTCTTTTTTTCCAGAACTATTTACCGTAAGGGATAAAGAATGCGCCTGCCATTTTGAAATGGCAGGCGCACAAATTTTTACTTTGCCGACAGGTCAACGCTTCTTCTGAGCATACTCATAGGCGGCACGGTCTTCGGCAGTTGGATGGTGAATTTCATCTGGGGGGTTCGCGGTTCTTCCAGCGGATTGCCGTCGGAATCGGCCATGATGGGAGCGGTGATGGGGAAGGGGCGCACATCGGGGCCGACAACTTCCAGCGCGTCTCCCGCGCGGAATTTGTTGTTCAGTCGACATACCGCCAGCCCGTTTTCGTCGCAGGATTCCACCTTTGCCACAATCTGCCACTCCCGAATGTACCGGGAGGAAGCTACATACTGCCCCGGTTCGCCGTAATAGAAGCCGGTGGAGTAGATGCGGTGGGAAATGTGATCCACCTCATCCCGCCAGACGGGATCAAGCACCCTGCCAGCGGCGGCGTCGTCGATGCAGTGGCGGTAGGCTCCCGTGACGATGGCGGCATAGTAGGCGGATTTCGCACGGCCTTCGATCTTGATGCAGTCCACGCCCGCGTCCATCAGGTCGCTTAAGTGGTCGATCATGCACATATCCCGGGAATTTAAGATGTAAGTACCCTTTTCGTCCTCAAAAACCGGGAAATACTCCCCGGGGCGCTTTTCCTCCATCAGGGCGTACTGATACCGGCAGGGCTGGGCGCAGGCGCCGCGATTGCTGTCGCGCCCCGTCATGTAGTTGCTCAGCAGGCAACGGCCGGAGTAGCTGACGCACATGGCGCCGTGGCCAAAGGTCTCGATTTCCAGTGCGGGATCGACCTCCTGACGGATGGCGCGGATTTCTTCCAGACTGCACTCCCGCGCCAGAACCACCCGCTTTGCACCCAGGTCAAACCATGCCTGGGCGCAGACGTAGTTGGCGATGGACTGCTGAGTGGAAATGTGCTTTTCGCAGTGCGGGGCATATTTCCCGGCGAGGGTGAATGCGCCCAGGTCGGCCACGATCAGGGCGTCCACCCCGGCGTCGTCCAGCTGCTCCAGATATTCCGGCAGCCGGGCGATTTCGTCATTTCTTGGCATGGTGTTCACGGTGACGTGACACTTGACGCCGTGGTCATGGGCGTACCGCACTGCCTTGGGCAGCTCCTCGGGGGAGAAATTCCCCGCGAAGGAGCGCATTCCAAAACTTGTTCCGGCAAAATACACCGCGTCTGCGCCGTAGGCTACGGCCATTTCCAGCCGCTCCATGTCCCCGGCGGGGCTGAGCAATTCCAGCTTTCTCATTCGTCCTCCGATTGCGTGGAAGCGGCAGCGGCGGCAGCAAACTGGGCGCGGTACTGCTCATGCTCTTCCTGGGTGGTGGAGAACTGGTGCATACCGGTGGCGGGATTCAGCACGTAGTAATAGTAGTTGTGGGACTCGGGATTCAGCGCCGCTTGCAGACTGGCAAGACCCGGGTTGGCAATGGGCGTAGGCGTCAGACCCGTGTGGAGGTAGGTGTTGTAGGGGCTGTCCAGACTGGTGTCGATGTGGTCGGACACGCCGTCCTGGGCGTAGATGATGGCGGCGTCGATGTTCAGCAGGGCGGGGTAGTCCCAGTGGAACAGACGGTTGTAGATAACACCGGCGATCCGGGGGCTTTCCGACGGGGCGGCGCTTTCCTTCTCGATGAGGGATGCGACGATGGTCACTTCCCGGACGGTGAAGCTTCCGTCGGTGACGGTGGCGTTCAGGGTGTCGATCTGGGCGCGCATTTCCTCGCTGAACCGGTAACCGAAGTTGTCCAGCATCTTTTCCAGAACCTCACGGGGGGTGGAATTCTTATAGAAATCGTAGGTATCCGGGAAAAGGAAGCCCTCCAGGCAGTATTTTTCTCCCCGGGTCACATTTTCAAGGAACCAGTAGTCCTTCAGCGCGCCGTTGGCGGCGTAGGCGCTGAGATCCTGCGCGGTACAGATGCGGTTTTCCTCCAGCAGGGCGAAAATCTGGCGGCAGGTGTAGCCCTCGGGGATCAGCAGGTCTTCCACGACCTCACGGGTGGAGCTGGCGGACATCATGTTGACCAGCGCGTGATAGTCGTACCGGGTGTTCAGGTCGTAAATGCCGGGGTCGATCTTCTTCTCGGCGTGGGAGATGTCGGCATAGAAGTTGAACAGGCTCTTGTAGCGGATCAAACCGGCGTCGTAGAGCTTGTCGGTGATGCTGTCCATGGTGTCGGACTCGTAAACGGTGATGGTGACGGGCTTGTTTTCCCGCCCGAAGGCCAGCACGTCGGCGGCGCAGACCCAAATCATCCGTCCCAGCGTGACGCCGATGACCACGATCAGCGCCAGCCACACGATGGTGACCAGAATGTGGGGGATGCCCAGCAGACCCTCTCCACGGGTTTTCTTAGGACGTCCTTTTTTGACGGGGCGCTGACGACCGGACGCTTTTCTTTCCGGGGCGGGGGCATCCTCTGCGGCGTCAAAATCACCGTCGCTGTCCCGGTATTCCTGTTCAGCGATCTCGTCCTTCGGCGGTTCCGGCTCCGACGGTTCCTCCGGCAGCTCCTGCAAGTCCGGGTCGTCCAGTATGCTGGGGTCAAAGGGCGGTTCTTCCTCGCCGTGTTCCAGCATACCGTGGGAATCCATGGCGCTGTCGTCGGGGATGATCTCGCTGCCGATCTCCGGCTCGGTGAGCCGGTCGTCGTAGGACTCCTCCATGCCGTCATCCACGTCCGGAATGCGATCCATGAAGGAGCGGCCTTTTTCGGAGGTGTCATCGGGCGCGGGAATTTCTTCCGCAACAGGGGGGACATCCTCAAAAACGGGAAATTCTTCCTGAACGGAATCATCCTCAAATGCGGGAACGTCTTCCGCCACGGGAGTTTCCTCCGCAACGGGTTCTTCCACCTCTGCGGGGATTTCCTCTGGCTGGGAAGCGGGTTCTTCCCCAATCACGTCTTCGGAGGCGGGGACATCCCCGGCGTCCTCCGATTCCTCGTCGGCGGGAAAGAAGGTCAGCTCTTCGGGAATGATTTCCTCTTCGTCCCGTTCGGGAAACTGTTTGTTGTCCATATCGTGTTCCTCCAGGTCAGCGAATGACGATCTGTTCTGCCACGGCCTGCGCGGCGGCCTGACCCTTCAGGGCGGCGATCAGCGCCAGACCAAAGGGAACGGCGCAGCCCGCGGACGTGCCGGTGATGAGCTTTCCGTCGGTGACGGCGGGGGCGCAGACCATGTGGGCGCTGCCCATCTGGCCTTCACAGCCGGGGTAGCAGGTGGCGCGTCTGCCATCGGTGATGCCAAGCATGGCAAGAATGGTGGGTGCGGCGCAAATGGCGGCGACGAACCGGCCATTTTCCCAGGCGAACTGCACGGCTTCCAGCGCCTCCGGGCAGCCCTTGATGGACGCGACGCCCTTCATTCCGCCGGGGAGAACGATCATATCCAGCTGGGTCAAGTCCATTTGGCCAAGTTCCATATCGGCGGTCACGGGGATGCCATGGCTTCCGACGATGACCTTTCCGCCAATGCCCACGGTGGCGACGGACACGCCCGCGCGGCGCAGCAGATCAATAGGGGCGACGGCTTCCGTTTCCTCGAAGCCGGTTCCAAGCAACATGTAAACCATATTCAGTCCTCCAGACATGCCGCCACATGGCGGTAGATTTCTTCGTGAATGTCCTCAATACTCCGCATTTTCCCATTTTCCGTGCAGGAAATGATTGTCCAGCCGTAGTATTCAGCGGCGGCGCGTCCGGTGCGGCGGCAGGAAGCAAGATAGGCGCTGTTCCGCTCGTGGATGTCCGCGGTGGTGTGGGTGTCCTGCTCCCGGTGGCGCAGCAGCTGCTCCGTAAAATCCGTGGGGACGTCCAGATACAGCGTCAGATCGGGGCGGGGAAGCCCCAGCCGGTCGTATTCAAAGTCATACAGCCACTTGAGAAACTCCTGCCGCCTGTCCTCCGGCTCCTTGGAAGCCTGATGGACGGCGTTGGAGGTGGTATAGCGGTCGCAGATTACCAGACCGCCCTGTTCGTACCACTGCCCCCAGATCTTTTTGTAGGAGGCGTAGCGGTCGATGGCGTAAAAGGAGGAAGCGGCATAGGCGTTGACGTCCGACGGATTCGTGCCGAACTCGCCCCCGAGATACATCCGGATCAGCGCGGAGCTTGGCTCGGAATATTGTGGGAAGACGATTTTCTGAAAGGCAATGTTTTCGTTTTCCAGACGCTGGGTCAGCAGACGAAACTGGGTGGACTTGCCGGAGCCATCCGTGCCTTCAATGACGATTAGTTTGCCCATTTGTATTCTCCTTACATCAAGGACATATTATCATAACCTACAATATACCATATTTATCCCCGTTTGTCCACCTTTGCGTGAGATTGAAACCGAGTTTTCTCGAATCGGCTATCGGAAAACAAAAAAAGTTGCAAACATGGGGGAAAAGTGATACAATAAAGAAAAATTCGATGGAAAAGGGAAAGAGAAACATGGAAGTCACATTTGAAAGTCTCGGCCTCAGCGAGGCCATGCTGAAAGCGCTGGAGGAAAAGGGCTACGGCTATCCCACCACCATTCAGGCGGAGGCCATTCCATATTTTCTGCAATGGCGGGACGTCATTGCCAAGGCGCCCACCGGCACCGGAAAGACCTTTGCCTTCGGCATCCCCATGATCGAGCATATCGACCCGGCCAACGAGGGCGTTCAGGGGCTGATCCTTGCCCCCACCCGGGAGCTTGCCATCCAGATCGGCGACGAGCTGCGGGGGCTGCTGACCTATTTTCAGGGCATTCGGGTAGCGGTGCTGTACGGCGGCGCGGGCATCGGCGGCCAGATCAAGCAGCTGGAGCGCAAGCCCCAGATCGTGGTGGCGACGCCGGGACGGCTGATGGATCACTACAACCGCAAGACCATCCGTCTGGACAAAATTCAGACTGTGGTGCTGGACGAGGCCGACCGGATGCTGGACATGGGCTTTTTCAAGGACGTGACCCGGATCATCGATAAGGTGAAGAACCGGAAGAATCTGGGGTTGTTTTCCGCGACCATCTCTCAGGAGGTCATGACGGTTTCGTGGATGTACCAGCGGGACGAGGTGGAGATCACCGTGGAGCCAAAGCAGGAAGACCGCCCGGACATCGACCAGTTCAGCATCACCTGCACGCCGCTGGAAAAGGCGGAGACGTCCCTGCGCCTGATCCGCAGTCAGGGCTATGAGCGGGTGATGATCTTCTGCAACACCAAGCACATGTGCCAGCGTCTCTGCGACGAATTCCAGCGGGCGGGCTTGGACTGCGACTGCATCCACGGCGATATCCGCCAGAGCCAGCGGGAAAAGACCATGCAGCGCTATCGGGACGGCAAGCTGGCCGTGCTGATCGCGACGGACGTGGCCTCCCGTGGTATCGACGTGGACGATGTGGACTGCGTTATCAACTATGACGTGCCGGAGGAGAACGAATACTACGTCCACCGCATCGGCCGTACCGGCCGGGCGAAGAAAAAGGGCGTGGCATGGAGCATCGTCAGCAATTTCCCGGAGAAGGCCAGACTGGATGACATCTGCAAATTCTGCAATTTCACCATTCAGCCCATGGTGATGGACAAGGACGGAAACCTGTCGCCCGAGGAAGTCAAAGCCCCCGTGACGCCCAAAAGGAGATTCCGTTGAATCCCCGGGAAAGGGGCTTTCTGCTGCTGACGAGCCGTCTTGGAAACCCTGACCGTCAGGTTCTTTCTACCGCTCAGCTGCGCATGTTGGCGCTGCGGATGCGGGGCAGGGAATGCGCCCAGCCGGAGCGGGAAATGACGCGGCAGGATTTCATTGAGCTTGGATACGACCGGGAGACGGCGGAGCGGTATTGCGCCCTGCTTTCGGATACGGAGCAGCTGGACTATTACCTGAGCCGGGGGAGAAAAATGGACTGCACCCCCGTCACAAGGGTCAGCGAGGATTACCCCGGAATTCTGCGGCAGCGCCTTGGGATGGACGCACCCGGGTGCCTGTGGGCGAAGGGCGATTTGTCCATTCTGAGCACCCCGGCGGTTGCGCTGGTGGGAAGCCGGGAGCTGCGGGCGGAGAACCGGGAATTTGCCGCGGCGGTGGGATACCGGGCGGCGGAGGAAGGCTTGACGCTGGTTTCCGGCAACGCCCGGGGTGCTGACCGCACGGCACAGGAAGCGTGCCTTGCCGCCGGTGGACGGGTCATCAGCATCGTCGCCGACGAGCTGAGTCAACAGGCCAGACGGCGGAATCTGCTATACTTAAGCGAGGACGATTTTGACGGCGCGTTTTCCACCCAGCGGGCGCTGAGCCGCAACCGCTGCATCCACGCGCTGGGGCGCATGGTGTTTGTCGCCCAGTCCGACTTTGGACACGGCGGTACGTGGGATGGCACGGTGAAAAATCTGCGCTTCGGGTGGAGTCCTGTAGCCTGTTTTCGGGACGGCAGTCAGGCTGCCCGCCAGCTGGAACAGATGGGGGCATACCTGATCGGCACGGATGATTTGCAGGATTTCGGCGGCCTGATGGAAGAAGAAAAAACACTTTTTTAGCCCATGGCGGTTCGCCATGGGCTTTCTCATACTATTTCCTGATTAAAATCTTTGATTTTAATCAGGAAGGCATCGGTCGTGAAAAAGAACTGCAGGGGACGATAATTTTATCGTCCCCTGCGGTTTTATAATATCGATTGGTCATTTTGACGCCGTTTGGAATGCCTTTTCGGGGCTGTTTATTTGCCGTTCTCCAGATCGGCGGCAATGATCCGCTTCATGGCTTCGATGCCCACCTTGACGGCGCCGGTGGTGTCCTCGGTCATGGGCATGGCGAGACCCGCTTTTTCCCGCTCCTGATTCCACACGGCGTGGAAGCAGCTGCCGCAGCGCACGCCCAGTGCGGCGGCGACCACAAACAGTGCCGCGGACTCCATTTCGCTGGCCTTGACGCCCAAGCGCTTCCAGCTTTCCCACTTTTGCAGCAGATCGTAATATACCGGGGACTTTTCCGGGCTGTGCTGACCATAAAAAGAATCCTTGCATTGGACGACGCCGGTGTGGGTGCGGTAGCCCAGACTCTCACTGGCAGCTTTCAGCGCGGCCGTGACGTCAAAGTCAGGTACGGCGGGGAACTCAATGGGGGCGTATTCCAGGGAGGTATGCTCGTAGCGGATAGCCCCCGTGGCCACTACCACGTCTCCGGGCAGGACGTCCATGGCGATGCCGCCGCAGGTGCCGACCCGAATGAAGGTATCCGCGCCGATGGCCGCCAGCTCCTCCATGGCGATGGAGGCCGACGGGCCGCCGATGCCGGTGGAGCAGACGGAGACCTTCTGCCCCAGCATGGTGCCTGTGTAAATATTGTACTCCCGGTTCATGCCGATATGGACGGGGTTGTCAAAGTAGCTGGCAATGGACTGGCAGCGTCCCGGGTCGCCGGGGAGAAAGACATAACGTCCCACATCGCCCTTGTTGCAGTGAATGTGATACTGCATTCCGACATCCTGCATATAAAACACCTCTTAATTGGGGGTGTATCTGAAAACTGTCAAAACGCCCGATCAGCGGTTCTTTTTGCCCTGTGCCGCGCCATTTTCCCTTGAAATACAGCAAGTATTCCTGCGGAAAAATGGCTTGCCCAGGACAAAAATTCCTCGCTGCTGGGCATTTCGCCAGTTTTCAGATACACCCTGATTTTGTTTTTATATTATATTACAAAATTCTGAAATTTGCAAGCAGTAATCGGAGTGCATGAGCACTCCGATTATCTGTCAGAAGAAGCTGACCTGACTGGTATCGGGCAGGTCGCCGAAAGCACCGGCCTCTCTGAGCATCTGAATGTGGGTCTTGGACACCTTGGGGCAGGCGGCGGCGACTTCCTCCACGGACAGGAAGGTTTTGCCCTCACGACCCCGCATCAAGTCCCATGCCGCGTTTTCACCGAGGCCGGAGATTGCAACGAAGGGGGGCAGCAGCTTGCCGTCCTTGATGATGAATTTCGTGGCGTGGCTGTCGTAAATGCTGATGGGCAGGAATTCAAAGCCCCGGATGTAGTATTCGTAGGCCACTTCCAGCGTGGTCAGCAGGTCCTCGTCTTTGTCCGTGGCGTTTTCGTTGTTCTCGATGGCATCGATGTTGGCGACCACCGCATCCTTGCCGTGGGTCATCAGCACCGCGTCGAAGCCGCCCTTCTGACTGCGGCGGTAGAAATAGGCGGAGTAGAAGGCCAGCGGATGATGTACCTTGAACCATGCGATACGGAAAGCCATCATAACATAGGCCACGGCGTGGGCCTTGGGGAACAGATACTTGATTTTTTTGCAGGAACCGATGTACCATTCCGGCACGCCTGCGGCCTTCATTTCCTCCTCCGCGCCTTCGGGCAGACCGCGGCCTTTTCGCACGGCCTCCATGATCTTGAAGGAGCGCTTTTCCGGCATTCCGCAGGAGATCAGATAAAGCATGATGTCGTCACGGCAGCCGATGGCCTGATCAACGGTGGCGGTTTTGGAGGTAATCAGGTCCTTGGCGTTGCCCAGCCACACGTCGGTGCCGTGGGAGAAGCCGGACAGACGCAGAAGCGTATCAAACCGGGTGGGCATGGTATCCATCAGCATCCCGCGGGTAAAGCGGGTGTTGAACTCCGGAATGGCGACGGCACCGGTGGGGCCGAGAATTTTGTCGTCCTCGTAGCCCAGCACCTTGGAGGAGATGAAAATGGACATGGTGTCCTTGTCATCCAGCGGGATGGTCTTGGCGTCGATGCCGGTCATGTCCTCCATCATGCGGATCATGGTGGGGTCATCGTGGCCCAGCATGTCCAGCTTCAGAAGGTTTTCCTCCATGGAGTGGTATTCAAAATGGGTGGTGATCTGGTCGGCCTGAGGGTCGTCCGCCGGGTGCTGCACCGGGCAGAAGTCCCAAATCTCGTTTTCCTGTGGGATGACAACCAGACCGCCGGGATGCTGGCCGGTGGTGCGGCGAACGCCCACGCAGCCCGCCGCCAGACGGGCTTCCTCCGCCCGGGAGGCAGTCTTGCCCCGCTCGGACAGGTATTTTTTTACGTAGCCGAAGGCGGTTTTCTCCGCCACGGTGCCGATGGTGCCTGCCCGGAAAACGTGGGATTTTCCGAACATTTCGATACAGTAAGCGTGGGCTTTCGCCTGATATTCGCCGGAAAAGTTCAGGTCGATATCGGGAACCTTGTCGCCGCCGAAGCCGAGGAAGGTCTCAAAGGGAATATTGAAGCCGTCTTTCTCGAATTTCGTGCCGCACTTGGGACAGACGGCGTCCGGCAAATCCGCGCCGCAGCCGTAGCCCTTGGGAACGTCGAAGGTGGTGTACTTGCACTCCGGGTTGGGGCAGCGGTAGTGGGGCGGGAAGGAGTTGACCTCGGTGATGCCGGACATGTAGGCCACGATGGACGAGCCGACGGAGCCACGGGAGCCGACCAGATAGCCATGCTCCAGTGAATTCTGCACCAGCTTCTGGGCGGACATGTAAATAACGTCGTAGTGGCAGTTGATGATGTCGTGCAGCTCCGTCTCCACGCGCTTTACCATCAGCTCCGGGGGATTGTCCCCGTAAAGGCGGTGAAATTTGGTGTAGACAAGATTTTTCAGGTCTTCCACGGAGTTTTCGATTTTGGGAGCGAACAGATTGTGGGGGACGGGGCGCAGGGACTCGCACATGTCGGCGATGCGGTTGGGGTTGGTGATGACCACCTCGTAGGCTTTTTCCTCGCCTAAATAGGAGAATTCCCGCAGCATATCGTCCGTTGTCCGGAAGTACAGGGGCATGTCCTTGTCCGCGTCGTCGAAGCCCTTGGTCGCCAGCAGAATGTGACGGAAAATCTCGTCCTCGGGGTTCAGGAAGTGAACGTCTCCGGTGGCGACCACCGGCTTGCCCAGTTCCTCGCCCAGCCGGACGATTTTCCGGTTGTACTCCCGGAGGTCTTCATCGGTTTTGGCTTCGTATTTTTCGTTTGCCAGCATGAAGCGGTTGTTTGCCAGAGGCTGGATCTCCAGAAAATCGTAAAAGGACGCAATGCGTTTCAGCTCGTCGTCGCTTTTCCGGTCAAGAATGGCCTGAAACAGCTCGCCCGCTTCGCAGGCAGAACCGATGATCAGCCCCTCCCGCAGCTTAAGAATGTCGGACTTGGGCATCCGGGGCACCCGGCGGAAGTATTGGAGGTTGGAGTCGGAGATCAGATGGTACAGGTTGCGCAGACCGATCTGGTTCTTGGCAAAAATAATGATGTGCCTTGCCTGCCGATCAGTGATGCGGCCGCCGGAACGCAGATGGGTCATGGCAGGGTTGATGGCCTGCAAGTTGTGGATGTCATGCTCCTCTTCCAGCTTGACCATGAGCTTCGCCATGATGAGGCCGCAGGTCATGGCGTCGTCCGCCGCTCGGTGATGGTTGAAGTCGGGCAAGCTCAGGGCATTGGAGACGATGTTCAGCTTGAATTTGTTCAGCTGGGGCAGAAGATTCTGAGACAGAATCAGGGTATCCGCCGCGGTGTAATGATAATCGTAGCCAAGGCGCTGGCACTCGGCGCGGATAAAGCCGGTGTCGAAGTCGGAATTGTGAGCGACCAGAACCCGGTCGCCGATGAAGTCCAGAAATTTGGGCAGCACCTCTTCGATTTTCGGTGCGCCGACAAGCATTTCGTCGGTGATGCCGGTCAGCTCCACGATTTTCCGTTCCAGCGGACGCTCCGGGTCAACGAAGGTCTGGAAACGATCCACTTCCTGGCCGTTTTTCAGCACGACGGCGCCGATTTCAATGATGCGGTCACTGCGGGAGGACAGGCCGGTGGTTTCCAGATCGAAGGCGACAAATTCCTGATCAAAGGAGATATCCTGCTCGCCGTGGACTACAATGCGGTCGTCTACGTCGTTTACATAATACCCCTCACAGCCGTAGAGAATCTTGATATTCTGGTCGGTTCCGGCCACCTTGGCCTTGGAGGCGGCCTTCATGGCGTCGGGGAAGGACTGGGCGACGCCGTGGTCGGTGATGGCGATGGCCTTGTGACCCCATGCGGCCGCCTGCTTCACGGCGGCGGCGGTATCCGTCAGAGCGTCCATGTTGGACATGGTGGTGTGCAGATGCAGCTCCACCCGCTTTTCCCCTGGGGCAGTGTCCTGCCGCTTGGGCATGGAGCCGGGCTGCATGGCGTAGGGCTTGAGAACCATTTCGCCCTCGTATCGATCTTCACCCAGCTTGCCCTGCACCCGCAGGACGGAGCCGACCTGAACGTTTTCCAGAATGGGTTTGGCCTCTCCGGCCTCCATAAAGCGGCTGACACGGACGGAGTTGGTGTTGTCCGTCATGTCGAATTTCACAACATAGGCGTTGCGCTTTTTCAGCTCCTTGTGGTCCACAGCGAAGACTTTGCCCTCCACGATGACGGTTCCCATGTCCAGACTCAGCTCCTTCATGGGAACGGGCATGCCCTTGAAGGGCTTGCCGTAGAAGGTTTCGCTGGGGGCGGCGGACTTGTCCTCCTTCTTCGGCTGAGCGGCGGAGACGGCGGGAAGCTTTTGAATCTCCGATTCCCGCATGGACTCTGTGGCGGCAAACAGCGCTTTTCCCTCCAGCGCGTTGCCAGCCTCCACGGTGATATGCACCGGGGCGGCGAACCGCTCCCGCAGTACCTTTTCCACAGACGGGATGTGCTCCAGAAGGGTTTCTTTTCCGTTGGCGGCGAGCTTTACCGTGAGATTCTGTTCGTTCCATTCCCACTTTGCCCCGGCGAGGGAACCCCGCGCCATGGAGTTGCGGCTGACAAACAGCCACATCAGTTCTTCCGGTTCGATTTTTTGCAGCTCCGATTCCGGGTGGGTCGCGGTCAGCTCCAGCTTTTGCAGGCCGTACAGGCCACAAATGTCCTTGCGAACCTGTTCCAGCAGCCGTTGGGGGATGTAGCGCTCGGAATGCAGCGCCACGTGGACGCTTCGGGTTTCGGGGTCGATATCCGCAGCGGCGATAGCCGCCTGAGAAAGGGCTGCATACAGCTCCTCAGGCGGCTCATAGTCCGGAAACATATTCAGAAAGAAAATTTGTTCTTCCATATCGTGTCTCTACAGTGCTTCAATTCGTTTCAGCAGGGCAGGGAGCAGCTCGTCATAGGGGAGCTTTTCCACCTGCACGCCCTTTTCAAAAATCATGCCCCAGCCGTCGCCCCCGGCAATGCCGATGTCCGCTTCGCGGGCTTCGCCGGGGCCGTTGACCACGCAGCCCATGACCGCCACGGTGATGGGCTTTTCACAGTTTTTCAGTGCTTCGTCCACCCGGTTCACCAGACCGATCAGGTCGATGCGGGTCCGTCCGCAGGTGGGGCAGGAGACGATGTTCACGCCGTCCTTCCGAAGCCCCGCGGCCTTGAGAATGTCCCGGGCGGCGTAGACCTCCTGCACCGGGTCATCGGTCAGGCTGACCCGGATGGTATCGCCGATGCCGTCCAGAAGCAGCGCGCCGATGCCCATGGCGGACTTGATCAGACCCTGCCGGACGGGGCCGGTCTCGGTCACGCCGATGTGGAGGGGATAGTCACATTTGGCGCGGAACAGCCGCGCGGCGGCTACCATGGTGGGGACGGTGGAGGACTTCATGGAGACGCAGGTGTCGTAAAAGCCCTGTTTTTCCAGCAGCTCCAGATGTTCAAAGGCGCTTTCCACCAGCGCTTCGGCGGTAGGGTGGCCGTATTTTTCCAGAAGACGCTTGTCAAGACTGCCGCCGTTGACGCCGATGCGGATGGGGATGTGCTTGTCCTTGCACACCTCCACCACGGCCTTGACCCGGTCTTCGCCGCCGATGTTGCCAGGGTTGATGCGGATTTTGGACGCGCCGCCCTCTGCCGCGGCGATGGCAAGTCTGTAATCAAAATGGATATCCGCTACGAGGGGCAGGGGAGAGTCCTTGCAGATGTCCGCAAAGCTCCGGGCGGCTTCCATGTTGGGAACTGCCAGCCGGGCGATCTGGCACCCGGCGGAGGCAAGCTGCCGGATCTGCTTCAGGCTGCCCTCCACATCCGTGGTTTTGGTATTGAGCATGGACTGGATGACCACCGGGGCGCCGCCGCCGATGGGAACGCCGCCCACCAGAATTTGTTTTGTCATCGTCTTCACCTCTTGAACAGGAAAATGACGTCCTTGAACATAATAATCGCCATCAGGGCAAGCAGCAGAATCATGCCCGCGCCGTGGAGATAGCCTTCATATTTGGGGTTGATCTTCTTTTTCGTGATGGCCTCCACCACAACGGTAATCAGCAGACACACAATACGCCCGCCGTCCAGCGCGGGGATGGGCAGCAGATTCATCACCGCCAGATTGATGGCGATGAAGCCGCCGAAATACAGCATATTCAGCAGCGCGGTGACCTTGCTGTCGGAGGCTGCCGCCACTTTGGACATTTCACTGACAATGCCCACGGGGCCGGACATATCCTTAATGCCCACCTTGCCGCCAAGCAGCATTTGCAGGCTCAGGCGAACCAAACGCACCGTATCCAGCGACTGGTTCCACGCCATTCCCAGCTTCTCCCAGAAGTTCGGGGTGCTGAGGGTGAAATTTATGCCGTAGCGCAGGCCGGTCGAGCCGTTTTCCAGAGTCACTTCGTGCTTTTCCAGCAGGAAATCTTTCAGAACGACCTTTTCGCCGTTCCGGCGCACTGTGATGTCGTGAACGTCGCCGGGGTTCAGTGACAGGATCATGGAGAAATCGGAATAGGAGTAGAGCTTTTCACCGTCCACCTCCACAATGCGGTCACCGGCTTGCAGGCCGTTTTCGCCGTTCACCGTGGCGTAGTCTTCAAAGCCGGCGATCACGGGAACGACGGTCTGCTTTACGGGAAGGCAGACAATGACCATCAGTACCACGCCGATGAGAAAGTTCATCGCCGCACCGGCGGCCAGAATAATCAGCCGCTTCCACCATGCCGCCTTGTCGAAGGAACGGGGATTGTCGCTTCCGCCGTCCTCGCCCTCCATGGCGCAGTAGCCGCCGATGGGGATGCAGCGGATGGCGTACAGAGTCTCGCCCACCTGTTTTTTCCAGATGGCGGGCCCCATAAACATGGAAAATTCGTTGACCTGAACGCCGGAGAGCTTGGCGGCGGTAAAATGCCCCAGCTCATGGACGAAAATCAGGACGCTGAACAGGAAAATCGCAAAAATAACGCTCATAGAAAAAATGCCTCGCAATTATCAAGAGTTCGCCCGAACCGCCTCACGAGCCAGACGGTCGGCTTCCAGAATCTGCTCCAAAGTGGGGTCGGCGATGAACGGCACCTGCGGCACGGCGGCATTTACCAGCCGGTAGATGTCGTAAAAGCCGATTTTGTCATTCAGGAACATGGCGACCGCTTCCTCATTTGCGCCGTTCATGGCAGGGCAGGCCGTGCCGCCCGCTTTTGCGCAGTCCCGCGCCAGCGCCAGACAGGGGAAATTCTCCGTATCCGGCGGGGAAAACGTCAGCGGGCCGCAGGACAGTAAGTCCAGCCGCTCCACCGGGGAGGGGATACGCTCCGGGTAGGTCAGTGCCAGCTGAATGGGCAGACGCATATCCGGTGTGCCCATCTGCGCCATCACCGCGCCGTCGGTGAATTCCACCATGCTGTGGACGATGCTCTGCCGGTGGATGACCACATCTACCTGTTCCAGGGGCAGACGGTACAGCCGCATGGCTTCGATGACTTCCAGCCCCTTGTTCATCAGGGTGGCGCAGTCAACGGTGATCTTCGCGCCCATCTTCCAGTTGGGGTGTTTCAGGGCGTCAGCCTTGGTCACCGTTTCCAGCTGAGGGCGGGTCATGCCGAAAAATGGGCCGCCGGAGCAGGTGAGGATCAGCCGCCGGATCTCTTTTCTGCTGCCGCAGCCCATAAGGCATTGAAAGATTGCGGAATGCTCGGAATCCACGGGGACGATCTCCGCACCGTACTTCTCCGCCTCGGCCATCACCAGTTCCCCGGCGCAGACAAGAGTTTCCTTGTTGGCAAGGCCAATGCGCTTTTTCGCCCGGATGGCGGCGAGAGTGGGCTTCAAACCGACCATGCCAACCACGGCGGTGATAACGCAGTCGGCTTTCTCCAAAGACGCCGCTTCCATCAGACCCGCCTCACCGAAGTTTACCCGGATAGGCAGACCTTTTATTCGTTCCGCCAGCGCCTGAGCGGCTTCCTGCGTTGCCATGACGGCGAGCTTCGGTGAAAACTCCCGGCACTGCTGCGCCATCCGCTCCACATTGGTTCCGGCGGTGAGCGCCGCTACCCGGATGCCGGGCAGACGGCGGATAATGTCCAAGCTCTGCCGGCCGATGGAGCCGGTGGAGCCGAGAATACTGACACACTGCACCATAGGCCGCTCCTTACACCGCCATGGGGAGCAGCACCAACAATACTTCCATGGCCGGGGCGACCAGGGTCAGGGAATCGAATCGATCCAGTACGCCGCCGTGACCGGGAATCAGATTGCCGTAATCCTTGATGCCGGTCTGCCGCTTGATGATGGAGAAGCACAGGTCGCCGAAAATGCCCAGCAGAGAACCAAAAAAGCCGTACAGCAGCGCAAGACCGTAGTTGACCCGGAGATTGCCGGGCAGCAGGTCGATGATCAGGGCGTAAACAAGCATACTGACCACGGCGAAGGCAATGCCGCCCAGCGCGCCCTCGATGGTCTTGTTGGGGCTGACCACAGGCGCCAGCTTGTGCCGCCCGAATTTCAGGCCGATAAAGTAAGCGCCTGCGTCGGACATGAACGCCACCACGAAGGGAATCAGGATGACATACCGTCCGAGATCCATATTCAGAATGCGGATGAGGGAGCTGAGCATGTAGGGGATGAGAAGACCCGCCACAAAGCACATGGACAGATCCTCAAAGTGAACCTTTATGTGGTCAAGCATCATCTCCGAGAACATCAGGATAAAGAACACAATCATGAGGATGACAAAGTAGGAATGAATCGCGCCGAAATAGCTCCACATGCACACGGCGGCCGCCATGATGCAGGAGTAGATCACCAGCCGCGGCCGCTTTACAAGCCCTGTGCGGTACAGAAGCTCGTAGGCCGCGATGGCCATGAGCGCACTCATGACCAGTGACGCGGCAATCACCGGTGCGGCCAGTGTCAGAAGAAAGAGGATCGGCACCAGAATCGCTGCGGAAATAATGCGTTTTTTCATTTCTCTATGTCCCTCCGAACCGGCGGCTGCGCCGGTGAAATTCTTCAATGGCGCTGTCCAGATGTTCCGGTGTGAAATCAGGCCAAAGTACGTTCATAATTACATATTCCGAGTACGCGGACTGCCACAGCAGGAAGTTGCTGACCCGCATCTCTCCGGATGGCCGGATGATCAGCTCCGGGTCGGGTACGCCCGCCGAATACAGGTACCCGGAGAAAACGTCCTCGGTCAGGTTTTCCGGGTCGGCCTTTCCGGCGGCGACATCCGCCGTGTAAGCCTTCACAGCATGGATAATTTCATCCCGCCCGCCGTAGTTCAGGCAGAAGTTCACCTGCACGTCGTATTCCTCCGAACGGCTTTCCGCATCGTGGCAGAGCGCTTGCAATTCCGGGCTGAGACGGGTCAGGTCGCCGAAAAAGCGGAATTTTACCCGGTTCTTTTCCATGTCCCGCAGCGCCTCTTCCAGATACCGGCGCAGCAGCTTCATGATTCCCGTCACTTCCTCCGCAGAACGTTTCCAGTTCTCCGTGGAAAAGGCGTACACCGTTAGATATTCCACACCCAGGGTGCGGCAGTAGTTGGCGATCCGCCGGAAGGCTTCCGCCCCTGCGGCGTGACCGGCGGTGCGGGGCAGACCCCGCTGCTTTGCCCAGCGGCCGTTGCCGTCCATGATGATGGCAATATGCCGGGGCGGGGGAGAGCTTTGGGAAAGTGCCATAAAGCACCTCTTTCTAAATGGTTAGTGAACAGATCTGTGAAGATAAAAAAGCAATTTCTGCTGGCGGCTGCTTCCAGCCGCCAGCAGGGGTGCTTTGTTTTGGCTGACGGCGTTAAATCGCCATCAGTTCCTTTTCCTTGGCGGCAAGAGCGGCGTCGGCGCGCTTGATGTTCTTGTCCAGCAGATCCTGCAAATCCTTCTCGGCCTTCTTCTGGTCGTCCTCGGTGATCTCGCTGTTCTTTTTCAGCTTCTTGACATAGTCCATGCCGTCCCGACGGATGTTGCGCATGGCGACCTTGGCTTCCTCGGAATACTTCTTGACCTGCTTGGCCAGATCCTTACGGCGCTCCTCGGTGAGCTGGGGGAACACCAGACGGATGACGCGGCCGTCGTTCTGGGGGTTGATGCCCAGATCGGAGGTCTGGATGGCCTTCTGGATGTCCTTGAGCAGCTTGGTGTCCCAGGGCTGAATGATCAGGGTGCGGGCGTCGGGGGCGGAAATGGTGGCGACGCCGTTCAGGGGCGTTTCACTGCCATAGTATTCCACGGTGATCCGATCGAGAACCTTTGCGTTGGCGCGGCCGGCGCGGACGGAGGCGAATTCCTCGTCCAGATGCTCCAGAGCCTTGTCCATTCTCCGGGAATATTCTTTGAAATCGACGGTCATTGTGTGTTCCTCCTTAGAAATGATTTTTTACGGTAGTACCGATCTCTTCGCCGCGAACCACGCGGACGATGCTGTTTTCTTCATTCAGGCCAAAGCAGACCATGGTCATGTCGTTGTCCATAGCCAGCGCCATGGCGGTGATGTCCGTGGCCTTCAGATTCTTCGCCAGCACCTCGCCATAGGTCAGGCGGGAGTAGCGGACGGCTGTGGGGTCTTTGGCGGGGTCGGCGGAATAAATGGCGTCCACGTTCTTCGCCATCAGCACGGCGTCGGCCTCAATCTCCACGCCCCGGAGCACCGCGCCGGTGTCGGTGGAGAAGTAGGGGTTGCCGGTACCGGCGGCAAAGAGGACGACCTTCCCCTCATTTAAGTACCGCTCGGCAAGGTCGCGGGTAAAATACTCGGCGAACTTGTTCATCTCCACGGCGCTGAGGACCCGGGCGTCCATGCCGTGCCGGTTCAGGGCATCGGCCACGGCGATGGCGTTCATTACCGTGCCCAGCATTCCCATGGAGTCGGCGTGGGAACGCTGCATCTTATCCGCGCCGTCCTTGACGCCCCGCCAGAAGTTTCCCGCGCCGATGACCAGACCGATCTGGACACCCATGTCCACGCAGGTTTTGATAGACTCGCAAAGCTCGCCCACAATGGTAAAATCAAGCCCCCGATGTGCGTCCCCGGCGAGAGCCTCGCCGCTGACCTTCAGCAGGATGCGCTTATATTTAAGCTCAGGCAAAATGAAATCACTCCTTATCTTCATATCCTTTCCTATTCTAGCGTATCCAGCCCGAATTGACAACTACTAATTTAAGATTTCTTAAAATGTTTTCCGATTTTTCACAATGCGGGGCCTTCTGTGTAATTTCCACACAGCTTGCCCTCTGGAAAAGATGGATTCTGGCGGGATTTTTGGTTGCAAAACTGGAAACAGTAGGGTATAATGTCTTGTAATTGGAAAAACCCAAGGAAATGAGAGGGATTATCATGGCTGAAATGACTGAAAGCAAAAACTTTATCCATGCGTTCATCGACGAGGACATCGCCCCCGGCGGGCAGTTTGCGGGTCAGACCGTCCATACCCGGTTTCCGCCGGAGCCCAACGGCTATCTGCATATCGGCCACTGCAAGGCGCTGATCATCGACTTCGGCACCGCCGAGAAGTACAATGGCCTGTGCAACCTCCGCATGGACGACACCAACCCCACCAAAGAGGATGTGGAGTTCGTGGAAGCCATCAAGGAGGACATCCACTGGCTGGGCTTCGACTGGGGCGACCGCTTCTACTACGGCTCCGACTATTTTGAGAAGGACTACGAATATGCGGTGGAGCTGATCAAGAAGGGGCTTGCCTACGTCTGCGAGCTGACGCCGGAGCAGTTCAAGGAGTACCGGGGCGACCTGAATACCCCCGCCGTTTCTCCCTACCGCGACCGTCCCATTGAGGAAAGCCTGGATTTGTTTGCCAGAATGCGCGCCGGCGAATTCGAGGACAACCGCTACACCCTCCGGGCAAAGATCGATCTGGCGTCCGGCAACTTCAATATGCGCGACCCGGTTATCTACCGTATCCGCCATATGCACCACCACCGTCAGGGGGACAAGTGGTGCATCTATCCCATGTACGACTTTGCCCATCCCATTCAGGACGCGCTGGAGGGCATTACCCATTCTCTGTGCTCTCTGGAATTCGAGAACCACCGTCCTCTTTATAATTGGGTCGTGGAGCATGTTTCCGTACCCCATCATCCCCGGCAGATTGAGTTTGCGAGACTGGGCATTGACCACACCGTGCTCAGCAAGCGCAAGCTCAGAGCGCTGGTGGAAAACGGCTATGTCTCCGGCTGGGACGACCCCCGGATGCCCACCCTCTGCGGCCTGCGCCGCCGGGGCTATACCCCTAAGTCCATCCGCAACTTCTGCGAGCGGGTGGGCGTGGCCAAGTCTCCCAACACCATTCCCTACGCATTCCTGGAGTTCTGCCTGCGGGAAGACCTGAACGAGACCGCCCAGCGTGTCATGGCGGTGCTGAAGCCCGTGAAGCTCACCATCACCAACTACCCCGAGGGCAAGTCCGAGATGGTCACCGTGGAAAATAATCCCAACCGTCCCGAGGACGGCACCCGGGAGGTCAGCTTCTCCCGGCACCTGTGGATTGAGCAGGACGATTTCCTTGCCGAGCCGATTCCCAAGTACAAGCGTCTGTATCCCAATGGGCCGGAGTGCCGCCTGAAGGGCGCGTACCTCATCACCTGCACCGGCTGCGTCAAGGACGAGAATGGCAACGTGGTGGAGATTCTGGCAACCTACGACCCCGAAAGCCGGGGCGGCGACCCCGCCGACGGCCGGAAGGTCAAGGGTGCGACCATCCATTGGGTGGACGCGGAGAACTGCTGCGATGCGGAGGTCAGACAGTACGACAACCTGTTCAACGATCCCGACCCCGACGCGGCGGGCAAGGATTTTCTGGCCTGCCTGAATGACAAGTCTCTGGAAGTCCTCACCGGCTGCAAGGTGGAGGCCAGCCTCCGGGACGCCAAGGCGCCTGCTTCCTATCAGTTCATGCGGCTGGGCTATTTCTGCCCGGACAGCAAGGACTGCGCCCCCGGTCACCTGGTGTTCAACCGGTCTGTCAGCCTGAAGGATTCCTTCAAGCCCGGAAAGTAATCCCTATATTATTGAAAATCCCGCCGCAACAGGCGGGATGTATCAGACGGTCAACAGGCACGGCGGGATAATCCGCTGTGCCTGTTATTGTATAATGTATCATTGAATGCGAGCACCCCTTGCCTCTCCCTATGGGAGAGGTGGCCGAGCAAAGCGAGGACGGAGAGGGGAGACCAGGGTGCAATACCCTCTCAGTCACCTTCGGCGACAGCTCTCCCAGAGGGAGAGCCAAGGGGTTGTACCCATTAAAAAAAGTTTCTGCGATTTTGCAAAGTACGCTTGACAAAATTTGCAAAGCGTGCTATACTTTGCTTGCAAAGTTAACTTAGCATTTTCTCTGCGGACGTGCGGGGAAATCGAAGGAGTGTTTATGAAAACGAATATCCGCGAACTGCGAAAGAAGAACAAGCTGTCCCAGGAGGAGTTGGCGGATGCCGTGGGAACCACCCGGCAGACGATCACCTCAATTGAGGTAGGGAAGTACACTGCCTCGCTGCCCCTGGCCTACAAAATTGCCCACTATTTCGGACTGACCATCGAAGAAGTGTTTGACTTCTCGGATTTGGAGGGATAAATTATGGAAAGCTATCGTGAAAAACTCAAATTGCAGAATGTGGTTTTTGCCATCGGGTGCGTCGCGCTTGCCCTGTTCTCCGTACTGGGCTTTTTGGGCGAAGCCGGAGTCGTGAAGCTGGCGCCGTCCGTCGGAGACGGTCACTGGCAGTCCCTGTGGCGCGGCTTCATTTCCGGCGCCAGCATCGGCATTCTGGCGATGCTGCTGTTCGGCCTGATCCGGAACCTCCGCGCTCTGAAGGATGAGAAAAAGCTGAAACAGCAATATGTTAAGGAAGGTGACGAGCGCCAGAAGCAGATTTATACCAACGCCCTGTGCGCTGCCATGCGGGCAACCCTGATTCTGGGACTGGCGGCGGTTATCGTGGCGGGGTATTTCAGCATGGCCGTCAGCCTTACGCTGCTGGTAACAGTCTTATTGGTCAGTCTGATGACCCTGGCATTCAAGCTGTATTTCGGCAAAAAATATTTAGACCGCAGGAAAATCCCGCTTTAACGTGCTTTGGTTCTTCCGACAGGGGAAGTCAAAGCACGTTTTTGAATCGCGTGGTTCCGGCCTGAGTGCCGGAATGCCCGCCTGCAGAAGTTAGCAAATGCTAACTAATAAAGGAGAAATAAGGGAAATTGCTGAAAAAAGATGGGAAAATGCTGGACATTTGCATGGAGCGTATGGTATAATCCAATGGTGGTCGTTTGCGTATAAACGGACAACAAAACGATAAGAAGGTGGTATTTGGTGGACTATACCAAGTATGTGTTGAAAAACAGGGATGAGCTGGAAGGCTTGCTTGCGGGGAAGGATAACTTCTTTGTTGTCGCCTGCAACAAGTGCTTCAAGGAGTTCAACACGACCGAAGAGCCGGAGTGCGGCAGCTTTGCGGCCATTGCCGAGGAGCAGGGCAAGCACATCACCGGTACGGTAAAAGTGGACTTCTTGTGCAATAAGGTTCAGACCGAGAAGAAGCTTTCCGGTATTGTACCCGAAGGCACCGAGAACGTGGTGGTCATTTCCTGCGGCCTGGGCGTGCAGACCGTGGCGGATATGGAATCCGTTCCCGTGTTTACGGCAACCAATTCCCTCAATTACACCGGCCATCATGGCATGGCCCTGACGAAGAAGACCTGCGGCGCCTGCGCCCAGTGCTATCTGAACGTCACCGGCGGCATCTGCCCCATCGTGGACTGCTCCAAGAGTCTGGTCAACGGCCAGTGCGGCGGCGCGAAGAACGGCAAATGCGAGATCGACCCCAAGAAGGACTGCGCATGGGAAAAGATTTACCAGCGTCTGGAAAAGCAGGGTCGTACCAAGGAATTCCTGGATCAGCCCATTCAGCTGCGGGACTACTCCGTGACCAATGTGGACGAGATCAAGGCTTACGTAGCCCAGGCGCGTGCCAAGCGGTACGAGGGCTTCTACGGCGGCGTCCATCCCACGGAGAATAAGGAGTTCACGGAGCACCTTGCGCTTCAGAAATTCCCCGAACCCGATACCGTTATCATTCCTCTGGCCATGCACATCGGCGCACCGGCGAACCCCGTGGTTCAGCCCGGCGACACCGTGAAGGTGGGTCAGCTCATCGGTGAGCAGGCGGGCTTCATCAGCGCTCCCGTGCATTCCAGCGTCAGCGGCACGGTCATCGCGGTAGAACCCCATACCCATCCCAATAAAGGCCCCGGCGTCATGAGCGTCGTCATCAAGAACGACGGCAAGAATACGCTGCACGAGTCCGTAGTCCCCAACAAGCCCCTGGAAGAGCTGACCCCCGACGAGATCGTCGAGATTGTCAAGGAGAAGGGCATCGTTGGCATGGGCGGCGCGACGTTCCCCACCTACGTAAAGCTGAAGCCCGGCAAGCCCATCGACGCCGTGCTGATCAACGGCTCCGAGTGCGAGCCTTACCTGACCGCCGACCATCGGGTCATGCTGGAATTCGCCGACGACATCGTGTTCGGTCTCCGGGCTATGATGAAGGCCGTCAGCGCGCCGGAAGGCGTCATCCTCATTGAGGACAACAAGCCCGACGCCATCGCCCTGATGGAAGAAAAGGTCGCGCCTTACGACAACATCCGTGTCTGCGCCGCTAAAACCCAGTACCCCGAGGGCGCTGAGAAAATGCTCATCAAGAAGGTCATGGGCCGTCAGGTTCCCAGCGGCAAGCTGCCCGCCGATGTTGGCTGTGTGGTGAGCAACACCTCCACCGCCAAGGCCATTTCCGACGCCATCCAGAAGGGTCTGCCTCTGGTGGAGCGTGTGGTCTCCGTCACCGGTGAGTTCATCCGCAATCCCGGCAACTACATCGTCAAGCTCGGCACCAACGTGCAGGAGATCATCGATCACTGCGGTGGCATCACCGGCGACGACGTGGTGCTGAAAATGGGCGGCCCCATGATGGGCGCTCCCATCAAGGACACCAATGTGCCCATTATCAAAGGCTCCAATGGCATTATTGCCATTGCCGCCGATCATACCGAGGAGAAAGAATGCATCAAGTGCGGCCGCTGCATGGACGTATGTCCCATGGAGCTGGCGCCTCTGGATATCTACAAGTACGCCCAGCTGGGTGACGCGGAAACCCTGCTGAAGCTGAACGTGATGGACTGCTTCTCCTGCAAGTGCTGTGAGTACATCTGCTCTTCCAAGATTCCTCTAGTTTCCAAGATCAACGCTGCCAAGGGCCTGGTCATGCCCTTGCTGAAGAAGAAGTAAGGGGGACGAACACTTATGTTAATGACAAAACTGAAATCCGAAGAGGTCATCGGCTCCCTGACTTCTGGCAAGGTCTTCATCATCAACTGCCACGGCTGTAAGGAAGTCGGCTTCCCCGAGGAGGAAGCCAAGGCTCTGCAGAAGAAGCTCCAGGAGGAGGGCAAGGTCGTGGGCATTCTCACCACCGACTATGTCTGCAACCCCGAGGAGCTGGCGCTGCGGCTGCGCGCCCCCATGGCGAAGATTGCAGAGGCGGATGCCGTGCTGGTGTTCTCCTGCGGTGTCGGCGTGCAGACCATCTCCCAGATGCTGGAGGACAAGCCGGTCTACGCCTGCTGCGACACCATCGAGCTGCCCGGCTTTCAGGGCGTGACCCCGCTGGAATACGACTGCGGCCAGTGCGGCGAGTGCTTCCTGAACCTGACTGGCGGCATCTGCCCCATCACCGCCTGCTCCAAGAGTCTGGTGAACGGCCCCTGCGGCGGCACCAAGAACGGCAAGTGTGAGGTCAACCCCGCCATGGACTGCGGCTGGGAGCGCATCATTCAGCGTCTGAAGGCTCAGGGTCGTCTGGATGTTCTGCGCTGCCCCACCCAAATGCACGATTTCAATACCGACGAGGCTACCAAGTCCGCCAAAGAATCTGAATAATCAGGAGTGTATAGAATTATGAGAATTACTGAACTGTTTGACAACGGTGAGTTTGTGGTTTCTGCCGAGGTCGGCCCTCCCAAAGGAATTCATATTGACGGCATGGTAGAGGAAGCGAAGAAGTACCTCGCCGGCGTCCATTTTGTCAACGTTACTGACAACCAGTCCTCCGTCATGCGCCTCGGTTCCCTCGCCACCTGCAAGGTGCTGAAGGATGCCGGACTGAACCCCATCTTCCAGCTGACCTGCCGTGATCGGAACCGCATTGCCCTCCAGTCCGATCTGCTCAGCGCCGCCATGCTGGGCATCGACAACATCCTCTGCCTCACCGGCGACCACACCAAGCTGGGCGACCATCCGCAGGCCAAGCCCGTGTTCGATCTGGATTCCGTCTCCCTGCTGCACGCTGCCAGCACGCTGGAGACCGGCGTAGATCTGGGCGGCAATGCACTGGTGGGCGAGCCTCCCAAGTTCGCCAAGGGCGCTGTCGTGTCTCCCTGCTCCGACTCCGTGGACGCACAGCTGGTGAAGATGGAGCGCAAGGTCAAGGCCGGCGCCGAGTATTTCCAGACGCAGGCCGTGTTTGAGCCCGAGAAGTTCATCAAGTTCATGGAGGCCGCCAAGCAGTTTGGCAAGCCCGTTCAGGTGGGCATCATCATTCCCAAGTCCGCCGGTATGTGCAAGTTCATGAACAACAACGTGGCCGGTGTCCACATTCCCGACGAGCTGATCGCCGAGCTGCAGGCCGACAAGGAGAAGACCAAGGCCGGTATCACCGGCGTGGAGATCGCCGCCCGGATCATCCGGGAGTGCAAGCCCTACTGTCAGGGTGTCCATATCATGTCTCTGGGCTGGGAGTCCAAGGTTCCCGCTCTGCTGGAGCAGGCCGGTCTGTAATAGGGGACTGCCCACAAAATTGGTTAAGCAAGGAGCTTGCCGCCTGTGTTGCACAGGCGGCAGGTTTTTTCTGCCAATTCGCTTTAAAAGAGAAAAAAATACCCTTTATTCGCATGAAAATACAGCCTGAATACGACAGAAGCCCCCAACTTTACCGTCACTTTGCTGAATCTTAGCCGGAATATGAAATGCACCAATGGTAATTTTTCACAAATTCTTAATGGAATCTTAAGCTAATTTGCCATCTTGATTTCCGGGGGTCAGGTGCATATACTGTATCCATGACAGGATCTGTCAAAAAACACCGCTAAAAGAAGGGAGATTCGTAATTCTATGACAGGTATTGGACTTATCATCGTATTCGTTCTTGCCATCGCGCTGATGATCTACTCCATCAGCAAGCTGAAAATCCATCCGTTTCTTTCCATCATGGCCATTTCTCTGATTTTTGGCCTGATCGCCGGAATCCCTCTGGTTAACACCACGGACGCCGACGGCAATACCGTCAGCGGTATCGCAAACGCAATCGGCGCCGGCTTCTCCGGCACGTTCTCCAGCATCGGCATCGTTATCATCTTTGGCGCTCTGGTCGGCACCCTGCTGGAAAGCACCGGCGCGGCTCTGAAGATGGCTGACTGCGTTGTCAAGCTCGTCGGCGAGAAGCATCCTGAGATCGCCATTGAGCTGATGGGCTGGATCGTCTCCATCCCCGTGTTCTGCGACAGCGGTTTCGTCGTCCTGAACCCCATCCGTAAGGCTATGACCCGCCGCACCGGCACATCCAGCGTTGCGATGTCCGTTGCCCTGTCCATGGGTCTTTACATCAGCCACTGCTTCATTCCCCCCACGCCCGGCCCCATCGCGGCTGCCGGTACGCTGGGCTGCGGCGATAATCTGCTGCTGGTCATGGGCCTAGGCGCTCTGTGCTCCATTCCTCCGCTGGTCGCCGGTTATTTCTTCGCAAAGTACATTGGCAAGAAGGTCAAGGCTGCTGACGACATCACCGACAATGAGAATGTCAAGACCTACGAGCAGCTGGTTGCCGAGTTCGGCAAGCTGCCCAACGCATGGCTGGCCTTTGCTCCCATCGTCGTTCCCATCATCCTGATGGGTCTGGCTTCCGCTCTCTCCATGGCCGGTGTCAAGGCTGACTTCATCAGCTTCCTGGGTACTCCCATCATTGCTCTGGCTGTTGGCTGCATCATCGCCATTATCGACCTGTTCGCCGCACACAAGGGTAAGGACTTCTACAAGCTGACCGACGACACCCTGAAGACCGTTGGTCCCATCCTGTTCGTTACCGCCGCCGGCGGCGTTCTGGGCAAGGTCATCGCTTCCTCCGACATGGTCAACTACATCAAGGCCAATGCGGAAGTTTTCGAGAGCGTCGGCATCTTCTTCCCGTTCCTGCTGGCCGCGATTCTGAAGTCCGCACAGGGCTCCTCCACCGTCGCCATCACCACCACCGCCGGTATCGTGGCCCCTCTGCTGCCGGTTCTGGGACTGGACTCTCCCGCACGGGCTTGCCTGACGGTTATCGCCATCGGCGCAGGCGCCATGACGGTGTCCCACGCCAACGACTCCTACTTCTGGGTCGTCACCAACTTCGGCGAAATGACCCCGCAGGATGGCTACAAGACCCAGACCCTCGGCACGCTCGTGATCGGCATTGCGTCCATTATCGGCGTGTTCATCGTCTCCCTGTTCCTGCACTAAGATTCAAAATCCTGAAAGGGACGGGTTTACCCGTCCCTTTCTTAGGGCCTATCTGAAAACCGTCAACATGCCCAAACAGCGGGTCTTTTCCGCCTGCTGTGCACCATTTTCCCTTGTAATACACAAAGTATTCCTGCGGAAAAATGGCTTCAGCAGGCGAAAAATCCCTCGCTGTTGGTCATATTCCCGGTTTTCAGATAGCCCCTAATATGAAACATGGCGAAACGGAAGCGGCTCAGCAGCTTCCGTTTCCAAAGGAGGATTCCCTATGCAAACTTTAAGACAGGATGCGCAGACCATCATAGACCGTGCGCTTGCCGACGCAATGCCGGATTCCGCGGTACGCCGCGCATTGGAGCACTTTCACAGACCGTCCGGACGTCTCGTTCTGATCGCCGCCGGTAAAGCCGCCTGGCAGATGGCGAAGGCTGCCTACGACGTTCTGGGTACCGACGTCAGCTGCGGCGCGGTCATTACAAAATACGACCATGTAAAGGGAGCAATCGGCACGCTGGAGCTTTTCGAGGCCGGACACCCTGTCCCGGATGAAAATTCCTACCGTGCGACCGCCCGCGCCCTCGAGCTGGTCAGCGGACTGACGGAAAACGACACGGTGCTGTTCCTGCTGTCCGGCGGCGGTTCGGCGCTGTTTGAAAGCCCCCTGATCCCGGCGGAAGAAATGGCGGACGTTACAAAGCAGCTGCTGGCCTGCGGCGCGGACATTGTGGAGATGAACACGCTGCGCAAGCGTCTTTCTGCCGTGAAGGGCGGCCGGTTTGCTGAGCGCTGCCTGCCCGCAAAGGTGTTTTCCATCGTTTTGTCCGATATTCTGGGCGACCCGCTGGATATGATCGCCTCCGGCCCCGCTTACCCGGACAGCTCCACCAGCGCTCAGGCAATGGCCATCGTGAAAAAGTATGGCTTGCAGCTTTCCCAGCACGCCCAGTCCCTTCTGGCGCAGGAGACGCCGAAGACCCTTTCCAATGTGGAGACCCACATCACCGGCAGTGTGCGCCAGCTGTGCGTTTCCGCGGAGGAAACGGCGCGGAGCCTCGGCTATGCGCCCGTGGTGCTGACGGACAGCCTGCGGTGTACCGCCCGGGATGCGGGCAGCTTCCTTGCGTCCATCGCCCAGTATAACCAGTCCAGCGAAAAGTCTCTGGCCTTCATAGCGGGCGGCGAGACGGTCGTCCATCTGACCGGCACCGGCCTTGGCGGGCGCAATCAGGAGATCGCCCTTTCCGCCGCACAGGAAATCGCCGGTTTCCGGGACACTGCCGTGTTTTCCTTCGGCTCCGACGGAACGGACGGCCCCACGGATGCGGCGGGCGGCTACTGCGATGGGGAAAGCCGTGCTGCGCTTGCCGCACAGGGCATTTCCATCCCGGACGTTTTGCAGCAGAACGATGCTTACCACGCGCTGAAAAAATGTGATGGCCTGATTCTGACCGGCCCCACCGGAACCAATGTCAACGACCTGTCCGTTCTGCTGATCCGCAGATAGGACCGGCCTGTTGACAAGCGCACCTTTTTCGGTATAATGAAAAAGCCAGATGCACAGACGCAGCGCAGACCGGGAACCCGGTTTGCGCTGCGTTTTTTAAGCAGAAACAGGAGAGGGAAAGCATAATGACGAAAATCGAAACAGAGCGCTTATACTATTTCCTGATTAAAATTAAGATTTTAATCAGGAAATAGTATTAGTGTTGCAAATCGCTCATAATTCTGCTATACTCGTTAACAACGCTGTCAAGTGTTGGAATACACTCTGGCAGTATAGCTGCGATGGACCAAATGCCCTGCCGGATGGCGGGGCATTTTTTACATGTCGATATGGGGGATTCCTATGAATGCGCAAAAGCGTCTGATTATCATAAAGGGGAAGGACAAAACGGACTCGGTCGCCAGTTTCCGGTTTCATGATGGAAAGTGCGACGTTGTTTATACCAGTTCACCCGGCAGAATATATAGCTTTCAGAACAGAAATGTAGAGATTCTCCCCCTGAAAAAACAAATCGACCCGGCGCAGGTGATCGTTACCGCGAATGGACAAACGTTCGGCGAGATTGACGAGATTCTTGACTTTGGCGCGTATTACCGCATCATTCGCGCGGGGAGAAAGGACCTCTCGTTTCATAGGAGTGAGGTGCAGTTTCAGCGGAATTGTCTGGCGGATGGCAAAAACAAGGAAGCGTTCCGGTATTTTAAGGAGACCGCTGCGGCAATCAGTCTGGTGACGGATAACGGCATCAATATTCTGAAAATGCAGTATGACAAAATTCAGCAGCTCAGTGAGAACACTGTTTTGGCAAGCTATCTTGCGCCGCAGAAAGAAACCGAAGCACCTTGCAGGCCGGCAGCTGTGATCTATCCGTTCGGCCTGAATCAAAGTCAGAAGCTGGCGGTGGAGCGGGCGCTTTCCTCAAAAATCAGCATTATCCAGGGGCCGCCGGGTACGGGGAAAACCCAGACGATTTTGAATATTATTGCCAATGTTGTCAGAAGCGGGAAAACCGTGGCAGTCGTCTCCAACAACAATTCCGCGACGCATAACGTTGCGGAAAAACTGGAAAAGAAGGATGCTGTCTTTCTGACTGCGTTTCTCGGCAGTCTGGCCAATAAACAGAAATTTCTGGATACACAGACCGGCGTCTATCCGGACATGCACGACTGGGAGATGCCGCTGGAGAAACGACGTCAACTGGAGCTGGAGACGACTGCACTTTCCACGGAATTGAACGAAATGCTCAACACTAAGAACCGCATAGCGGAAATTGAGCAGGAATTATTGCGGCTTAACCCTGAGCAGCACTATTTTGAGGAATATTATGCGGCGTATGGCAATGTGCTGACGGAGCGCCTGGACAGGCTGCCCTCGCAGAAGATACTCGCACTTTGGATGGAATTTGAACAGCACGCGGAGCATGAGACCCGTCTGGGACTTCTGCAAAAGCTTTCCATCGTACTTCGGTTCAACCGCGATGCGCTCAGGCTGTTTCTTTCTTCTCCGGAACAGGTCATTCCCTATTTACAGAGCCGGTTTTATGTTGTAAAAAGACGGGAGTTGGAGAGTGAAAAGCGGAAACTGACCCGGAAGTTGGAGCATTACGCGTTCGACGCGAAAATGGATGAACTTACGAAAAAATCCTTGCGGCTGTTCCGTGCAGAGCTGGCGGCGCGGTATCCCTGGAAAGGCACTCGGAAACGTTTTGAAGAGGGGGATTTCCGGCGGAACTCCGCAGAATTTACCCGCGAATATCCGGTGGTGCTCAGCACGACCTACTCCATCAAGGGGACGCTGAGCATAGAGCATGTCTATGATTATCTTATCGTGGACGAAGCATCGCAGGTCGATTTGACTACCGGAGTCTTGGCCTTTTCCTGTGCGCGGAATATCGTGATTGTCGGGGATATGAAGCAGCTGCCCAACGTGTTAACGGAGGATGACATCCGCACCAGCGATGATATTTGGGCAAAGTATTCTCTGGATGAGCGGTATCGCTTCTCAACCCACAGTCTGCTTTCCTCTGCGTTGGAAACATGGCAGAATGCACCCGTCACGCTGCTGCGGGAGCATTACCGCTGTCACCCGAAGATCATCAACTTCTGCAACCAGAAGTTCTATCATGGACAGCTGATCATCATGACGAAGGATCATGACGAATCCGATGTGCTGACCATGTATCGGACGGCTGCCGGTAATCATGCCCGTGGGCATCTCAACCAGCGCCAGATAGACGTCATCCAGCAGGAAGTGCTTCCACGGCTGAATCAGCAGAATTTCCAAAGCATCGGCATTATCACGCCGTATCGGGATCAGGTGGCGGCCATCCGGAAACAGCTGGGCGGCGCTTATGAGGTGGATACAGTTCATAAATTTCAGGGACGGGAACAGGACGCTATCATTCTGACCTCGGTTGACAATGTGATTACGGATTTTGTGGACGATCCCCATATGCTGAATGTGGCGGTTTCCAGAGCGGTTCATTCTCTGACGGTGGTCACATCTCAGGACCCCCGCAACGACCAGACCAACTACGGTGACCTGACACGATACATCGAATATAACAATTTTGAAGTCATTCAGAGTCAGGTCTACTCTGTGTTCGATATGCTTTATCAAGGCTATGCAGAACAGCGCAGGACGTATCTGAGAAAGCACAGGCGAGTGTCCGAGTACGATTCTGAGAACCTCATGTACTCTGTGATTCAGGAAGTACTGTCAGAGGAAGCGTTTTCTTCGATCGGGTGTGCAGTGCATGTTTCTCTTGCAGCGTTGGTGAAAGACTATGAACTGCTAACAGAGGAGGAACGCAGGTATGCCCGCAACCCATTGACACATATCGATTTTCTGCTGTTCCGTCAGATGGACAAGCAGCCCGTGCTGGCGATTGAAGTGGATGGGACGAGCTTCCATGAAGCCGGGAGCACGCAGGCAGGACGGGATGAGAAAAAGAACCGTATTATGGAAAAGTGTGGCGTCCCGCTGCTTCGTCTGCGGACAGACGGCAGTGGGGAGCGGGAGAAAATCAGAGACGCACTGGTTTAGGGTCTATCTGAAAACCGTCAACACGCCCAAACAGCGGGTCTTTTCCGTCTGCTGTGCACCATTTTCCCTTGCAATACACAAAGTATTCCTGCGGAAAAATGGCTTCATCAGACGAAAAATCCCTCGCTGTTGGTCATATTTCCGGTTTTCAGATAGACCCTAATTTGAATTTAAAGGTTGGTGATAAAAATGCCTCTGGAAATCGTTCGCAATGATATTACACAAATGCGCGTGGACGCCATCGTCAACGCGGCAAATGAAACCCTTTTGGGCGGGGGCGGTGTGGACGGCTGCATTCACCGCGCGGCGGGGCCGGAGCTGCTGGACGAGTGCCGGACGCTGGGCGGCTGCAAGACCGGCAACGCCAAAATCACGGGGGCGTATCGTCTGCCCTGCAAATATGTGATCCACACCGTCGGTCCCGTGTGGCACGGCGGCACGCACGGCGAGCGGGAACAGCTCGTCTCCTGCTACCGGACGAGCCTTGCGTTGGCGAAGGCGCACGACTGTGAGACGGTGGCTTTTCCGCTGGTTTCCTCCGGCGTCTACGGCTATCCAAAAGATCAGGCGCTTCGGGTGGCGGTGGACACCATTGGGGAATTTCTGCTGAACAACGATATGACGGTCTATCTGGTCATTTTCGACCGTAAGTCCTACCAGATCAGCGGCAAGCTGTTTGCCGATATCGCCGAATACATTGATGACCACTATGTAGACATACACGCCGACGTCATAAGTGAACGCCGACGCAGTATGAGCATTTTCGGAAGCCGTGGAAAGGCCGTCTGCGAGGAAGCAAAGTCCATGCCTATGATGGTGCCCTCGTTCGTCGGCGGGCTGGACGATCTTCTGGCGCATCTGGATGCCGGTTTCTCGGAGACCCTGCTGAAGCTCATTGACAAAAGCGGAAAAAAGGACTCCGAGATCTATAAAAAGGCCAACGTTGACCGCAAGCTGTTCTCCAAAATCCGAAATAATCCGTACTACAAACCCTCCAAAACCACGGCCATTGCCTTCGCCATTGCTTTGGCGCTGGATTTGGACGAGACCCGTGACCTCATCGCCCGCGCAGGCTACGCTCTCAGCGCCAGCAGCAAGTTCGATGTGATTATTGAGTATTTTATTCGGCAGAAAAAGTATGACGTTTTTGAGATCAACGAAGCGCTGTTTGCGTTTGACCAGAGCTTGCTGGGGGCGTGAGGAATGAGAAGGATAGGAGTCCACGCTGCGAACGGCCGAATTGTTCGTCATTTTTGAAGGAGAAAAAGGGTGCGAGAAGTGGAGTATTATATTTCCAAAGATTCCTGTGGAAAAGAATACAAAACCAAGACAACGACCATCTGCGGGTTCGATGAAATCAAAAAAGAGATCGAAGAAAACGAATGTCTGCACGATTGGAGTTTGGAATATGTGGCCTACGATGGGACAACGGGACAAATAACCGCAAAATCCTATAGCAGCCCAACGCTATTTCACTTTTCTTTTGCCGGTATACAGGAGATTTCCATTGATCTTGATGTTCTGGTTCGGTGGATCATGGAGGTTGAAATGGTGAAGGGCGACAATGTTACGCTTACCTTTGACGGCGTCGGAATCATAATCACGGCAAAAAAAGTTGCGCTGAAAATCCAAACGCAGGAATCATGAATTTGTCGCCTGACAGGCGACCAAACCCTCCTTCCAATCCGCTACAATAAGCGCGTAATCAAACGAAGGAGGGTTTTCATTATGACAGAATTGGTTTTTATCCTGGATCGCAGCGGTTCCATGGCGGGGCTGGAGGCGGATACCATCGGCGGCTTCAACTCCATGATCGCCAAGCAGAAAAAGGAAGCGGGCGAGGCGCTGGTCTCCACCGTGCTGTTTGACAACGAGAGCATGGTCATCCACGACCGCCTGCCGCTGGAAAAGGTGCCGCCCATGACGGAGAAGGAGTATTTCACCCGTGGCTGTACAGCGCTGCTGGACACCGTGGGCAGCGCGATTCATCACATCGGCAATATCCACAAGTACGCCCGCCGCGAGGACGTGCCGGAAAAGACAATGTTCATCATCACCACCGACGGCTACGAAAACGCCAGCCGCCGCTACAGCTACGAGACGGTGCGCAGGATGATCGAACGGCAGAAGGAGAAATACGGCTGGGAATTCCTGTTTCTGGGCGCGAACATCGACGCGGCGAAGGAAGCGGCTCGTTTTGGCATCGCCGCCGACCGGGCGGTGAACTACAAGTGCGACGAGGCAGGCACGGCGCTGAACTATGAAGTCATCAGCGAGGCCGTGTGCTGTGTCCGCGCGGCAAGCCCTCTCAGTGCCGATTGGAAACGCCGCATCGACGAAGACGTAGAAAAGAGGGGGAGATAAGCATGTACGGGGCAATTCTCGGCGATATCGTAGGCAGCCCCTATGAATTCGACTGCAACAATTACAAAGCAAAAGACTTTCCGCTGTTCAGCCAGCAATCCGAATTCACCGACGACACGGTTATGACTTTGGCGGTGGCGAAAGCGCTTATGGACACCCGCGGGCAGGATGACGCGGCCATCAAAGCGGCGCTGGTGCGGGAAATGCAGCGTTTGGGGTGCACTTATCCCGACCGGGGCTACGGTGTACGGTTCGGCGGTTGGCTTTACGAGGACGCGCCGAAGCCCTATAACAGCTACGGCAACGGCAGCGCCATGCGGGTATCTCCGGCGGCGTGGCTGGGAGGGGACATGGAGGAGGTGCTGCATCTGGCGCGGCTTACCGCCGAGGTCACCCACAACCATCCGGAGGGCATCAAGGGCGCGCAGGCCACCGCCGCGGCGATTTACCTTGCCCGCACCGGACATAGCAAGGCGGACATCAAAGCGTATGTGGAGCGGGAATTCGGCTATGATCTCAGCCGCACCTGCGACGAAATTCGCCCAACCTATCATCATGTAGAAAGCTGTCAGGAGACGGTGCCGCAGGCCATTACTGCGTTTCTGGAAAGCACGGATTTCGAGGATGCTCTCCGCACGGCGGTATCCCTCGGCGGCGACAGCGACACTCTGGCCGCCATCACAGGCAGCATCGCCGAAGGGTTCTACGGCGTGCCGGAGGATTTGAAGCAGGAATGCCGTCAACGCCTGACACCGGAGCTGACGGAAATTCTGCTTGCGTTTCAAAATAACGATTGAGTGGAAAAACGGTACGAACAGGAAGCGCTTCTCCAAAGTTTTCTTGCAAATAATGGGAGCAGGGAAGATTGAACGCGGTGGGTACTATGGCTACTTTACTGCTTCAAAGCTGCACATGAGCCCTGTGGCTGAACCTGATAGCCGGGGAAAAGACCGTCCGGGAGTTCCTGAGGGGTTGAGACCATGAAGAAACTGATTCTCCTCCTTCTGGTCGTGATGACACTCACGGGCTGTGGGGAGACTGCCCAAAATGACCGGGAGACGGCGATCCTCTATACCGGGAAGGATCATTTGACCGCACGGGAAACTGTGGACGCATGGTTGAGGAAAGAAATATAAGGAGTGAGCTATTATGGCCTTTGATTTCAAAAAAGAGTACAGGGAATTCTATATGCCCAAGAACAAGCCACAGATTGTGACCGTCCCGCCCGCGAACTATATCGCCGTCCGGGGCATGGGCGATCCTAACGAGGAGGGCGGCGCTTACAAAGCGGCTATCGGTGTGCTGTACGCGGTGGCCTATACCATCAAAATGAGCAAAATGGGCGATCACCGCATGGCGGGATATTTCGATTTCGTGGTGCCGCCGCTGGAGGGCTTCTGGTGGCAGGAGGGCGTAGAGGGCGTTGACTACTCCGATAAATCTGCGTTCCATTGGATCAGCGTTATTCGTCTGCCGGAGTTTGTGACCAAAACGGAGTTTGACTGGGCCGTGGCGGAAGCTGCCCGGAAGAAAAGGCTGGATTGCAGTGCCGCAGAATTTCTGACCATTGACGAAGGTCAGTGCGTGCAGATCATGCACGTCGGCCCCTTTGATGATGAGCCTGCCTCCGTTGCGCTCATGGATGAATACCTGAGAGCGAACGGCTATGAAAACGACTTCTCCGATACCCGGCTTCACCATGAGATCTACCTCTCGGATGCCCGAAAGGTCGCCCCGGAGAAATGGAAAACCGTGATTCGGCACCCGGTGCGGAAAGCGGAGTAAAAACTGCTTCCCGCTGCCTAACGAGATTCTCAGCTCGGACCGACATCGGGAGAACTGGCGGTGTATTACAATGTTTAGAAGAAAAGTGAAACAGTGCTCCTATGACCGGGAGAATCTGAAGCCGGTGATCCGATCGAGTATCTGCACAGGGGAGCAGGTTGCTGGGTTCAAGAACATCCGCACGGGGAAATTCAGTGAGGTCATGCTCATTTGCAGTGGCAGCGATCTGCGGGAATTTCTGGAGACTTACGATATTTCCGAGGCGGACGTCACGACGGAATATTAGGGCAACACCGCATAAATACCAAAATCCGCATTATACAATAGGTGCCAAATAAAAACTGTGGATAACCTCTGAATTTTTGCCCGCAAAGGCGCACTTACTCAAGCTGTCAGACAGGGGCTGTCAGCCAGAGAGGCCATCCCATACTTTGTGTAAACCTCCAATGTGGTGTATAATAGAAGCACCGCACAGGAGGTTTTACTATCGCCGTGGAGCATTTAGCACGGTGCGTTCGGTAAGCGCACAATGTCAGGAGCCGCCAGTTTTCAGGAAGAAAACTGGCGGTTTTGGTCGGAGTGTAATTATAGGATTTCAGAAAACGCAGATATATCAACGGTTTGCTGGCAGTCAGCAAGAGACCGCATAGTGCCCATGACGTGACGGGCGATGAGGCCATCCTTCTGTATGCGTTCATCGGTTGGACGTTCCCATAATAATATTATAGTCATAATGCAAAAGGATTTTTTTCATACTCTGCGCGCAGTGTATGGATATAATTTTCTAAATCTCCGATAGACACATAAGAGTTGAGCGCCTTTTTCTCTTCTGGCGTCAACAACGAGTAAAGCGGTTTCCTCAGATTCAGATAATCTTTCACCACATGCGCTGTATAGATATATCCGACTTGTAAAGCGATGACCAAAAGTCGTTCTTCGTGGAAAAAGCTGCTGAAAAGGGAAGAGTGATTTATAGAGTTGTTACTTAAGCCAAGGGGCAGACTATGGACACTATTTGATAAGAGATTATAAATTGCAGATTCCATTTGCTCTGGCAATATATGCGGAGATATCATTTGAAAAGTTGATTTCCGACCAGATAATACGTGGGCCTGCTCATTTGTTGAGAGTTGCGTGAATTGGGGAAACTTCTGAAATCGATCCGGTGCGCTATTGTAATAAAAATGATTGATTTGCGCATGAACACAATCCTGTGAGAAGCCAAGTTTTTTTGTAATATCAATTTCGTTATAAATCTCGTTGAGAGCCATTGTCTCTACCCGAAACTTGATGGTATCTGTGTCAATTCCTCTTTGTGATATGTGAAAATAAATATTAGCGGTCTCCATGATATTGCGGGCTGCACTGGCAATCAATGATACATCAAACTCCTGAATTTGCTTGGGAACAACACTGAGCAAGACTAGTATCGAGTGATCGTGCAGCAAAATCTTTTCTAACATCTTCTCCAGTGCTATTGTACGCTGTGTGCTGGCACGTTTCGCAGAATCAATAATTGAAATTTTTTTGCTGAACGAATAGAGCGTTTGCAGCCTTGAGAGACTAACCTGAAATATATTCATATAGTTTCACCTTAAAATGTTATTGCATAAGTTTACCATAAATAAAAAGAAAAATCGGCAAGTTCCGTAAGGAACTTGCCGATTGCATGGTCGGAGTGTAATTATAGGATTTCAGAAAACACAGATATATCAACGGTTTGCTGGCAGTTGGCAAGAGGTATTTATTCTAAAAATTCAAAATGACGAGAGCAACGCCGCCCAACAGGACAACGGGCGGCGTTTTCATATAGAAATCAAGCAGAAACAAGGGCAATATTTTCTTCTTTTTCTCTTTGACTCCATCGAATTACTTTTACATCATAGTTTGCAAAAGCATCCTCGACTCCTTTTGCAACGGTATTCTGATCGTTCAGTATAACAACAAGTTGACTGCCATTTTTTCGTGAAGGCTTAGTATCATTCCAAGCAAACAATATATTCCCCATACTGGATTTATTGGGGTTATTAACCGCTTGGCATAGACGCTCTGGTTTAGCCTTTGTTCGTTGCAATAGGAAGTCATAGTTGTGGGCAAATCCCGAAATGCCTGTAAACTGGACATTATCTGAGTAAAAAATCTCTTTCTGATCAAAGAACTCTTGAATATCGTCAAGAAAGAGTGAGGCAACTTTAGACTTGGAGATTGCAAACATATCATCAATTCGCAGCATAGCTTGAATAAATAAATGTTTTTTCTGGGCAAAAGAATTAGCCGGAGCCTTACAAATCAATTCATCGCCATCAAGTCTTACACCATACTGATTTAATATCCGTTGTAGATGGCTTTTTCGTGCGGGTGTAAATTGAAATCCCGCCATCTTCAAATTGCGAATTGTAGCGCTATCATCTGTAAAGTAGATGTCATCGCCAATTTGACGCACATAGATTTGAAGATAATCATTTGCGCTATCCAAATAAGGAGTTGTAATCTCGTAATATTCTCCTACTTTTTCAAATGTAATTTCCTGTTTTAACCATGTTGCGTAATCGTCAATAAGTTTTTGAATATCCAAGATTAACTCCTCCTTTCATTACAATAGTTCAAGTTGATAGTTGATATTCGGCTGTTCAACAACATTAAACTTCGTTAAAAAAGCAATCGTGTTGTCTACAAAAGCATCTTCTTGGACATCTTCTGCTGGAAAAGCATAATTGCGTCCATATTCTTCTGTGTATATATGCCAATGGCTACCACAAATTTTCTCACCATTAGGGTTGTAATGAACATTAGACGGGCTGATATGAAGCTCCAACAACATTATTCCATTCTTTTTGATTCGGGCACCAATGTTATACTTGAACGGTTGGATTTTTCCTCAGTATATCTTTATTGCAAAAATATCCTTTTTAGTATCCCCAACAACATCAAATTCTTTCTCATTACCACGGGTGGGAAAGTTGATTTCTTGTACCAGAGATTTCTTCGTCATCTCAAGCAGTTGGCGTGCTTCCGCATCTGTCAATTTGTTAGAACTCAACTGATCATCCCTCCCTTTTTGTATAGTTTACCATTACTTATCATGCTTTTCAATATTTTAGAGATGTGCGACAAAAATTTTTAGCTGAACAACGCCGCCCAACAGGACAACGGGCGGCGTTTTCATATATAAAACCATGAAGGGAGGTCACTTCCACTCGGCCAGTCTGCGGACTGGCTTTTTTCATGCCACGAAAAAGGAGGTTTGCAAATGGCAGATGATAAGAAAAACATTCCCGAGGCAGCCCCGCCCGCCGAGGCTCCTGCTCCTGCGGTAGAAAATGCCGCCTTGCCGGAGCAGCCCGCTCCCGAGCCTGAGCTGACCGACGCAGAGAAGGTCATGCTGGAGCATGAGGGGCAGGCGGCGCTCTTTGAAATGGGCGAGGCCGTACCTGATCCCGCTGATGCTGTTACTCACGCCGAGGCGGAGGAGCCTGCCGCTCCCGAAGTCCCCAAGGCTGAAAAGGAACAGGAGCAGCCGCCCACTCCCGGCAAGGACGATCCCGCCCCGGCACATTCCGGCAAGGTGGTGGATTTTGCCGCTGCCCGTGACGAGGCGGCCAAGGAGGAGAAAAAGGCGGTCAAGCAGAAGCCGCCCACCGAAAAGAACAAGGCTGCCAAGCCCGGCAGAGGCCGTCCGCCCAAGGATGGCAAGGCCGCTCCCGATAAGGCAAAGCCGCCCAAACCTCGGGACAAAAAGTCCCAAAGTAAGCCCGCCCCGGAGAAGCCTGCCACGGATAAGGGCGGCGCTCCCGCTGGTGCGGAGATCACGCCGGAGCCGTCTGCGCCCCGTGACGCCACCCGCGCCGAAAAAGAGGAGATCGTCTATCTCAACCTGTCCGATCTGCACCCGTTCAAAAATCACCCCTTTGGCGTCCGGGACGATGCGGAGATGCAGGGACTGGTGGAGTCAGTCAAGGCGGCGGGCGTCAATCAGCCCGCACTGGTGCGTCCCCGCGAGGATGGCGGCTATGAGATCATCGCAGGCCACCGCCGCCAGCGGGCAAGCGAGCTTGCCGGATTTGCGAATATGCCGTGTATCGTCCGCAATATGACGGACGATGAAGCCATCCTCACTATGACGGATGACAACCTCCGCCACCGTGAGCGCATTTTGCCCACGGAAAAGGCGCAGTCACTCAAAATGCAGGTGGAGGCCATCAAGCACCAAGGCAGCCGCCCCGGCGAGGAGGCCAAGGACGCCGGAAAACGCTCCACACAGGTCGTGGGAGATCGCAACGGTATGAACTATAAACAGGTGCAGCGGTATATCCGCCTGACCGAGCTTGTGCCGGATTTGCAGAAAATGGTGGACGAGAAAAAGCTGGCGTTCACCCCGGCAGTGGAGATCTCATTCATCCGCCCCAAAAATCAGAGATATATCGCCGTGTCCATCGAGGGGCAGCAGTCCTCGCCCTCGCTGTCGCAGGCACAGAAAATGCGGGAGCTGGACAAGGACGGCAAACTCAACGGCGATGTGATCGACGGTATTCTGTCACAGGAGAAAAAGGAGGTAGACAAGGTGATCATCAATAGTGCGGAACTGGAAAAGTATTTTGGCAAGGACAAGTCCCCAAGGGAAATGAAAGACAAGATCATTTCTCTGCTGGATGACTGGAAGGCCAAGCAGCCGCCCGAGCTGGGCAAGCCCGAGAAGAAAACGGATCTGGAAAAGTGACCTTGGGACTTTTTGTCCCGAGGTCTTTCGTTTATGAATGGAGGTTTTTACAATGAAACGACCCCTCGCGTATATTACCGCCGCAGGCGTAAGCAGCGACCACGAAAACGCAAAGCTGGCGGCGCAGTATTGCCGCACGGTATATGAGGCAGGCTTTTCGCCTATCTGCCCGACGCTCTATCAGCCCCTTTTCCTCAATGACGCCGTTCCAGAGGAACATAAGAGCGGTATCGACATGGGGCGCGACCTGCTCCGCCGCTCTCATGTGCTGGTGGTGTGTGGTCATACCGTCACCGAGGCCATGAAGAACGACATCGCCGTTGCCCAGCGGCTCGGGATCACCGCCACCACCCTTGATGGCATATTGACCGTCAAGGGACAGGGGCGCAGATAAGATGACGGCGCTCCAGCTGGGGAGCCTGTTTGACGGGATCGGCGTGTTCCCGCTGGCGGCGGTGCGCTGCGGCATTGAGCCAGTATGGGCAAGCGAGATTGAAAAAGCCCCTATTTCCATCACCGCGCGCCACTTTCCCGATATGGAACACTTGGGGGATGTGACAAAGCTGGACGGGCGGGAGATCCCGCCCGTCCACATCATCACCTTTGGCTCACCATGTCAAAATCTCTCGCAGATCGGCAACCGCAAGGGGCTTGCGGGAGAAAAGTCCAGCCTGTTTTTTCAAGCCATCCGCATTATCCGTGAAATGAGGGAGTCGACAAATGGTCTATTTCCAACAATCGCTGTTTGGGAAAACGTCATGGGAGCGTTTTCATCAAATGACCGGATGGATTTTAGAGCCGTCCTATCCGCTTTCACAGACACCGATGTTTCAATGCCTGCTTCTGGAAGATGGGCAGGAGCCGGAATGGTGCGAGGGCGAACGCCTGACCTCTGCTGGCGGCTCATGGACGCCCAGCATTGGGCAAGCCCCCGGCTGGCACGACGGCAGCGCATCTTTCTTGTGGCAGACTTTGGAGGACGGCGTTCCCACGAAATACTTTTTAAGCCCCGCACAATGCAGTCACTTCCTGCACTTGGCGGAGATCGCGGGCTGCCCGCCGCCTGTGGAGATCGAGGCTCTTTTATTGAAGCAGGGCGGCGTGTACCGATCACCCGACCCTTTCAATGCTTCCGTATGCGGGCCTCCGCCAAGGAGCGGACGGAAACAGCGTTCCGAAACAGCTTCGGACTGCCAACTGACCCTTTTCCCACTCTGTTAGCGGGCGGTATTTCGCCCTTTGCCTTTTGGTATGAGGACGATCCCGCCGGGGGCTGCGTCCGCTTTCCCACGGAAACGGAATGTGAGCGGCTCATGGGGCTGCCGGAGGGCTGGACAAGGTACGGCGCGGACGGTAAGGAAATTCTATCCTCCCACCGCTACCGGGCATTGGGAAACGCCATCGCGCTGCCCTGTGCCGAATACATCATGGCGGGGATCACGGAGGCGCTGATAAAAGGAGGTGCAAATGACGGTATTTGAAGCCTACATCACCAACCTCGGCAAATACGCCGAGGGGCAGCTTGTGGGCGAAACGCTGAAATTTCCGGCCACCACAGAGGAGGTGCAATCGCTCTTAAAGAACATCGGCGTGGATGGTGTGCGGTATGAGGAGTTTTTCATCACCGCCTTTGACGGCGATGTGATGGGCTTATACGGCTATCTCACCGAGTATGAAAACTTTGACGAACTGAATCATCTGGCACACCTTATTTCCGAGCTGGACAGCGACGAGATCGAAACGCTGGAGGCCGTACTCAACAAGGGCGACCATACTTCCAGCGTGGCGGACATCATCAACCTTGTTCACAATCTGGACTGCTACGAGCTGCACCCCGGCGTGACCGACGATGAAACGCTGGGGCGCATCTATGTGGAGGACATGGAACTACTGGATGTGCCGGACAATGTGCTGCCCTACTTCGATTTTGAAGCCTATGGGCGGGATATGCGAATCAACGAGGGCGGCCACTTCGCCCCCACGGGCTATCTGACCCGCAGCGGCGATTTCAAGGAGGTGTACCACGGCATCGAGGACATTCCCGCCGAACACCGCATTTTTGCGTACCCCAAGTTGAATATCCGGGAGCAGATGGCGGCCTACAAGGAGGTCATAGACCGTTCCTCTTTGGAGGGCGAACGCCTGCACCCGAGAAAGGAGCATGATGACCGCTGACCTTGGGACATTTTGTCCCAAGGTCATATTTCTACCAGAGAGGAGGCGATGACGGCTGGTAGACGAGGATATTTCCCGGCGCACGATTGCCGTATCGGTGAAAGCGTCAAAGCTGACCGCCCGGGGGCTTGCCTATGTTGTCCGGGCGGTGGGGAGCAAGATCGCCAAGGCGCACCGGGCAAAGCAGACACCTCACGGCAAGCAGACCGTGAAAAAGCTCATGGCGCACGGCACATCCACTAACAGCCTTGAACTGTCCGGGGATACAAAGCTCTTTGACCGGGTAGCCCGGAAGTGGAATGTGGACTATGCCTTTTATCAGACCGAACCGGGGAAATACCTGCTGTTCTTCAAGTCCGGGCAGGCGGACGCTATGACCGCCTGCTTTTCGGAATATTCCCGCAAGGTGCTGGATAAGGCCAAGTCCCGCCAGCCCACGATCCCCGAACAGATGAAGCAGGCGGAACAGCAGCTTGCCAAGGAAAAGCTGCCCAAGGAAAACAGGGCTCCCGCAAAGTCGCAAGACTTTGTGGGAAGAGGAGAAACAACGGAGCGGGCGGATTTCGGACATGAAATGGCCGAAGGAGCAGAGCGGAGTTTGGTTCGACGAAAGGAGGTGTCGCATGACAGATAAACTCCGTAAATATGTGCTGCCCAACATTCCCTATGTGTTCATCGGCTGGGTGTTCCTCAAACTGGGGACGGCGTACCGTCTGGCGGCGGGCGGCGATTTTGCCCATAAGTTTATCGGTTTGGGACAGACCGTCGGCGCAGCCTTTGCCGACTTTGCCCCCGGCCTTGCTCCCTTTGACTGGCTGGTGGGCATTGTGGGGGCGGTGGCGTTCCGTCTGCTGATCTGCTTCAAAAGCAAGAACGCAAAGAAATACCGGCGTGATGAAGAGTACGGTTCAGCCCGTTGGGGATCTGAAAAAGATATACGCCCTTTTGTCGATCCCAAGTTTGAAAACAATATGATCTTGACCGCCACAGAACAGCTCACCATGAATACCCGCCCCCAAAATCCCGCTAACGCCCGCAACCTCAATTTCTGCGGGATCGGCTCGTCCGGCTCGGGCAAGACCCGCTTTTGGCTCACGCCGCAGCTCCTGCAAGCCCATTCTTCCTATGTGGTGGTAGACCCCAAGGGTGGTGTGCTGGGGCAGGTCGGCTCGTTTTTGCAAAAACAGGGCTACAAAATTAAGGTGTTCAACAGCATTGATTTTTCAAGATCCATGCACTATAACCCGCTGGCGTATATCAAGACCGAGGCGGACATTCTTATCCCGAACATCATTATCCGCAAGACAAAGCCCCTCGGACACTACGGCAGACTCCGCAAGGCGTATCTGGAAATGCACCGCCCGATACTGTTCAATGAGCTGGTGCTATCCGATAGGCTCTTTGAGCATTGCGCCGAGATTGACGAAGCGGCACAAAACCGAATTGAGCTGATCGTGCCGCAACTGGCAAAGCAGTACGGCGTGACCGAAAGGCTGAAAGCCGAAAACCAAATGGAATGGGTGCGGCAGATGAACGCTTGCAAGGCACAGGCAGAGGAGATTGTGAAAGCGGAATTGATTTATGATTGAGCGAGAAAGTCCGGGCAGAAAACTGTTCGGACTTTTCTCATATATTCCAAAATGACGGTAGAATTGTTCACAAGTTTTATGGTATAATTTGAATACGAAAATTGAGCAACAAATCGAGGGTTGAGAAGTCAGAGCCTTTGGAAAAAGTATGTGGTAAAATATATATACGAGAAGTCTATAAATCGGAAGCTGTGGAGGAAAAGCATTATGAAAAAAATTATGTTTGGTAACAGTTTAATGCTCTTAGGTATTGCAATAATGATTCTTGCAGGTTTAGAGCTGATATACATTGGTATTATGTGGGCGTCTTTTCTTTTAATACCTGTAGGATTTATTATGGCTGTTATAGGGTTTTTTAGCAAAGACAGTTAAATTCAAGTTTGTCGAACTGATAAAATCCCTTTAGGAACTAAAGGGCGCACTTCTATACTCTCTGTCGAGAGTAGTGCGTCCTGCGGAGCTTCATTCTCCGTCAGCAGAAGAAAACTGCATGACCGAGAATGTTGCGTCACTTCGTTCCGTCAAGGTGGCTACACCCCCTTGCGCCGCTAAAGCGGCTATCCCCTGTGGACTTGCCG
>OJKC01000026.1_pt1 | contig 172213 bp, 137 predicted proteins | sample 1596401 | NCBI WGS metagenome assembly OJKC01 (sample SAMEA4350162, study PRJEB24818) | metagenome | biome: human; feature: gut; material: faeces | place: Denmark | collected 2013-09 | reverse complement strand
TTCAGTTATCTTCATACGAAAAACGGGAATTTTTCTTTAAAGTTACTGAATTTCAAGGGCTTTTCAAAATATAACAAGTTGATAATTAGCCAATTAATCATAACGACATTTTTTGTCATGTACTTAAGTGTGCAGTATTTTGTGCTAATTTGCATTTTAATTATAGTGAAGTGAAAATGGAACAGGAAGAGGAGATATATAGAGGATGCTTGCGTGGCGACAACAGGTCACGTAAAGAGCTTTATAATCAGTATGCGGGAAAGCTCCTCGCCATCGGACTTCGCTATTTGGGCGACCGCGAGACAGCCGAAGACGTGCTGCACGATGTGTTTATTCAGGTTTTCGGTTCATTTGACAAATTCTCCTATCGCGGTAAGGGCTCTTTGTTGGCGTGGTTGTCACGCATAATGGTCAATACGTCATTGGAACATTTGCGGAAAGCTAAGATTTCCGACGAGATGGTTTCGATTGACACTCTGCAGGATGATATTGTCGATGCCGATAGCGTGGACTTGATTCCGGAAGAAGTGCTGATGCGTTTTATTCAGGAGTTGCCCGACGGCTACCGGACGGTATTTAACCTTTATACGTTTGAAGATAAAAGCCATAAGGAAATCGCACAGTTGCTGGGAATAAATGAGCGCTCTTCGTCGTCGCAGTATTTTCGTGCGAGGAGCTTGCTGGCAAAGCGTATCAATGAATATTTAAAACAGACTGAGTGAAGAACAATGAGAGATAAGAATGATAAACTGACAAGTCAAATCAAGCACAAGTTGCAGAATTACGAAGTGCCTGCCGGCGATGATTTGTGGGCACGCATTGAAAATGACTTGCCCGATGTAAAGGCCGCCGGACGTTTCCGCCGCTATCTTTATGTCGGTTTGGCAGCTGCCGCTGCTTGTTTGGTGGGAATTGTCGGATTCCGTTTCCTTTCTACTGACCAACAGACAGTTCCTGTCGTTCCGCCGTTGCAGGGGGTGGCCGACAATTCTGCGGTACCGGCGGCAGAAACCTCTGTCGACCAATCAGTCAGCTTGTCTGCACAGGATATCCGTGAGCATGTGCGAGAACGGAATAGCGAAAAGGTGGCAATGGCAAGGCATATTGAAGAAGCAGTTGTGTCTGTAAGCGAACCGGTTGAAAATTCGGATGCAGACGCTGATAAGTCTCAAACGGAAGAGAGCGAGAAGACAGCCGTTGCAACAGCTTCGCAAAAGGAAATGAGCGGAAAGGAGCGTTTGCGGTTGGTTGACCCCGATATGAGTTTTGACGATAATGTTTCGTCGGCAGCCGGTAAAAAAGCAACGAAGAATTCCGGAAGGGGATGGGATTTTTCTTTGGCCTATTGTAATAATTTCGCATCCCAGTCATCTTCACGCAGCGGTTTTTCTCCGCTGATGCGTAGGGCGAACCTGTATGGAATGCAGACGGTTTCTGTTGCCGAGTCGGCGCAAAAGGCACAGTTTCAGGAGGCTTATATGAATATGCTTTCGAAAAACATTGAGCAGGAACAGCAGACAACTGTCAAATACGATTTTCCGGTGACCTATACGGCAGCATTCCGTTATCGTTTTAACAAACGTTGGGCATTGAATGCCGGTATCAGCTACACGCAGTTGAATTCCGAGTGGCGTTCAGGTTCTGACACTCATTTTTATACTACGCAGCAGAAACTGCACTATGTGGGAGTGCCGGTCAGTGCCAGCTATACGTTTTATGATTCCCGTTATCTGACGTTGTATGCTTTAGCCGGCGGCAGTGTCGAGAAATGTGTGGCAGGCGAGAAAATGACAACCTTGTTTGCAGGTAAAGATGAACCCGATGTGAGCGACGAAACGACGCCGGTTGCCCATCCGTGGCAGTTCTCGGTGATGGCCGGTGCCGGTGTACAGTTCAATATTACAAAAAATTATGGTATCTTTGCTGAACCGACAGCCGCTTGCTTTTTCGACAATGGCGAGTTGGCGAATGCAAGAACTGACCGCAATGTCAACTTCCAGCTTTCGCTCGGTTTCCGTTACAGCTATTAATCGGCGAGTCGGTGTATAAACTTTGTCGCAGATGAAAAAAATAGTACTTTACTACCTGGTTGTGCTGCTGCTTATGTTTGTGGCGGCGATTGTTGCCGATTGGATTGTGATAAATACCTTGGATCCTGATACGCCGTTCTATTCCCACTACTATTGCATTGGTCCAGTATTGGTTATTACGCAGATGCCCCGTTTGCGGCGCATGTTCAAACTTGACAAAAAAAAGAAATAAAGATACGGCTTTCTTGAAAGCTGCATTTCCTGAATAATTCATTTTTACTTCGCAGTGAGTTCTTTTTCGCATTGCGGAAACTTTTCTGAATCATGAAAAATATGAAGACTATCCATTTGATTACATTGGCTTCGGTGCTGCACGACAGTGCGGTGGTGGAGCAGGCGCATGCGGGTTTTATTACGGAACTGAAACGGGCGTTTGAGGTGCGTTGGGTGACTCCTGACAACATGGGAGAACTGACGGCTGACGATTTCAGCGTGCTGTTTGTGGCTACCGGAGGTGTGGAACAGGCGGTGACGCGTATGGGCAGTGTTTTGCCGCAGAAGGCGGTGCTTGTTGCCGACGGTTTGCAAAACTCATTGGCGGCCTCGCTCGAAATTTCTGCATGGTTGCGTTCGCAGGGGCGACAGTCGGAAATTGTGCATGGTCCGGTGGCGGAAATGGTGGCACGGCTGGAAATGCTTTATGACGATTTTCAGGCATTGAGACGATTGGCGGCTATGCGTGTCGGAGTTGCCGGAAAACCTTCTTCGTGGTTGATAGCCAGTGGTGTGGATTATGCTGTGGCAAAAACGCGTTGGGGTATGGAGATGGTTGATGTGCCTTTGTCCCGGTTGTGTGAATATTTTGAGCAGACTGCCGACAGCGAAGCCCGTCCTATTGCCGAGCGGATTTTGAGCGATGCCTGCGCGCGACAGGAAGCGACCGACGACGATGTGCTGAAAGCGGCACGTATGTATCTGGCGTTGCGGAGGATAGTGGAAGAAGAGTATCTGAATGCCTTGACTTTGAGCTGTTTCGATTTGATTGGAGCAACGGCTACGACCGGCTGTCTGGCGTTGGCGCTGCTCAACGATGAGGGCATCGTGGCAGGATGTGAAGGCGATTTGCGCACGTTGTTTACAATGTGTGTGGCGAAAGCCGTTACCGGTCAGGCTTCGTTTATGACCAACCCTTCAATGATTGACTCGCAGAAGAACGAAATTGTGTTTGCACACTGCACTATCGGTGTGCGGCAAACGGAACGCTTTACGCTTCGCAGCCATTTTGAATCGGGTATTAGTGTCGGCATTCAGGGATATCTGCCTTTGGGAGAGGTGACTGTGATGAAATGCGGAGGCGATAGGCTGGACGAATATTTTGTGGCCTCCGGCGAACTGGTGGAAAATACGGATTTTGTGAATATGTGCCGTACGCAGGTAAGGGTACGGTTGAATGCACCGACCGGATATTTCCTTCACAGTCCGTTGGGAAATCATCATGTATTGCTTTGCGGCAACCATGCCGAGCGCGTGAAAAGATTCCTGTTGGCAAACGGTTGTATGCCCAGATAGTTAAACTTCAGAAAAGGATGCCTGAAGTGTCATAAAAATGCTGTACCTTTACGGCAGATTTGTTATGACGTAGTATTTTTTATCAGTTGTACTTGGTGTATGAAGAAAAGCATCCTTTTCTTGGCTTGTCTTTTGGGCTTGGCGGTTTCGCAGGCGCAGGAGGCGGTAGATTCTCTGCCTGATTATGGCGTGGGGCATAAAAGCAGTGAAATGTTCCGCAAGTTTTATCATGGCGGTGATTTTGTGCATTATCTCGACAATATCGACGACCGGGTGACCTATCAGCTGGAAACAGCCGGAAACTACAATCAGCCCGACCGTCTGATGTTCTCCGTGGACGGCAATTCCTTCCGTTGGAACAAATATTATCTGGACGGTTTCCGCACTGACAGCCGCTTCTTTGTAGGCTCGTCGCTGGTGCAGCCTGACATGACGGAATATAGTCTGGATATCGACTACTTTGGTTCACGCATTAATTTTACCCGCGACACAGTGGTCGACAATTCGGTGTCGGCTACGTTCAACGTCGGCAATCTCGGCGGAATCACGCCCTTTGCCGAGTCGTTTTTGCAACTGGTGTCGGAAACTGCCACGCAACGGCTTTATGTGCCGATTGAATATCGCGACCATACGCAGGCTTCCGGCATCGTGAAACTGAACTACGGCATTCCTTCCGGCGACCGTAAATATATGCAGCAACTCTATCTCGACTACGGAAGCCGTACTCATGTGAATTTTAACGAGGAGGGCATCGACAGCGAATATCCGGAAAGTTATTTCCGCATGAACCTGCGGGGTGAGCTGCCAATACGTTCGAACCGTCTGTTCGACGGCTGGAACTATATGCTGAACATTGCACAGCGCGACAATCTTTATTCTGAAAATTACTACGACTACGACGAGACGGCGCGCAACAATTCCTATTCGCTTTCGGTATATGGCAAAAAGCAGACAGAACGCCACCGCTATACTTCAGGTTTGACGTTTGCCACCAACCGTATCCGCCACAATGACCTTGATTTTTCGCGTAATTTGATAGACCAGGACGGTGAAGGCTACGAACCGTGGTATCCCGACGGCAACATGTCGGAACTGTCGTATGCCGTCAACTATGAACGCAAACTGACCGACTGGCTCGACTTCCGTTTCGACGGCTACAATTCAGCACTCCGATTCTCCACGGCATCGCGCGAATTCAGCAATCCTGTCTATATGAAGATGATCGACGAACAGTTCCGTTCGCTTTATGTATATGACTGGAGAAGCCGTTCTTTCTGGAGTGGGTTGTTGGAAAACACCGCCGGATTGAGCGCAGAAAAGCGGTTGGGCAAGGCGGTTAATTTCCGAGCCGGACTTGACTTTACGCTCGACGGTATGCTGGTGAAAGGCGAGACGATGGTGCGTCCTAACTGGCAGTTCCGCGCCGGTTTCGACATCCGTCCTTGTCCGTGGTTCCAGATGCAGGTAAATGCGGCACGAAACCGTGTGGCATACACGTGGGAAAACATTACTTTCTTCTCTGACGACTATTTGTCGGGCGACATCAGCTACTGGCAGGACTTTAACGGCGACCATGCTTATCAGGAAAATGAACGTACCGGCTATCTGGCATCTACTGGCGGCAGTTCGCACTCAGCCGCCGACGGTCTTCGTCAGCAGGCTTTCTATACTATCGACATTCCGCTGTATTTCCGTTTTGGAGGACATAAAATTTCGTTCCAGAATACGTTTAAAAAATACGTCAACGTATGGTGGACAACATTAAAGAACAGCGATGCGGTAGGACATTATGTTGGTGGTGACACTCCTGATGCCGATGCTGCCTATTTCCTCAATGGCGGAAGCCCGTTACAGTATGAAGCAGGCAATTTCCCTACGGCACTGATGGATACCGACAGTCCGCTTAATTTCCTGACAAATTCACCTTATTATATGTCATCGCTGATAAAGTATGAGTACGAAAACCGGAAATTCTATTTTTCGATTTCGTGGCAGTCGTTCATGGCAGCCGGTGCATCGTCGCTTGCCCATGGACCGATGCACAACGATATTGGAGTACTGACGGAAATGGCGGCAACTCCGAACAACATGCCGAAACTTATCGGACGTTACGACCAGGACCGTGCCTATGTGTCGAAAATGGTGGTTTCCTACAATATAACGGACAATTTCAGTGTCAGTGCCTTTGTGAAATTCAAGGACGGCCAACCGTTCTCTCATTTCGAAACACGTACCGTGACCGATGCCGATGGCAATACGCAGTTGGCCATGTGGCGGCGCGACACCCGAGGCATTAATCCGATGACCGGCGATTTTGGCTGTCGGGAAGATGCTTTCTATAATGTTGATGTGAAAGCCACTTATCGTGGCAAGATAGCCCGCAAATATCCGTTTGAAGTACAGCTTTATGGCTATAATCTCGTGGATTTTGGTGTGGAACTGCATGAATACTGCTTTATTCCCCATGACTATGCCGACTATATTTCCGACCGTTTCCCGTTGACGCTCAACATTCCGCGCGGACTGATGCTGTCGTTCAAAATGAATTTGCCATAGCCGCAGATTGCAAAATTATTCGTAACTTTGTGCTTACAACCAAAAAGAGTCGACACGATGGCAGACGGAAATGAAGAAAGAAAAATAGAAATACTGCACCCCGAGGTGTGGTCTCTTTCCGTGCGCCTCTCCGACAAGCGTCTGCAATATGCGCTTTATAGCCGATTGGAGGACAATTCGTTGATTCATGGCACTATCGACTATCCGAATACGACGAACAACTACTTGAAGGAACTGGAAGCAGCCGTCTACGACAACAACTTTTTTCTGTTGCAGTATGAACGGGTACAGTTTTTGGTGGAGTCGTCGCATTTTGTTCTGGTTCCCGATGAATTTTCTTGCCAGGGAAATCAGCAGGAATGCGAGCGTTATTTCCGTTTCCTGTATCCGGAAAGCGACGAAACTGTGTTGGTCGACCGTATTGCCGATGCCGGTCTGTCGGTTGTCTATGGTGTAGATTCGGCAGTAGAGGCATTTTTGCGCCGCACGTTCTATAATCCCCCTGTCAATCATTTCCTTACACCGATAGTAAAGTATTTCCGCCGCAAGGATAATTACGGAGGTTCGAAAATGTATGTCTTTCTAAACGAAGGAAAAGCGGAAGTGGTGGTGATGAAAAACCGTCAGGTGGTGTGTGCCAACTATTTTGCCTATAAGACTGTCGACGATGCATTCTATTTCCTGATGAACGCCTGGAAGCAGAACGGCCTTGACCCGCTGAAACATGAGCTTCACATTGTGGGAGACAAGGAAGTGCGCAAGCAGTTGCTTCCGAAGTTGCGTGAATACATAGCCAATGTCATTCAGCTCATTTTCCCGGCGCAATTGTTGCGCTTGGGCAAGGATGCGATGGTGGCTCCGTTTGATTTAATTGTATTGCCGTTATGCGAATAATCCGAGGAAAATACGGCCGTCGCCGTTTCGATGTGCCGAAAAATATAACAGCGCGTCCGACAACCGATTTTGCGCGCGAGAACATTTTCAACGTACTCGAAAACATGTGGGATTTCGAAGGCCTGCATGCGCTCGACCTCTTTGCCGGAACGGGAGCTATCAGTTTTGAGTTCCTGTCACGCGGATGTGCGGCGGTGACTGCTGTGGAGAAAAGTTCAACGCAGTACAATTTTATCCGCAAAGTGGCACAGGAACTGAATGAAAAGAACCTGACCCTTATCAAGGGCGACGTGTTCAAGTTCATCGAGGCTTCGCGTGCGCAGTATGACATCATTTTTGCCGACCCTCCCTACGATTTGCCCCGATTTGGCGAGATTCCCGAACTGGTGCTGAATTCTGGGATGTTGAAGGAAGGCTCCATGTTCATCATCGAACATTCGAAGAATTACGATTTCTCGTCGCTTCCTCATTTTTCCGAACACCGTGTTTACGGCAGTGTCAATTTCTCGATTTTTGTGATTGAACCCGAAAATCAGGAGGAAGAACCGCAAGAGAAATAGTCCGCCAAATTTTGTGTAAGCAGACAGAAAACACTATCTTTGTGACTCCAAAAGCCGTTCCACATGGAGAATGTCGCTTTGGAAAAATAATTCGCCTCTGTAGTTCAACGGATAGAATAGAAGTTTCCTAAACTTTAGATCCGAGTTCGATTCTCGGCGGAGGTACAAAGCCGGAAACTCAAATGTTAATTGAGAAAATGCCAATTTGTCATTTGTGTTTTTTTCTAACTAGAAAAACGAATCCTGTTAAACTCTATTTCGGTGTTTAACAGGATTCGTTTTTTATGTCTTTAGTGTTTGTATTTTGGGGTTTCTGATTGAGAGGTGTGTGTTAATGCACTGTCTATTTTGATGTTTTTTATGACAAAATAGGTTTAGATAGGTTTATTATATGTTAAAATATATTAAATGAGGGGGGTAAAAATATTCATGTTATATTTGCGAATGTGAAAACTTGTTTAAAATAGAACGGGTTCTGCTGTTTTAAATAAGTGGGAAATAATAAAAACAGAACTCTGTAATAAAATTTTAATATCTATGAATAAGTATTCAGTATTATTGGTCAGTGTCGCTTTTTGTTTTGTTTCTTGTAAATCTGCACAAAGAGTAAGTAACAATCAAACTTATCAACCGCAACCACAGCCGCAGAATTCTGTGGTCAATGAAGAAAGAGGTCAGCAGCTGGAACAGGATATCTGTGAGATTTTGCAAGAGGAAAAACCAGGATTAAGAGCCGTAGGTAATGCCCAGCATTTCAAGCTGTCAACAGCAAAAAATATGGCAGCGTTGCAGGCTAGGGCTGAACTAGCTGCTGCATTGGAAACAATGATTATAAATGCAATGCGTGACGGTACAACTCAGGATCAGCAGTATGCAGGTGATAATCAACAAGGTAAAAGCGTTACAGATGGGCTTGGCGTCTCTGAACAGGACCTTAAAGCTTTGGCTAATGGCATCGTGAAGAATACTGTAATTATAAAAACTTCAACTTATTTGAAATCAAATAGACAATACAATGTATATGTATGTGTAGAGTATTCTGATGGACCGAAGCAGATTGCAAAAGAAACTGTTTCGAAAATAAAACAAATGATACCAGAGGATAAGAAAGCAGAATTGAATAGTCGTTTAGATAGATTAAACCAAAATATAGAGGACTCTTTGTCTCGAGTGACTAACGAATAATTTGTTATGATACGTATCGTTGTTGTTTTAATTTCTTTGCTGTTTGCTGTTTCAGATGCATTGTATGCCCAAACGGCAAAGAAATTAAAGCCTAAATGGATAACGGAAACTCCTCGTCCGACAAATTCGACATATCGTTTTTATGTTACATATGTTGATAATGGAGAAACCGTTAATGGTGCCCGCATGTTGTCGAAATCAGAACTTTACAAGCTTGTGGAAAAGGCGGAGTCAATCACTGTCACTGAAGATTTTGAAACTAAAAGTTTGCAGCAGACTTCACAAAGAGGTGTGAATGAGCGGACAAATGAAATCTATAGCATGCAGATTCAGTCGGAAGGTGAGGATGTAAGCTTACATTATATAAAACTTGATGAATATTGGTGTGAGAGTTATGACGGTGGAATGCTCCGATTGGAATTTTATACGCTATATGCTGTGGCATGTCCGAATGTCGTCCCGCAATTTGATGACTTTTATTTCACGGACAAATATGGAGCAAGCGCGATGGTTCGTTCTTTGGTTCCTGGATGGGGACAGATTTATAAGGGCAGTGCGGTAAAAGGGTATTCGATTCTTGGCGGAGAAGCAGCATGTGTTGCTGGAATTATCTGGTGTGAGAATCAAAGAGCATCTTACTATAAAAAAATGAAAGAACAACCCAAATTTGCCCAGACTTACAATACAAAATCTGATAATTGGGAGAATGGTCGAAATGTTTGTATTGGGGCAGCTGCGGCATTGTATGTTTACAACTTGATTGACGCTGTTGCTGCTAAAGGGGCTCGCAGAGTTGTTGTCAAAAGGAATAGTGCAAATATGACATTTGTTCCTATGATTGATAATGAGAGTGCTGGTTTGTCGTTTATCTGGAAATTTTAGATTTTTATTATAAAAAGAATGGGATTTGTTTTCAATTTAGGGCACAGAAAAATATATGTCTGTCTCGAATCAGCATGGAGTTTGCACAAATGTCTGTGTGTCAAATTGGATTCATCTCAATAAACAAACTTAAACAATTATGAAATCAAAATTAAATTTTTTGGTGTTGGTCTTTTGTTCTGCCATGTTGTTTTGGAGTTGTACGAAAGACGAAGTTGTTATGACCGCTGAAATTCGCGGCTTTGTTACAGACTATACAAATTCGAATACTCCAATCGCCGGGGCTTCGGTTTCCATTAGCTCTCTAGGAATAACCAAGACGACGGGAAGTGACGGGAGTTATGAATTTAAAGATATAGAACCTGGAGCGTATACTGTTCAAGTGATGGCCAATGGTTATCAGACTACAACCAAGCAGACTACGGTTTATGCCGGGCAATCGTCAACCTTGGATTTTCAATTGAGTCCGTCTGCAGCCAACGTAGAGGTTGCACCCCAAATGCTTAGTTTTGGTCCGCAGAATGACCAACTATCATTTGTAATAACGAACAAAGGAAACAGTTCTTTACAATATAGTATTTCGGAATATCCTAATTATTTGACAGTGAGTCCTTCTTCAGGTTCTGTCGCAGCAAAAGGGAAACAGACTGTAACAGTTTCTGTTAATAGAAATATGATAACTGAGGATGTGACAACTCAGTTGTTAGTGAATATTGGCAATGATTCCTATCCGGTTAATATTAGTGTGAATTCACAGGAAGTTTCTCAAAAAGTAAGTGTGACTCCGTCGGTACTTGATTTTGGCACGTCATATACTGAGTTGCAGTTTTCTGTGAAGAATATCGGAACTGCTGGTGATTTGGTTTGGAATATATCTTCTCCTTCAGAAACTTGCCTTTCGGTTACTCCGATGTCAGCAACTACAACGATGGGGAATTCGACACAAGTAACAGTTAAACTAGATCGAAGCAAACTTCTTGCAGATGATTTGCAGACATTTTTGACAATCAATGTTCCGGGTGGTTCAGTTTCTGTTCAAGTGCTTGCTAAAAAACAGGCAGAAGAAGGTGGTGGTGAAACCCCTGATGGAGAAATCGCTGTAAAAGCGAACTTGTTGGCTTATTACACTTTTGATGACGAAACTTTGAAAGATTCATTTGAATATGGTTTGGACGGGCAGCTTTACAATGATCCGACATTTATCACTGATACGCCAAATAGCAAAGGAAAGGCCGTATTTTTTAATGCGACAAAAGATCAATTCGGAGAAATTCCATATAATCCAGTCAAAGATAAATCTGTCTATTCCATAAGTTTGTGGATAAAAGATTTTGGTAGTGGTCCAATTTTTTCTTCTTTAGGAAGTGAATATGTTGAAGGTGGATCTTTTTATATGAACGAAGAAAATGAATTTGTGTTTAAGACTAATGAATATGATAGGAAAGTGGAATTTTCATATAAAGCAAACCAGATTCAGAGTGACAGTTGGCATATGTTGACTTTTGTAAGTAATAAAAATCAGGTGGATCTTTATATTGATGGGGTGAAAGTAGATACTGGTACTGCTCCTTATTATTCAACAGATGGTTTGAAAGTGATGTTGGGTGGATCTACTGCAGACTATAGATATGGCATATCGTATAAATCTTCTTTGAAAATGGATAATTTGCGGATTTATGGTTCTGCATTAACAAGTAGTCAGATTATGGAAATTTATAATTCAGAAAAATAAAGAAAAATGAAAAAAAACAAAATTAATGCATTAATGCTTTGCTGTGTAATGTCTTTGTCTATGACATTTTATTCATGTGATATAGTTGATGATATTTTAGAAGATGTTGAAGAAAATACAGATGTACCGGAGCCTAATATTAATAATGGGTTGGTGTATTATAGCACGTTTGATGATGGTTCGGCTATAAATGTTTTGTCAGGAGCTGATTTAAATGGTGTGTTTGTTAATAATCCTGATATTATAACAGATACTCCTAATGGCAAAGGAAAGGCTGTTTTAATTAATTCTCTTAAGAATCAGTGGATGACTATTCCTGGAGATCCGTTGCATAAACAATATGAAAATTTTGCAATATCCTTCTGGATAAAGGATTTTTCTGTGGGCAATATCATATTGGCCTTAGATAATGGAAGAATAGTAGGTCCAACAATTTCTGCAAATGGTGACAATTTCTTCAATGTGGAAATCCAACATTCGTTATTGAAGGATGTTGAATTTGGCGGATATTCTTATAATGCAATACAGGATGGAAAATGGCATCAGGTGGCGGTAAATGCAGTTACAACCGACGATGAGAGATACATGGAATTGTATGTTGATGGTCGAAGAGTTGATATGGCAAAATTCTATGCGTTCAATGTATATCTGCAGAAATTTCAAATAGGAAGCGATTCTGATGGGGTAAGTATCTTTAAGTTTGACAATATACGTTTCTATAATCGCTCTTTGACTTCTGAAGAAGCTAAGATGATTTACGATACGGAAAAATAATATACTAATCTCGCGTCTTAAATGTGTAATAAGTACATATTTAAGACGCTTTTAATCGGGACAGTATGAAAAACCTTTTATTATTGGCCGTCTGTTTGTCTTCTTGTTTTTGTTTGTCGGCCCAGGAATCATTTGAAGAATATAAAAAACGTGTACAGCAGGATTTCTTGCAGATGAAAGAGCGACAAACTGCCGACTTTGAGAATTATCGCCGTAGGGTGAATCTTGAATTTGCTGAGTATGTAGCAAAAAGTTGGGAGGCAATGAGGGCAATGAAGGGTGAAATGCCAAAGATGAAGCCAAAGCCGAAGGAACCAATTATATATGAGGAGCCGAAAAAAGAACCTGAACGTCTGGAACCTATAGAAATTCCTGATGTTGCTGTCATCCCTCTTTCAGAGGTGCAAAAGCAGAATCCTCCAATCAAATTGCCAGAGATAAAAATCCCCAATATAGAAAAAGTCCGTTCGGATGTGGAGTGTATTGTTTTCGATTTTTTTGGTACATCTTGTTCTGTTCATTGGACAAATGATATGAAATTCCAGTTAAAGGGAAACTCAGAAAAGGAGGTCGCTCGAGCTTTGAAAAATTTGGCGGAATCAAAGTATGAGTATATGTTGTATGACTGTGTCAAAATTGTCTCCGATTTACAATTGAACGGATGGGGAATGCAGCAGTTTTGTTCTTCTCTTGCTGAAAGATTGGTCGGAAAAGGTGATGACGCTGTTGTATTGCAAACCTTTTTGTTGACACAATTAGGATATGATGCTCGCATTTGTCTGGTGGGTAATAAGTTGAAAATGATGGCTCCTGCAACTGTAGAGATTGCAGCATATAGTTATATTACTTTGAATGGAAAGAAGTATTATATATGGGATGCCGATTTTAAAGGTGGTCAATCTATTTATTCATATAAGGAAAATATGAAGGATGCTACTCGTGCTCTGGATTTTGGGAATTGCTCCAGCATAAAGTTTGACTATAATCCAACTGAAATGCGGACTGTAAAATCGGAAAAATTTTCTAATATTATGGCTGCTGTTTCTGTAAATAGAAATCTAATTGATTTCTATGAAACAATGCCGATCTTCTTAAATGATGATTGGGTGATGTATGCACGGGAACCGATGGAAAGTGTCGCTAAAGAATCATTGTTGGGACAGCTTAAGCCAATGCTTGTCGGACTTGCTGAGAAAGACGCTGCTAATAAACTTCTTGATTTTGTGCAGACTGGTTTTGAGTATAAAACAGATGGAGACCAGTTTGGAAGGGAAAAACCGTTTTTTAAAGAGGAAATGTTTTTCTATCCTTTTTGTGATTGTGAAGACCGATCTTTCTTATTTAGTTATTTGATAGAGGAATTGTTGGGCTTGAAAACGGTGTTAGTCTCAGCTCCTGGCCATGTTTTTGTGGCGGTTCATTTCAATGATGACATAAAGGGGGATTGCATTGATGTGGAAGGGGACAAATATCTGATTTGTGATCCGACATATATCGGAAGTCATGTGGGAATGTGCATGCCGAGTTGCATGCACGCAAAGTTTAAAATTTACCAGATATAGAAAGATTATAAAGCAATAATTGAAGTTTAATTTAACAAGGATTAAGTTATGAAGAAAATGTTGGTGATGCTAACTTGTTTATTAATGAGTGCATCAGTCGTTGCCGAGGATTATTCAATTCCTCAAAAGGTGGTTGTTATTTCCAAATCGAATGTGAATATACGGCAGTCACCGGATACGAAAGGTGAAGCACTTTACAAGGCAAGTAAGGGGACGCTGTTTGAGTTTGTGTCTCAGTCGGGCTCTTGGTATGAAGTGAAAGAAGCGTATACCGGAAAAACAGTATATGTGTCGGCTACAGTTTCAAAAGTTTTGGAGGGAGAAAAAGTGCCTCTTACAAAGGGTTGTACCAATTATGGTCCATCTGAAACCGATAATTATATTCATAAGGAAAGTAATTCGAAAAGTGAGGCTACAACATCGTTGGATTTTTACACAAATAAAGAAAAAGAAGACGGATATTTGTATTTGAGATCGAGTTGGATGTATGCTGATGTATCTGGTCGTACCAACTCTATGGAGACTTTGTATCGGGGATACCAAAAAGGCTGGTATATGGTTTTTGATTCAACGATTGACTATGAAGGAAATGTGACTCCTTTAGAAACTCCTATAATTTATTATGCTATTGGTTTTGGTGATCGGGTGACTTCTGAAGGGGTTGTATATACACTGGATAGCGGATTTACGTGGTAAAATAAGAATAGAACAGACAGAAATCGTTTTTCTGTAAAAGTTAAGAGACTGACTTGAGATAGAATCTTTATGGTCAGTCTTTTTTGTTTAGTGGTTGAGTCAAGTCTCAATTTAGCTGTCATTCAGGCCTTGTTAGTAATGCCGTTGCGACGGCGGTGTCGTAGGCGGTGAGGGTAGAGGCTTTGAGGATGGCTTTGCGGAGCTTTTTGTCGAGGTCGGGAAGGAGGTATTCCCATGCGGTTTTCAGTTTTTGCAGTAGCTGGGCATCGCCGCCTTCGATGGTTTTGCTGTACTGATCGCGGATTTGTCGGAGCATGTCGGCTGTACGGTTCAGCAGTTCCCGGTTGTCCATCGCTTGGCCGTTACGGTATTCGAGGGCCAAAGCCGGATTAGCAAGCAGTCCGCGCCCGAGCATAATGCCTTTCAGTTTTGGAAAACGGACGTGGAGTTGGTGTATGTCTTCAAGTGTGCAAAGGTCGCCGTTATAGACAAGTGGCAGGCGGCATTCGTCGTAGAACTGTTGAAACATATCCAAATTGACGGTACCTTTATATTGTTGTTTTCCGATGCGCGGGTGCAGCGTGATGTGTTGCAGGGGAGAGTCGTTCAAAATGGGTAAGAGCTGCTGCCATTCGTCGGCCGATTGCCAACCCAACCGCATTTTTGCCGTAAAGCGGATTTCCGCATAATTCCGCATTTCATTTACAAGTGCTTCAATCTTGTCGGGATGTGGCAGAATGCCGGAACCTTTGCCTTTCAGTGCGACAGGGGGAAACGGACAGCCCCAATTGATGTCAATCGCGCGGTAGTCCAGGGCGACAAGGTAGTCAGTGAGTCGTCGGAATTCTTCCGGCTCCGATGCCAGTATTTGCGGAATAAGGCAGCCGGTAGTGTCGGATTCCGGTTGGGTTTCGCGGCGGCCCTTGTTGCGGATTTCTCCTTTTTCCAAACGGACGAAAGGCGTATAATAGGCGTCGATGCCACCGAAAGTATTGTGGTGGGCATTGCGCCAGGCTGTTTCCGTATAGCCTTGCAAAGGTGCTGCGAAAATCTTTTCAAACATAAATCGGAGAGAGTTGTAATTGCCGGTAAAGTTAGCCGTTGGATTTCCGATGTGCAAGTTTCATCGGTGGAAATCCGCAGGGGTAGAAAACAAAAAAGCAACCGTTTCTGGTTGCTTTCTTGAGCCTCTTGTCGGATTCGAACCAACGACCCCGAGATTACAAATCACGTGCTCTGGCCAACTGAGCTAAAGAGGCGTTTTGATTACGGGTGCAAAGGTATACATAGATTTTTAATTGTGCAAATTTTTTGACGAAAAAATGAAAATGGAGATGCTTTTTTCTTGTTTTGGTGTATATTCACCCGTAATCGGATTCGTGAGGTTTACAGTCGTTTTTTCTCCATGTTGCCGGCACCTGTTCCCCGATAACGATCGCGCGTTACGTTGAAATTGTACTGCAGCGTGAGCATGAAATAGCGCATATCGCTGAAATTCTGCTGATTGAGGGTGACGGCATTGTTGTATAAAGTGAGATTCTGTCGGGAGCCATTGAAAATATCACGTGCCTCAAACGTCAGACTGAGTCTTTTCTTGCAGAATTCCTTGTATAGTTTGGCATTTATGCTGGACGAACGGGTTGCATAAATGTTTCTGTCATTTCCTGCGGTTGTGAACTGGCCGTCAACATTCAGCCAGATGTCCAGAGGCAAATGTATCGCATTTTGCCATTGAACAATGCCTATCGGCTTATTCATGCTTCTGTTGTTACCGTTGACTTCAATGTCAAACCATTGTGTAAACATTCCCACATTTATTCGTGGCTGCCATATCCCAATCTTAAACTGTCCACCCATAAATGCTTGGAGAAAATGCCTTTTGTCAAAGTTCTCATAGGTAAGAATGGTTATTTCGCCGTCATTGCTGTACGGTTTGGTGGTATTTACAATAGGTTTGTCGAAATAGGTGTATGCCACTTGTGCAAAATAGTTCATCCATACTATCCTGTATTCCAAGTTTTGCAGTTCCGTTGGCTGGAGACGCGGATTGCCTGACTCGTATGTCATTCGGTTAAGATAGGAAACATTTGCATTTAGTGCGGAATAGCCGGGTCTTTCCACTCTGCTGCTATATGAAAGTGACATTTGTGCTTTCCCCAAGCTGGTAGCTGCATTAAGCGTAGGGAAGATGTTGTTATAGTTGCGGCTGAGGTTGTTTTTAGAATGAGTGTGCTCGAAATAATCATAGTTCACATGCTCAAATCTCAACCCCGCACCGATATTGAACTTGCCGAACTGCTGCATCAACTCGACAAAACAGGCTATATTGTTTTCTTTTATCGTCGACTTTGTGTTTTCAAGGTCGGCATATTCCGTTTGGAAGCGGTTTCGGGTTATGGAGTTGGTATATTCCTCACCCAATCTCAAAATGCCTTTCCCAACAGGATAGCTTAAAACCAGTTTTTCGGCAGCCATACTGCTTTTCCGTTGGCTGTATGTCGTTATGTGCCGGTCTTCCTGTATTTGGCTTGTTTCTTCATTCGTGGTGTGCTGCAATCCTTTGTTCCAGATGTAGTCGGCGTTGAAGTCGATATTGAGTTTGCCTGTCTGTCCGTTGTAATATATGTTTGCCGCATGTCTGGGTGTGTTTTTTGACAGGTTGTCGGCATCCGTTTTCCAACTGTCGTAAAATGCATCGTTCTCAAATACCTCGCTTTCAAGGACTGACTTGTACTCATTTTTAGCAAATTCGTTTTGATAAAAAGCACCTATGGAGTGCTTGTTGTTGATTATCCATGAAAAGCCTAATTTGCCGGAAAAGCCGTTGTAATGTTTGGTGTTGACCGTGGAGAGTTGCTGATTCCACTCCGATTTTGTAAGAGTTGCCATATCCGTTGACTTTTTCTCCCAACTCTTGCCGGTGTTGTAGGTGAAGTTGGAGAATATTTCAAAATTTCCCGTCCGGTATTTCAAATTCATCAAATTTGCGCTTTGAAAATAATGCTGGAATCCGTCAGTCGACCTGAATGTGCCGCTCCAGCCGTCGCCTTGCGGCTTCTTTGTGCGAATGCGGATAACTGCCTTTGTGTCGGCGGCATAAGAAGAACCGGGATTGCTTATCACCTCCACATTACGGATATTGCCGGACAGCAAGGTGGATAATTCCTGCAAGTCGGTAATTTTGCGTCCATTGATATAAACGGTCGGTGTCCCCTTGCCAAATATTTCCAGATTGCCGTTGTTGTCGACGACCATCGGTATTTGTCGGAGTACATCTTTTGCCGTTCCGGCATTGGCCAGAATGCTGTTTTCTACATTCGTAACCAGAGCATTCCCTTTCAAATAAGTGGTATGTCCTTTGACTTCTACTTCCTTTAGCAGTGTACTGCCGGAAGCGGTCATTTGAATGTCTCCCAATTCTCCATCGGAAGTGATATCCACATATTTTGAGTCGAAACCAACGAATGATAGCCGGAGTTTCAGTCTGTCCGTTACATCGCATGGCAAAGTGAAATTGCCGTTTTTGTCAGTGATTACGCCGTCGACAAATGCAGAATCCTGAAGGAGAACTACATTTACAAATTCCAAAGGCATTCCGCTCATGTCAATAACGCGGCCTTTTATATCCTTGCCGAGTGCGGATAAGGCAAGCGCCAGTGTCGCAACAATAAATGTCAGTCGTTTCATTCTATATTTTTTATTTGGTTAATGTCGATATTTGTTGTCCGGCGTTGGGAATGCCGTGGACTTTTGATGACGCAAAATTAGGGTAGGGAGTAACCTTATGGCGACTAAATCACCAAATAAATAGTCTAAATACAGAAAGCGTAACCGATTGAATACCAATGGTTACGCTTTCTGTAAATCTAAATATGGTTCTGTTGAATCTTAATTGCCTTTAATGCCGTTGAGGTAGGCTACAATATCCTGCCCTTCAGCCGCTCCGATTTTCTTCCGTATGGAGGTTTTGCGGACATAAATTGTGGCATCAGACTGTTGGGTGATAACGCCTATTTCTTTTGTGGAGAAACCGGCACACAGGAGGCAGGCGATTTGTATTTCTTTTTCCGTAAGTGTGTGTCCATATTGCTCCATAAGGCGGTTATGGAAGTTGTCGTAGAGGCGGTCAATGGTGAGATAAAGGTCCGACCACACGAGGAGGCTGTCAGTTGGAATTTTGCCTTCGCCGATGCATGCTATCCGTTTCAGCAGAGCCTGATTTTGATTGGTGGGAGTGCTTGCTACCACACGGATGATTCCCAATTGCTGCAAGAGTATTTTCTTGAAAAAGGCATCGTCTTCCGTCTTTTGCTGTTTTTCGCCCGGCGTTTCTTCTGTTGCCGTTTGAGCTTTTGCCAACATCCGTGTCAGCGCATCAATCCTGTCTTCAGCCTCTGCCAGCCGCTGAACCCTGTTTTTGTAGTATAGATAACCGGCTATCACGCCGAAAAGCAACAACAGGATTGCTGCCGACAGCATCCATCCCATCCGTTGTCTGTCAAGTTCCAATTCATGGTTGGCCCATTGCAGGCGTTCCTTCGTTTCCTGTCGTCTTGCCAGGGTGTTCTCCTTTGCCTGCATGTCGGCAGTAATGGAATCGCAATAGCGGGAGAAGTCCACATAGGATACGGGTTTTCCGTTCTCATAATCCAATAAGCAACGTTCCAGCTCTATCACAACTCTGCGTGTAATGTCGGCAAAACCTTTAGCTTCCAGTTTCGCTTCGTTTTCAATGGCCTTGTCGTTGCAGATACGGGCGGAGTCAAGCAAGTGCAGATTGATGTAGTTGCCGGCCATGGCCATTTGAACTGCCGACAGTTCGGCCGTTTGTGGCATCATTCTGCCGATTCGATGGTACACGTCGTTAGAACGGCGATATTGTCCGTTGTTCGACAGATAGTCGGCATAGTTGCGCAGAAACTCACAGGCAATGGCAGTATCGCCATTTTCCGTAGCCAGCCGGACGCTTTGTCCGAAAAAATGTTCGGATTGCGGGTCGCCCATCAATGAAAGGTTCAATCCAATTATATAGTTCAATATGGCTTCCTCGCGTTTGGGTAAATTGTATGCCAAGGCCTTTTTCAGCACCGCTGTTGCTTTTTCATATTCTTGCTGATGTTCAAACAGTCCGGCTTGTGCGGCCATCAGCTTTACTCGTTTTGTTGAGTCCGTAATTTCGGCAATCCCCTTGTCGAGGATGTTTATTGCCTCCGTTCCCTTGCCTGTCCATTTGAGGTATGATGCCTCAAGGAGATAGCTGTCTGCCTGTTTGTCGGCCTCTGTCTGATAGTATGCAATTGCTTTAGGCAGCTCTTCATCCTCTGCCAATGACATTCCCAACATCTGATGCGCCATGGCGCGGTTCCAGGTCAGATGCAGCTGTTCTTCCTCATTCAGTCCACCGGCATTTTCCAAAGAATCCAAAACGAACAATACTCTCTCCGGATTCGTCTGGAGCATTTTGTCGCTTAATTCCAGAGTCTTGTCCTTCGATGAATTGCATGACGAAAATAATATCGCCACGATTGCTATGATATATTTTGTTGCTTTAAACATAAACGCTTGTTTGTTCGCCAAAATCCAAATCTATTTACAAAGATAGCGAAAGGCGAGAGCAGAAAACCAAACTTGTTTGAGTTTTCTGCTCTCGCCTCCTGTCCTAAAATTACAAAATCTCTTTTTCTTGAAAAAAAGTCAAAAAAGGGGCTGAAATTTGCATTTCTGTTGTGAAATGTATATCTTTGTAATTCGCTATACCCTTCGAGGTGACTGCGCAAGATTGGGGATGACCGGTTTTGACAGCGTGTAGAGGTGGTATGTAAGCACGCAGAGCGATGATGGCTATGCTCTATAATCTCAGACATCAAAAATTTAACTGGCGAAAATAACTACGCTCTCGCTGCCTAACCGAAGTATAGTAAGTTAGCTTTATTTCTGCCACAGTGGTAGAAACGAGACATCACCCGATTGCCCTGCTTCGAGACGTTTCGATAAGGTGGTGCTGAGAAAATCGAGGCTGGGAATGCCTGTTCTCCGGTGGCGTTCCGAGATTTTAGGAGATACGTTTCAGGTTGGTAGTTTCGATCCTGCCTGCTACCGACAATCAAGTCGAAACTAAGCGTGTAGAAAGCATATTAGTTCCACGTTTGGACGAGAGTTCGAATCTCTCCATCTCCACAGAGGCTGTGTCCGGATATTGGTCCGTGACACAGCTTTTTTATTTGTAGAAAATCGATTCAAACTTATATGGACAAGATTGCAAAAATTGGAATTATCGGTGCCGGACATATTGCCGAGAAAATGGCCGTGACGCTGTTGGGTATGGAAAGTGTGGAACTTTATGCCATAGCTGCCCGCGATGCTTCGCGGGCAGCCGCATTTGCGGAAAAGTGGGGCTTTACGAAAAGCTACGGTTCGTACGAAGCATTGGCCGACGATGCGGAGGTGGATTTGATTTATGTTGCAACGCCTCATTCCCATCACTATGGCCAAGTGAAAATGTGTCTGGAGCGCGGGAAGGCCGTATTGTGTGAAAAGGCTTTCACCGCCAATGCGCGGGAAGCGGAGGAACTGATAGCGTTTGCGCGGGAAAAGGGCGTGTTTCTTTCCGAAGCTATCTGGACACGCTTTATGCCTTTCTCCAGAAAGATTGCAGAGTTGGCGCACAGTGGCATGATTGGTAAACCGATGATGATAACTGCTTCGCTGGGCTATCCGATGGCGGATAAGGAGCGCATTATTCGTCCGGAACTTTGTGGCGGTGCTTTGCTCGACATCGGTGTCTATCCGATTAACTTCATGATGATGCTGTTTGGAAATGGTTACAGCCGTGTCTCTTCCACTTGTTTTAAAGGTGAGACAGGCGTTGACTTGCAGAACAGCATGACGTTTACCTATCCCGACGGACGGATGGCGGTGATGCAGACAACGGCCTTTTGTGCGAACGACCGTCAGGGAGTCATCAGCGGTACGAAAGGCTATATCGTAGTCGACAATATCAACAACCCGCAGACGGCTGAGGTGTATTCCGCCGACCATATCCTTGTAGAACGCTTTGAATGCGAACCGCAGATTACCGGTTATGAGTATGAAGTTATCGAGTCGCTCAAGGCCATGCGCCGCGGTGCTGTGGAAACTGAGTTTATGCCGCATGCCGAAACGCTCCGCATCATGCGCCTGCTCGACAGCCTGCGTGCCGAATGGGGCGTAAAATATCCGATGGATTAAGCCTGTCGCCAGGCTAAAAAACAGCGAACGGAACATCCTGCGAGGAATGTTCCGTTCGTTTTGTTTGTCGGTATGTATATTGCTTACTGATACATGTCGATGTGTGGCAGTGCGATAATCTTGCAGTTGTTGTTGCGGATGAACTCTACAATCTTGTCACGCTCCTTGCTGGGCGGCACATCGTTTTCAATGCGTTTCAACGCGTTGTAGATGGTTGTGTTGCATTGATAGATGTGGCGGTAGGCCTTTGCAATGTCGTCGATGATGTCCTCTGTGAAGAGGTTCTTCTTTTCCCGCATGACCATGGCGTTCACTCCGTAATAGGTGGCCGGATTGTGTGCCATGATTACAAACGGCGGTACGTTGCCTGAAATTCGGCAACCGCCTTTGATGAATACCCAGCAGGAAATGCGGCTGCCGTTGTTCACCTTCGCTCCAGTTGAAAGGATGGAGCAGGTGTCGATGAACACGTCACCGGCGATTTGCACTCCGTTGCCCAAAACGCATTTGTCGGAAATCACGGAGTCGTGTCCGATATGCGTTTCTGCCATCAGGAAGCAGTTGGCACCAATCTCAGTAGATTTTCCTTTGCGGATACTGCGGTTGATGATTACCTGCTCTCTTACGACGGTGTTGTCGCCGATGTGGCAGTAAGTCTGTTCGCCTTTCCAGCGAAAGTCCTGCGGGTCGGCTCCGATAATGGCACCGTTGAACACCTTTATGTCGTTTCCCAACCGTGAACCGTGCATAATGCTTGCATAAGGCATGATTTCACAGTTGTCGCCGATTTCGACATTGTTGTCGATGTAGGCGAAAGGATGTACTGTCACGTTGTTACCGAGTTTGGCTCCCGGGTCAACATAAGCTAATGGACTAATCATGGTTATAAGTATTTATGGTTTGACAAACGCTATTATCGGCCGCCGCCAAGAGCCTGGTAGAGGTTGATGGCCGACTGGCTGATTTGCAGTTCGCACTGGAGTTCCGAGAGCTGTGCGCTCAGCAGTGACTGTTGTGCAGTCAGGACTTCCAGATACGTTGCTGTCCCTAAAGTTAGCAAATCATTGTTATATTCCACAGCTTTTTCCAAATTATTTACTTGCTCCTGAAGCATTTTAACACGCTGGCGGTTCTTGTTGTAGGCCACCAGTGCGTCGGACACTTCCGAACTTGCGCTCAATACAGTGTATTCGAATGTGTTGAGTGCCTGTTCCTGTTGTGCCTTGGCTGCTTTCAGGTTGGCAATGTTCTTTCCGTTCTGGAAAAGAGGTTGTGTCAATGATGCGGCGAGCTGGTAGAACCATACGCCCGGATTTTGGATGATGCTTCCCAACAGGTTGGTGAATCCGCCGTTAGCCGAAATGACGATGTTCGGATAGAAGGCCGAACGTGCCACATTTGTAGAATAATAGGCCATTGCGAACGACTGTTCTGCCGCTTTCACGTCAGGACGGGCGGCAATGTACTGCATCGGTATGCCTTCGGCCATGTATTCCGGGAATGTCGGTACGTAGTCCTTGTCGATGGTCCAGCGTTGTGCCGGTGAATTGAGCAGCAGCGACATGGAGTTGTAGGCTTCGTGGAGCTGCATTTCGATTTGCGGGATAGAGGCCATGATGCTGTTGTAGTTGGCCTTGCTTTGAACAACGGCCACTTCGTTGTAGCGTCCGGCTTCTTTCAACGCCTTCATTGTCTCGATGCTGCGTTCCCACAGTACGGCTGTTTCGTTGGTGATTTCCAACTGGCGTTCGAGCATGACGATAGTGTAGTAGCAGTTGGCTACGCCGGCAATGATTTGCGAGCGTACGGCCTGCTGATAGGCTTCGCTTTGCAGCAAAGCGGCTTTGGCCTGGCGTTTGGTGTTGAGCAGACGGCCGAAGAGGTCGATTTGCCAGCTTGCAGCAACGGGAACCTGATATGACCAGCTGTTGGAAGTGATTTTCGAGCCGTCGTAGGAGGCTGCGCCCACGTTAGGCGAGAGTGTCAGCGACGGAACGTAGTTGAGTTTTGCACCCATCAGCTGTGCGTTGGCAATATCCACATTCAGGCGGGCATTTTCCAAATCCACGTTCTTGTCGAGTGCAATCTGGATAAGCGCCTGCAGCTGCGGGTCGGTGAACATTTCGTCCCAGGCGATGTTGCCGAATGCCGTTGAGTCGGTTTCTTCCTTCTGTGCGGCGGCAATTTCAGCCGACAGTCCCTCTTCCGGCAATTCGAATTTCTTGTAGATGTGGCAGCTGCCCATCGTCATAGCTGAAGCTAAGACGATGGCTGCCATTGATATTTTGTTGATTTTCATTTCGAATCAAATAAAATAGATTAATGATTGTACTGTTCGATTTGGTCGTGCAGTTCCGTGTTGTCGGTATCTTTCCATTTGATAGGTACGAATTTCTCTTGCAGTGTTTCGAACGCTACGAAGAGTGCCGGAACGATGAGAACCTGGAGAATCATACCGATAAGCATACCGCCTACGGCACCTGTACCCAACGCGTTGTTACCGTTTGCACCTACGCCTGAAGCGAACATCAGCGGGAGCAGACCGATAATCAATGCCAATGACGTCATGAGGATAGGACGCAGACGGGCGGCTGCACCGGCAACGGCTGCACCTACGATGCTCATGCCCGTACGACGGCGGTCGAGGGCGAACTCAACGATAAGGATGGCGTTCTTGGCCAACAGACCGATCAACATAATCAAACCGATTTGCAGGTAGATGTTGTTGTTGATGCCGAAAATCTTGGCGAAGATGAACGAACCCATCAAACCGAACGGAATAGAAAGGATAACCGCCAACGGCAGGATGTAGCTTTCGTATTGTGCCGAAAGAAGCAGGTAAACGAAGAGCAGACACAGACCGAACACAACGGCTGTTGAAGATGAAGATGTCGACTGTTCCTCACGGGTCATACCGGAGAATTCATAGCCGAATCCCTGCGGGAGCGATTCAGCTGCCACTTCTTCAATAGCACGGATGGCGTCACCTGAGGAGTAACCCGGATTCGGCGTACCGTTGACAGAGATTGACGTGTACATGTTGAAACGCGAAATGATGTCAGGACCATAGACACGCTTCAATGTCACGAAGTTGGTAATCGGTGCCATTTCGCTTCCGACACGAATCTTGATTTGGTTCAACGATTCCGGAGAAACACGGGATTCTGGAGCGGCCTGCATCATCACACGGTAAAGTTTACCGAAACGGTTGAAGTTGGAGATGTACATACCGCCGAAATATCCTTGCAGTGTAGAAAGCACCGTGCTTGGATCGGTTCCTGCCTGTTTTGCCTTGGCCACGTCGATGTCAACCATATATTGCGGGAATGTAGGGTTGAATGTAGTGTATGCCATCTGGATTTCCGGACGTTGGTTCAGTTTGGCAAGGAAGTCCTGGGCGATTTGCGAGAAGTTGTTGATGTCGCCGCCGGTCTTGTCCTGCAACTGGAATTCGAAACCGCTCGTCACGGAGTAACCGGAAATCATAGGCGGCTGGAATATCATGACGTTACCGTCCTTGATTTGCTGGCCTGTACGTGCGTAAAGCTGTCCGAGGATGGCTTCCGCGCTTTCTTCCTTCGTACGTTCGCTCCAGTCTTTCAGCTTGATGATGAACGTACCGTAGGTGTTACCCTGTCCGGCAAGGAAGCTGTAGCCGATGATTTGCGTACGGTAGTTGATTGCCGGAATGTCGGCCAGAATCTTGTCCACTTCGTCCATCACTTCGATGGTGCGTTCCTGTGAAGTGGCAGGAGGCATGTTCACCATACAGAAGAGCACACCGGTATCTTCGTTCGGAACGAGGGCTGTAGAAGTGCTGAGCATGAGCATGACAAGTGCAACGATGCTGGCACCTACGATGCCGAATGATGTCACCTTGTGGTTGATGAAGAATTTCGTGTAGCCCTTATATTTTTCAAGAATACCGTCGTACATACGGTTGAATCCGTCGTGGAAACGGTCGATGACCGACTTTTTCTTGTTTTCGCCTTCCTTGTGCGGTTTAAGGAAGATACCGCAAAGAGCCGGTGAAAGGGTAAGCGCGTTCAATGCGGAAAGACCAATGGCGATGGCCATTGTCAGACCGAACTGGCGGTAGAAGATACCTGACGTACCGGAAATGAATGATACCGGCACGAACACAAGCATCATGACCAATGTAATGGAGACAAGTGCTCCACCGATTTCACGCATAGCGTCGATGGCGGCAAGACGGGCGGAGGTGTAGCCTTCGTCCAGCTTGGCGTGAACCGCCTCGACCACCACAATGGCGTCGTCCACCACAATGGCGATAGCCAATACCAATGCAGCCAAAGTCAGCAAGTTGATGGAGAATCCAATCAGGTACAGACCGAAGAATGTACCGATAAGGGCTACCGGGATGGCAATTGCCGGGATAATGGTTGAGCGGATATCCTGCAGGAAGATGTAAACCACGATGAACACGAGGATGAACGCTTCGATAAGGGTCTTGATTACTTCATGGATAGAAGCAAAGAGGAAGTCGTTGGTGTTCATTGAAATGTTGAATTCCAATCCGTCAGGAAGTTCTTCGCTTGCCTTGTCGATTTCGGCCAATACGCCGTTGATAACCTGTGTTGCATTGGAGCCCGCTGTCTGGAAAATCATGGCTGATGCGGCAGGCTGTCCGTTTGTCTTGTTCGAGAAACCGTAGTCAACACGTCCGAGTTCGAGTTCTGCAACGTCTTTCAGATAAAGCACTTCGCCGTTCGGGTTGGTGCGGATGACGATGTTTTCAAACTCTTCCGGAGTGACAAGACGGCCTTTATAGCGCATGATGTACTGGTAGCTCTGGTCGCCGCGTTCACCGAACTGTCCCGGAGCCGCTTCGATGTTCTGTTCAGCAAGGGCTGCCGTGATGTCGGTCGGCATCAGTTGATACTGAGCCATTACGTCCGGCTTCAGCCAGATACGCATAGAATAATCGGCACCCATCACCATGGCATCACCTACACCGGATACACGTTGGATTTGCGGGATGACGTTGATTTTCATGTAGTTCTCGATGAACTCCGTTTCATACGAACCGTCGGGTGAGTAGAGGGAGAATACGAGAAGCATGGATGTCTGACGTTTCTTGGTGATGACACCCACTTTGGTTACTTCGGCCGGCAACATGCTCTGTGCCTTTGCCACACGGTTCTGAACGTCGACGGCTGCCATGTCCGGGTCAAATCCCTGACGGAAATAGACAGTGATAGTGGCGTTACCCGTGTTGGTGGCTGTTGACTGCATGTAGGTCATACCTTCAGCACCGTTGATTTGCTCTTCGATAGGCGCAATCACGGAGTTCAGCACGGTCTGGGCGTTGGCACCCGTATAGGTGGTGCTCACCTGGATTGTAGGCGGCGCAATGTCCGGATATTGTGTAATTGGCAGCCACAATAGCCCCACGCAGCCCAATATGACTATAAATATTGAGATAACCGTCGAGAGTACAGGGCGGTTAATAAATGTATCTAATTTCATAACTATGTTTTAATCAGTCGTTTTTATGAATGTAGAATTCTTATTGTTGTGCTTTCTGCTCAACGGGGTTGATGACGCTTCCGTTCTTGACCTTAACGCCTACGCCTTCCACTACGATGCGGTCGCCTTCCTTCAGACCGTTGGTGACAACGTAGTTCTTACCGTCGTTGTTGGCAAGCACTTCAATCTTTGTAGAAACAACCTTGTTGGAGTCGTTTACTACATAAGCGTATTTGATGTCCTGAATTTCGGTAGTAGCCTTTTGTGGAACAAGTAATACGCTGTCTTCCTGGATAGGAATGACAATTGTACCGGTAGAACCGCTGCGGAGCATGCCGTTCTGGTTCTTGAAGAGGATACGTGCCGAGGCCGAACCTGTAGTGTTGTCAAGAAGTCCGGTAAGGGTTGAAATCTTGCCCGGGAGCGGATAGGCTGTTCCGTCGGAAAGAACCAGTTTCACTTCCGGCAGGGCGTTGATGGCTTCGCTCAACGATTTTTTACCTCCGTCGGTCATTTCAAGTACCTGCTTTTCGTTGAAAGAAATGTAGGCATATACTTCAGAAATGTCGGAAATCGTTGTCAGCGGAGTCTGTGATGTAGGGCTTGCCAACGAGCCTTCACGGTTAGGAATAGAACCTACATAGCCTGCTGACGGAGCCTTTACTACTGTGAACGACAAGTTCTTGCGAGCAGTAACCAGGCTGGCCTGTGCTTGTGCAAGCTGGGCTTTTGCCTGTGCCAAATCGTTTTTGGCAAGCGTGTTTTCATATTCGCTGATAATGTTCTTGTTGAAAAGTTTCTGTTTGTTTTCAGCTGTAATGCTTGCTGAGTTTACTGATTCCTGAGCCACTGCAACTGCTGCTTCAGCCTGGCGAACAGCCGCTTCGTATTGAACCTGGTCAAGAATGAACAATGTCTGTCCGGCAGCAACCTGCTGTCCTTCGTCTACACAAACGCGTGTAATGAATGCCGTCACCTGCGGACGGATTTCTACATCCTTCTTACCCTTGATGATTGTCGGATAAACGGATTCGAGGTGGACACTTTCTCTTTTCAGAGTTGTAACTGCAATGTCGGGTGCAGCTTGTGCCTGCTGTTGGCCGTTGTTGTTCCCGCATGATGCGAGGGTCAAACCAAATAACAATCCACATACTGCTACGCATTTCGCGTAGAATGAAAATGTTCGTTTGTTCATAAAATAATATATTTCAAAATGTTCTATAATATCTGCAATCACTGTTTCCTTTAAATTCAATTGGCAAAGGTAAGGGTAAATGCTCATAATTTATATGATAATTATCATAAATGTTGATTGCACCAATCTAAAACCTGTTAAAGGTAACAACTTTTAAACTCGGATAAAAAAAATTAACCCAAATCCTGCTGAATTTGGGTTAATTAAAACTACCTCAATTAGTTGCCGGAGGGTCTGCGGTCAACTTGAGTGTCCGGTTTCTGCGGCAAAATTCAGCCGCAGAATATTTTTTTGTCGGTGGTGGCTGTTTAGTATTTCAGCCACTTGATTATGTCGGCATACGACGGCTTCTTGCCGTACATCATGATGCCCACGCGGTAGATTTTTGCGGAAATCCACAGCACGAAGAAGGCGGTGGCGTAGAGCAGTCCGAGCGAAATGAGTTCCTGATAGAGGGGAACGCCGAACGGAATGCGCACCATCATGACGATGGACGACGTGAACGGAATGAACGACGACCAGAACGCCAGCGGTCCTTCCGGGTTTTCGGCGCTGTACATGCCGATGTAGAATGCTATCAGAATGATGATGATGACCGGCATCATGAACTGCTGCGAATCCTGCGGCTCGTTGATGGCAGAACCGAAGGCTGCCAGGAAAGAGGCGTAGAGCAGGTAGCCGCCGATAAAGTAGGCGATGAACAGTAGGGCGATTTCAAGCAGCGGCATGTTGAGTATCAGTGAAATGCCGGTAAGGATTTCCGGATCGACAGCTGACATGGAGCCGGTTGCCATCATCATTTCCGGAGTGCTTCCGACGAGCGACACGCCGAGAATCAGGCTGCCCAACGTGACGAATACCGACAGCAGCACAGCCCAGATGAGCATCTGGAAAATACCCACAAAGCCGATGCCGATGATTTTTCCGAGCAGCAGGTCGATAGGGCGGATGCTTGACACAATCAGTTCGACAATGCGGTTGCTCTTTTCGTCCATCACGCTCTGCATCACCGTTGCGCCGTAGGTCAGCACGAACATGTAGATAAGCATGGTGAGGATAACGCCAATGATGGAGTAGACCTCGGTGATGGATTCCTGTGCGTTGCCGTCCTCGGTCCAGCGCAGGGTGGTGACTTCCACTTTTTTCTGCATGTCGTCCACGATGCTGTTCAGCTCCGGAATGTTGTAGCGTTCCAGCTTTTCGTTTCTGACAACCTCTGTCAGGGCGTTTTCCACGAGCCGGCGCAGGTCGTTCGGCACTTCACGCTGCGAATAGATGGCAGCCGCTTCGGGGTAGTCGACGAGGTCGCCGGTGATTTGCACTACGGCGAAAATATCGCTCTCCTTGTCCTTGAAGCTGTCCGACATCTTGTCGGTAGGGACAAACTTGTAGTATTCGTTTCCTTCAAGAGCCGGGGCATAGAGGCCGGTGTTGTCGATAACGGCTACGGTCTTCGTGTCGCTGTCCTTTATCATCGAAAGGAGCAGGGGTACGAAAATGAGTGCCGCCATCAGAATCGGCGAAAGTACGGTCATGATGATGAACGACTTCTTGCGGACGCGGGTGTTGAACTCGCGTTGCGCCACTAACCATATTTTGCTGTTCATAACGTTTCGGGTTTTGTGTGTTCAACGATTTGTTTCTGTCCCACAACGTGCAGGAAAATGTCGTTCATCGACGGAAGCACTTCCGTGAACGAGCGTATTTCCACTTCATTGGCAATGTGCGAAATCAGTGCGGAGTTGGCGATTCCGGTTTTTTTGCGGATACTGTAGACGGTGGTTCCGTCGGTGTCGTGCACGTCAATCAGCTCGATGTCGTCGCTCGGTTGCAGGCGGCGTTCGCCGGTTGTCACCAGTTGATAGATGCCGGTGCTGAAGCGGGAGCGCACCTCGTTCACCTTGCCGTTGAGCACCACTTTCGAATGGTTTATCAGGGCGATGTCGTCGCAAATTTCCTCGACGGAGTTCATGTTGTGGGTGGAGAACACTATCGTGTGGCCTTTCTGCTTCAGTTCGAGTATCTCTTTTTTCAGCAGTTCTGCGTTGACGGGGTCGAAACCCGAAAACGGCTCGTCGAAAATCAACAGTTCCGGCTCGTGAAGCACGGTGATGACAAACTGCACTTTTTGCTGCATGCCTTTCGACAGTTCTTCCAACTTGCGGTTCCACCACGGCATGATGCCGAACTTGTCGAACCATTCGTGCAGGCGGCGTGTGGCCGTCTGTTTGTCAAGACCTTTCAGACGGGCGAGGAAAATGGCCTGTTCGCCTACTTTCATTTTTTTGTACAGTCCGCGTTCTTCCGGCAGATAGCCGATGCGGAACACGTCGTCGGCCTGCATCGGACGGCCGTTGAATATCACTTCGCCTTCGTCGGGCATCGTGATGCGGTTGATGATGCGGATAAGCGTTGTCTTGCCTGCTCCGTTCGGGCCGAGCAGTCCGAAAATACGCCCGGGCTTCACGGCTATGTTGGCGCCGTCGAGAGCCACATGGTTGGCAAATCGCTTGACAATGCCTTTCGCTTCAAGGAAATTTTCCATATCTCGGTTATTTGTTAGCTTTATATTCAGTTACTTTGAATCCGGCTTTGCGCAGCAGTTCGAGAAGTCCGCGTTCGCCGGGAAGATGGCCGGCACCTACGGCAACCAGTGTCGGCTTCTGTTGGAATATCGGCGTGAGCTTTTCAGCCCAGTCTTTGTTGCGGTTGTAAATCAGCTTGTCCTCTTCTTCCGGAGTGCTGTCGTACTTGTTGCCGAATTTCTTCATCGAGGCTTCAAACATGGCCGGCAGGTCCTGATGGAAATAGGCGGCTACAGTGGCTTGTGCCTGTTCCAGAATGCTCTGTTCGTTTAGGATGAAATATTCCAACTGTTCCGTCTGTCGCGGGAGCGGCATGCCGAAAAGAATGTCAACCTGCTGTGCTGTCGTTTCCAGTCCGTAGACAGGCTTGCCAAGTACTTTCGCTTCTGTCTGGAGGTAGGTGTCGAACGATTCCACACCCATACTTTCCGGATGTGCCTTTGAGGAAATGCTGATAACGAGCTGCGACATGACCGCCATCGGCGACATGGCGTTGAGGCCGGGGTTGTCGAGCCCTGCTCCTAAATATTCCTTGAGCATTGCATCAAGCTGCTGGCGGGTTGTTTCGTCGAAAAGCGATGAAAGTGTGGTGCCTTGAGGCAGCATCATGGCCTTTATCATGGCCTGCATGGCTTCGGGCGACTTCATGGCTCCCATTTCCAGTTCGCCGTACATTTGTTCCGTTTCGGCAAGTGCCTGCCGCAGTCCGGCTATGCTGTCCGTCATGGTTCCGGGAGCAAGATGGTAGGTGCCTACGATATACGACGGACCTACGTTGCCCGACGGCGATTCCACTTTCCACAGGAGTTGTGCCTGCATGCCAAGTACAGCCAGGCAAAGTACGAAAATTGAAAGAAGTATGCGTTTCATTGTGTTGGTTTTGGTTAATTCATGCCAAAGTTAGTTGAACGGTGTGGATTCTGCAAACGCCGGACACTAATTCCCGCTGCCGACACCGGAACTTTTTTGCAGTCGCGATTCGTCGGCGTTGTTCTCTATTCGTTTGGTCTGGAATATCTTGCCGGAATTGAAGTTGTAGGTTACCGACAGCACGAAGCTGGCAGGATTGCGCATTCTGGTCGCATTGCTGTAGCCGTCGGTGCGTGTGGTAAAATCAAAGCTGGCATTCAGCAGGTTGTTGGCGTTGAACGCCACCGTCCAGCGTCGGTCGTCAAACGTCTTTTTCAGACTGGCGTTGAGGAACGACAGCGGTTGCAGTTCCATGTTTCCGAACCGTGTCTTGCTTTGGTACATATAGCTTGCCGTCAGATAGAAGTCGAGCGGTAGGTTGAAAATGGTGTTGACATTGACCATGACAAGGTTGGAATGTTGTAAGGGTGCTTCGGCTGTCATCCGGTCGGACAGGTACATATACATCAGATTTGTGTTCAGCGACCACCATTTTGTGAACTGGAAGGGCAGTGTCAGCATGGCTCCGAACGAGTATTGCGTGTCGGCGTTCACCTGTCCCAACAGGGCATTGTCGGGGTTCTGCGGGTCGGTCATCGCTCCCTGCATGATAGGGTTCTGATCGATGTCGGTCCATACGCTCAGCGAGTAGCGGTATTTGTAGACACCCGTCAGGCTCACATTGTTGTTGTAGGAAGGGCGCAGGTAGGGGTTACCGGTCTGGTAGGTGTAGTCGGAGATTTGTGCACGCACCGGGTTGAGCGCCCAGAACGACGGACGTGTGATGTGGCGTGCGTAGCTCGCTGTCAGCGAGTTGCTCCCCTGTTCGTCCAGACGGTAGGTGACCGATGCGTTGGGGAACAGGTCGAAATAGCTTTGCTCCACAATCTTTCCGTGGCTGCTGCCGTCGGTATATTCGCCGCGGAGTCCGGCCGAGATCGAGAAGTGGCTGAGATTGGCGGCCGCCTTGACATAGACGGCGGCAATGTTTTCGCGATAGCGTTCGCTGTAGTTGCGTGCCGTTTCGGGCAGCCATGCGTCGGCTTTCAAGTATTCATAGAATGCGTCGGAATTCATTTGGTTGAACGTGTATTTGGCGCCTGCGCCGATGGTCCATTTCGGGTTGATAATCTTTTCCCAGTCGAGGCTGAGGTTGGCCACGTCGAACAGCGAATTTTCATCGCTTCGCGAAATGGAGTCCGACGGCAGATCGCCGACGACGGTGTGGCGCAGATTGTTCATTTTCTGGTTCTCGTCCGCACGTGTGTAGTTGGCTATCACCTTCAGCGTTGAACCGACCGTGTCAAGTCGGTGTATGTAGTTGAACGTAGCGTCGATGTTGTCGCTCAGGTTCCGCTGTTGATAGTTGCCGTTCAGCTTTTCCAGTTGCGTGAGGCGGTCGAATGTACCGTCGGTAGTCAGCATCACCGGCTTGTAGTAGCGGGAATAGTTCAGCTCCAGTCCGAACGAGTTGCGCGGGTCGGCATCGTAGAAAATGCCGGCAAGGAGGCTTCCTGTGCGGAGCTTTCGGGCGTTCATCAGCGTGGAGGCGTTGTAGCTCATGCCGCTGTCGTAGGTGATGTTGTCGAATACGTTGCGTTCGAGTTTCAGCGCATGGCTATAGTTGCCGTTGAGATTGAACGACCATTTTCCGGCCTGCACGTTTACCGTTGCGCTCGGCGAAAGAAAGGCTTCGCTTTCACCCATGCTTCCCGACATGGACACGTTGCCCATTACGCCGTCGGCACGGTTCTTTTTCAGTGTGATTTTGATGATGCCGGCATTGGTGTCGGCACTGTATTCCACGCCCGTTTGCGGAACGATTTCGATGCGGCTCACGTTTTCCGCCTTCAGCGATTGCAGAAAAGCAAGCAGTTGCTCGTTGCTGAGTTTGATCTCGCGGTCGTTGACATAGATTTTAGTGCCGCTTTTTCCGTTGAGCGAAATCTTTTCGTTGTCTATCCATACGCCCGGAGCCTGTTGGAGCAGTTCCTTTCCGTCCTGCCCGACAGTCGACGGCATGTCTTCCACGTTCATCACGAAGCGGCCGGCCTCGCGGCGGATGGCGGAGGCTTCCACGTTCACTTCATTGATGAGTATGCCCGAAGCGTTGAGTGTCAGGTCGATGCGGTTGTCGCCTTTCAGCGTGAACGGCTGTTCCACCGTTTCGTAGCCTACGGCAGAGGCGTGCAGCGTGTAGGAGCCGTCGGGCAGAGTCATCCGATAATGGCCGATGCTGTCGGTGACGGCCCCTCCGCGTTGCACGCTGTCGGCGAGCGCCACTACCGTGGCAAACTCCACCGGCTGTCCGTTGTTGTCGGACACTGTTCCCCATAGGGTTTCCGCTTTTCCCGAACCGCCGGCCAGCAACGCCAGCACAGCGGCAACAATCAAATCCTTCATAATTGTGTGTCAGATATAAGTTGAATGTTTTGTTGTATAGACGCAAATGTGCAGGTCTTTGCTACACTTTTAGCTGTCTTTTTCTTTTGTCTTGTTGAAAAGTTGGGTGATTTCTTCCATTGAAATGTCGAGCATGCGGATTTTCCGGAACATTTCCGGCAATTCTTCGTCGAGAAACACCTTGCGGCGCAGGGCCAGAATGGCATTTTTTGCCCCGTTGCTGACAAAGTATCCGATGCCGCGGCGGTTGAAGATGATTTCCTGGGTTTGCAGGTAGTCATAGGAGCGTACCACCGTATTGGCGTTTACTTCTACAGTCGCTGCATATTCACGTACCGACGGGATGCGGGCTTCTTCGGGGTAAATGTCCTGAAGAATCTCGTCCATGATGCGGTCGGCTATTTGCAGGTATATGGGTTTGCTTTCTTTAAAATTCATCGTTTAAACAGTTTTGGGTTGACAATCTGCATATTGCGGAAAATGCGGTAGGAAATCCACCAGTTCAGCAGCGTGAATGCTCCGATTACGCAATCGACGATAATGACAAACGGCTTGACTCCGTTGTTGCGGAAAAACTCGGTCATGAACGGCTTGATGTCCAAAAGGACGGGTGAGAACATTTTCAGAACGATTAGCATCAGAACGAACAGGAAAAACAGTGCGCTAACGGTTCTGAGCACCGGATGTTTCTGCCAGATGCAGCCGCCTACAAGGTAGAGCGAGTGCGCCCAAAGCGACATCACCAGAAAAGTAGTTACTGAAATAGCACTTATGTCGATGGGTGTTCCGTCAACGTTGAAATAGATGCTCGTGATGCGGTCGTAAATTTCCGTAATCAGATAAGGCGTGAGCAGGTTGGCATAGCCTTCGCCGAGGCTGAAAAGCGGAAGGAGAAGATAGTGGGTGATGTCAAGCAGGATGATGGCCGCCAGATTAATGGCAAGGAAACCAACGCTGACATAAAGGAAACGCCATACGAATTTTTCGAGATTCGTAGCCGGCAGGTTGAGGAAACTGATTCGTTTCGCCTTGGATGACAATGGTGACAATACGTCGGAGGATACGAATATGAACACAATCGAAGTGAACACCAGTATCCATTCTGCCATGTTTGCTATGAAATCCTGAAATTTCATGCCGTGTGAATTGATGAAAAGGCTGATCATGATGATGGTGTAGAGGGCATAGTTGCCAATGCCTTTGGTCAGATTGCCTTTCCAGTCTTCCATGATGTCGCGTTTGGCGACAAGCAGGAAGCGGTGTATGTTGAATTGTGACTCTTTCATTGTCTGAAAAGTTTAGGAAGTTGGATAAAACTGCGTTCTTTTATCTGCATGGTGCAGAACAGGCGGTAAGCGATGAACCAGTTGCATAGCGTGAATAAAGACAGCAGGATTTCTGCGCCGACAACCATCTGTACGATTTCGTTGCTGTCCTGAATCTCATGGAGCAGCAGGTCGATGGATGTTTCCGCTCCCATGATTGTCAGCAGGAAAATCCCGGTCCAAAGCACGACGACCCATGTGACCGTGGTGCGTTGTGCCTTTTTCGTCTGCCATAGGCAGCCGCCCATGATGTAGAGCGACTGAAACCATAATAAGGTGAACGGCGTGAGGTTTATCTCCATGGCGTTGTTGTAGACGGTTACGCTGTGCGTGCACAGCAGGCTGGTGAAAAACTGATCGAAAACGATGTGCCGGAATTCTTCCGTATTGCTGAACAGCCGGATGATGACAACGCGCGACAGGTCGGCAAGCACAATGTTGACACATGCAATGACGACCAGTCCGACGGTCACCGCCAGAAACCGCACTACGAATTTCTCTGAATTCGTGGCGGGAAGCATTAGCAGGTTTGTGACGTCGCCTTTCTGTCGGGTAGGGCTTAGAATGCCCGCCCCATATATGCAGAGATAGATGAGAAAGGCGATGATTGTTGCCATATACGCTCCACGGTTGAAAATGTCGAAGTTGTTGGATGCGGCATTTACGCCTAAATAGGCCGCAAGCAGTCCGGCATAGCTGCCGAGCGCGAAGTAGCCGAGGCTTTTTCGGCGCGTCGCCACTTCGTAGCGTATCAGTTGTACAAACCGCGGAAAGGAGAATAGTTCGTTTCTCATTTCAGTGCATCTTTAATTTTGTCGCCTTCGGCGAGCATGGCGTTAAACAGCAATTCCAGATTGATAGTACTTTCCTCACCGGCACGGTTGCGGAAAATGGCACTCTTGCCTTGTAGTGACGGCTGCACGAACAGGGCATCGTCGGTCGGCTCGTTGAGTGGAAGCTCTGCAAAGTAGAGCCGTTCGGCGATGGCGTTGAATGTGGCGTCGAGCATCAGGCGGTTGCTGTCAATCATTAGCACATGGTCGAGCAGATTTTCCACATCGCGTACCTGGTGGGTGGAGATGACAATCGTTTTCTCGTCGGTCATGCTCGATGCTATCACCTTGCGCATCTGGCTCTTCGAAGGAATGTCGAACCCGTTGGTCGGTTCATCCATAATCAGCAGCGGTGTGTTGGTGGCAAGTGCAAAGCACATGTATGCCTTTTTCTTTTGTCCCATCGACAGTTCGTTGAGGTGGATGTCGGTGTCCATGTCGAAGTCGGCAAGACAGCGGCGCAGAATTTCATCGCTGAAGTTGGGGTAGAACGGAGCATTGAGTTTTACAAACTGCTTCAACGGCAGATTGGGAAACGAAAATTCTTCCGGAACGAGGAATGTGTCGCGGAGCGTTTGCGGCAGACGGAGTTTCACATCGATGCCGTTCATCAGAACCTGTCCGGCTTTCGGACGCAGAAGTCCGCACATCAGATAGAGCAGAGTCGATTTTCCGGTACCGTTCTTGCCCAGCAGACCATAGACTGCGCCCCGGTTAAGACTCATGGAAAAGTCCTCAAAAACATTGGCTTTCTTTCGGCCGTAGCTGAAAGTGATGCCTTTTACGTTGATTAATTTCTCGTTCATATCGTAGATTTTTTACTTGTCTTAGTGTATTAGTTAAATAGTACACTGCAAATGTATAATCTGTTTTTCAAAATACCAAATAATTTCATGAAAAAATTTCTGGAATGAAAAGTGTATAAGCAAACAGGCGACGACAGAAAAATCTGCCATCGCCTGTCGGTTGTTTGTGGCGAATGTTTTAAAGCTTTATGGTTTGTGTGAATGTTTCGCCGAAGCGGTTGGTGACTTCGACGGTGACTGTTTTTGCGTTGGGTGAGGGTTTTGCCCGGAAAAGGTGGCGGGTTTTGTAGCCGCTTCGCTTTCCTTTGTTTTGCTGGATGTATGCCTGGTCTTCGTCTTCAAACTGCTGCATGGCACCTTTCATCATACCGTCTTCGTACCAGTTGACGAGATAGGCGTTGTCCCAGTCCCAGATGTTGGCGACAACATATTGTTTTTGTGTTTCAAATTCCCCCGGTTTATAAAGACGGAACTGATAGTCCGGGCCTTGTTTGGTGGCTTTGTATCGCCATTTTATATCATTGCCTTTGACGGTGACGATAAGATAGCCGTTAGGTGCGCCACAGCGGTTGACGTCGCCGGCCCACCATGCGCCACATGCGGCACCGATGTTGTGTTCGTAGATAGTCGGGTGAGGGCGGGTGTTTTCATAGTAATGCGTGTGTCCGGAGAATATATGCACTTCATAGGGACGGAGAATGTTGAAAAGTGCGTTGGCGTTGCGGACATTGCCTCCGGCAAAAACTGTAGTGTTGGCTACGGGTGCATGGAGATTGAGGAACACGGTTGTTCCTTTTGGCACGTAGCTTAAGTCGTTTTTCAGCCATTCCAACTGTTCGTCGGTGAGATATTCTACATATTTCTTTCCGCCTTTATAGTCCGTACTTTTCATTCCTATTATATGTACCTTGCCGATGTTGAACGAGTAGTTTGTCGGGCCGAACGAAGCCAGGTAGTCTTGTTCGGCATAGCCGTCGGCGGTGTTCTTGGTGCGTTCAAGGTCGGCGTATTTTTGGTTGAGGTCATGATTCCCGGGGACCTGGAACATGGTCATCCCCAAATTCTTTACGGCATTAATGTAGGGTTGCATGTAGTCCATTCTGTCCCAAACCATGTCTCCAAGTCCCATGCCCACTATTTCGTAGGCTTTCAGCGAGTCGGCGGTTTGTTTCAGGTCGGGTACGGTTTCGCTGCGGAAACGGTCAAACTGCTGGTCGTTGATGACTTGCGGGTCGGAAATCGGGATAAAGATAAAGTTGTCGCAAGGCTGGTTTCGCTTTTGCAGTGTGAAATTGCAGATGTTTTCTGTTGCATCTGTTTTTAGTGGTTGGTAAAAGCCGTTGGCAATGCCTTCAGTTTGCGGCAGATGGTAGGCTGCCGGAGTTGAAATGTAGACTAATGGATTTCTTTCCGGGTCGGTTGTCAGGCTATAGCAGCCGTTGCTGTCTGTAACGGTTACGTTTCTACCGTCAGAAACAGGAACTCCGCTAACGGGGTTGCCATTGGTGTCTTTTACGAATCCTTTTACAAGCGTGTCGGCGGCTGATACGGTGAGAATTTGACAGAGCAGAAGTGCTGCCAGCAAGTTTTTCTTCAGTGTGTTCATTTCGTATGTTTGAATTTTCGTGCAAAAGAATGAATAAGAGTTGGAATGAATATAACAGGACGGTTAAATTTTGTGCGGATGTGCTGGCATGTTCGTGGTGCGGAGTAGTGGTTGTAAGACTGAAGGCCACGGATGTGGATAATTCGGTGGAGAAGTTGGCGTTTGTCCTGTGTCGATGCCGTTGAATCGGTGTTCTTTAAGGTTGCAGAAGTACAAATGTCCGTAAACGACAAAAGCATTGACCATTACGGTCAACGCTTATGAGTAGCCCATAGGAGAATCGAACTCCTCTTTCAAGAATGAAAATCTTGCGTCCTAACCGATAGACGAATGGGCCGTGAATCGGATTTTAACCGATTAAGCTGCTTGAATTTTGTTCAAGTGCTTAGCAAGCTTGCTCTTCAAGTTAGCTGCCTTATTCTTAGAAATTACATTCTTGCGAGCAAGACGATCCAACATAGAGCTAACTTTATTGTAAGCTTCAGTAGCTTGTGCCTTGTCGTTCATTGCGCGGAGGCGACGAACAGCGTTACGTGCAGTTTTCGCATAGTAACGGTTGCGAAGGCGACGAGTCTCTGTTTGACGAATTCTCTTAACTGATGATTTATGATTTGCCATTATAATAAATCTTTAAATTTTTATTGTAGCCCATAGGAGAATCGAACTCCTCTTTCAAGAATGAAAATCTTGCGTCCTAACCGATAGACGAATGGGCCATCATGTTGTGTGCTTACTGTTTCAAAGCGAGTGCAAAGTTATACGAAGTTTTTTAACTGTGCAAATCTTTTCTGTCAAAAAGCATCTTTTTAATAGATTTTAAGAATTTGATTAGCCTCCTAAAAATGGAATAGTTTATAAATCTTTGGTGCCTAGTACTTTATGTAAGTACGGACAAAAGAGCTGTTTTTTGTGTATCGTGGTTGTTTTTTCTATTTCTCTATGCAGGTACTCTGTGTATAGGATGCCAATGGGCCGTCAGCTTGCTTGTCATTGCTTCGCCTCTGTTTGGGTTTCCGTGGCTTTTTCAGCAGGAGGAATCAGGAACAGGGGGAAGCCGACCCCTACAGATAACTGTTTGCATTGTGTTGAATCGGGCATATAGAGCTTTTGGTAATATTGTTCATAAATTTTTTATAAACCTCATCAAACGTAGTGTTTTTGTACATGATATCTTTAGAAAAGATACGGCGGAGTTCTTTTACTGCCATTTCCTGCTGCGTTGAATCAAGTGGAACTGATTCTTTTGGCAATTCATTGTAACCGGCATCGAATAATACTTGAGGGGTGAAGTCTTGTTTTGTACAGCCTAAACTGTATAGTAAAATGAATGAAATCCAGAGGGTATCTCCTTTTGCAATGACAGGAGAACGCAATACAATATGCCTTTTATACACACTGTCTCCATAAAACTTGTCAAGAGTAAAGCTGTCCGCATCGTAGGTCGGTGCAGTTGCAAAATAATTGGGGTATAATTCAAGCATTCTTGGTATTCTTTGGGCATGCAAAATAATGGAAAACAAAATACATGCAACTACTATATAAATCAATCGTTTCATAATTGTGGTGGTTTAGGGTTGAATTTTCACAATTACTTATTGCATTTATTTGTCAAATTGGAATAGGCAGATGATACTGGCAGCGTTATTGCATGGCTGAGTGACAACACAATCTTTTTCATACTGTACAGATTTTGGGTTACTGTGTGCAATTTACGTTTTTATTCTTGAAATTGCAACTGTTTTTTCGTAATGGGTTATAATTCTACTTTTGAATTAAAATTAGTTTCCGTTATTATGCGCAGATTGTGGTAATTAATATGGCGTGTTTCAGTTGAGTGGTTTGTGCGGAAGATTTTTACGATTGGTGAAATTTGTGTAAGTTTGTAGATATAAAAAACTATTACGATGTACGAACGATTGAGAGGTGTGGTGCTCCGCACGGTGAACTATAACGACAAGAATTCGGTGGTGCGTGTATATACCGACACGCAGGGATTGCTGTCGTTTCTGCTACCGCAAAGCAATGGAAAGGTGGCAAGGGTAAGGCGTGCGCTGTTTCAGCCGTTGTCGCTGGTGGAGATTGAGTCGGATATCCTTCCTTCGCGCGACATTTTTCGTATCAAGGAGGCGCGTTGTCTGGTACCGTTGACAACGCTGCATGCCGATCCGGTGAAAAATGCCATTGCGCTGTTCGTAACGGAACTGTTGTCGCATGTCATCGTGGAGCAGGAACGCAATGCGCCGCTGTTCTCGTTTATCTCCAGTTCTGTGCAGTTGCTGGACAAACTGGACCGCGGTGTTGCGAATTTTCACATCTGTTTTCTCTATAATTTGGGCGTATTTCTTGGTATCGAGCCTGACACGGAAACCTATCGCGAAGGCTATTGCTTTGACATGCTTGACGGAGTTTTCCGTCCCTCACAGCCACTTCACCCTCATTTTGTGGAAAGTGGGGAGAGTGCAGTGCTGGTGAAGATTGCCCGCATGAACTATGCCAATATGCACCTGTTCCGTTTCAATCGTCAGCAGCGAAGCCGACTGCTGTCGCTGATGCTCGATTACTACCGTCTTCACAGCTCCACACTCGGCACGCTCCGCTCGCCGGAAATTCTCAGCGCCTTGTTTGAATAAATGGGGTTAGAGGTTATGGATTAGGGGTTATAGGTTAGCGGACTTGTAATTCTTATGATATAAAAAAATACGCGAAGATGAATGGTTTCACCTTCGCGTAAATTTTTTTGTATCGTATCTTTTTTAGATAGACAGACGACGGAGTGTGTCGAGGAGGTCTCGGTTGATTGGTTTGTCTTTCTTGATTGCCTTGGTGAAAGGTACGTATACGATTTCATCGTTGGCAACACCAATCATTACGTTGCGCTGGTCTTCGAGAAGAGCGTCGATAGCGGCTGCACCCATGCGGGAAGCAAGGATACGGTCGTGAGCTGTCGGTGAACCGCCTCGTTGCAAGTGGCCGAGTATAGACACACGCACTTCGTATTGCGGATATTCGTTCTTTACACGTTCGGCAAGCGCCATTGCACCACCGGTTACCGGGCTTTCGGCTACCAGCACGATGGATGAGTTCTTGCTCTTGCGGAAACCGTTGTTGATAAGTTCTTCCAACTGGTCGACTTCGGTTGATATTTCCGGGATGATGGCTGCTTCAGCACCTGCGGCAATAGCACCGTTGAGGGCAAGGAAGCCTGCATCGCGGCCCATGACTTCAATGAAGAAGAGGCGTTCGTGTGATGTTGCCGTGTCACGGATTTTGTCGACACATTCCATAATTGTGTTCAGGGCTGTGTCGTAACCGATAGTCGTATCTGTTCCATAAAGGTCGTTGTCGATAGTTCCGGGAAGACCTACGATAGGAATATTGAATTCTGTGGCAAAAATGCGGGCACCCGTGAGCGAACCGTCACCGCCGATGACTACAAGGGCATCGATGCCTTCCTTCTGCATGTTTTCGTAAGCCTGTTTGCGGCCTTCTGGAGTTTTGAACTCCATACATCTGGCGGTTTTTAGAATCGTACCGCCCATTTGGATAATGTTAGAGACGTTTTGTGTGCGGAATTCCTGAATTTCACCAGTCACCAATCCTTTGTATCCACGGTAAATACCTTTCACGCGAATTCCGTTGAAAATGGCAGAGCGTGTGACCGCACGAATCGCTGCATTCATGCCCGGTGCATCACCTCCGGAGGTTAAAATTCCAATACAATTAATAGACATGATAGTTTATTCTTTAGTGAAAAGGCTTATATTTATTTAATTGTCACAAAGATAATGCAAGCCGAGTGAAATGACAAAAGAAAAATGCAGTTTTTCAAATTTGTCTTCCTTAAAGCAGGGAAGGGTAAGTGTTTACAGTTTACGGTTTACAGTTTACGGGTTGTTCCCTAACCTCTCATCCCTAACCCATAACCTCTAACCACTAACCCCCTAATTCATAGTGTCCCTTTTGTGGAAGGCAGCGTGAAGCGGAAGATGTCGCGGCGAATGGCGGCTTTCAGGGCGCGTGCGAGTGCCTTGAATATGCCTTCAATCTTGTGGTGCTCGTTCTGGCCCTCAGCCTTAATGTAGAGATTCATGCGGGCGGCATCGCTGAGGCTTTTGAAAAAGTGGAGAAACATTTCCGTAGGCATGTCGCCGATGCGTTCGCGCCGGAATTCCGCTTCCCAGACGAGCCACGGTCGTCCGCCGAAATCGAGCGCCACGGTGCAGTTGCAGTCGTCCATCGGCAGCATAAAGCCGTAGCGTTCAATGCCGCGTTTGTCGCCCAACGCCTTATGGAGCGCTTCTCCGAGAGCGAGTGCCGTGTCCTCGATGGTGTGGTGCTCGTCGACGTTGAGGTCGCCTTTCACATGAATTTCCAAGTCGATGCCCGAATGGCGGCTGATTTGCTCCAGCATGTGGTCGAAAAAGCCCAGTCCGGTGGAAATGTCAGCACGGCCGTTTCCGTCGAGGTCAAGCGTGATGCGGATGTCGGTTTCGGAGGTGGTGCGCACTACGGTGGCTTTCCGGCTTCCGGCACGCAGAAATTCCGCGATGCGGTCCCAACTGTCAGTGATGAGCACGCAGGTGTCACCCAGTCCGGCATCGTCTACCCATTGTTGTCCAGTGGTATACGGCTGGAGCAGGATGCCCTTTGCTCCGAGATTCCGTGCCAGCAGCATGTCGGTGATGCGGTCGCCGATGACGAACGAGTTTTCCAGGTCGTAGTTGCCGGTCATGTATTTGCCCAAAAGGGCAGTACCCGGTTTGCGGGTCGGCTGGTGTTCGTGCTCAAACGTGCGGTCGATGATGATGTCGTCGAACGTGATTCCTTCGTTTTCGAATGCCCGGAGCATCTTTTCATGAGCCGGAAGAAAGGTTTCCATCGGGAACGACGGCGTGCCCAGTCCGTCCTGGTTCGTGACAATGACGCGCTCGAAATCGAGGTTGCGGGCGATGAAATTCAGGTTGCGGAACACGCCCGGCATGAATTCCAGTTTTTCGAGCGAGTCGAGCTGATAGTCGACGGGCGGTTCGACTACGAGTGTGCCGTCGCGGTCAATGAACAGTACGCGTTTTTTCTTTCCGTCATTTTCCATATTGGGCAAGAGTTTGGATGAGTTGGTCGTTTTCTTCTTCCGTACCGGCGGTAATTCGCAGGCAGTTGAGGCACATTTCCACCGAGTTGCGGTTGCGCACCACGATTCCGCAGTCGCACAGATAGCGGTAGATGGCGTTGGCATCGGTTACCTTGACAAGTACGAAGTTAGCGTCCGTCGGGTAGATTTTTTCCACGCAGTCGAGTTCCGACAGACGTCCGATAAGGTTGTCGCGCGCGGCAATGAGTGTCCGCACCCATTCCCTTATATCGCCGTAGCGGTCAAGCAGTTCGAGGGCGTAGTTCTGAGTCAGTTGGTTGATGTTGTAGGGGTATTTCACCTTGTTGAAAATGTCGATGATTTCCTTCGAGGCGAATGCCATTCCCAACCGTGCCGCTGCACTTCCCCAGGCTTTCGAGAAAGTCTGCATCACAATCAGATTCGGGAAACGGTCGAGCATTTCCAACATCGAACCTTTCGACGAAAAGTCGATATATGCCTCGTCGACAACAACTATGCCTTCGAAACGCCCGCAGATGTCCGCAATGTCGGTACGGTCGAAGGCGTTCCCGGTCGGGTTGTTGGGCGAGCATATCCACACCACTTTCGTGTTTTCGTCCGTCAGCCGCAGTATGCCTTCCCGGTCCAGACCGAAATCCGCCGTCAGCGGAGCCTTGCGGTATTCCACGTCGTTGATGTCGGCGCATACTTCATACATGCCGTAGGACGGCGAGATGGCCACCACATTGTCGACCCCCGGTCGGCAGAAGATGCGGTAGGTGAGGTCGATGCACTCGTCGCTGCCCACGCCGAGAAAAATCTGGTCGGCAGGCACTTCGCGCAGTTCCGATATTTTTTCCTTCAACTGCTGTTGCATCGGGTCGGGATAGCGGTTGTAGGGATTGTTGTAGGCATTTTCGTTCGCGTCGAGCCATACGGTTGCCGTGCCCGAAAATTCATTGCGGGCGCAGCTGTAAGGCTTCAGTGAAAGTATGTTTTTTCGCACTAATTTTTCCAGATTCATAGCTTTTTCTTCTTTATGGCGTTGATACGTACGGTGGCTGCCAGTTTGTGGGCCATCAGTTCTTCGTTTTCGGCGAGCGTTTCGATTACGGGGCCGAGATTGGCGATGCCTTCTTCCGACAGTGTCTGGAACGTGATTTTCTTCATGAAACTGTCGAGGTTCACGCCGCTGTAGGCATGAGCGTAGCCGCTCGTGGGCAGTGTGTGGTTCGTGCCCGAAGCGTAGTCGCCTGCACTTTCACAGGCATAGGCTCCGAGGAACACGCTCCCCGCGTTTTCCACACGCTTCGCCAGCCGGTCGGCCTCCTTGTGGTTGATAATCAGGTGTTCAGGTGCATATTCGTTGGCGAAGTCCATCATTTCGTCCTCGTTGGCAAGCACGATGATGCGGCTGTGCGACAGCGAGCGGCGGATGAGGTCACGTCGGGGTAGGGCGGTGAGCAGGCGTTCCGTTTCGTCGGCCACTTTTTCGGCCAATGTGCGGTCGGTGGTCAGCAGAATCGACTGGCTGTCGGCTCCGTGTTCCGCCTGCGACAGAAAGTCGGCTGCCACAAAAGTGGGGTTGGCCTCCCCGTCGGCAATAATCATTACTTCCGATGGTCCGGCAGGCATGTCGATGGCCACATTCTGCACGCTTGCCTGTTGCTTTGCTTCCATTACAAAACGGTTGCCCGGACCGAAAATCTTGTAGACACGCGGCACCGTTTCCGTGCCGTAGGCCATGGCCGCTATAGCCTGCGAGCCTCCTATTTTATAGATTTCCGTCACGCCTGCCATTCGGGCGGCGTATAGGATGGCGGGGTGGATTTTTCCCTGCCGGTCGGGAGGCGTGCAGAGCACAATCTGACGGCAACCTGCAATTTTTGCCGGAATGGCGAGCATCAGCACCGTGGAAAACAGCGGAGCCGTTCCGCCCGGCACATACAGCCCGACTTTTTGAATAGGCACTGCCCGTTGGCTACAGGTAACGCCCCCGGTGGTCACTACCGAAATCGGTTGCATGCGTTGTGCCTCGTGGAAGCGGCGGATGTTTGCGGCTGCCACGGTAAGTGCTTCTTTCAGCGGTTCGCCTACAAGGCTTTCGGCTTCCGCCATTTCTGCCTCACTGACGCGCAGCGACGTGAGCGTTACGCCGTCGAAGCGTTCTTCATATTCCAGCAACGCCTGGTCGCCCCGTCGGCGCACGTCGGCGAGTACGGTTGCCACCGTTTCGCGCACGGCCGAAGTGTCGGTGATGCCCCGTTGCATCAGTCGCGGCCATGCTTCCCGTTCGGGATAGAGTATCGTGTCGAGTGTTCCTTCCATAGCTACATGACCATTTTTTTGATGTCCAGCACCAGAATGCCTTCTGCTCCGGCGGCTTTCAGACGGTTGATGATTTCCCAAAAACGCTTTTCTTCCACTACCGTGTGTACGGAGCACCATTCCGAATCAGCCAGCGGCAGAACCGTCGGGCTCTTGATGCCCGGCAGGATGGCGATTACTTCGTCAAGCTGTCGGCGCGGCACGTTCATCAGCACGTATTTCTTGTCGGCGGCGGCTTTCACGGCCTCAATGCGGAAAATCAGTTCGTCGAGCACCTCCTGCTTTTCCGTCGACAGCGGCTTTCCGCCAATCAGCACCGCTTCCGACTCGATAACCCTTTCCACTTCCGTCAGATTGTTGCTCACCAGTGTGCTCCCCGACGAAACGATGTCGAAAATGGCGTTGGCAAGTCCGATGTTCGGGGCAATTTCCACCGAACCGCTGATTTCGTGCAGGTCGGCATTGATGCCTTTTTCTTCAAAAAAGCGTCGCAGGATGACGGGGTAGGATGTTGCCACCTTTTTCCCGTTGAACCAATCCAAACCTGTGTAGTTTTCCTTATTGGGCACTGCCAGTGACAGACGGCAGCGGCTGAAGCCCAGACGTTTCAATACCTTTACGTCGCGCTGCTTTTCCAAAACCTCATTGTAGCCCACAATGCCGACATCGGCCGTTCCCGTAGCCACGGCATCGGGAATATCGTCGTCGCGCAGGTAGAGAATCTCCACCGGAAAGTTGCGTGAGGGTACAAGCAGCGAGCGTTTCACTGCCGAAAGTTTGATGCCCGCTTCCGAGAGCATCTCCATGGTTTCGTCGTACAGACGGCCTTTCGATTGAACAGCAATTCTAAGCATAGCGTTATGATTTTTTGATTTGATTATTCAGGAATGAAAACAAAAAAGCCGGCTTTCAACGAGGATAGCCGGCTTTTGAATATTTCTGCAAATTAGCGCATACAACATTTGGCTTACCTCGCGGGAGGGAAGTGCAAATGATGATGATATGCGAACATTTGTTTCTTCATAATTGATGTTTGTGATGCAAAAGTAATAAATAATTTCAAATTGCAAGCAATTTGCTGTAAAAAGTTTTGAAAAATAAGATGCTGTTATCTTTTATTAAATTATTCCCATGGTTTGCATGAGGAAATAGGCGTTGGTGTTTTGGGCGATGCCGGGGAGGAGACGGTAGGAGAAGGTGAGGCGGCTGCCGTCGATTTCGGCTTCGAACCGGTAGTTGCTCACTTTGCCGGGGAAGGAGTCCGCCAGGCTGCCGAGCGCAAGGTCGTGGGTAGCAATAATGCCGGTGACAGAGAGCTGAACGAGCTTGCTGACCAGTCCGAGCGAGCCTTTCTGTTTGTCGACCGAGTTCGTACCGCGCAGGATTTCGTCGAGAATCACGAACATCCGTTCGCCCGCTTCCGCCCGTTTCACCATCTTTTGCAGGCGCGACAGCTCGGCAAAGAAATAGGAGGCCCCGTCGCTCAGCGAGTCGGATGTGCGCAGACCGGTGTAGAGAGTTACGGGAGAGAAGGTCATTTCCGCGGCAAAAACCGGTGCGCCGACGAGCGCCAGCAGGTAGTTGACGGCTACGGTGCGCAGATAGGTGCTCTTTCCGGCCATGTTGGCTCCCGTGACGACAAAGAACGACCCTTTTGACAGACAGTGGATGTCGTTGCACACGCAGCGGTCGGAAGGAATCAGCGGATGTCCCGTCTGTTTGGCTTCCATCACTACCTTTCCCGTTGTGTCGAGTGTCGGGAAGGTGTAGCCGGGATTGTTGAACGTAAACGAGGCCAAAGCGCAGAAAGCGTCATATTCGGCAATGGCGTTTTTCCAGTCGTCCAGATGCTTGCCGTTGGCTTTCATCCAGCGGTCAATGTTGTTCAGTTGCCGCCAGTCCCAAAGCAGAAATCCGTTCATGATGGCGTAGCCGAACACGTTGTAGCGTTGGTCGAGGTTGTTGATATAGCGAGCCAGCCGTCGCGACAGTTCCGAAGCGTTGCCCCGGTCGCTGCCCATGTTGCGTTGTAGCTGTTGCAATACGGCGGAGGAGAATTCTTCCTCTTCGATGGTCTTGAAAATGTCGGCACAACAGGTGACGGTAGCCACTTTTCGCGTAATCCATTCGTGCAGCCGTCCCACGCGCTTTGCCTGAAGCGAACCCAGAATCAGCGTAAGCAGGAACACGTTGAAAATCAGCAGTCCCGGAACGATGTCGAACGCCATCAGCGTGAACAATATCACATAGATGTAGGGAATAACGGCAATGGCTGCTTTCTGAATGCCGTTCACCGAGAAGTCGGGCACTTCGTCGGACACCTTCTTGCATTCCGCCATTTCGTTGGTCGCTACCGTGCCGGCCGATGCCATTTTCAGGCGGAAGGCATTTTTGGCGGCCAGTTCCCTGACGGCCTCCTGCCGCAGAACGGTGTCGGCTGCCGTTTCTTTCGGATTTTTCAGCCATGCGGCGAGCTGCTCGCTGCCATAAGGCGTAGCCGTAGAGTCGAGGAGCGAGAACAGGCTTTTGCTGCCGAACACGTCGATGTCAAACGTGTAGTCGTGGTTCGCGTCGGCGTGCTGTTCGCCTTTCGGCAGTTTGTCAAGTTTCAGTTGCAGACGGTCGATGTGGTTCTGCGCCCAGAGTATTTTTGCTTCCTCTATCTGTTTGGCAGCCGCAAGACGGTTGCTGAATTTTGCCAGATAAAGAAAAACTATCAGCCCTGCGACGAAGCAGGCAGCCACGGCGGCTGTAGAGTGCCAAAGCATGACAATGGCTGCGACCGTTGCCGCAAACACTGCCAGACGGAGCATGGCCACCGTCAGCGAGCGGCGTCCGAGCCTTTTCAGCGTAGTGCCGCATTCCGCGAGGGTGGACGTATAGAATTCGTTGGGTGTCATTTAGTTGCGTTTGAGTTGCTGTAAGTCGGCAATCAGGCAGGCGGCTGTCGTTTCCGCGCTGTCGTTGGTGCCGAGACGTTGGTGGATGAGTTCGTAGCCCTCTTTCATGGTGCGGCGTTCAGCCGTGTCGGAAAGCAGGGGTTGCAGTTCGTGGTAGATGCTGTCTTCCGTGCAGAGGTGTACCAGCAGTTCGGTTACCACTTTTTTGTCGGCAATCAGGTTCGGCAGCGACACGAACGGCACTTTCAGAATATGTTCGAACAGTTTGTAGGACAGCTTCGAGCCGTTGGCACGGTAGCATACCACTTGCGGAGTGCCAATGATGGCGGCCTCGAGTGTTGCCGTTCCCGAAGTGACCAGAGCCGCGTCGGCATTAGCCAGCAGTTCGAACGTGTTGCCGTAAATCAGCAGCGGACGGTCGGCAATGCCGTTATCGGCCAACGTTTTGGCATAAAATTCCTTGTCGATGTTCGGCGCGCCGGCTATGACCGGATAGTGCGACGGGCAGCGTTTCACCGCCTTATACATCAGCGGCAGGTTGTTGCGAATTTCGCCCAGACGCGAACCCGGCAGCAATGCCACCAGCGGACGAGGGTCGGCAATGCCGTTATTTGTGCGGAATGTGGCGTTGTCGGGCATCGTACGCCGTGCTTCGGCAATTTCGTTGACCGTCGGGTTTCCCGTGTAGTCCACCTGATAGTTGTGACGGGCATAGAACGCCGTTTCAAACGGCAGGATGGAATACACCTTGCGCACATATTTCTTGATATCCTTGACGCGGTATTCCTTCCACGCCCATATTTTTGGTGAAATATAGTAGTAGACAGGTATGCCGAGCGAATGGGCATATTTGGCAATTTTCAGATTGAACGAAGGATAGTCGATAAGAATCAGTGCGTCCGGACGGAACTGGCTGACAGCTTCCTTCGCCCGTTTCATGTTGCCCAAAATTTCAGGCAGATGGCGGAGCACTTCCGAGAAGGCCATAAATGCCATGTTCTTATAGTGGATAACGGGGGGAACGCCCGAAGCCTCCTGCATATAGTCGCCTCCAAGATAGGCAAATTCCGCATTCGGGTCCTGCTGGCGCAATGCCCTGACAAGTCTTCCTGCATGGATGTCGCCGGATGCCTCGCCGGCAATGAGGAAATATTTCATAAACGTAAATTCAAATTGGTGTACCCGACAAAGGTAAACAAACTTTACCGAATAACCTAACAGGCAGAAAATAATCCGCAGCAAGGAGTCATGAGGCCGATGAGGAACATAAGAATAGTTGCGCTATTGGCATGTGTAGGGTCGTTTTTTGACAATTTGGTTGTTATAACTTCTGATTTGTCTACGGAAATCCGTAGTTGCATTGATTTAGACAAATATATATGTCAAAAGATGGGGGAAATTATATAATTAAATTCTACCTTTACAGAGATATATATTGAAATCTCTATGAAAATATCATATTTATTTGCTCTAATATCATTGTTGTTAATAGTCGGCTGTTCTGAAAAAACGGAGAATATTCGGCAAGTGTTGAAGCTTTGTGATGACTGCTATAATGCAGGTGATACCACGTCGGTCTGGCCTGATGCCATGAAGCAGGCCGGTGAACTTGTCAGAACGTGTGACGACAATTCTGTTATCGGTGAATACTATTACCAAAAATCCTGTTTCGACCTGTCGCGTGGAACGGGCGACAGTATCGGCTATTATTTGAAGCAGTCGCGGGAATACTATCGGAAAAGTGACGATGTCGAAAACTATGGGAAAGTGCTGCTCGTCAGTGCTCAGTTTGCAAATATGATGCAGGAGTCCGATTCTGTCCGCCGCTATGCGCTCGAGGGAATTGAAGTGGCTGCCAAATTGCCTAATCTGCGAGGCCAGCTCTATGGAGAACTGCTGGTTGCCGAGCTGTCGGAAGGAAATATGAAAAAGGCGGTGGACTATGGAAAAGAGTCCTTAAAACTTTTGAAGGAAACCCACGATACGGCAAGTTATATTATTCAGTGCGGCAATGTGGGGATAGCCTACCGCCGTCAGGGGTTGAACGATTCGGCCATGGTTCTCTATAATGACGGATTGCAGTTGGCGTTGCCTTTTGGCGACGAAGCGACAACGGCTTATCTTTACAACAATCTGTCCGTGCTTTACGGCGACAAACACCGTATCGACGAATCGATTTCATTTGCTGAAAAAGCGATAGCCTGCGCGGAACGTTCGGGTGAAACCGTCGAAAAACTTTCGGGAATTGCCAACAAGGCCTCCATGCTGTTGCTGAAAGAGGATTATGATGCGGCCGTTTCCGAAGTGCGATGTCAATATCCTGCGGTTATCGAGTCAGGCAGTGTGCCGCTTCGGTTGAAGTATCTGAACATGCTTATCAGCTCGTATCTGCATCTGGAACAGCTTGATTCCGTGGCCTATTTCATAAAGGAAGGGGAAGTAGTTTCACAGGGGCTTCCGCTTGAAAATACCGGTGTGCTGGGTATTTATGAAATGAAGGCCGACTATCTGGTCAGGACCGGACATTATAAGGAAGCGTTGGCGTTGTTGACACGGTTTGACACGCCGGGGGGCAATCAGCTGATGCCGCGCGACAAGTTGCTGAAAGAAATGGCCTTATGCCATAAAAGCATGGGGGATTACCGCACGGCTTTCGATTTGCTGAACCGTTCGACGGAAGCCTCCGACAGCATCCGCAGCCAAAAGGCGGAGCGTGAACTTTCGGAATTTACCGTCCGCTATGAAACCAAAGAAAAAGAGTTCGAGATAGTCCGTTTGAAAGAAGAAAAACTGAAGAACGAGGCTTCCATGCTGCGCATTACGGTAATCATGACCTTGATTATCGCTCTGCTTGCCGTAGCTGTTCTGGTGTTGCTCTATCGCAGAAAACTGCGCCGCCAGAAAATGGAAATCATGTTGGCGAAAAAATATATCGACGGTCTGGAAAACGAACGTGCCCGACTGGCGAGAGAACTGCACGACGGGGCTTGCAACGACCTGTTGGCCATCGGAATGGAAATATCGTTGCCCGACAGCAACAAGGAGCAGATAGCCGCCCGCATACGGAACGCGCGCACCACGCTCCGCAACATTTCTCACGAACTGATGCCGCCATCGTTTTCGAATGTCGACCTGGAGGAAATGCTGGAGGATTATCTGGAACATCTTGCCGTGCCGGAAACCCTTCGGGTGGAATTTGAAGCAAAGGGCGAGGATTGGTCGCAAATTCCTTCGCAGGTGGCGTATGAGTATTATCGGATAACGCAGGAGGCGATGTCGAATGTCGTGAAACATTCCAATGCCACGCTTGCCACGGTTCGTCTGGAGAAAGAAAACGGCAGTCTGTCGCTGACAATCGGCGACAACGGCATGAACGAAAAGAATAGCGGAAAAGAAGGAATCGGACTCCGCACAATAAAAGACCGGGCCGGAAGTATCGGTGCAGAATGCCAATGGCGTCTGGACGACAACGGTTCCCGACTGACAGTTACTTTAAATCTGGTTTAGACATGATGGATGAAAATACTTGCATATTGGTAGTGGACGACCATCCGATTGTATCGCATGGCGTGAGTGTATTGTTGACGGCTGCTATGCCGGCTGTGAAAACGGAACAGGCCCACAACGGAGCGGAGGCATTGAAAAAGGCCCAGACGCATACGTTTCAGGTATTTGTGCTGGATGTGGAACTGCCCGACATGTCGGGTGTAAAACTGATGGAGGCTTTGCGGGAGAAACAGCCCGATGCTGCTTTTATCTATCACACGATGCACGATGAAATGTGGGTAGTCAAGCAACTGATGGAAAGCGGTGCCGACGGCATTGTGCTGAAGAGCGACAATGTGCGAGAACTGATTTCGGCTGTTGAGGCCGTGCTTGAAGGTGACTGCTATTTCAGCCGTCAGTTCGAATCGTTCTGCCGTTCATGCGAGCAGGAAATGGTGCCTTCGGACAGAGAACTGGGCATTTTGAAAGGCCTTGCAAAAGGACGGAGCTCGAAAGATATAGCCGAAGAACTGTTCATTTCCGAGAATACCGTGGAATTCCATCGCAAACGCCTTTTCCGGCGGTTGGGTGCCGCCAATATGGCAGAGTTGCTGATGAAGGCCGTTGAGCGCGGACTGTTGTTGGTATAATGTCGTTTCATGCTACGGAAATCCGTAGAATTTAGGCAGTTATGTGATTTTTGCGTAGTAAGATTGCCAAGGTTGTGAAAGTAAAGGCATATATTTGTAATGGCGGTTGGATAGATTTGTTCCGACCGTTTCGTCAGTGCGTTTCTAACCCATTATTGAAATAATAATTAAAACACATATTCGGTATGAAAAAAATTGTTCCACATTTTTTGTTGAGCCTTCTGCTGTTGGTCGGCGCGTTGCCGGCTTGGGCAATAGTGCAAGGCGATTTTGAGTACACTTTTGGTAGAGATTATGCTACTGTAACGGCTTTTAACGGAGAGGGTCTTTGTGTCGTTCCCGACACGATTTACTACAATGGCAAAGCCTACTATGTAAATAGTATTTCGTTGAAAAACAATGACAAGGTGAAGGGTGTGAAAACTACTTCGAATAACACCCATGTCAGCTTGAATGCTTGTAATGCGGTGAAAACCATTGAACTGGGTGGCGAGTTTTCGTTCACTCCGGCTGAATTCCAGAAATTCAGCAATACAAAATATTCTCTTATAAGTGTCAGACTTTCGAACATGACAGTTGAGAATCTGACAATTTCGGGTAGTGGAGTCACTGTGAGTCAAGGATATAGCAATAAAGATGATAAGTCTACTTTTTTGGATATAGAAAACTTGACTATCGATTGTCCGTATGTGACATTCGGCGATAATTATCACGATGGAATTGCCAATATCCGATTGACTAAGAATGTCAAATACATAGCTCGGAATATATTTCTCAGCAGTGCGCTTGAGATGGAGAGTCAGGATTTTGAGTGTCTGGTAGGAGGCGTTTTTGCATCCCATAAATTGGATGAGATTTTCTACAAAGACAGTTTCGGTAGTGCATTTTACAATGCAGAAATAAATGTGGTGAATGCTTCGCCAACAGGCGGCTATCCAAAAGAAGCCAAATGGATAGGCACGTTGAACTTGCCGGATAATATCACCGAGTTCAAACACGAAGATAAAAAGGTGTGGCCCGACAAAGTGGTGGGTGCCGGTTTGAAGTCGGTTTCCTATGCTCTGCCGTTTTATTCTGTTTCGGATTTGTTCTATGACTTCAATGGAGATGGAAAAATGGGATTTGTAGCCTATGACGGTTCATGGGACAAGACCTATTATCTGTTTGAAAACAGCAAAAAGCAGCAGGAAGTGAAGTATGTATCACAGTCGCGGACTGAGCCTTGTTACAGAGTGGTAGACCTTGACAATACCGGAAATATGGTTGTGGCTCTGGATTGGTGGAATACTTACAAGCTGGGTGCTGACTACAGCATGGAGAAAATGGATTTTCCCAAATACTTGACGATTGCCGACTACGACAACGACGGACGTATCGACCTGCTGGCTCACGATGATAAGTCGGTTGCCTATCGTCAGTTGTCCGACGGCACATTTGTGAAAAATATTTTCAATCTGACCAACAATAAGGAAGACGTTTACACCGTACAGGCTGAAAGCGACGGAAACTGGATTAACAGTCTGCCGTCGTTGGAGCAGGGTTGGATGATTGACGGTACTCCTCCGTCGTTCAATACCATATCGCTGGTTTCCGACTTGACTAAGGACGGAATGCCAGAACTGGTGGGATATGACGGTGTCATGTATTATTTGAGTGACAACAATTATTATGTCAGCTCAGAAGTCGGACGGATTTTCCAGTGTGATTTGGACGGTAACGGCGTACTCGACTATGTGCTATTCGATGAAGTGGAGGAAACCGTCTATTTGATGATGTATGGCAGTGAAGGAAAATATACATCGAAGACGTTGGTTACCAACGGTGTGATTTCCAATGTGTATTGCCGTGATTTTGACCGTGACGGTGACATTGACATCCTTTTGCCGATGGATTATACGACCAGTAGCGGCTACAGTTTCCTGATGTTCTATCGAAACGACGGTAACGGCGTTTTCAAGAAAAAGGAAGTGGCTTTTCAAGAAGAGTTGAGGTTTGGCGGCTGTCAGGACATCGACGGCGACGGACTGTATGAAATTTGGGGAGAAACCGTCAATGCCGATTATAGCATATATCGTGTTGACATTCAGGACGACTTTACAGCTTCTGCTTCGTTGTTTTTGCCAACATATGCCGATTTTGATGAAGAATTGCATCGTTTTATAGTGGGCGATTTTGATAACGATGGGTATATGAACTATATTTATCCTGCTAATGGTTTTACATGTTCGCTGATTGAAGAAAATAAGAATACGGCACCAAAAGCAATGGCGAAGCCTGCGGCTTATTACGACAGCCGTTCGGGACGTGTGCGTATCCAGTGGACTGCCGGTGAGGATACGGAAACTTCTGCCTGCGATTTGACATACGAACTGCGTATAGGCACGGCTCCGGGCAAGGGCGATATTCTCAGTGCGGCATCGCTTGCCGACGGCCGTCGTCGCACATTGCGCGAAGGCAATATGGGAAGAAACTTGACTACATTGTTCAATTCGGTTCAGTTGACTCCGGGTGCTACATATTATATTTCAGTGCAGGCAATTGATGCCGGAGGATTGGGCGGCCCATGGTCAGAAGAGTTTGTTTACAAGCACGAAATAGATAAAGTGGTATTTACTGCCAACCGCAACCGTATTTCTACTGCCGACACGCTGCTTCTGGAAACGGTGGCACGACCGGAAGCCAAATATGTGTGGAACGTAGGCGGCGGAACAATCATTAAGGATGAAGGTTCGCGCATACAGGTTGTATTCAATAATGCCGGTAATAAGACGCTGGGGCTGACAGTGGAATATGGTGGAAAACAGTTGGTGGCTGAAAATAAGGAAATATCAGTATTGCCGTATGACGAAATAGATGTTTCCGACGATTCCGTTCATTATGGAGTCTGTGCAGATTTCAACGGTGACGGCTATGCTGATTCATTTTCAATCAAAATGTATACTAATGACGGCCAGGGCAATTTTACGTTAGTGCCCAAAACTTTTAATTCGGATTTGTCCGGAGCTCTGTATGGTATATTTGACTTTAACAAGGACGGCTATCTGGATTTTATGATTGACTCAAAAAAAGGAAATATATTCTATAACACCGGTGATGCGGATTTAGACTTCGAGTATGAATTGAAGGATATAACAATCGACGGTGAAAAGTCTAATATAGTTTATTTGGGAGACTTTCGAATGGACTGCAATAACGACGGTTATCCTGAAAGTGTGGATTTCGGTGTTAACGGCTGCTTTATGTTGAATAAGGGTGACAATGTGTCGTATGTTGAGCTTACTAAGTTCAAACTGGAAAACTTCTTTGATGTCAACCATGACGGATTCCCGGATTTCCTGATTGAGCCTGATCGGTCTTCTGACGGTTCTTATTATGATACATACGTGTTGGTGAAGGATTCTACTGCGATGCACAACTATTTGGAACCGCAGCTTATTTTCAGATATCCGAGAGAACTTGGAGAATTTATTGAAATAGGTGAGCATTTATTTGCCGATTTGAATAACGACGGGTTGGTTGACTTGGCAGTACTGGATAGGGCGCAACATTTGCTTAGAGTTGTTCCGGGTGTTCCGATGGAACAATGGCCGGCAACCGAATACATTGAAATCCCGTTGAAAGGTGACTATGATTTCTCTCTTCGTTCTTCCTGGAGACTGAGAGATTGGGACAATAATGGATTTCAGGATGTGATGTTCCAAATTTCTGGCGACAATGTGATTTCGGGTACAGACTATTATCTGGCAATGTTGTTCTATCCAAATTTCGAAGTGGATTTCATTAATTTGCCGACTTCGGAAACGGAACCGTTCCTTCCGATTGCTAATGGGCGTTATCCGCAAGTGGGCGATAGTTATAATAGTGAGTTAATTGTAGGCTATTGCGACAATCAGGCACCGGAAAAGCCGGAAAATGTGATGGCAAAGCAGACGAAAGAAGGCTTGCTGATAACTTGGAATGATGCCGTGGATGATCATACTCCGGGCGTACAGATGCGTTACAATTTCAGTGTTAAGAAAAAAGGTGCTACCGGACCGGGCAGTTTTGTCATCTCTCCGATGAATGCGCTGAACGACAAGGCTACGGTGATATCCTCTTATTTGTATGCTACGACACCTCAGCGGATTGTGCCGCTCAGCTGTCTGGAAGCCGGCGTTACTTATGAAGTGCAGGTACAGGCCATTGACCTGATGAATGCTGTTTCTCCAATGACGGCACCGGTAGAAGTTACCATTTCCGCTGACGGCTATGTGGAAGCACCGGAAAAAGTAGTGGTTGGAAAAGACGTGGAATTGAAGTATGTGGGTACGGTAGCCGACAGCTATTCGATAGAGCTTGACGGTGGTACGCTGGTAACTGACAAGGGCAACGGAACCTTTGTTGCCAAGTGGACGACTGACGGCGTTAAGCAGATTGTGCTGACAGCCGGAACCAATCAAATCCGCTCGGCGGTGACTGTTGTCAAAGCTGCGGATGTGGCGTTTGAAGTGCCGGCAGAAGTGTTTGCCAATGCTCCGCTGAAAGTGCGTGTGCCTGCAGTGTTCTCTGATTTGACAATGGATTGCGGTTTCCGCAGTGAAAGCGACAAGGTGGAAATCAGCTATAATCGTGGTGATTCCATTGCAGAATTCCTGTTCAAGGAAGTCGGTTCGTTCGAAGTTGAATCGTATTGCGAAGATGCCTTGCTGGGCAATACATATACCGGCAGCGTTGCCGTAGTGGCAGAAATGCCGGTGGCAGAAATCGCTCGTGTGAACGTGGACGGAGAAACGGGCGTCTATCGGGTAGAATGGAATGCAGGAGGAATGTCAGAATTGGTTGACCGCGTTGTAGTTGGAAAAGAAACGTCGCGTGTCAACAATTACCTGGTGCTCGACACAGTTCCTGTTTCGGAAGGACGTTACCTTGACCTCTCGTCAACACCGAAGGTTAGGTCGGAACGCTATGTTATCCGCCTGTTGGCGAAAAACGGACAGGAAAGCTACGAGAGCGCAGCCCACAAGCCGTTGCATGTGATGCTGAATATGGCAGTGGGTGGCGGCTACAACCTGATGTGGAATGCTTATGAAGGACTGGAAGTTGACACATACTCCATTTTGCGCGGAAGCAGTGCCGATGCAATGGAAAAAATTGCGGAAGTGGCGGGCAGCCAGTTGAACTATACGGATTTGTCGGCTCCGGAAGGCGAAAGTTTCTATGCCGTTTCGTTTGTGCCGGTTGAGAAGCCGCAAACACGTTCGGTTGCCGGTGAATTGCGTTCGAATGTCATCAGTACGGCAAATGCTCTTCCGACGGTAGGTGTTTCTTCGCTCTATATCCGCAGTCTGGAATCTGAAATGGAACTGGTAGCTGAGCAGCCGCAACTTCACCTCTTTGTAGAAGTATTGCCGCAGGCGGCTACATTTACAAATGTGGTATGGACGATTGTCAGCGGTTCGGAATTGGCAACAATCAATCAAAACGGTCTGTTGAAAGCCAACGGAACGGGTAACGGCGATATTGTGGTACGTGCGACGGCTCTCGACGGTTCCGGCGTGTATGCAGAGGTGACTATCCGTTGTGAGGATGCCGGTAGCGGCGTTGACGAGATTGACGACTACGACAGCGAAGACGGCTGGGGATTGAACGTTGCTTACGACCGCGGTGCGGAAACGGTCACTGTCAGCGGCTGGAATCCGAATGAACCTGCGATTGTCTATGTGGTGTCGACAGGCGGCCAAGTGATGGACATTGCCCGTATTTTTGCTCCGGCGTACGCTATTGATTGCAGTCGTTTCGGCTCAGGTGTATATGTTGTGAAAGTGGTCAACGGCAATACGGCTGCTGCAACAAAATTCATATGGAAAAGATAGTGGGAATACCCGATTTGTTATGACAGGTGGAGTCACCCCGGCAGGCAGTAGCTTGTCGGGGTGACTTTTTTCTACGGAAATCCGTAGTTTTCAGGTTGTAAGGTGCAGAAAATACAGATTCTGTTTGGTGGTAGAACTTGATTTTTATACCTTAGAAGGCAATTCTTTAAACACGATAGCTATGAAATGTAGAAAGTTAATGGCAATGCTTGCCGCACTTTTTGTTTCGGTCGGTGCAAATGCACAGATGCAGGTGGATATGACTCCTAATACCGGCAAACTGCAGGGTGGGGCTTCCAAAGTGGTGACTTCTGTTTTTACGGCGGAATTGAAAGGCGGTAAAGTGGTGAAAACCGGAAAACCTGATCCTTGGGGTGAAATCGGTGTGTATCCGCAGGAAGCGGTGCAGACATTTGACAAGGACGGCCGCTTGCTGACTTCGGAAACGGAAATGGACGGAGTGACGACAAAGTGTGAATATGCCTATACCGGCGACAATCTTACGGAGGAAAAACGCTATGACAACGGAGCTCTTTTCTCTGTAAAGCGTTATAGTTATGTGGCAGGAAAGTTGTCGGAAATATCAGAGGATATGTTTATAGGAGGAGAGAAATCGACAAATGTTTATCCGGTGGACAATTCGAAAATCAAAACCGATGCGGAGGGAAACACTGTGGAGTACGGATATTCGGAAAGTGATTATGTAAAGAAGGACAAGGAAGGGAAAATAGTGGAGTTTTCGATGAACAATGAAATGGATGGATATGTGGAAGTGCGGAAGTATGTTTACGACGGACAGGGAAGATTGGTTAAAATGTCTATTGAAGAAGGTGCGGTACTGACTTACTTCTATGACAGTATGGATGAAAAAGGGAACTGGACGCGGCTTGTCATCAAGTCGGACAACGTTCCTATTGGTTTGGTGGAACGCCAGATAACTTATTGACAACTTTTGGATAGGGCAGACCGCAGAGGTTTGCCCTTGTTTTTGACGGAGGTATAAATGCAGTAGACAGTGTGATTTTTTTATTGAATTGAGGCTAAAACGGTTAAATGATATCTTGAAATTGTGTTATTCATTCTAAAATATTACTTTTGCAGACTGAAATATAGGATGAAAAAGTAGATTAGAGTGGAAAATTCGTTACGATTAGACGTTAAGCAGGTTATCGTCAGTAAGATGCCGCGTGCTTCCCGCTTTATTCCGGAATTCGTTTTCCGGAAATTGGCCCGTATCATCCGCCAGGACGAACTGAATCGGATATCGGGTGAGAATGTCGGAAAAGAAGGACCGGATTTTGCCCGCGGAGTAATGGAGTCGTTGGATATTAAATTATCCTGTAAAGGTGTTGAAAACCTGCCAACTGAAGGCCGTTATGTCTTTGCGTCCAACCATCCGCTGGGTGGACTTGACGGAATGGCATTGCTGTCGTTTCTGTGCGACCGTTATGACAACCGTGTCAAGTGTATTGTAAACGACGTGTTGATGGCTATCAAGCCGCTTCGCAGCGTGTTTCTTCCGATTAATAAATATGGTTCGCAGTCGCGTGAGGCGATGAAGCGTGTGGAGGAAGCCTATGCGGGCGACGAGCAGATATTGATGTTCCCTGCCGGTCTGTGTTCGCGAATGAACGATAAAGGGGAAGTTTGCGACTTGGAATGGCAGAAATCATTTATAACCAAGAGTGTTGAAACCAAGCGTGATGTAATTCCTGTGTATTTTGAAGGCTTGAACTCAAAGTTCTTCTATCGGTTTGCAAGAATAAGAAAACGCCTGGGCATTAAATTTAATATTGAACTGATTTTCCTCCCGGCCGAGATGGTAGATGCCAAGGGAAAATCGTTCACTTTCCATTTTGGGAAGCCTATCCCTTACACGACATTCGACAATAGCCGTTCGAAAAAGGAATGGGCTGCATACGTTAAATCAGTTGTATATAGTCTTGCGGAAAAGAAATGAATAGAATGAAAGTTGAGAGCATCATTGCTCCGGTACATAAAAGTTTGCTGAAGATGGAGCTTACCGAAGCCCGCTTCTTGCGTACAACCAACAAGGGACATAATGAAATTTACATCGTCGATTCCCAAAATTCACCGAACGTGATGTGGGAGATTGGCCGTTTGCGTGAAATCGCTTTCCGTGCGTCCGGCGGAGGTACGGGAAAAAGTGCCGATATCGACGAGTTTGACCTTATGGACGAACCTTGCCAACAGCTTATTGTGTGGAATCCGGATGCTGAGGAAATTATCGGAGGCTACCGTTTCCTGCTGGGCGAAAACATAAAGATGGATGAAAACGGAGTACCTCATATTGCCATGTCGCACATGTTCAAATATTCTCCAAAATTCATCAAAGAAATTCTGCCCTATACCATTGAATTGGGACGTTCGTTTGTTTCTGTTGAGTATCAGTCAACAAAGGCAGGGGCAAAAGCGTTGTATGCTTTGGACAATCTGTGGGACGGACTTGGCGCGCTGGTAGTGGTATATCCCCAAATCAAGTATCTGTTTGGAAAAATGACCATGTATCCGAGCTATCCGATGGAGTGCCGTAACATGATTCTCTACTTTTTGGACAAATATTTCCATGACGACGAAAAACTGGTAGAACCGATTCAGCCGTTGGATGCCAACATTAACGTGGCACGTATGCAGCGACTGTTTGTAGGCGGTAGTTTCAAGGAGGACTATAAGATTCTTAACACACAGGTGCGTGCAGCCGGTTTCAATATTCCTCCATTGGTGAACTCTTACATGAACCTTTCTCCGAAAATGAGGATGTTGGGTACTGCCATCAATGATGAATTCGGTGATGTGGAAGAAACGGGTATCTTCTTTGCCATAGCTGAAATCTATGAAGAAAAGAAAATCCGTCATATCCGTACGTTCTACGAGCGTTTTATCGACTATCGTAAGGATTTGATTCACCGTATCCGTGAATATGCGCGGAACAGAAATAAATAGTGATAATGAAAAAATGGTTTTTTCTTGCAGCAGTTGCCTTGACGGCAATGGGGCTGCATGCCGAGACGCCGCTGCAGTTCCGTGCTGAGGCGTTCGGAAATGTGGGGACCGGGGATTTGGCTCCCTACTACATGATGTCGAACAACGGAGGGGTGCTGACGCAGGGCAAAACTGCCGCTGTAAGGGCGAAGGCATGGAAGGATTTTGACCTTTCCAAGCGTTTCAGCTATTCCTTCGGGGTGGATGCTCTTACGGGATATGCTTCGTCTACGGACTATATGCATTGTTTCCCGACAGAAGACGGAAAGGGCGAAATGGTGCCGGTGGCACGCCGTCCGTCAGCAGCGTGGTTGCAACAGCTGTATGGAGCTGTGAAATATCGTGGCGTGTTTCTGTCATTTGGAATGAAGGAACTGAATTCTCCGCTTTTGAACACAGAGTTGGGTAGCGGTGACTATATTCAGTCAAACAATGCCCGTCCGATGCCGGAACTTCGTGCCGGGTTTGTCGACTTCCAGGATATTCCGTTTACAAACGGCTGGGTACAGATTCAAGGTGAAATTATGTATGGAAAATACATTGATGGAAATTGGTTGGAGGAGCATTATAATTATAAACAGCACTTTATCAATACTGGAATCTGGGCACACTACAAGCGTATGTATTTCCGGACAAAACCCGAGAAACCGTTTTCGGTTACTGTCGGTATGCAGGTGATGGGGCAGTATTGCGGAAATGCAAAGACTTACAAAAACGGTGTGTTGGTAAAGGAAGACCCGTATGATGTAGGTTTCGATGAATTTTTGAATATGTTTATCCCTGGCGCTGGCGGTTCGAATTTCGGCGATTCGCAGTATGTTTTTGGAAATACGCTTGGCTCATGGGATTTTGTGGCCCGCTACCGCCTGAAAGATAAGACAGAATTGAAGGCTTATTTCCAGTGGCCGTATGAGGATGGTACTGGTATCGGCAAAATGAACGGATTCGATGGCATTTGGGGATTGGAATATCAGAACAAAGACCCAAAAGGAATTGTTTCCGGCGCCGTTGTCGAATACATCGATTTTATGCACCAGAGTGGTCCAACCCATTGGGCTCCAAATGACCATCCGGGAACGGAAATGACCGACCACGCTACCGGTGGTGACAACTATTATAATAATTTCCGTTACAACAGTTATATGTATTACGGAATGTCGAAGGGAACGCCATTTATCCCGTCGATTATCTACAATACAGACGGGTATATGGCGGTGGTTCATAACCGTATCCGTGGATTTCATGCCGGTGTGAGCGGTTATATTTACTCACCGCTGAAATATCGGGTGTTGGTTTCCTATCGCAAGTCGTTGGGTACTTATGGCGCTCCGCTTCTGGAACCGTTGCACGACACTTCTTTCATGGTGGAAGGAACTTACAGTTTCCCTCAGGTGAAGGGGCTTGACCTGAAAGGTCAGTTGGCTGTCGACCGTGGTAATCTGTTGGGCAATAATTTCGGTGTGATGTTCTCGTTGAGCTATAACGGACTTTTTAATGTGTTTGGAAAATGAAAGCGATTTATTCTAAGATAATCTGTACGCTGGCGTTGCTTTTTGTGCTGACCGGCTGTGTACAGAACAATGGCAATATCGGTCCGTGGTTCGGACAGTGGAAGGTGGAACGCCTGACAATTGACGGTAAGGATGACCCGGATTATGCCGGAAATGCCTTTTTCCGCTTTCAGGCTTCTGTGTTTTCCGTATGTATTTCCTATCCGGACGAGCATACTTCGGGAACTTATTACGGGACATGGACAGAAAATGGCGACTATGTGGATGTCGTATTCAATACGAAGGAAAGCGCTGTGCCGCCTCATGTATATTTGAAAGAACAGTTCCGTTTTCGGGTGATTGAAAACAATCACAAGACAAAAATCCTCGAATTTGTTGATGAAGACACGGGTATAACTTATACCTACTATTTGAAAAAGTGGTAAATTGTGTAATGTCAATTTATTGTCGTAACTTTGCAATAGAATAATAAAATTTACATAACCGATGAATTTTGTAGAAGAACTCAAATGGCGCGGTATGGTGCACGATATGATGCCGGGTACCGAAGAACAGCTTCAGAAAGAAATGACTACGGCTTACGTGGGTATTGACCCTACGGCCGATTCTCTCCATATTGGACACTTGGTGAGCGTGATGATTCTTCGTCACTTCCAACGTTGCGGTCACAAGCCTATCGCTTTGATTGGCGGTGCAACGGGTATGATTGGCGACCCTTCCGGCAAATCGGCCGAACGTAATTTGCTGACGGAAGATGTGTTGCGCCACAATCAGGAATGTATCAAAAAGCAACTTTCCAAATTCCTGGATTTTGAATCCGATGCTCCCAATGCCGCAGAATTGGTGAACAACTACGACTGGATGAAGAATTTCACCTTCCTCGACTTTGCCCGTGAGGTAGGCAAGCACATCACAGTCAATTACATGATGGCGAAAGAATCCGTAAAAAAACGTCTTAACGGTGAAGCCCGCGACGGACTTTCCTTTACGGAATTCACCTATCAGCTGTTGCAGGGTTACGACTATCTGCATCTCTACGAAACGAAGAACTGCAAGTTGCAGATGGGTGGTTCCGACCAGTGGGGCAACATTACTACAGGTGCCGAACTGATTCGTCGTACCAACGGAGGTGAGGTTTTCGCTCTTACTTGTCCGTTGATTACCAAGGCCGACGGCGGTAAGTTTGGAAAGACGGAGTCGGGCAATGTGTGGTTGGATGCACGCTATACTTCTCCGTACAAGTTCTATCAGTTCTGGCTGAATGTGAGCGACAGCGACGCTGAACGCTATATTAAAATCTTCACATTCCTTTCACGCGAAGAAATTGAAGCATTGATAGCCGAGCATCAGGAAGCTCCGCATTTGCGTGTGCTTCAGAAACGTCTGGCCAAGGAAGTGACGGTCATGGTACATTCCGAGGCCGACTACAATGCGGCAGTCGACGCATCCAATATCCTTTTCGGCAATGCTACTGCCGAAACGCTTCACCGTCTGGATGAGGCCACGTTCCTTTCTGTGTTTGAAGGTGTGCCGCAGTTCAAGGTGTCGCGCGATCTGCTTGCCGGTGGCGTAAAAGCTGTTGACTTGCTTGCCGAGCATGCAAAGATATTCGCTTCAAAAGGCGAAATGCGCAAGCTTGTTCAGGGCGGCGGTGTTTCCGTCAACAAGGAAAAACTTGAAGCATTCGACAAGGAACTTACAGCCGACAGCTTGTTGAACGGGAAATATCTGCTCGTGCAGCGTGGAAAGAAGAACTACTACCTTGTAGTGGCAGAATAACAGATTACAACATAGCTAAAATATTTAGCGGAAGCCGGAAATATCTGTCGGCTTCCGCTTTTTTGCTTTATTTTAAATAAAGTGGTTATGATTTGTTACTGCTTTGTGACAAAACCTAATCAATTTGTTAATAGTTATTTATGCTTAAAGGGATAATTTGAGGCTTGTATCAATGCTAAATATATCGTTATATGTTAATTTTAACAGTTGGTAGTCATGAAGGAATCTCACTGCAGAAAAGTGACAAATCAAAAGATAGAGGATAATATTTTACTTGAATCCAATATTTTTAAGTGTTAAAGCCGAATTAAATTGTAAGATAACCGGCATGATTAGCTTTGAAAATGATATTGATATGAATGTGAAAATTCATTCTTTTTATGTTGGACGTACTGACGATTGCGGGTCGTGAAAATTGTAATTATTTGGTAAAATCTTGTGAATTAATGCGTTGCGTGTGGAGAAAAAATAGTGGTAACTTGGCATAGGATTTTAAACCTATCTTGCCGAAAGTAAACAAAAAAATGTAAAAGAAATATTGCAATCTTAAAAAAATAGATGTAACTTAGCAAAGTGCTATCAGAAAAGCGGAAAAACTGCAATTTGGATTGCTGGAATTACTTTATGGTTAAAACCTGAAATCTGAAGAGCGTGTAAATCTTCCTTTGATTCTTAATTTCACTGATTGGAATTAACAGAATCGGAGGGGCGTGATGCTTACGATTTGTAACAAAGCAACTAATTTGAAATTTAATTGTGTGTTTATATATAAATTGAATTTTTAAATTTATGAGACTTAAGAAATTTGTCATTTTGCTAACGATGGCGTTGCTTTCATTGCCTGCTTTCGCACAGGTGAAGGTGACTGGTGTCGTTACGTCTGCCGACGATGGTCTGCCCGTTATCGGTGCAACAGTGTTATTGAAGGGCAACACTTCAGTAGGTACTGCGACTGACATTGACGGTCGCTTCACTTTAAATGTACCTTCTACCGACTCACATTTGGTTATTTCCTATGTGGGTATGAACACGAAGGAAGTAAAAGTTTCAACTTCTGAGATGGAAATTGTGCTTGACTCTGATTCGCAAGTTCTTCAGGAAGTGGTCGTGACCGGTATGGGTAAGATGGATAAGCGGTTGTTTACTGGTTCTACAACTCAGATTAGTGCTGAGGATGCCAAATTGGACGGTGTGGCTGATATCAGCCGTTCATTGGAAGGTAAGGCAGCCGGTGTATCTGTACAAAACGTTTCCGGTACTTTTGGTACTGCTCCGAAAATCCGTGTGCGTGGTGCAACATCAATTATGGGTGCATCTAAGCCGCTTTGGGTTGTCGACGGTGTGGTAATGGAAGACGCTGTTGAAGTAGACGCTGACGACTTGTCGTCGGGTGATGCTGTGACATTGATTTCTTCTGCTATTGCCGGTTTGAACTCGGATGACATCGAAAGCTTCCAGATCTTGAAAGACGGTTCTGCAACATCTATCTATGGTGCTCGTGCCATGGCTGGTGTGATCGTTGTTACTACCAAGAAAGGTAAAGCCGGTTCAACTCGTGTTAGCTATACGGGTGAGTTCACTACTCGTATGAAGCCTAACTACAATGAGTTCAACATCAGCAACTCTCAGGAACAGATGGGTATCTATAAGGAAATGGAAGAAAAAGGCTGGTTGGAGTTTGCTTCAATTGCTAAAGCTTCTACTTCTGGTATCTATGGTAAGATGTATCAGCTCATCAATACTTATGATGAAACAAACGGTAGCTTTGGTTTGGCTCATACTCAGTCAGCCATGAATGCTTACCTTCGTGAAGGTGAATTCCGTAATACTGACTGGTTTGATTTGTTGTTCAGTAATGCAGTGATGCAGAATCACTCCGTAAGTATTGCCGGTGGTACTGACAAAGGTAACTTCTATACTTCATTGTCTGTAATGAACGACCCGGGATGGACAGCATCCAGCAACGTTCGCCGTTATACATTCAATGCCAATGCTTCCTATAATCTTTCTGAAACTTTGCGTTTCACAGTTTTGACTTCTGACTCTTATCGTCAGCAAAAAGCTCCTGGAACATTGAGCCAGAATGTTGATGCTGTAAGTGGTGAAGTTAAGCGTGATTTCGATATCAACCCGTATAGCTACGCTATCAATGCTTCTCGTGCACTTGACCCGAATGAATTCTATACTCGTAACTATACAGACTTCAATATCTTCCACGAATTGGACAACAACTACATTGATATCAATGTAACTGACTTGAAATTCCAGGCCGAATTGAACTGGCGTCCTATCAAGGAATTGGAATTCAATGCATTGGGTGCATATCGTTATCAAAGCTCTGTTCAACAGCACTATGTGAAGGACCACTCTAACCAGGCTAACGCTTACCGTGCAGGTATCAGCCCGGAAGATGCTACTATCCGCGATTTGAACCCGTTCCTTTACACTAACCCTGATGATCCTAACGCATTGCCGGAAACAGTATTGCCGCAGGGTGGTATCTATTATAATGATACTTATACTGTGTCACAGTACGACTTCCGTGGTACAGGTACATTCAACAAGGTTTGGGACAATACTCATATCTTTAACCTCTTGGCTGGTTTGGAAGTCAGCTCAACTGACCGTAAGCAGATTTCTTGGGAAGGCTGGGGCTTCGTTTACGACAATGGTGGCGTTCCTTATCTTGATTATGAATTGTTCAAGCAGCACGTGGAAGAAGGTCACACTTATTATGGTATCTATCCTTCTTACCGTCGTAGCTTCGCTTCATTCGCTAACGCTACCTATTCTTATCAGGGACGCTATGTGTTAAACGGAACAATCCGTTATGAAGGTACTAACAAATTGGGTATGGCTCGTTCTTCTCGTTGGTTGCCAACTTGGAACGTGTCTGGTGCATGGAACGCACATGAAGAAAATTTCTTCAAAGAAAAAGTGGATCCAAAAGTATTGTCACACGCTACAGCTCGTGTATCTTACTCTTTGACTGCTGATGCAGGTCCTGCGAGCGTTTCTAACGCAACTCCTATTTATACACCGGGAACTGTTTGGCGTCCTACTGCTTCTGATCAGGAAATCGTTCTTGCTCTGACTTCACTTGGAAACTCTGAACTTACTTATGAAAAGAAGCATGAGTTTAACTTTGGTGTTGATCTTGGTTTCTTGAATAACCGCATTAACGCAAGTGCCGATATTTATTTCCGTAACAACTATGACTTGATTGGTCTTACATACACTCAAGGTGTCGGCGGTGAATCGATGAAGTATGCAAACGTGGCTTCAATGAAAGCTAATGGTGCTGAACTTACAATTTCAACCACTAATATTTCTAACAAGGACTTTGAATGGACAACTGACTTGACCTTCTCAAAGATGAGAACAGAAATTACAGAATTGGAAACCCGTACACAGTCCATTTATCTTGTAAACGGTGCCGGTTATGCTAAGGAAGGTTATCCGGTTCGTTCTCTGTTCTCTTATCAATTTGCAGGTTTGAATGACGAAGGTCTTCCTCAGGTTGTTAATGAAAAGGGAGAGGTTACTCTTACTGATATCAACTTCCAGGAATATGATAACCCATATTTGGTATATGAAGGACCGACAGACCCGACTATTACCGGTGGTTTCGGAAATACATTGTCTTGGAAAAACTTCCGTTTGAATGTGTTCATGACTTACTCATTCGGTAACAAGCTCCGTCTTGACCCGATTTTCTCTAATGAATATGACGATATGCAGGCTCTTCCGCGTGAATTCAAGAATCGTTGGACTATGCCGGGTGATGAAGCTTACACTACTATCCCAGTTATTGCCAGCAAGCGTCAGAATGAATCTATTTCTTATCTTGAACGCGCATACAGTGCTTACAACTATTCAACAGAACGTATCGCTGATGGTGGTTTCATTCGTTTGAAGGAAGTTTCTTTGACTTATGATCTTCCGAAGAGCTTCTTGGAGAAAATCAAATTTACTTCTGCATCTTTGAAACTCCAGGCTACCAACGTTTGTTTGCTTTATGCCGACAAGAAGTTGAACGGTCAGGATCCGGAATTCTTTAACACTGGTGGTGTGGCTGTTCCGACTCCAAGACAGTTTACATTCACTTTGAGATTTAGCTTGTAAAAGTCGTACACAACATTAATGGATTGAAAAATATGAAACTAAATAAATTTTTATATATCGGTGCCGCTGCAATGCTGTCGTTGACTTCTTGTAACGACTTTTTGGACAAATTGCCGGATAACCGTATTGACCCGAATAATCCGACGCAGCTTCAGTTGATTCTTGCCGGTGGTTATCTTACATATAATTATACGACAATGTGTGAAATGAGTTCAGATAACATTGTCGATAACCATGCGCCAGATGACAAGGGTATCAATTATCCTAATTTGACTGCTAACGACCCGATTGACGATCAATATTTTGCATGGGAAGATGCTAATATGAGCAGTTCTCAGGATTCTCCAACTGCTGTTTGGTCTGGCTGTTATTCTGCAATTGCTGCTGCCAACCATGTTTTGGAAAAGATTGATGAGTTCAAGGCAGAAGGCAGAACTTTCGGAACAGAGGATCAGGAACGTTTGAATGCTGCTTATGGTGAAGCATTGGTAATGCGTGCTTATAACCATTTCTTGCTGGTTAACTTGTTTGGTCCGCAATATCGTGGTGAGGAAAGCGCCAATGATGTAGGTGTGCCTTATGTGACTAAACCGGAAAAGACTGTACACGTTGACTATCAGCGTGAATCGGTCAAGGCCGTTTATGACAAGATTGAAGCAGACCTTTTGGAAGGTATGAAATACATTAATGATCAGTACTATTCAGCTGCGAAATATCACTTTACGAAAACGGCAACCAATGCGTTCGCCGCACGTTTCTATCTTTATAAACGTGATTATAAGAACGTAGAAAAGTATGCTACTGCGGCTTTGGGTACAAATCCATCGCAGATGCTTCGTTCAGATTATTGGCAGACTAGCTACACTAGTCTTGATGCTGATGCACAAGGATATTATTCTTCATTGTCAAGCAGCAATTTCCACCTGTTAGCAACCAACTCTGTTGTATTCTATTCCATCTGTTTTGGCCCGTCAAGTGGTGGATCCCGCTATGCGGTTAACCGTGACGCTGCCACTTCAACACTTTATGGCTCTGGTCCTACTTGGAATAATTATATTCCGGCCATTGGTTCCCGTCTGTATGTTAATGGACAGCAGCAATACGGTTTGTGGCCGTCTTGGCAGTACATGCAGTTTGAATATACCGACAAGGTTGCCGGAATTGGTTATCCGAAAGCTATTCGTGCTGAATTTACAGCTGAAGAAACTTTGTTGATGCGTGCTGAAGCCCGTATTTATATGAATGATATTGCTGGCGCTGTTGAAGATTTGAACTATTGGAACAAGTCTCACTCTACAACAACTTCTACAATGCCGGATTTGACAGCTGAAAAGATTGCAGATGCGAAAGAAGGTTTTTACGTGAAAGCTAATGCTACAACAGGAACACGTGATCCTCGTCCGTACATTTTGCAGGATCTTCATATTGACGAAGTTTGCCCGGTTGCTGACTATACTGTAACAGAGGACAAATTGCCGTATTTGTGGTGTGTACTTCACTTCCGCCGTATTGAAACTGTGTTGACAGGTTTGCGTTGGTTTGACGTTAAACGTTATGGTATCGAAATTACGCACAAGATTGGTACAAATCGTGTGGAAACATTGACTACGTTTGATCCACGTCGTGCATTCCAGGTACCTATTGAAGCAATCTCTTCTGGTCTGGAACCGACTCCGCGTACTGTAGAAAAAATTAACGAAAGCCAAATCCACGCTGCAGTTTTGGAAGGAACAGTTCAATAATCAATTAAAATCAGGATAAAGTTATGAAATTGAATAAATATATATTTAGAGCGGTGATTGTTTGCGGTTGTGCTTTGTCACTTGCCTCTTGCGAGGATAAAGTAGATGGCGAAAGCATCTTCGATACGACCGAGGACACACTTGATCCGGCATCACCGACATATCAGCTTGACGTTTATTTGGAAGAAGCATTCCGCAAGCCCTATAACATCCAGTTCCGTTATAAAATGCAGGATGTGGGAACGGATATGGATTATAATTTGATTCCGGCCGAATATTCAAAGTCAGTCGATTTGGCTGTGTTGACAAAATATCTGTGGTTCGATGTCTATGATAAAGTTGTGACTTCTGATCCTAACTTTATGAAGAAGACTTCTCCACGTATCATTCACCTTATTGGTTCTCCTCAAGTGAATGCTGCTAACGGAACAATTACTTTGGGTTTGGCCGAAGGCGGATTGAAGGTTTCACTTTTTAACGTGAACGATATGGATGTGAACAGCTTTGAGGCTTTGAGCGAATATTATTTCCATACAATGCACCACGAGTTTACGCATATTCTCCATCAGACTAAGACTTATCCGAAGGAATTCGATCAATTGTCTGTTGGACATTATGATGCTTTAGGTTGGCAGAATCGTGATTCCCGTGCAACTGCTTCGTTGGGATTTGTTACTCCGTATGCAAGCAGTCAGCCACGTGAAGATTTTGCAGAAGTTGTTTCTAATTATATCACAATGACTGATTCAGAATGGACAACTTTGTTGAAGACTGCATCTGAACCTTGGGAAGAAGGTGATGAAGGAGCTATTTACGGTGATGCCGCTAACGATAAGATTGACGGTAAGGCTTTAATTGAACAAAAGCTCGACATTGCCCGTACTTGGTTGCGTGACGCTTGGCAACTTGACCTTGATGAATTGCGTGCTGAAGTGCAGAGACGTCAGAATTCATATAGCATTGAAGTGTTGGAAGAGCTGAGAAAACAGGTTTATGAAATCCCGACAGGTACTGATGCTCAGAATTAATTCACTAATTTGAATTTTACGAAAAATGAAAAAATCACTTGCAATTATATTATCGTCCTCTTTGTTGTTGGGTTTGAACTCTTGTTATAAAACAGAAGAGGACATTTGGGAAGATTCATCGGCTGTGCGTACAGAAAAGACGCTTGCTGCCTATGAAGATGCACTGTGTGCGGAAGAAAATGGCTGGGTGCTTCAGTATTTTGCGAATGAAAGTGAACAGGCTTACCCGCTGTTGATGAAATTCAAGAAGAATTCGGAAGTGACTATGGCTGCCAATAACAGTGTGTCCAGTTCATCTGGTTATACTGAAAAGGCCAGTACTTTTGACTTGATTTCAGACATGGGACCGGTGTTGACGTTCAATACCTACAATCCGCTGCTTCACTGCTTCTCTGATCCGGGTACCGATGGTCTGGGTCACTTGGGAGACTACGAGTTCCAGATTATGGGTCAGAATGAAGATGGCTCTTTTGACTTGCGTGGAAAGAAGTGGGCAGTCAATATGCGCATGGTTAAATTCCCAATGGGTGCAACCTATACAGTAAATGGTGAAACAAAAACTATCGAAAAGTGGGAAGATTACTACACTGCGTATACTGCTATTAAGAACCAGCTGTTCCCTTCAAAAGCTAAGGTTCTGTACTTGACTGCTGGTGAAGAATCTTATAAAGTAACTGGAATGGGAAGTGGGGTTTTGAACCTTGTTGCTGCAAATGCAGGTGAAGATGCGTTCCCGACAACTCTTTCTTATGTTATTTCACTTGATAATAGTGTGCAGTTTTCTTCTCCTTTCTCAGGCGACAACAATAAGTTCAGTGTTCAGAATTTTAAACTGAATGACGCAGGTATCTTAGCTTGTACAGATGAGGGACAGGATGCTACTATTTCTGCCGGTACAGTTGCTGAATATTTCTTGGCTGATGGAATGGTATGGCGTCTTGACCGCAATCAGATGAGCGACCAGTATAAGACTTTGTTCAACCAGATGCAGTCTGATTGCCAGAAGGCTGGTTACGGTAGCTTGCAGTATTTGCAGTACGGATGGAATGCGACAGAAAACAAGATGGCGTTTACGTTCAAGACTAACAAATTTGAAGGTGAGTTCTATTTTGATTCAACTATTGAAGGTGACAATGTCGTAACTCTTGCATTCAATCAGGAAGCTACAGAAGCTTCTTCATCAAGCAAGGCAAGCAATGCTATGGTATTCTATCGTCAGTTCGAATCATTTAGAAATATGGTTTCGCTGATTTCTACGAAGTTCACTTTGGAAGGTAATTCACCGTTGGCAGTTACTTCTATTACAATGACTGATGCCGCTGGCAATTCAGTTGTAGTCAGCTTGAATTAATATTAGGTGACATATATTAAGCCTGTTTGTAAAGGATGTATATTGATACGCTTTTGCAAACAGGCTTTTTCCTTTTGATTTATTCGGTTTTGGCGTTTATTTTTGAAACATGGTAATAAAATTGCTTGTTTCGGTAATATTTTTTAGCCAAATGTTTGAAAATTTCAAAAAACTTCTTTACTTTTGCCATATGCAATGTAAGGTTGTATGTAAAGTAAAAGCAACTTAATCTTTTAAATTTATATCAAATGAAACGAACATTACTTTTTTCAGCCACAATGTTGGCGGTTGTAGGAGCTTCTGCAAATGTTACCAGTGGCAAGGTTGCTGCAACTTTGTCAGGAACGAAGTCTCTCGTAAACTCGAAAGAATTGTGCAAACCTATGGTCGTTCGCGACTTTTCTAAGTTGTCGTATTCTAAAAATGCTGTAAAGGCTGCCAAAGCAAATGGTTTGCAGGCTGGGTATTTAACTCCGGTTGGAAACACTTTCTTCTTTGGCCGTGATATCTCAGGTTCTTCATATTATCCGGGAGCTTTGTTGCCAGCCAATTATGATGTGACGTATACAAACACAAGCAAGGGTGCTACAGAATATGAGTGGGCATATCCGATGAATAAGGAGACTCTTTATTCATATGACAAGGATTTGACAGTTAATTATCCTCTTACACTTGCTGAATTCCCGATGCTGACTGCTTCAGATGGAACAGACCAATCTTCTTATCGTTTGGCTGATTTCCCGACTACATCTGGTGGAACAGCTCCTTCTTACGTTCTTTATGGTGGTAACCCTGACTTGTTGGGTGTCTTTGGTCAAGACGTTTTTGAAGGTTTGCAGGTTGAGAACAGTTTGGAGCTGTCAACCTATATCACGATGCCAAGTCAGCATGACGGAGAGTTCTGGGGTAAATTCGGTGATTGCTTGGGCTATGGTTTGGCTGTGCTTCAACCGGCTGTTCCTTATGTTGTAGAAAATATAATGGTTAGTGGTACTATTTCTGGCGCAACAGATACCCCGATAACAATTACTGCCTATAAAGCAGTTGTAGGTGAAACTGCGGACGGTGAAACAGTTATTCAACCGACTGACGAGGTGTTGGGTACAGCAACAGCTGATTTGACACAAGATGTTTTCAGCTATTTTGTTGAGGATACTAATTTGATTCGTTTCACTTTCTCAAGAAAGGTTGGCGAACTTGAGGAAATCGTTCCGGTAAAAGTTGATTGCCCAGTGATGTTTATCCTTTCAGTTCCTGAAAATGTGACATTTGAACCGTTGACATGTGCTTCAAACACAGTTGCAGCTTCTTATCCTAATTCATGGGCTGTATTTAAAGACGGTGTCGTTGATTTGACTGGTCTCGGAATAAAGGATGAATCAGGTTCTGTTCATTCAGTTACACAATTGGATTTCCGTTTGGGTGTAATTTATGACTGGATGATGACAGAAGACGATGACTATGAATTCAATGCACCGGTAGCTGGTGGTTCAAAAACTTTCAACATCAACACATTGTTTACATCTGCTAGCTGGACTGTAGAAGATTCACAAAACGCTCTTTATGATTGGGTGAATTGCGAATTCTCTGATAGCGAAAGCGAAAATGCAACAATGACTTTGACAGTAAATGAACTTCCGTCAGAAGTCAAAGGCCGCTATACTGTTGTAACTTTGTCTTCTGTTGGTGCTTCTGCTAAATTCACAGTAACTCAAGGTGAAGCAAGCGTTGACGGTGTTGAAACTTCAGCTGTAGTTGTATCAGTAGTTGACGGCAACTTCGTGGTTAAGGGTTCTAATGCTTCTATGGTTGACGTTTACAACGTAGCAGGCCAAAAGGTTGCTTCAGCAGCAGTTGACGGTGAAACAGTTGTAAATGCTCAAGACTTGGCTAAGGGTATGTATATCCTCAAGTTCAATGACAATACAGCAATCAAGGTTGTAAAATAATAACAGCCCTATATGGAAAATGAAAGCCCGGCGTAATGCCGGGCTTTTTTATGGGATTAAATGAAGTGTCGGGCGGCTTTGTGCCGGTCCGGCACTATTTTTCTTTCTGTCTTTCGGTGAGGAATTCGGCAAAAATGCGGGCGGCTGTTTCAACCATTTTCACACAAGGGCGTTTTTTGTAGTATTCAGCCGTGCGTGCTTCCGGTTCCGATGGTGTAGGGGCTTTCGGTTTGAGACCAAGCAGCTCGGCACAGATAATGGAGCCGTTTTCGGCCTTGAATTTCTCGGCAAGCTGTTGCACTACGGCGTAGTTGGCTCCTTTCCCTTCACGGTTTGTAGGGTCGGTACAGCCTGTCTCTAATCCGGCAAGCAGAAACATGCCGCAGGCGGCACCGCAAGTTTGGCGCATGCGGCCGATTCCGCCTCCGAACGATGCCGCCATGCGAACTGCCAGATTATGGTCGATGCCGTAGAGGTCGGCAAAGGCTGCCACGACCGATTGCGAGCAGTTGTAGCCCTGCTTGAAGTAGTCAACGGCTTTTTCTATTCTTTCTTCGTACATGTTATTATGAGTTTACAGTTTACGGTTTACGGTTTACTGTTGAGAGGTTATGGGTTAGAGGTTATGGGTTAGGGGCCGTGGGTCAAGTATTATAGGTTATGGTGTGTAGGCCAGATGTCGTGGCTCGCGGTTTTGCAGAAGACCACTAATCTATATATAGTCTCTAACCTTTAACCAATAACCTCTAACCCCTAATCTGTTTAGATGTCAATGTCCACTTCCACCGGACAATGGTCGGAACCGAATATGTCAGTATGGATTGTAGCGGCTTTTAATTGGCCGTCCAGGCGTTTTGATGCAAGGAAATAGTCAATACGCCAGCCGGCGTTCTTTTCGCGTGCCTTGAAGCGGTACGACCACCAGGAGTAGATGCCTTCCTGCGTGGGGTAGAAGTGGCGGAACGTATCAGTGAATCCGGCTTCGAGAAGAAGGGTGAATTTCTCACGTTCTTCGTCGGTGAAGCCGGCGTTCTTGCGGTTGGATTTCGGGTTTTTGAGGTCGATTTCCTTGTGGGCCACATTCAAGTCGCCGCACACTACAACCGGTTTCTTCTTGTCGAGTTCCTGAAGGTAGGCGCGGAAGTCGTCATCCCAAGTCATGCGGTAGTCGAGGCGTTTCAGTCCGTCCTGCGAATTCGGTGTGTAGACGGTTACCAAATAAAAATCCGGCATTTCCAATGTGATGACACGTCCTTCCTTGTCGTGGTGTTCGATGTCGATGCCGTAAGTCACGCTGAGAGGCTCGTGTTTCGTGAAAATTGCCGTGCCCGAATATCCTTTCTTTTCCGCATAGTTCCAGTAGGAGCGATAGCCTTCAAACTCCAGGTCGAGTTGTCCGGCCTGCATCTTTGTTTCCTGCAGGCAGAAAAAGTCGGCATCCAGTTGGCGGAATATGTCGCTGAAGCCTTTGTCGTTGCAGGCGCGCAGTCCGTTTACGTTCCAAGATATAAATTTCATGTTGATGATTGTTTTTGTTTATAGTGCAAAATAAACATATTTTCCCGAAAGTGTAAAGGTTTACAGTTTACGGTTTACTGTTTACAGGTTTTGGGTGGCCGTTCGCTGTTTAAGGCTTTCGGTTCTGTTTTGCAGGGTGGATATGAAAAAAGGGAGCGACGGGCTCCCTTTTCCTGTTATGTGTTGATTGGATTAAATCAATGATTTGCCGGTCATTTCTGCCGGTTGCTGCATTCCCATGATGGTAAGGATTGTCGGAGCTACGTCGGCGAGGATACCATTCTGGATTTTGCAGCCAGTGTTTTCAGTAACGTAAACACATGGAACCGGATTCAACGAGTGGGCAGTGTTTGGAGTACCGTCGTCGTTGATGGCGTGGTCGGCATTACCGTGGTCGGCAATGATAATCACTTCGTAGTCGTGAGCCTTGGCAGCTTCTACGGTGTCCTTCACGCAGTTGTCGATGGCTACAACGGCCTTTTCGATGGCTTCGTATACGCCGGTGTGTCCTACCATGTCGCCGTTGGCATAGTTGACAACGATGAAGTCGTATTTTTCAGTTCCGATGGCTTCCACCAGTTTGTCCTTCACTTCGTAGGCGCTCATTTCCGGCTTCAGGTCGTAAGTTGCTACCTTCGGTGACGGAACGAGGATACGGTCTTCGTTTTCATACGGAGTTTCGCGGCCGCCGTTGAAGAAGAATGTAACGTGGGCATATTTTTCAGTTTCAGCAATGTGGAGCTGTTTCTTTCCGTTTTTCGAGAGATATTCGCCCAGTGTGTTGTGTACGTTTTCCTTGTCGAACAGGATGTGAACGCCTTTGAACGAAGAGTCGTACGGAGTCATGCAGTAGTATTGCAAGCCCGGGATAGTCTTCATGCCTTCTTCCGGCATATCCTGCTGAGTAAGAACGATAGTCAATTCTTTAGCACGGTCGTTGCGGTAGTTAAAGAAGATAACAGCGTCGCCTTCTTTGATTGTACCGTCGACAGTAGAGTTGACAATCGGTTTGATGAATTCGTCAGTCACGTCTTCATCGTATGATTCCTGCATAGCCTTCACCATGTCGTCGGCCTGCTTGCCTTTGCCTTCTACGAGAAGGTCGTAGGCTTCTTTCACGCGGTTCCAGCGTTTGTCGCGGTCCATTGCGTAGAAACGTCCGATGATAGAGGCGATAGTGCCGGCTGATTTCTTGCAGTGAGCTTCTACTTCTTCGATGAAGCCCTTGCCGCTCTTCGGGTCAGTGTCACGGCCGTCCATGAAGCAGTGGATGAACACTTTTTCCAAGCCGTATTCTTTTGCGATGTCGCAAAGAGCATAGAGGTGTTCGAGTGAGCTGTGAACGCCGCCGTTTGAAGTCAAGCCCATGAAGTGGATGGCCTTGCCGCTTTCCTTAGCGTAAGAGAATGCCGATTTGATTTCCTTGTTTTCAAGGATAGACTTGTCGGCGATTGACTTGTTGATTTTAACGAGGTCCTGATAGAGAACGCGTCCTGCACCAATGTTCAGGTGGCCTACTTCAGAGTTACCCATCTGTCCGTCGGGCAAACCTACGTTTTCGCCGCTTGCCTGAAGCTGTGAGTTAGGATACGTTTTTACAAGATAGTCCCAATACGGAGTCGGAGTGCTGAAAATAGCGTCACTTTTAGTGTGGTTGCCGATACCCCAACCGTCCAAAATCATCAACAGAGCTTTTTTACCCATAATTGTTATTGTATTTATATGTTTGTTTTTTCTTTGTAATCTAAACAATCTTCTGTTGCCGAAAGTTCTTCGGTGTTTGTCGACTGCAAAGGTACGACTTTTTGGGGTGAAATGGTGGTTTTTGTGCAGGATTTTTCTGTGTCAGTGTTAATTATACTCCATTTCGAAGTGAAATTTGCTGATGGAGGGTGCTATGTATGAATATTTTTCTATTTTATAAATGCCTGAAAATGAGTAGCGGTTTCTAAAAACTATGTTTTAAAGCAATTTTTCATGCCAAAAAATTTGCAAGGTTCAGAAATCTGTTATACCTTTGCACTCGCAAACGAGAAAAACGGATGCATGAGGTTAGATTCGCTAGCTCAGCTGGTAGAGCACAACACTTTTAATGTTGGGGTCCTGGGTTCGAGCCCCAGGCGGATCACCAAAGAAAGGTCTTCAGCAATGAAGACCTTTACTTTTTTGTATATATCCAGAAATTGCATTGGGGATAAATTTTTTACTGAGCCTTGAAACAGGCAGCCGACAAAATGAAAATAATCAGAGTTTGAGAATCTTAGACCAAAAAGTAGTAGTCCATTTTTATCAATCACTAAAAAATAAAATAAGATTAGCCTAATACGTTGGATTTTGATATATTTGTAGAATATAGGCTACGCCTCGGTATAACCAAATCTGAAAACGATGTTTACGATTTGTCTTTGCTCTTGGCAGGAGATGTGTATTGACAGAAAAAGGTGAAGCCTTTGTAAAATCAATGAATGATTATAATGGCAAAGGAAACAAAAAAAGAACTTACAAAAGTACATGATTTATACAATTTTTTGTTTGAGGTCTGTTATATCATTTAGGATTCTGTGAGTTGGTACAACTTTAAAGATTATGATAGTAATAGGATTATTATATTATGGATTGTAAAGTGTTGATAAACAGAAGCGTTATTGACGTCCTTATTGGAGATGAGAAAGTATACGAAGACTATTGTCTTCCATATTTGTCTGGACCCAATTTATGTAGTTTATGTACAGAATTTGGTTTATTGAAAACTTATTCTTGGGGTGGTGGTGGAGCCAGTAGATGGATGTATATGCAGGATTTAATGAAATATCTAGAAAAGCAAGGTAGAATATTTGAATTGTTCTCTAGATTGTTTGATGTCCGTAATTTCTCAGATTTATCTAAACTTTCATCACCAGAGTTGGTAACGTCGACTTATAATTCCATTGTAGATGGTGCTATAAAGCGGATTAATGTTAAACTAGCATTGTCTAAAAAGGAATTGCGGCTTCATAATGGCCAGTTTGTGTTGGTTGATGCAGGAACGGAAACTGTATTTATAGCTCCTAAGGTGAAAGTTATAGATAGGCAATATATCCGAGAATTACCAGAACGTATAAAGGACGATCTTGTGCGTAATGATTATGATAGCGTTATTACAAAGTCAAGAACTCTCTTAGAAGAGGTTTTGATTTTTATAATTGAAAGATTAACAAGAGAACGTTACAAAAGTAATGGTGATCTTGTAAAGATATATCAAGATGCAACAGAATTACTCAATATGAGACAAAAAAATGATTGGGATAAACGTGTTAATGAATTATTAGGAGGTATGCATAAAATTGTTAGTTCTGTTGCAAGTATGAGAAATATGAATAGTGACGCTCATGGTGCAGGTTCTAGAAGAATTAATATACAGGAAAGGGAGGCTCTTTTAGTTGCGAACTCATCTGTGATGCTTGCTGAATATTGGCTTTCCGTTTATGAAGTAAAAAAGAAAAGTTAATAATTCAATGGGAGGTAAAGCCTGATTCGTTACCGTTTTTCAAATTAGGATACAAAGGCAAAAGCGTAAATAGAGTAATATAAATGTAAGGAGATGGGCTCTTATATTATATGTTTAAATTGACACTTTATGGGGTATAAGGGAGAGTTCTTTAGAATTGGTCTTTCCTACCTAGAAAGAATAAACTTGTTCAATTCGGCATCCATTTTAATTCCCTCGAATTAGGGGGAATTAAAATTTGGATTATATATTTCTTCTTATATGTCAAGGACTTTTATTCTATTTTTGTTGTATAGCCATTTCTGAGAACATGTCTATTGAAACAATGGAATTTATTTTTTACCAACCTTTGTCCTGATTACGTATAGTAGTGTTGCCGTTTGGCTGTATTCGGGAAATTCTGTTATTTTGCAGGGTGAAAATTTTGGTGAAATGGATTTTGAATCTCTTTTGAATGCTCTTAATCGTGGCTTGTGGGTGAGTGCGGCGGCGAAGGACTGCCCGGATGTGGCGGATGCGCTTTTGCGCTGTGCCGACATGTGCCACGAAATCAATATGCTTCCTCCTTCCAAGTCGGAAAAAAGAAACGAACTTTTGAAATCGCTGTTGGGCAAGACGGGCAATGGACTGACGATTCACAGCCCTTTCCGTTGTGATTTCGGATTCAATATCCGGATTGGCGATAATTTTGTGGGCAATTTCAATCTGTCGATTCTTGACGAGGCCGAAGTGACTATCGGCGACAATGTGATGATAGGGCCGAACTGCTCGCTGATTACCATCACGCATGCGCTGACGGCTGCCCAACGCAACGCCGGTGTGATGGCGGCCCGACCGATAACTATCGGCAACAATGTGTGGATTGCCGCCAACGTGGTGGTGTTGCCGGGTGTGGAAATCGGCGAAGGTGCCGTGATTGGTGCCGGAAGTGTTGTGACAAAATCCATTCCGGCAAATATGTTGGCCGTAGGCAATCCCTGCCGCCCGTTGCGTCCCGTGACGGAAGAAGACAGGGTTGAGGTATTTACCTTTTAAAAAAATCTCCGGACGTGCCGATGAGTGGCAAGGTCCGGAGAGTGGATGTTTAGTCGTTGCAGCCGCAGGAGCATTTCGGCAGTTCCTGCATTTTGATTTCCTTTACATAGAATTCGGCAAAACGCTTCTTGATTTCGTCGCGCACACGGTGGAATTCCGCATCAATAAATTCCGGAGTGCCGACGGCGTGTGAAGGGTCGTCGAAACCGATGTGCAGGCGTTTTCCTACCTTGCCGGTGAAGGCCGGACAACTTTCGTTGGCTTCGCCGCAAACGGTGATGACATAATCCCATTCCTGGTCGAGATAGGTGTTGACGTGGGTAGGAACGTGGCCGCTGATGTCGATGCCTGCTTCCTTCATCACTTCTACGGCTTTCGGATTGACCTGTTGGGCCGGTTCCGTACCACCCGAAAACACTTCGAGCGATGCGTCGAACGACTGGAGAAAGCCGTGTGCCATCTGGCTGCGGCAGCTGTTGCCTGTGCAAAGGATCAGAATTTTCATATTATCGTTGTTGTTAATTTATAGCAAGAAGTTGAACAAGTATCCTGAAAGGATGATAAACAGGGTGACCGTGCCGAAAAAGATTCCGATAAGGCGCCATTTCATCACTTTTTTCAGCAGTGTGGCCTCGGGAAGTGACAGGCCGACGACTGCCATCATGAATGCAATTGCCGTTCCGATAGGAATACCTTTCGCCACAAACACTTCGATGACGGGAACGATACCGGCGGCGTTGGCATACATGGGTACGGCAAGAATCACCGACAAAGGTACGGCAAACCAATTGTCTTTCGACATATATTGCTCAAAAAATCCTTCCGGAACGAATCCGTGCATGAATGCGCCGATGCCGATACCGATAAGAATGTAAATCAGAACGCCACGGACGATGCCCCAGGCATTGCGCACGATGCTTGGAAGGCGTTTCCAGAACGACGTGTGCTCTTTTTCCCATGCTTCGGCTTCAGTCGTGGCCTGTGCTTGAATCTGGCGGACCCAGTCGCTGAGTTGGTTTTCCAGTTTCATTCTGCCCAGGACGAAACCGCCGATTACGCCCAGCAGAATACCGCTGACCACATAAATCAGTGTCACTTTCAGTCCGAACGAGCCGAGGAACATGGCTACAGCTACCTCATTTACCAGTGGTGAGGTGATGAGAAAAGCAAATGTCACTCCCAAGGGGATACCGCCTTTCACAAAGCCGATGAACAGCGGAATGGACGAACACGAACAGAACGGCGTGACGGCACCGAAAATCGAGGCGAGCAGATATTGCAGCCCGTACATTTTGTGTGTCTGCAAGTAGTTGCGCAGGCGTTCAATCGGGAAATAGGCGTTGATGGTTCCCATCAGCACGCTGATGAAAAACAGCAGGATGAGAATTTTTATCGTGTCGTAGAAGAAAAAGTTGACGGCTGTCCCCAGAGGACTTGCGCTGTCAAGTCCCATTATGCCGTAGACAAGCCAGTCGGCAAATTGTTGTATCATAGATGTTTGTATTTTTTGTGCCCGTTTATGGTGGGCCGATTGTTGTCAATAAAGGCGGCGGAGGATGATTCCGCCGCTTTTAGAGGGGGACGGATTAGAGTCCCAACATTTTTTTGACATCACTTTCCGAAGGAACCTGTCCCTTCATTTTCACTTCGCCGTCAACGACGATGGCAGGGGTGGTCATGATGTTGTAGTTCATCATTTCCATGATGTCGTCCACTTTTGTGAGAGTAGCGTCGACGTTGTTTTCCTTTACTACTTTTTCCACCACTTGGAAGGTTGTCTTGCATTTGCTGCAACCCGGTCCTAAAACTTTGATTTCCATAATTCCGTTGATATTATTGGTTATAAATACATGATATAGCAATAGTAGAGTCCGATGGCGATGAACAGAAGCCCAACGATGAGGTTCAGCCATTTCTGCACATTGCGGACCTTGCCGTAGAAATCTCCCAACTGCTGTGCGCTGAAAGCCAGAATCCAGGCTACTGCAAGCACGGGGAGCGCTGTAGCGATGGCAAAAACGGCGGGAAGCAGGTAGCCGGCAGTCGTGGTGGCTGCCATGGGAATCAGCATGCCGAAGTAGAACACTCCGCTTGTGGGGCAGAAGGCAAAGGCGAAGAGGATGCCTATCAGCAATGCGCCCCAACCGCCTTTCTTTGCCAGTCCTTCGGCATCGCCGTTGAATCCGAATTTCGGCAGGTTCAGCCTGTCGCCGATGAGCATGAAAAGGCCAATCACAAGCAGGAGCGGACCTAAAAGGAGTTCACCCCATTCACTCACGGCCTTTTGTATGCCGAACATACTGGAGCCGCCTTTCAGCACAGCCAACAGGAGGATGCCCAGCAGCGTGTAGGCGAGTGTGCGGCCCAGGGTGTAGAGCAGACCGTTGGCGAAAATCCGCCTTCTGCTTTCAATGTTTTTTCCGATGAAGCCGATAGCCGCAATGTTGGTGGCGAGCGGGCACGGCGAAATGGCCGTGAGCAGTCCGAGCAGGAATGCAGTCAGTGCCGGGGCTGTGCTCTGGTCGAGCAGGTTGTATAGCCAGTCCATATTGTCGGGGTTATTTCAGCAGTTTGTTCAGTTCTTCGGCCAGTCCTTTCTTGAAATTGGCGGGAGCCTTGCGGGCGTTGGCAAATCCGAAGCGGGTGAGGTCGGTCACCTGTTCTTTTCCGTTGCTGTGCTTCACGAGTATCAGCGACGACCATGCCACTTCATATTTGGCGGCTATCTTCTCGTTGGCCGGTTCGGAAAAGTCGATGATGCGGTAGACAATCGTGCCGTTTTTCAGTTCCTTGGCGAAAGCGCTGTCGAGCATAGCCTTGGTATTCGCTTCAATGGCACGACAGGTAGGGCATCGCTGTTTGCCGTGGAAATAAAGCACTTCTACGGAGTTGCCGACGGTTTGTTTTGCGGCCGTCGACGGCTTGTTTTGCGCGCATGCCGTGAGCGTTGTCAAGCAGATGGCGAGTAAGAGTAAAAGCTGTTTCATTGTAGTAAGTATATTGTTTGTAATTCGTAAAATGACGAACAATTGAATTAAAAAAATATTGCCGCCTCGGACAATATAAACAGTTAGTCCTGTTATTTGTTCGCAAAACTACGAACAAATAACAGGACTACCAAATTTTTTTCAAAAAACATTGCAATGCCGGCATTATTTCAGCATGGCCTGCAAGTCTTTTTTCACGCCGTCTTTAAATGCATCGGGCGAACCGAGTGCGTTGGTAAATCCGAAACCTGTCAGATTTTCAATCTGTTCCGTACCGTTGTGATGTTTGATGAGGAACAGCGACGGGGTGGCAACTTCAAACTTCTTTGCCATTGCTTCGTTTTCCGGCAGGGAGAAGTTGATTACCTGGAACTTGATGGCACCGGTTTTCAGTTCGTTGGCAAACTGCTCGTCGAGCAATTCCTTTGTCAGGCGTTCGATGGCGCGGCAGGTGTTGCAGCGTTTCTCGCCGTGGAAATAAAGCACTTCCACATAGTCCTTTTGTGTCACTGCCGTTGTGTCGGCTACCGGTTCAGTTGTCTGTTCCGTTTTGTTTTCATTGCCTGAGTTCGTGCAGGAGGCGAGCATAGCCAGTGATGCTACGAATAGAAATAAAATCTTTTTCATATAGTTGATATTTTAGGTTATGATAAATTTTCGTGTATGGGTATTGGATTAATTATTGCAGCATCCGCCTGATTTGCAGACGGCTTTTTCGAAAAACAGGCCGAACAGCTCTCCGGCTTGCTTCCATGTTTCACGGTTGATGCAGTAGCGCACTTTTGGCGTTTCGACTTCGCCTTGAATCAGTCCGGCTTCCTTCAGCTCTTTCAGGTGCTGCGAAACGGTGGCCTTGGCAATCGGCAGTTCCTCGTGGATGTCACCGAAATAGCAAGTCTGTTGGGAGGCAAGAAACTGGAGAATCGCAATGCGGGCCGGGTGGGCCAATGCTTTTGCGAAGCGCGCCAGTTGTTCCTGATTGTCAGTGTAGTCTTTTTTGATTTCCATTGTCCGGAGTCTTGTGAACTTACAAAAGTATGAACAAGAGGCGGTTTCTCCAAATTTTCCAGTGTTTTTTTGAGCCGTATGCAAATGATTATTAAAAACGGGCACAAAGTGGCGGTGAGTATTGTGTCGGGCAAAAAAGTTTCCTTAAATTTGGCGGCGAAATAATTGGAAAATGAAACAGGTACTGCTGACCATATTGTTGTTCTCCTTGTCGGTCTTCTTCGGAATGAAGGAGGTGGATACGGACGTCGTATGCGGTCAGGAGAATCTGGTGGAAGTTTCCGGAGGCACTTTGCATGCCACTTCCGACAACGACGGATGGGACGACGGGCGGTATTTCGACCTTCCCGTAGCGTTGCGCAACAGCGATGTGACATTCAGCCGTGAAATTTCCAGCCGTCTTTTGCGTGCGTCAGGACGGTTCAATACGGTGTTTCTTCGTTTATTTTTCTATAAGCCCGAATTCCTTTCAGGGCTGAAAGTTGCTTACACGGGCGAACCGGCATTGCTGGCAAGCCATTTTCAGAAAGTGCCCGGCGACTATTTTGTCATAGCGTTGCGGCGTATAGTCATTTAGCGGAAATTTTTCTTCAGGGCGTATAGTCATACGCCGTGTTCGACGGACAGCAGTGTGGTGTGCCACATTGATGCAGTCTGCCGTACAACCCTTTCTATTTTAAATTAAACTTTTTATTTACCTTGCCGCCGATGGCGGCGAAAAAACATTTGATTTTATGGAAACAATGGATTTGTCGAAAAATTTCCCTCAAGAATATGTAAATAAGCGCATTGATAAGAAAATGATTTTCCTTTCTGCCGTTTCGTTGGCAGTTGGCTGCTATTTGTTCAGCATGCCCGAGTTTGCACCGGGTTCCAATGTCGATGCGTTTCGTTTTTTTGCAGGATGTTTGTGTGTGATTCTGTCGTTGGTGCTTGTGATGTTCAAGCTTCACTACCGTGCCTATGTTGAGACCGGAAGTGCGGTCAGAAAAAAGAGTGTGCCGTTTCATAGCGATATGTTCAAGGCGTTGCCCCGTTTTCTGCCCGAAGGCGCTTCTGTTCCGAGTTTTGGCGGTGCCAACGACGCTGGAACCGTATCTATGCTTGTCATTTGGTCGAAGGACGGCAAGTTTGCCATGGCTCAGATATTCAGGTATGGGTCGTTTGTTTATGAACCGATGTCTGAGCCCTATTGTCTCAAAGGTGATTCTGCCGAGATATTTCTGCAGGCTTTAAAAGATTATAGATTAATCTGAGGTCTTAATTAATTGTAGCTGTATAAATATGTGCCGGACAGACAGTCCGGATAAAGATTGAGTTTAAGTTTGAAGTGCGAAGGCCGTTTTCGTGAGGAAAATGGCCTTCTTTATTGTCTAACGGTTTGGAAAATGATGCAACGGGCAATTATATGTGGTTTTGCTGATATTGTTTTGGAGAAATACCGACGGCCTCTTTGAAGTATTTTCCGAAAAAGGAAGCGTTAGGGAAATTGAGCATGTAGCAAATTTGCTGTATGGTGTATTTCCGGGTTCGTAAAAGAACTTTCGCTTCCAGTATGACATAGTTGCGAATCCATTCAGTGGCCGGTCGTCCGCTGAACGAAACAATGCACCGTGACATGTGTTTGGGGGAGAGACAAAGCTGGTTGGCATAGAACGTAAGCGACCGTTCCTTTTTGTAGTTGTTGTTCAGACATTCCAGAAACATGTTGAAAATTTGTTCCTGCCGGCTGGGTTTCTCTTCCCGTTCTTGTGCCTCAATGTTTTTGGTGACTTGGTGGAACAGCTCAAAAGAAAGCAGCCTGAGGCAGATGGGCAGGAATTTTTCCTTTAATGGAAAAGTGTCGTCGCACAGCTTTTCACGCATCAGTTCATAATATGAATATATTGTAGCGAATGCCTTGTCTTCCAGATGAACAAAAGGCTGTTTTCTCAAGAGTTTCTCGTAGGTCAGCATTTCGGTATATGTAACAGGGTCGAAGCTGTTGTAAAACTCAGTGGAAAATGCTATCATAAACAATTCACATCCGGATTCCAATGATGTGAGCTCCCCGATGGAATTTGCCGGTGCGATTAGTATGTCGTGAGTTTTCATTTGAAATTCTCTCAGGTTTAACCGGAATGCAAGGTTTCCTTTTTTGCAGAACAGCAGAATGGTAAAGTCTGTCCGCATGGGGCTGGACATGGCAAAATTAGGACTGATGTATTCTGTCAGATTAAAATTGTCGGTTATTTTAAAGCAGTTTCTGAAATTGATTGTCCGTTCGTTGTCCGGAATGTCGAATAAATTTATTTCCTGTATTTCATTTGTCGTTTTCATTTTTGTCCTGTCTGTTTCTTCAATTTGTGCAAATGTACCTTTATCGACTATTATTTGTGGGGAAATAATGTTAAAAAAATAAATTGTGTCCGAATTAGGACATTTTGTGGAAAAATTCGAAAATAACTATCCGGGTAAAAAGACTCACCTTTGTGAAAAATTTTTGAATGATGAAAACGTATCGATTAACTATTTATGCAGTACTGCTGTCTGCCGGCTTGTATGGGTGTACATCTTCCGATTCAGTCTCTTTCAGGCGAAATGTGGAAATTGTTTATCCGCAGGGACAAAACAGCATCAGAGAGTATCATTTTCCGGGAGTGGTGCAGGAATCACAGGAAATCAGTCTTGGGTTCAAAACGGCCGGGCAGATTGCGGGAATATATGTGAAAGAGGGTGATTATGTTGCAAAAGGAAAACTGATTGCGGTGCTCGACAAGTCGGACTACCGCTTGGGCGTTGATGCCGCACGGCTGCAATATGAGCAGATGGAACGCGAAGTGGCCCGGTTGAAGCAACTGTTTGAGAGCAAGAGCATTTCCGGCAATGATTACGACAAAGCCGTATCGGGGCTGAAGCAGTTGAAAGTGCAGTTGGAAGCAAAGGAAAACCAATTGTCATATACGGAATTGCGGGCTCCGGTCAGCGGATATGTGCAGAGTGTCAACTTTCACGTTTCGGAAATGGTGGATGCCGGAACGCCGTTTGTTGAGATTCTCGATGTGAGTCGGATGGAAATTGCGGTGGATGTGCCGGTGTCGTTTTATCAGCAGCGGAATCAGCTTTCCGGATTTTCCTGCATTTCCGACTATGGGGGAAACGCGCCGGAAGAACTGACACTGATAAGCATTACGCCTAAAGCCGACAATAATCAGCTATACCGGATGCTGCTTGGATTTAAGGACGCTCCCGATGCTTCGCTGACCGCCGGAATGAATGTAGCGGTGACTGTGGAAGCATCAGTCATGGCCGACAGCGGCATGGTGCGTTTGCCGATGCATGCCGTGTTTGAGGACGGGGGAAAATCGTTTGTATGGATAGTCACTCCCGACACTGTCGTGGTGAAACGCCAGGTGGATGTGGCAGGCATTGACGAAAACGGTTGTGTCAAGATTCGTTCCGGTGTCAAGGTGACGGACCGTGTGGTTCGTAGCGGAGTAAACTGTCTGCAAGAAAAAGAACAGGTGAAAATATTGGATAAACCGTCGGAAACGAATGTAGGAGGACTTATCTGATGAAAATACTGGATTTCTTTATGCGAAGGCCGACGCTCTTCTGGTCGCTTGTTGTCGGCATATTGATTGCGGGTGTTCTGGCATTCGTACAAATGCCGAAACTCGAAGATCCGGCGGTGGCCGTCAAGCAGGCAAGGGTCGTGGTGGTTTATCCGGGGGCCAGTGCACATGATGTAGAGTTGGAGGTGGCACAGACAATGGAGGACGCATTGCGCGCCTTGCCCGACGTGAAGTGCGTACGTTCGGAATGTCAGAACGGAACAGGAATCTTTACCGTAGAGTTCAAGATGACTGTTCAGCAGAAGGATTTGGAACAGCATTTTGATCTCCTTCGTCGCAAGGTGAACGATATCAAGGTCAGCCTGCCGCAGGGATGCTATGACCCGATGGTGATTGACGACATGATGGACGTGTACGGCATTTTTTATGCGATAACTGCCGATGGCTACAGCTATCCGGAAATGAAGAAATACGCCGAATATATCCGTCGGGGATTGCTGGATGTCAAAGGCGTAAAGCGTATCAACATAGCAGGCTTGCGCAGCGAGGTCATCAATGTTGTACTTTCGAAGGAGAAACTTTCGCGCAACGGTTTGATTCCTACGCAGATAATGTCGGCTTTGAACAGTGCCGGCGAGAAGGTTTCTGCGGGCGAATATTTCGATGGTCAGGACAAGATTCAACTGCGTGTCGATGAGGTGGTGAAGGATGAAAACGATATCCGCAACCTGCTGATAAAAATGCCTTCGGGCCAATATGTGAAGTTGGGCGATTTGGCGGATGTGCGTCGAGAATTGGCTGAACCGCAGCGTAATGCGTTTTATGTCGACGGGAAACCGGCGGTGGCCGTATGTGTGGCCATGGAGGCCGATGCCATTGTGCCGGATGTGGGAAAAGCCGTTGATGCCCGTCTCGACGGACTGATGAAATCATTGCCGGCAGGATTCGCGGTAGAAAAGATATTTTTCCAGCCCGACAAGGTGAATGAGGCCATCAATTCTTTTATGCTTAACCTGATAGAGTCGGTGGGCATTGTCATTCTGGTGCTTGTCTTTACAATGGGATTCCGTAGCGGTGCGATTATCGGTTTCGGTCTGGTGCTGACTATTGCCGTTTCCTTCCCGATATTACTGATGGGCGGCACAACGCTCCAGCGCATTTCCTTGGGCGCATTTATTGTGGCAATGGGTATGCTTGTCGACAATGCCATTGTGATTATGGACGGCATTCTGATTGACAAAAAGCGTGGATTGCCGCCGGATGTCTATTTGTCGCGTATCGGAAAGAATACTGCCATGCCGCTGTTGGGGGCAACCATCATCGCCGCTTCTACGTTCTTGTGTGTATTCCTTTCTCCAGACTCGGCAGGTGAGTATGCCCGCGACCTGTTTCTTGTGCTTTGTGTAAGTCTGCTTGCAAGTTGGGTGTTGGCGCTTGTGCAGGTGCCTGTCTGTGCCAAATCGTGGCTCCCCAAAAAAGAGAAAACTTCTTCTGTGACGGTGATGAACAGTCCGGTGCACCGGTTTGTGAGAAATGCCATTGCACGCCTGATTGACCACAAGAAAACCACTCTGGCCGTTGCGCTTGCCGCTCTGCTGCTGTCAGTTTGGGGAATGACGAAAGTGAAGAATCTGTTTTTCCCTGATTTTGACTATCGCCAGTTCATTGTGGAATGCTACATGCCCTCGCAGACTGATCCCAATAAAGTTCGCGACGAACTGCTTGACATGGGAGCATTGCTCCGGAAGAATCCGAATATCGAACGGGTGGCTGTCAGTACGGGTAGTGCGCCGGCCTACTACTGTCTTGTCCGGCCTATGACTTCCGGTGGTGACTGCTATGGTGAGTTGATGGTGGATTGTGCCGACTATGAGACCGTGGTCGAGGAAATTCCCAAAATCAGGAAACAATTGCGTGAAGCTTATCCCGACGCATATATCCGAATCCGGAAATACAATTTCTCGGTGTCGACATCGCATACAGTCGAAGTGGAATTCCGGGGGCCTGACCCGGCCGTGTTGCGGAATCTGAGCCGTCAGGCGGAAGATATTATGAGGCAGTGTCCGTATGTTGACCCGTATTCTGTGCAGAACAACTGGAAAGCTAAGGGCAAAAATCTTGTGGCTGAATATGTGCAGAGCGACGGACTGCGTGCCGGCATAGCCCGCGGTGATGTCGGAAAGGCATTGCAGGCCGCAACTGACGGACTGGCAATCGGTTTGATTAACGACCGTAATAATCTGGTGCCGGTAAATCTGTTGGTGCGAAATGCCGACGGCAGCCGGATTGCTGATTTACGCAATATTCCGGTCTGGAGCATGATGAACGTGCGTGTTGGCGACAGCGACATGCAGAAACTCACAACAGGAGGTTTGAGCGCGGAGGAAATGCAGGACAAAATGTTCCGCTCGGTTCCGCTTGGAACTGTCACCCGTGACGTGAGATTAGGCTGGGAAGAGGAAGTCGTGATGCGTTACAACGGTCAGCGGGCAATTGAAGCCGAGTGCGACCCGAATACGGAACTCTATGAAGCGACTCCGGCAAAGGTGATGGCTTCGATAAAAGATAAAATAGAAAATATTCCGCTGCCCGACGGCTACAGTATGCGTTGGGTTGGAGAGCAGGAGGTTCAGGGCGATGCTATCTGCAACCTGATGAAATATGTGCCGCTGACCATTTTCCTGATTCTCGGCATATTGCTGTTGCTGTTCAACAACTGGAAGCAGGTATTCCTGATTCTGATATGTTTCCCGTTCGTGTTCTGCGGCATTACGCCTGCCTTGCTGATGTCCCGCCAGCCGTTCACGTTCATGGCTATCATCGGCATGCTGGGGCTTATCGGAATGATGGTGAAGAATGCGATTATACTGCTGGATGAAATCAATCGTCTGATACGGGAGGAGAATTATTCGCCTTATAAGGCAGTCGTTGAGGCAACGGTGTCGAGAGTGCGTCCGGTGCTGATGGCATCGCTGACTACGATAGTAGGTATGCTTCCTTTGGTGGTCGACCCGATGTACTGCTCGATGGCGATTACGATTATGGCGGGATTGGCCGTCGGCACGGTGATTACGCTCATTTTGCTTCCGTTGTTTTATACGATGTTGTTTAAAGTTAGAAAAACGAACCAAATTTCCGAAAGAAATGAAAACAGTCTGTAAATATATATTGGGAATGTCGTTGCTGGCATTTCCGGTTGCGGCTCAGGTGCCGGCTGACAGTGTGTTGAACCTCTCGCTTTCCGCCTGTCGGACAATGGCACTGGAAAGCAGTGATGCCGTTAAGACCGCCGACAACAAGTTGAGACAGGCGGAGCTTGACAAGGAGATAGCGTTCACGGCCTATCTGCCGAATTTCAGCGGCTCGGCCGGAGTGCTGTATTTGTTGGAGGAACCCGATATGATGGGGATGAGCATGTCGATGAAGGGCACTTATGTGGCAGGCATCAATCTGGTTCAGCCTCTTTATGCAGGCGGCAAAATTCGGGCAGGCAACAAGTTGGGTACCATCGGGCGCGAATGTGCGGAAGAAAATGCGCGGTTGGAGAGAATGCAGACAATTGCCGATGCCGACAATGCCTACTGGACTTATGTGGCTGTACGCAGAAAGGTGGCCATGCTCGACAGCTATATGCAGCTGATGGATACGCTGCTTGCGCAGACCGAACGCTCGGTGTCGGCTGAAATGGTGACCAACGACGACCTGTTGCGCATCAAGGCCAAGCGCAGCGAGATTCTTTATCAGCGTCAGAAGGCTTTCAATGGTTTGGAACTGTGCCGTTTGTCGCTTTGCAATGCGATTGGTGTCGATTTCGGAAGTCGGATTGTACCCACTGATACGGTACTGGAAATACGGATGCCGTCGTCGCTTGACAGCAGCATCGACAATCGTCCGGAGCTGAAACTGCTGCAAAAGAATGTAGAGGTACAGGCACAGCAGATAAAAGTGACGCGTGCCGATTTCCTGCCTTCGCTTGCTTTGAGCGCGGGATATATGTATATCGGTAATGTCAAGATGAACGGGGCTGCCACCGGACCGAACGGCGAGATGATACCGTTCTCGCAGTCGTTTGATTCCGGATATACATCGGCGATGGCTACTTTGAGTATTCCTATTTTCCATTGGGGTGAGGGTGCGAAGAAAGTGAAGAAAGCCAAACTGGAGCGTGAAAACGCGCAGCTTGACCTGCATGAGAAATCGCGCCTGATGACAATTGAAGCCGAACAGGCTGTCAGAAATCTTTCCGACAGCTACGGAATGGTAGAAACTTCGCGTCTGGCTCTCGAACAGGCAGAGGCAAGTTTGCGTACGGTCCGTAACCGCTATGGTGCCGGTATGGCAACTTTGACGGACTTGCTCGACGCTCAGTCGCAGTGGCAGCAGAATTTGAGTAACTATATTGAAGCGCAGACTCAGTTCAAGATAAACGAAACGGAGTATTTGCGTGTGACGGGAAAACTCGATTTGTAGGGATTTGCCTAAATGAAAAAGCCGGAGATGCTGTGATTGCGGTATTCTCCGGCTTTTTGTGTTTTCAGTCGTGGCCTTTACAGGATTGTTACCGCTTCTTAATAATTTCTTAATATCGTGGCGGTAGTTTTGCGGCGGAAAAAATAGGAAAAGCAGATTATGCAAAAAGAATTCAAGACAATCGTTTTGTCGGACATCCATTTGGGTTCAAAATGGTCGAAAACGAAAGAAGTGAACCGATTTCTGAAAAAACACAGTTGTGAAACGTTAATCCTGTGCGGCGACATTATCGACGGATGGGCGATATTGCGGGGGCAGGGCCTGAAGTGGAAACGCCGGCACACGAATTTTATCAAAACATTGCTTGATTTGTCGCACGACACGGAAATCATTTATGTGCGAGGCAATCATGATGGATTTCTGGATAGAATTGTACCAATTAAATTTTTTAATATATCCATCGTAAAGGATTTCATATATACAAGTTTCGGAAAAAGATATTATGTGTTGCATGGTGATGTGTTCGACAAAGTGACCAGTTCCTACAGCTGGCTGGCGAAGATAGGCGACGTGTGCTATTCCTTGCTTCTGTGGATAAACAAGACCTATAATGCCCGCCGCATCAAGAAGGGTTTGCCCTATTATTCGATAGCCCGTCAGGTGAAGCACCGCGTGAAGGCTTCCGTTTCCTATATCAGTGATTTTGAGAGTCATCTGGTCCAGGTCGGCAAGAAATACAATTGTGACGGAGTGATTTGCGGTCATATCCATCATCCGGAAATACGCATGGACGATGATTTTGAATATCTCAATTCCGGTGACTGGATAGAGTCGCTGTCGGCGCTGGTGCAGACTCACGAAGGGGAGTGGAAGTTGTATTTATATGAAAAACAGGAGCTGGCATGAGATTTTTGTTCGTTGTTCAAGGAGAGGGCAGAGGCCATTTGACACAGGCCATTTCGTTGGGCGAAATGCTTCGTCGCCACGGGCATGAGGTGGTGGAGGTGCTGATTGGAAAGTGTTCCAACCGCGAGTTGCCTACTTCGTTTGTCGGGAAAATGCCGGCAGAGGTAAAGGTGTTTCATTCTCCGGCCATTGATTACGGCAAGAACGGGAAGAAAGGGAAAATATTGAAAACCGTGGTTGCCAACACGACTCCCAAAAAACTGGCGAAATGGCGGAAAAGCATTTCGTTTCTGTTGAAACGTATCGACAAGACGAAGCCCGATGTCATTGTGAATTTCTATGAAATGCTGATGGGTGCAGCAAATTTCTTTCATCGCATTGATGTGCCGATGGTCTGCCTCGGACATCAGTTTCTTGTCGGGCATCCCGATTTCGGACATTCCGTAGTGTCGGAGCACGGACAGTTTGCCTTACGGCTCAGCAATCAGATTTGCTCCTACGGTTCGTCGTTGACTTTGGCGTTGTCGTTTTATCCCTTGCCCGAATTCAGGCGCGACCGTCTTGTCGTCGTTCCTCCATTATTGCGGAGCGAGCTGTTCGGTTTGACGCCGAGCAACGAGAACTTCATATTGGGCTATATGCTTAATGCCGGATATATGGAAGAGGTGGAGGAATGGCATGCCGGAAATCCACGGCAGAAGCTGCATTTTTTCTGGGACCGGAAAAACTGTAAAGAGGTGGAAAAGGTGGACGAAACGCTGACACTTCACCGCATCAGCGACAGCGAGTTTCTTTCCTACATGAGCCGTTGTTCGGGCTATATCACGACAGCCGGATTCGAGTCCATTTGCGAGGCTATGTATTTGGGCAAGCCCGTCATGCTGATACCTGCCCATCTCGAACAGCAAATCAATGCTGCCGATGCACACGGTATCGGTGCGGGAATTGTAGCGAAAAGTTTCGACATTTCCCGGTTGGTTGACTTTATTTCGGAATATGATGCAGAAACCGAGCGGTTTCGCGCTTGGGTAAATTCAGCCGAACAGCGGATTGTTGCGCTGTTGGAATCCGTTTCTTGAGTATTTCTTAACGACGGACGATTTCCGGTTTCAGTCCGCTGCGGGCAATCAGTGCTTCCACATCCTGTTCTGTTCCGTTGAACGGGCCGGATTTTTCCAGCTTGAATGATGACATGGCAGCTGCAAAGCAGCCGGAGTCCTCAATGGATGCTCCCAGGCTTCGTTTGTAAAGATAGCCGGTGACGTAGGTGTCGCCGCAGCCGGTGGCATCGACAATGCTTTTCGGCAGATAGGCAGGAATGTTGTAGAACGTGTTGTCCTTATAGATGACGGAACCGTAGCTTCCGAGTGTGATGAGCACTTCCTTTACACCCCAGTCGCAGAGCTGAAGAGCTGCCTTTTCCACATCGGAATAGCCGGTGAGCGATTCAATTTCGAATTCGTTCACTTTCAGAATATCGACATATTGCAGATAGTCGAGTTTGTTTTTCCAGTCGATGGCGTAGACTTTTTCACCTCTGACTTCTCTCAGATATCCCTGTGCATCAACCGAGAGAATGCCTTTTTTAGAAAGCAGGCGGAATACCTCGATGTCGAAATCGTCGGCAAGAAGGCTGCCGAGGTGGAAGATGTCGGCTTCGATGTCCTGCAGTTTTTCCGCTTCAAACGGGTCGGCTTTGGCCAAAACCCGCTGGGTGCGGTTGTCCTGATTCTCTCCGTAGCTGTTTTCGAAATATACCGAATAGCGGCTCGGCAGTACCGTTACTTTCGCTCCCCGTTTGCGGATGGCTTCTACGGCGCTCATTTCACTTTCGGCAAGGGCAGTGACCAACTCGAAATTGGCGTCGGGATTGAGGCTGCACATTCCGTGGGCAAAGTAGAAGGATGTTCCGCCCGGCATATAGACGGTGGTTTGCGGCGTTACGATTTTGTCGAGGGTAATATGTCCGATACAGCAGATTTTTTTCATAAAAACAGGGATTTCAAAAATGTTTTGAGCGGACAAAGTTACGGATATTATTCGTTTTTGCCGAGGGAAACGGTTTCTCCATGAGAAATAGCCGCGTTAAATAATTTTAAATCATCAATATAGGGATGACGAGGGGGAGGCAGTTCTGCAAATCGCGAAAAATGCGGGAACGGCTTGGGAGTAAGGCCGAGGCCGGGCGGATGATAATTTAAACGGCTGTCGACTAATATCTTTAAAATAAAGTATTGCAGTATAAATAAAATGATTACCTTTGCACAGCAAAGCCGGTTGGCTTTGGTTGCGTCGGCAATGCCGCAGTGTTGCCGTGGCGCCTTTGTTTAACTAATTTTTGTGATTTTGGACGCAGACCCGTATCTTAGTATCTTGAATTTATTGTGTGGCATCACTCCGCAGCTCGGTGAAAATTTGATGACCGTGCATGCGCCTACTTTAGAAAGTGTAATAGCCTTAATTATCGCAGTGATGTCGCTGATGGTTTCAGCCTTTATCTCCGGTTCGGAAACGGCCTTCTTTTCTCTGACGGAAGCTGATATTGAAAGTGTAGACAACGACCAGAAGCAGGAGCGAATCCGCCAACTGCTTGCAAAGCCGGAACGTTTGCTGGCAACGATTCTGATTGCCAATAATCTGGTAAATGTGGCGATTGTCGTGTTGTGTAACTTCGTGATGTCGCAGGTGTTTGAATTCCGTGTGGAATGGCTCGACTTCCTCTTTCAGACAGTTGTATTGACATTTCTTCTTCTCCTTTTCGGTGAAATTCTTCCAAAACTTTATTCCAACAGTCATAATGTGCAGTGGGCAAAGTTTGCGATTAACGGAATTGTGTTCTTTTCCCGCCTGTTTGGTCCGGCTTCACGCCTGATGGCGATGAGCACATCGGTGGTGAACCGTGTCGTGACGAAGAAAAGCGACAATCTTTCGCTCGACGACCTTTCGCATGCACTTGAAATTACTGATGTGGAGGAGGGTAAGGAAAAGGATATGCTTGAAGGAATCCTGAAATTCGGGGGAAAAACGGTTTCCGACATCATGACTCCCCGTATGGATATTACCGATGTCGATTGGGACAGCTCGTTTTCCGACCTTATGAAACTGATTCAGGAAACCGGATATTCGCGTATTCCCGTATATGTAGAAAACCAGGACAATATAAAAGGTTTTATCTGTGCCAAGGACCTTCTGCCCTATATTAATCGGGCGGACGACAATTTCCGTTGGCAATCGCTGATTCGCAATTCCTTCTTTGTGCCGGAAACACGTATGATTGACGATATTCTGGAGGATTTCCGCAAGAAAAAGACTCACATGGCAATTGTTGTCGACGAGTATGGCGGCACGCAGGGACTTGTGACACTGGAAGATGTGTTGGAAGAAATTGTGGGCGAAATCAACGACGAATATGATGAGGACGAAAAATCCTATACCCGTCTGTCGAACGACACGTTCGTGTTTGAGGGAAAAACGCAATTGAACGACTTTTTCCGCATCACGGGACTTGACGAAGATCTGTTTGAGGATGTGGCAGAGGAAGTGGAAACACTTGCCGGAATGCTTCTCAACATCAAGCATGATTTTCCGCACGATAACGAAATATTGGAATATGCCAACTGCCGTTTCCTTGTGATGGGAGTTGAGCGTCATCGTGTTAAGCAAGTGAAAGTGAGAATTCTGGACACAACGCAGGATAAGAAATGAGCAGACAGAAGAGAAATGCGATGATGTGGAAGTGCATGGTTATCTATGTCATTGCCTTACTTGCCATCCTGCTGGTGGCTTGTGTCCGAAAAGAGGGACAGAGGGTGGGAGTGCCGCGCCCGGTGGCATATCCGCGTGTGGAACGCAGCTACGATACGGTGTATTCATGCGTGTATGCTCCGTTGAACATTGAACTGAACCGCAACGCCAAAGTGGAACGTACGGATTCAGCTGCCGATGCGGGCGGTTTTCGTGCCGCTTATCCGCGTTATGGTGCGGAATTGCTATGCGGTTATAACCGCGTGGGCGATGCCAAAAAACTGAAGGAACTGCTGGCATTGCGTCTGGAGCGGGTGGCGTTGGACCTTGGCAATAAAGAGCCGGATGTGTTCCGCCACGATTATCCCGAAGGGGGTAGTGCGACGGTTTTCTACAGTCTGCGCGACTGCTTGACACCGGTGCATTTCATTGCCACTGACAGTGTCGGGTATGTGGTGTCGGGAACCGTGGTGCTCGACCGGATTTCCAATTTCGACTCCATTGCTCCGGTGCTCGATTACCTCAGCTACGATGTGGCGCATTTGGTAAAGAATTTAAATCTTTGACTTAACATAGAACAATGAAAATTAAAACGAGAGTAGTGTCCGAAGGCGTGTCCGTATCTCTTTGTGAGATTGCGTCGCCGATTGAAATTTCAGATGCAGTTATCTATCATGGGCTGCACCATCAGGCTGAAAACGTCCGCTCTGAAAACCGTCGCCATGAAATCATCACGGAGGGTGTGATGGTTAAAGAACTTTTCGGAGAAAATGTAAGCCTTGCACATCGCGAATCGGGCGCTCCCTATTTGGTGGAAAAAGGAGAAGAAGTCGGAACAAACATCAGTATTTCTCACTGTGAAGGACTGGTTGCCGTTGCCCATTGCCGTGACCGGAAGGTGGGAGTGGACGTGGAAGTTGTGTCCGACCGTGTCATGCGTGTGTGCGACCGTGTGCTGTCGGCCGACGAAATCCGCTTTGCCGGGTCTTCCACAGTGCTGAATACGCTTGCCTGGACCGCCAAGGAGGCCTTGTTCAAGTTGATTCCCGAATCCGGCGTTGACTTTCGTGCCGACCTTCATATTGACCTCAGTAGCCTTGACAGTGCCGAAAACGAAAAAACGTATGAAGCTACAGCCTATGGCCGCAGTTACCGGATGCTCTCGTGGTTTGAAAACGGACGATGTGTAACCGTTGTAACCGACTGATGATGAAACGTTCCCGAATATTCTTTCTGTTGTCAGCCTGTCTTCTGGCTGTTCTTTCCTTTTCCTGTATTACGGAAGTGGAAAAAGGCGCGTCGTTGGGCGTGGGCGATTCCTTGCCGGAGTTTTCCGTCGAAACGAGCGACGGTGCTGTCGTTTCCAATGTTTCGCTGATGGGGAATGTTTCGGTGATAATGTTTTTTCATACCGGTTGTCCCGACTGTCGGCAGGCGATGCCCGTCGTGCAGCGCGCCTATGAGGAATTTGCTCCGCTCGGAGTCGGGTTTGTATGTATCAGTCGTGAAGAGGGGGCCGATGAGGTGGCTCCCTATTGGGAGAGCTTAGGCTATACTCTTCCTTATTCGGCTCAGTCCGACCGCCATATCTACAGCCTTTTTGCCACTTCCATAGTGCCCCGTATCTATATTTCCGATGCGGAAGGCGTTATCCGCCATGTATATACCGACGACCCTGTGCCGACCTACGACGAACTTTCCGAGAAATTGTCAGCGATGCTCGCAGGGTAGATTTGTGATAATGTCATTTTTGCGTTAACTTTGCAAATAGGAGGGGGCTGCACCGCTTTTGCGGCAGTTTTCCGACGATTGTGACAAATCAAAAAAAAGACTGACAAATATATGAAGAAACGTTTTTTGCTGCTTGCGTCGTTGCTGTTGGCATCGTCGCAGTTTGTGGCGGATGCCTGCACCAGCCTGCTGGTGGGAAAGGACGCTACGGTCGATGGTTCGACCATGATTACCTATAATGCCGATGCGTATGTGCTGTACGGCGAACTCTATCAGTCGCCGGCTGCCGACTATCCGAAAGGGGCGATGCTTGATGTATATGAATGGGATACCCGGAAATATCTGGGAAAAATTCCGCAAGTGCGCCACACTTACGCCACTATCGGCAACATGAACGAGCATCAGCTTGCCATTACGGAATCAACTTGGGGAGGCCGTACGGAACTGATGGACACGACAGCGATTATGGACTACGGTTCATTGATATACATCACTCTTCAACGTGCCAAGACTGCCCGCGAAGCCATCAAGGTGATGACGGATTTGGTGGAAAAATACGGTTATTACAGCACCGGCGAATCGTTCTCGATTGCCGACCCGAATGAAGTTTGGGTAATGGAAATGATTTCAAAAGGAATGGAGGAAAAAGGTGCGGTATGGGTAGCCATCCGTATTCCTGACGACTGCATCAGCGGTCATGCCAACCAGGCACGCATCCACCGTATTCCGTTCAACGACAAAGAGAACTGCATGTACTCGAAGGATGTCGTTTCTTTTGCTCGCAAAATGGGCTATTTCAATGGAAAAGATGAGGATTTCAGCTTCTCGAAAGCCTATTCCATAACAGACTATCTGGCATTGCGCGGCTGTGACGGCCGTGTGTGGTCGTTCTTCAACCGCTATGCCGAGGGCATGGACAAATATCTTCCTTATATCAAGGCTGAAGGCGGCGAAGTGATGCCGCTGTACGTGAAGCCGAAGCAGAAACTTTCGGTGCGTGACGTGCAAGGTATGCTCCGCGACCATTTCGAAGGCACTGACCTCGACATGACCAAGGATCCGGGTGCAGGACCGTGGAATTCTCCCTACCGCTTTGCTCCGCTGATGTATAAGGTGGACTCTGTGGAATATGCTCACGAACGCCCGATTGCCACACAGCAGACTGGCTTTACACTGGTAGCCCAAATGCGCAACTGGCTGCCGGATGCAGTAGGCGGTATTCTTTGGTTCGGTGTCGATGATTCAGCTATGACCGTTTATAACCCGATTTATTGCTGCACGACGAAGGTGCCGGAATGCTATCGAGTAGGTAACGGAGATTACAATACTTTCTCCTGGACATCGGCTTTCTGGATTAACAACTGGGTAGCCAACCAGACCTATATCCGCTACTCGCAGATGTATCCCGACGTTCAGCGTGTGCAGAACGAGCTGGAAAGTAGCTATACGCAGTCGACAAAAGACATTGAAAAGAAGGCTTTGGAAGTTTACAAGCAGTCGCCTGCAAAGGCCGTGGAAATGTTGACACAATTCAGCGACAGCGTTTCTGAAAATGCCACAGCGCGTTACAAGCAACTGGGTGAATACCTGTTGGTGAAGTTTATGGACGGCCGTGTGAAGAAGGTGGACGAAAACGGCAATTTCACGCGTACGGAAACCGGCTATCCGACAAGCCCGACAGCTACCGGCTATTCGGAAGACTTCTACCGTAACATTGTCAAGAGCGAAGGCGACCGACTCAAAGTGAAGGAAGTTGATATTGATGCAATAAAGCACTAAATTGCAGACTGAAATAAACCCAAATCGGTCATTAGACCGCCAAACAAGGTTAGGTTGTCGACAGTGAGCTTTAGTTGGCTCTTTAGTCGCTTTCCGCACTGCTGCCGGCATCTTGCTTCCTGCTTTTTCCCGATGTAGCCCGCTACATCTTCGACAAAGACAGAAATCAATCTGCCTGACAGCAGCACGAAATCCACCATAAAGTCTAATGACCGATTTGGGATAAAGAGCGCGCCCTGAAAGTCGTTTGGCTTTCAGGGCGCGTTGCGTTTGCTATGGCTGTAAGTGCTATAACAGGATAAAGAGGACGGGGAGCGCGATGCCTGCAATCAGCTCGATGCCTCCGCGTCCGATGAGGCCGTATTTGCCTTTTACCATGACCAGTCCTGACACGATGATAATGAACATCGAAGCCAGAAAAATGTCGGAAAAGATGGTCCATGCACGCGACGGATTGTAGTGCAGACGGTTGAGTGCCGACAATACGGGGCGTTTTTTCACCGATTCGTAGTGCACGCTGCGTTGCGCGAGGTCGGCTGTCAGCAGTGATCCGCCTTTGAGAAACACCTTGATTTCATTCTCCTTCGGGAAATAGTGCTTGGCGTAGTTGCCGGTTTCCTCCCATTGCTCAAGAAGGCCGACCACATGGTCCTTCGTTACAGCCGCCTTTTCTGAAGGGAAACTGTCGGGCAGACGGTAGTCGTGGACCGTGATGGAATAATCCGAGTTGAAGTCGCCTTTATGGTTGAGCATAAAACCGGAAAATACATAGACGAGCAGCACTCCCGAAAAAAAGTAGGACAAGTCGCGGTGAATTGTCCTACTCCATTTTCTCATTGTGGAAGCCCAGGTCATTTGATTTCGTATTTATCGGCCCGAATGCTGTAGAACGAAAGGTAGTTCTTGCCTTCTTTGGCCTGGCGTTCGGCAATCTTGTTGCGGAAACTTTCCATACGTTGTGCGAAACTGTCGGCAGGGTTTTCACCCATCGCCTTGCTATCGGCGGCGCAGCTTGCTTCACCTTGTTCTCCATGCTTTTCGAGCGTAGCCTGTTTGTATTGTTCCTCCATTTGCAGGATGGCGGCTTCGTCGATGCGTTCCTCCACAACGGTACCGGTCACGACAACTACGCTGTTGACGGCATCTTTCGGGAAGCTGCCGATTTTTTCTCCGGCATCCACACGGATAGTGCTGTTGTCATCGCTTCCCATAAGGAAGATTTTCTTGCCGCCGTGTTGGCAAATGTGCGTGCATACGCCTTCCACTTGTACGGTCTTGCCGACCAGACTGTCGGTTTTCGCAAGAATGTCGTCTACGCTGCTGACAGCTACTGTGTCGGCGGCAACACTGGTTGAATCGGTTTTTGACGATGAGCCGCAGCTTGTCAAGCTCATCAAGCCTGCTACAGAAAGAAGCAGGGCTGCATAAATTGTTTTTCTCATATTAAAATTATTTTTTGATAAGTAATAGCGGTATAAACAGATAGATGCCCAATACAAGCACCGGCAGCAAAGCCGGATATTTGCGTCTGTTCTGACGTTTTGCCACGAACAGAAACAGGATGGCAAGCAGCAGTCCCAATGGGAGTGCCTTTAGGGAAAATTCGCCGATACGCGGATAAACCCATCCGTCGTTATAGGACGTGAACGACACCTTGAAGGGGAAAATGTATTCCGACAGATTAGTCGTATCGTCGGCGTAGCGGTTCACCATGTCGTCGACGGTTTTATAGGTAGATGCATCGAGCGCATAATAGTGCTCTTCCTCTGTGTCGGCTACTTTTACGGTGTAGTAGAACATGTCGCCGATGATGGTCAGCCCTTGTCGGTATGGATTGTATTCGACGGTTGTTTTATGTACGGAATAGTCCCTGCCGACGATAGCCAGCCGGTTGTCTGCGGTGAACAGATAGGCAAGGGTGTTGCGGTGAGGAAATTCGGTAATCATCAAGGATTCCACTTTGACGGAGTCCGGAAGTGTGATGGCGCGGACATAAGGCTTTCCGCTGATTTGCTTTACATGGAAAAGCGAACCTTTGCTGTCGGTCATCACGTAACCTTCGTCGTAGCCTTTCATTGTAGATGGGTTGCCGTTGATTTTACCGATGGGGAACACGAAGCCTTTGCGCTTCATTACATCCGTAAATTCCCGACTGCGTGCCTCGTTGACTGTGTTGGTTTCCATGTCGATGAATTCCAGTCCGTTGTCGGTTGAGCGGAATGCTTCAGTAGGCTCTTCCAGGTCGACACGCTTGGGCATGGATTCCAACATCATATACAGCTTGGGTGTCGTTTTGTTGACATCCGACGGCGAGAGTCGCATGTTGAAATTATGGTGCTGTATGTTTTCAGCCGTGATGGCTACACCCTTGATGGTATCGGGCATCCGGCTTTCTGAAAGCAGTTGCCGGTAGTAGAACATGGGCAGAATAGAATCAAACTGCGCATCCGTATAGCGGTTGCCTTTTCGGTCGAAGTAAACGATATTTCCTTCATCGTTCACTTTCAGCGAAGCAAAATCGTCGACAATGCAGCTGTAGAGTGTAAAGGGCGTTGACTTCGATTCTGCTGTGCAGATGGCGTAGAGCCAGGGTAGCAGCCATGCCAATAATAGGACGGCGGCTATGTAGAGGTATATTTTTCCAGACAGTTTCATTGGATAGTTATTACAATGTTGATAATCGGTGGTTTAGTCCTGGCATCCTTCCTTAAATCTTACCATGGAGCGCAAAATGAGCAGCAATGCCGCCAGGTCGAAGAGGAAGAGCGGGACAATAAACGAATTGTAGCTTTGCGGCACATCGAGCAGGAAGTGGATGCGCAGCAGTCCGATGCCCGTGAGGATAATCAGGCTTCGCATGCGCCACGACGGCTCGATACACACGGCATAAGTCATCATATAGGCGGCATAGCCGGCTGCATACCACGGGAGGGAGGAGAGCAGGATATGGGCAATGAGTTCAGCCGCCATATATTGTTGGAGGAATACCCACAGGGCTGCTATCTGTGCGACGGTTACGATTGTAAGTGCACCCAGTCCGAACAGCATCATGTAGAGCACCATGCCGGATTGCGGGAAGGGCAGGTGAAGTGTCAGCTTCAGGCGTTTCTGTACCACTTCCGGCACAAACTGTACCACGCCGAGAAGCAGTCCGAATATCATCGGTACATATTGTATGGGCTCAATGAAGATGACATCGCGTGTCAGCAGAATCGCCCACAGGTGGGCCGCTCCCTTGAATTCAATGGCATTTCCAACGCGCAGGATGAGATAGAGCGTGTAGCTCACAAAAACCACCAGCGCAGCCAGCAGATACCATCGTGTCTTTATCCATTCTTTGAAGAAAATAGCTTTTTTCATATCGTCTGTACGTTTACTCTGGTTAGTACTTGCCGGTCAATCCGATGAACACATCTTCAAGACTCATCGTTTCTTCCTTCAATTCGCTGTAGCTTACGCCTGATTCCCGTAGCAGATGCTCGACGAAAGCGCGGTCTTCGAACGAGTATAGTTCGGCACTGTCCTTTATAATCGACGGATTGTAAATCTTGTCGGAATGCAGTTCGGGTGCGGCTCCCGTATGACGGTAGCTGTAACGCTTGAAGTTTTTCATCAGTTGGTCAACGGGTTGCTGCACGAGGATGCGGCCGTAGTCCATGATGATGCAGTCGTCCACAAGACGTTCCATGTCCTGAATGATATGCGATGTGAGGAATATGGTTTTGGTTTCCGCTTTGGCATATTCGTGGAGATATTCAATGAAAAGCCGGCGGTAACCGGGGTCCAGTCCGAGCGAAAAGTCGTCGAGCACCAGCAGGTCGGCATTCTGGGCAAGAATCAGCCCGAGTGCCACTTGCGACCGCTGTCCGCATGACATGTTCGCGATTTTCTGGTTGGGAGCCACTTTCAGCTTGTTCATCAGCTCATAATAGGCATCGCGGTTCCACTTCGGATAGAATGCGGAATAATAGCGTTCGATGGACTCGATTGTCATGAAGGCATACTGGATATGTCCCTCCAGCAGAAGAGCGATTCTCGCTCTTGTTGCAGGTGATATGCGTTGGATGTCCTCGCCGAAAATCTCACATTTCCCGGCTCTCGGCTTCAGATAGCCCATCAGGATGTTGATGGTGGTGGTCTTGCCCGTACCGTTTTTTCCCAGCAACCCGAGAATCCGTCCTTTAGGAACATCGAAATTCAAGTCCTCGTAGATTTTTCGTTTGCCGTAGTAGTGCGTAAGGCCCTTACATTCAATTACTTTATCTGTCATTAGTTTTCTATTTATCAGCTATGCAAAAGTATGTAGGCCATAAAAATGCCACAATCGCAATTCCTTGCTATTTTTCTGTAAACAATACCTAAAAAATGCGATTGTCGTGTGATTTTGTACGGTCTAATTTTGCTCTCAAAAATAAATACCGATGAACATACGACTCCGACACCTTATATACGCGCTGTTGCTGACGATGCCCTTTCAGGCGTTGGCTGAATCGGTGCGCGGATATGTGTTGGATGCCACCGACAATGCTCCGCTCCCCTTTGCTGCAGTGTCGGCTGAGTGTGGCGGAACGTTCCGTCAGGGAACGACAACCGACATTGACGGCTTTTTCTGCCTGAACGGACTTCCCGAGGGAAAGTGCCGGTTGAATGTGTCGTTTGTCGGTTATTTGCCCAATAAGACAACCGTTGACTTGAAGGCTGACACACTGCTGTTGCTGAAAATTGTTCCGGATGCAGTCCAGTTGCGGGAAGTGGTGGTGACTGCTTCCGAGAAAAAAGGCATGACAAGCACTTCGGTCATTAACAGCGAAGCCATGCTCCATTTACAGCCGTCATCGTTTACCGATCTGCTGGCTCTTTTGCCCGGAGGGTCGACCAAGACTCCCGACATGAGTGCCGCTAACACTATCAAACTGCGTGAAGTGGGTATTTCCGATGAAAATTATAATACCTCTTCGTTGGGAGTGAAATTTGTTGTTGACGGAGCCGCATTGAATACGGATGCCAATTTGCAATATCTGCCCGATAGCTATCAGGGAGAGCCTGACTATGCGCGCAATCATACGTCTGCCGGTGTGGATATGCGTACCATTTCAACGGACAATATTGAGTCCGTCGAAATCGTCAGGGGGATTCCCTCTGTGAAGTATGGTGACTTGACGAGCGGGCTGGTGAAAATAACGCGTAAAAACAGAAAGACTCCTTTTGAGGCGAGAATCAAAGCTGACCAGTTCGGTAAAATCATAGCTGTCGGAAAGGGTATGGAATGGGAGCGTCATTCGCTCAACTTGAATACTGATGCGGGTTTCTCCAGTTCGCGAGTAGACCCGCGCGACCCGTTCAAGACATACCGCAGGATAAACTTCTCTACTCGTATGCGCAAAAATTGGGTATTAAAAAGCAAAGGTTCTCTTGTGTGGAATGTCAACGCCGACTACACAGGCAGCATTGACAATGTGAAATATGACCCCGAGATACAGAAGCAGAAAGATGAGCATTATAAGTCTGCTTACCATAACTTGCAGCTCTACAACAGTCTGAAATGGCTGAACAATGAGAATGACTTTTTGCGAAGCGTTGTCTTTTCCCATACCGCAGGATTGTCAATCGACAGGATAACGCAGACAAAATTCGTTTCGCTCGACCGTGATGCCGTTGCACCGGTCTATGATTCGGAAGGGGAGTTTGACGGTGTGTTTCTTCCCTATAAATATCTGGCAAACCAGACGGTGGACGGCAAGCCGTTCTATTCCACACTCCGCCTTGATGCCGAGGGTGAACTGCATACCGGAACGCTGAAACATCGTTTTTCCGGCGGCTTCGAATGGCAGTACAGCAAGAATTTTGGTCGAGGGCTGGTTTATGATGTGACAAGGCCGATTTATGCCGGTACCGCACATCGTCCACGTGCCTATTACGACATACCGGCATCGAGCGTCGTGTCGTTCTATGTGGAGGATTTGATGGAGCTGCCTATTGCCCGTCATAAACTGTCGGCAATGGCCGGTGTCAGAGGCTCGATGATGACAGGCCTTTCGTCTGAATTTTCCATGTACCGTCGTCTGTTTGCCGATCCCCGCATCAATCTGCAATGGGATTTGCCGGAGTGGGGTGGACTTCAGACTTCGGTTTCCGGAGGTGTGGGCTACATGCACAAAATGCCAACTATTGACATCCTTTATCCGGACCGGCTGTTTATCGACCTTACTCAATTGAATTATTGGCATCCGAACCCCGACTACAAACGTATCAACCTACGGACATACATCATAGACCGCAACAACTATACAATCTTGCCTGCCCATAATTTCAAGTGGGAAGTGAGGATGAATTTCGAATACAGAAAGCATAGTCTGTCGGTGACATATTTTCAGGAAGACATGACCGACGGTTTCCGCAATGTGGCTATGGTCGGAAGTTTTTCCTATAAAAAATATGATACATCGGGCATTGATGCTTCACAGCTGACGGGACCTCCATCGTTGGAAAATCTTCCTTACGAGCAGACCAAGGTGCTTCGTACCTATGGCGTGATGCAGAACGGGTCGCGTATCTATAAGGAAGGAGTTGAGTTTCAATATTCCTCTCCGCGTTTCCCGGTTGTGGAAACACGTCTGACGGTGAACGGAGCCTGGTTCTATGACATATATGAGAACAGTCGTCCTCAGTTCCGTTCGGTGAGTGCCGTAATCGGCAATGTGGCGGTGAGCGACCTCTATATTGGTCTGTACGATTACAAGGACAGCTATATCCGCCAGCAGTTTACGTCGAACTTTATTGTTGACACCTATATTGATAGGCTTGGAGTCAATCTGTCGGCAACGGCGGAATGCTATATTGCGGGCCGCTATGAATCGCCTGCCACCGGTGCAAAGCCGATTGCCTATATGGGAACGGACGGTGTGCTTCGCGAATATACGGAAGACGATGCTGCCGATGTCTATAAAAAGCATTTGAATCTTACAAACAACCGGAAGAACGACATCGTAGACAGAAAGCGGTTCTATATGTGTACGAACTTCAAAGCAAGCAAGCGGTTTGGAAAGTTTTTGACACTGGCGTTTTTTGCTGACAGGATTTTGAACTACGCTCCTGATTATGAGGTGAACGGATTCGTTGTGCGGCGTACGTTTTCTCCCTATTTCGGTATGGAATTGAATTTTAAACTATGAATATAAACCATTAAATTAACTTTGTATGAAAAAGAAAATTTTGTATGCCGGGCTGTTGGCGCTTTCGTTGGCAGTCGTTACTTCTTGTAGTGAAGAAAAGGGAGAATTGGTGAAAATGTCGGATATGACAGTTTCCTATACAGTCCCAACCAACGTGACTGCAACGGAAATTACCAACGTGACAATTACGATGAAAAACCTTTCGACCGGTCAGTCGAAGGAATATAAGTTTGAAACAGTCTCAGCTCCTGTCACGATTCAGGTTGAAGAAGGACTTTACAATATAGAATTGGAAGGAAACATCAAATATATGCTGAATGGAAAGGAAGTGACTTCGGTCATCCGTGGCAGCAAGGAAAGTGTGAAGGCAGTAGGAGCTGTGAGCATTTCGCTTGAAACCTATTTCCATACGGTGAAGGACGGATTTGTTTTTGCAGAAATCTTCCTTTCGGGAACCCGTACTCCAGAAGGTCAAACGTATATGGGCGACAGCTATTTCCGCATTGTCAATAACAGCGACGAGACGCTCTATGCCGACGGACTTTGCCTGTTTGAATCGGACTTTCAGACTGACATGAAGGAAAACTATACGCCCGACATTATGAACCAGGCCATGACAGTGGCTACTGGCTTTATGATCCCCGGCGACGGAACACAGTATCCTGTCAAACCGGGCGAATCGCTTCTTATCTGCGACAACGCTATCAATCACAAAGAAATTAATCCGAATTCGTTCGACCTTACACAGGCAGATTTTGAGTGGTGGGCAGAGTCGAGCAATCCGGATTTTACGGATTCCGACAATCCTGAAGTGACCAACCTTATACCGGTAATGAAGGAGTCGGCTACACTTTGGCAGCCGCATACAAGAGGTGTCAAGGCCTATGCTTTGGCTTATCTTAATGACGGTGTGAACCAGATAACTCCGGAGCAGTTTGCGACAGACTACTATTACGACTATAAATGGTTGTTTGTTTTCGAAGATTTCCAGACAGAAATGGAAGGAAGCGGCTATATGCTGCCTAACAGTTGGGTAATCGATGCCGTCAACCTCAGTCCTGCAACCGGTCCGCAATGGCTTGTGACAGACCCGTCGCTTGACAAAGGCTATGCTTCGGTAAGTGCGATTGACTTCGATGAAAACCGTTTCGGAAAATGTGTGCGCCGGAAAGTGGATGCGGGAACACACAAGCTGGTGGATACAAACGACTCTTCTGCCGATTTTGAAAATATGGTGGAAGCCGACCCGAACCATGTTTTTTAAATAATACTGTTAATCGGCCTGACAGATGTCCTGATGAAGATCTGTCAGGCTTTTTAATTTGTCTATAGAATGAAACAACAGCGTGGACTTATTTGCTTATTCCTGTCTTTAGCAGTAGCGGGTCAGTCGATGGCTGAAACACATCTGGATGTTGTCGTTGACCGGCAGTCATTCCGCCATGCCTTGTCTGAACTCGTTTTTGAGAATCCGGCCCATCAGCCGTTGCGATTTGACAGTTCGTTTTCTTCGCTCGCCGTTGGCTGCGAAGGGAAACGGTCGGACAACCAATATCTGATGCAGACGGGTACCGGAGAACAGTTTGCGGAGTTTGAGGCATCGTCTTATGTCAGGTTGGGCGACCGCTCTTGCGCATGGGGAGAAGCCCGTTACAGGAACGGACTCCAACTCGATGTAAAATGGAATGAAAATGCGGACTATGAGCGTATTTTTCCCTATGTGACGGCTGATACTCTCGGAGGCAATCTCAATTATGAATCCTATTATTTCAAAGGCGGTTACGGCATTCAACTCAATCGTTTTTCCGTCGGTGCACAGATGGCCTATTCTTCGGCACTCCATTACCGCCAGACAGATCCCCGGCCAAAAAACAATTCCGTGTTTATCAATGCGACGGTTGGCGGTAGCTATAGGATAACGGCCCGTTATTCATTGGGTGTGCATGTCTTTGCCGAACGCTATACGCAAAACCAGTCCATAGCCTTTCTTGACCCGTTGGGCAGTGTGCCGGTCTACCACATGACTGGGTTGGGCATGCATTATGCCCGATTTGCAGGAACTCGGACTGAATCCATCTATAAGGGTCGCAGCTATCGGGGCGGTATTACGTTAAAACGGTTGGGGAATACAGGGTTTGATGTCGGACTACAGGTGGAGAACTATAAAATGCAGAAACAGCTGCCTTCACTCAGCAATGCTCCGATAAACGATGTTGACCAGATGAAATATGAAGCGGTTGCTGCCTGGAAATTGAGCCGTGTGCAACTTGAATTGAACGCTTCGTATGCCGACCGTTCCGGAAGCGAAAGGATATATGACGACGGAACAACGAACTGGCACGAAATAACCTCGACGAAACCCTATAAATATACGGAAAAGAAAGTGATGGCGACAGTTTTGTTTCAGCCGTTTGCGGGATATGGATGGACATTGGAACTAATGCCGTCGGTCGGATATCAGCAAGAGGAGGAATGTTATTATCCGTTCCGTTCACAAGAGTTCGACAGGATTGGCTTGCGCCTGGCCGCAGGTCTACGCTACCGCATGGAGCGACACTTGTTTTCGTTTTCTGCTCAAGGAGGATGGCTTCATTGTCTGTCGTCGAGCCGGAAGGTAGAAAATTCTGATTATTTCCCCTATTCGGACGAAATGCTTCGGCGTAATTATGCGAATCTTTCCGCAGACTTGAATACAGTGCAGTTGCAATTCCAGCACAATACGCTGTTGAAACGTATGCCCGCTTCCGTATATTGGCGGGTGGGCTACTCGCTGATGTCAACTTTCCGCGGATTTACCGGCCACGGCGTAAATCTGTCCGTTGGATTTACGATTTGATTAGTTGAATTTTCTTTTCAAATTGCGGACGAAAAAGCCGATGTGGCGGACGATGGTTGGCAGGGTGCCGTAGTAGTCGCACATGATGTTGTAGCGTTCCTTGAGGGAGGCTTTGTGGTTTTTGTCGGTGATTCCGGCTATCAGATAGTCGATAATCGTAGTGCCGGTGTAGGCGCTTGTCTTCATTTTCTTCAGGCAGCGCAGACACCATTCATAGTCGGCTGAGAAGCGATATTTAAGGTCGTACATTTCTGCCAGTTCCCGTTTTGCGATAAATGCCTGGTGGCAGACGAGCATTCCGTGTTTGAAACTGTCGAACGTGAGGTGTTCGGGTGCGGTAAGGTGGCGCATGCCTACAAACTTCCGTTCAGCATCGACGAGCTGTGTCTGTCCGTAGACGATATCGGGGTAATGGTTGGCAGTTATTGATTCAGCAATCTGCTTCAGTGTTTCCGGTGCGTGGAACGCATCGCCGGCGTTGAGGAATATGATGTATTTTCCCGTGGCTTGACGGATACCCTTGTTCATGGCATCATAGAGTCCGCGGTCGGGTTCCGACGTAATGCGCATATTGGCGATTCCGCTATTGCGAGCCAGTTCCACGGTGTTGTCTTTCGACTTGCCGTCGACGATAAGATGTTCGTAATCGGTGAATGTCTGGGCTTTGACACTGGCAAGCGTAGCCGGCAGTTCGTTGGCGGCATTGAAAGTGATGGTTATGATGCTGAATAAAGGTTGCATGTCCGTTAAAAATTAGCTGTGCAAAATTACGGAAAATTAGTCGTATTTTTTCAGTTTGTTCCCTTGAAACCTTGGTTAATTGTATTTTGTCCAAATAAGAAATTGTATAGTATTGATTATTAGTTGTATATCTGTCTATGTTGGCTGCTGGATAATGCCGAAAGGTTGGTGGAACAGAAAAAGTATTATCTTTGCGAAACAAATTGCATAACAAACTAATTAAATTCTTATAAAATGGCTTACGTAATCAATGATTCTTGTGTAGCTTGCGGAACTTGCGCACCGTTGTGCCCAGTTGAAGCTATCTCTGAAGGCGATATCTACAAAATCGATGCTGACACTTGCATCAGCTGCGGAACTTGCGCAGAAAACTGCCCGAGCGAAGCTATCCACGAAGCTTAATCTTCGGTGAGTGTAGATAAAGAATAAAAACGGGAACCATGAATTTGGATTCCGTTTTTTTTGTTGTAAATATACGATCAAGGCAGGGTATGTCGGATGGCATATCCTGCTTTTTTTCTATAAAAACAGAAATTTCGCGGCTTTTTTTGAGCTGTTTGTAGAAAGATTTTCAACTTTTGCACAAATGAGCAGATTATTTTAATATCTTTGTGTTTTGTAAATTGAAATCATATTCTGCTTATAATTGAGATGAAAAAGTTATTATTTTCTTTCGTTTTATTGTCAGTATGTGGCAGCGTTTCTGCTGAGCAGATCAGTGTTTCGCAAGCTGCATCGATAGCTGAGAAATATTTGGGAGAAGCGGTGAATGTCGGACAGAACCTTGGTCCTGCGAAAATGAAAGGCTTACAAATGTCGGCAGAAAGTCCTGAATATTATGTTTTTAATACTGATGGTAAAAAAGGGTTCGTCATTATTTCGGGTGACGACGAGTTGACAGAGTTGGTGGGTTACTCAAATGAGGGCGAGTTCCGTTCGGAAAATGCTCCGGAGAATCTTCGTGCCTGGTTGGACGGTTATGCTGCATTTGTCCGCAGTGTGCGTGACGGAGTGTCGAGACCTATGCGCGCGTCTGTTAACAATGCTACTCCTGTTGTGGAGCCGTTGGTAACAACCCGTTGGAATCAGGGAGAACCCTATAATTTGCTTTGTCCTTATGACTCGAGTGTTGGTGTGACATGTCCGACTGGATGTGCCGCTACTTCTATGGCACAGTTGATAAACTATCATGAATGGCCGGTGCAGGGAAAAGGAACTAAAAGTTATAATTCGTCTTACGGCCGACTTACTGTTGATTTTTCCAAATCAGTTTACGATTGGGCCAACATGAAGGACCGGTATGAAAGCTATTATGATGAGGATAAGAATATCGTCAATGAATGGACCGATACGGAGGCAAATGCCGTGGCGAAACTGATGTATGATTGTGGCGTTGCTCTTGAAATGGGCTATGGCCCTGATGCAAGTGGTGCGTATGATACGGATATGCCGTTGGCCTTGTGCGATTATTTTGGTTATCATGCCGATCTGATTACCCGTGACGGTTATACCGAAGAAGAGTTCCTTTCCCGCATTAAGGAGGAACTTGACAATCAACATCCGCTCGTTTTCAATGGTCAGGGGTCGCTTGGAGGGCATTCCTTTATTGTCGATGGTTACGATTCCAATGATTATCTCCATGTCAATTGGGGATGGGGTGGTCTTTCCGATGGATATTTCAATGTCAGCTATATGAATCCTGCAGATTTGGGAACTGGGGGCGGTAGTGGTGGCTTTAATTCGATGCAGAGTATTATTGTAGCTTATCCTGATATAACAGGTAAAGGATCCCATGGTCAGTTTGTTTTGCGTCTCCTTGATTCTTCTACATGGGAAGGTAGCGTGAACTTTTATGAGAAAGTTTTGCAGGATTCCATTTCTAAGGGGGAAAATTTTCGAGTGGAATATTTTGGTATCTCTAATATGGTTAAATTGGATTATAGAGGTGAATTAGCTTTGGGTATTTATAATGAAAGTGGTGAACAGATTGCTGTAACATCGTCAAATAAGGCAATTATTGGAGGATTTGATATTATTTATTATCCAGAAGAGTTAGTGGCAAATGAAGAGTTGGTTACATTAGCTGACGGAAACTATGTGATACGTTTGGTTTCACGCCAACAGGACTATGATAATTGGGTGCGTGTTGCTGCTGATGGTATCAACATTTCCGTTTCGGGAAATGAGATCAAGGTGGTTGAACCTGTTACTCCTACGGCTGTCATCAGCTGTGAGAAATTTGAAACATTGACTGAACAAGTGAATGTGGGTGGTACTGCTGATTTCCAAGTAACTTTGAAAAATGACTCTGGGTATGATTTTATTGGTGAAATGTCACTTTTAGTATACAATGATGACACTAATAAAAAGGTATTCAAGTCGTCGGTAGATGTTTTGGTAGGCAAAAACTCTGAACAGGTTGTGAGTGCCAGCTTACGTTTGCTTAATTCGATGACAGCCGGCCGTTATCGTGTGGAGGTGGAGAATTTCACGGCTTCCAACAATGTGGAATTGGATTTCACCGGAGGCGAAACTGTGGCTTATGTAGAGGTTGTCGACCCGTCGGGTGTGGCTTCTGTCGGTGGCGATAATGTATCTGTTTCGGTGCGCGGCAATGTGATTCACATTGACGGTACGGCCGAAGAGGCAGCCGTGTACGACTTGTCGGGTGTTTGCATTTGCACGACGGCCGACCGTGAAATACCAATGGACGCTTCGGGAGTTTATTTCGTGAAGGTTGCCGGAAAAGTCTGGAAAGTTTTGGTTCGCTGAACTTCTGTTTGGCAATAGGATAATGCCGGATAGTGTCATTTTACGACACTGTCCGGTTTTTTGTTTGTCAGATATTTTGTAAATCGTTGAAATTTATTAAATTTGCGATTAATGGAAACACAAAAATAAAAATTATGAAACGATTTTTTCTATTAGGGACGCTTTTGATTACAGGTTGGAGTCTGCATGCTGCACAGTTGTCAGAGTCGGAGGCTTATCGGATTGCCCAAAAGTACAATCAATCATTGGCGACAACGCTGTGGAAGCAAAAGGCTTCCGGGGTGGCATCGTTTTCTTCCGATGCCGAGTATTATGTGTTTAATGCTGCCAAGAACCAGGGATTTGTCATTGTCTCGGGTGACGACAGCCTGACGGAACTGGTCGGCTATTCCGACAGCGGGACGCTCGACATGGAAAACCTTCCCGATAACCTTTCGTCGTGGCTGGATGCTTATGCCGAGTATGTGAAAGCCGTGCGTCGTTCGGAGGCCAAACCGTTAAAAAACAATCTGATGCCGTCGCTTCCGGTAATTCAGCCGCTGTTGGGCCAGATTATGTGGAATCAGAGTATGCCTTACAATGACATGTGTCCTTATGACAGCGATGCTCAAGAGCGTTGTCCTACGGGATGTGTGGCTACGGCGTTGGCTCAGATTATGAAATATTGGGAATGGCCTGTCAACGGTGTGGGCAATTATTCTTACAATTCCAGTTATGGAGTGTTGAGCGCCGACTTTACCAAAACTTACGAGTGGGACACGATGCGCGACACTTACACTTCCTATTATGACGAAAATTGGAACATTGTAAATGAATGGACGCAGGAAGAAGGTGAGGCCGTTGCCCAACTGATGGCGGATTTGGGTGTGGCTTTGGAAATGAATTATGCTCCGGGAGGCAGTGGTGCCAATGATGCAATGGTACAGCGTGCGATGCACGACCATTTCCGCTATCAGGTGGAAAATCATCCTCGTTTGTCGATGTCGTCTTCTGAATTTGTTGATTTGCTGGTGACAGAATTGCAGCAGTCACGTCCGGTTTATTTCAGTGGCGGCAGTGCCAGTGGATCCGGTCATGCTTTTGTGGTTGACGGATGCAATTCCGACGGCTATTTTCATGTTAACTGGGGTTGGGGCGGCATGTCGAACGGTTATTTCAATGTGAACTACATGAATCCGAACGAGCAGGGTATTGGCGGGTCGGACGGTGGCTATTTCATGCGGCAGTCGGCTACTACGTTGCAGCCCTATCGTGACGGAGATGTGGCTCCTGAAAAGCAGGTGAAATTAAGCTATTCAACTTCTTCGAGTAATGATGTTGCCGGTCTGGTTGCCAATGTTGAATCGTTCAGCAAGTATGAACAGATGAATTTTACAGTTTATGGTTTGTGGAATTATTCTTCACGCGATTATTATGGCAATGTGCGGGCATGTGTGAAAAATGAGGCCGGTGATGTTGTTGCTGAGGGTGAAAACTATTTTCAAATAGCAGGATTGACCGCTGGTTACTTGTATCCTGAACTTGGGTTTATGTATTATAGTCCGAATTTCAGCCAGCTGACGGACGGTCGCTATACGCTGTCGCTCCAAAGTTGTGAAACGGGCTATGAAGGAGAATGGGTGGACTTTCAGTCGCGTTCGTTTATCACCTTCGAGGTGTCGGGAGACTTGGTAACTGTCCTTCCGGACGAACTGAAACTGGAAATGAATGCGCCGATGGAAGGTCCTTCGGAAGTTTACACCGACGAATCGATGACCATAAAATGTGTGGTTGAGAATGTGGGAGATATTGCTGCCGTTGGGGCTCTAAGATTGAAGATCTATTCAGCTTCAGATGACGCATATATCGGGTATATGGACAATGATGTGATGATTTATGACGGCGTCGACTTTGAAACGACATTCGCTTTCTCTTTGGCACAGTATTTTACAGTGGGCACAAGCTATTACTGCACGTTATGCTTTGTTGACAGTTCCAATAATGAAGTGCCCATTGATACGGATCTGGAACCTTTCCGATTTACGGTGATGGAAGGAAATGCTCCGCGCAAGCAGCTTGCATTCGGTTATTATGACACGGCGGACAGTAAGGGAGGACTTACTACGGGAGAAAGCAAGATTTACTCCGGATGGTCGCAGAATATCATGATACACAATCTGACAAATTACAATGATGAAGCGATGACGGCTGATGTCGGTATCGCATTGTTTGACGAAGCCGGTAGCTTGTATAAAATTTGTAATTACAGAACCTTTATGTTCGATTCGATGACGTATCAACCTACGATTGAAGTTGTGGCCGGTTTCTGCGCGATGGACGCTTATGACGACGGGACATACTATTTCGAAGGTATGTCGAGAGAACAGTATGAGGGGATGAATTACGATTGGATTCATTTCCAGAATACGTCAAGGATTTACGTGCAGAAATATGGCAGTTGGGTATATGTCTACGATCCGAACAATTATCTGAAGGTGACGAGCATGGCATTTGTGGGTGATCCGCTTTTGGATACAAACGTGTCGGTTTCGCTTAAATTGGAGAACGTGGCCTATACTTCCGCTTCCGGCAATCTGGAATACAAGGTATATGAAAAGGGATACTCCAACAATCCGCTTGTCAGCGGTACCATTGATGTGAATGTTGCAACAGAATCGACTGTGGACATTCCGTTTGAATTGGCTGGCGGCCAGTTTGCTATCGGAAAGGAATATGAACTGGAGATTTCCGGTTATAAAGATAACGCAGATTCGGATAAAACTTTTGTCGGACGGACGTTGCCGTTCGTTGTACTTGACCCGTCAGGTGTTGATTCCATGGCTGCAAGTTCATCGGTTTATCCGAATCCGACTGTTGGCAATGTGACGGTAACGGCTGTTTCTCCGATTGTTTCGGTGGAATTGTTCAGCGTCGACGGTCGCAGAATGTTGACGGCTCAGGCCGACGGACAGACTTCTCTGAACATGGATTTGAGCCAGGTTCCATCAGGCGTTTACGTGGTGATGGTGCGCACGGAAAACGGTACGGAGCGCCATCGCGTCATCAGAAAGTGACAAAGTTGATAACTCTATAAAAACAAATGAGGGCAACGACGTTTTGTGGTTGTCCTCATTTGTTATTTTGATAGAAGAAAATGTAATTATCGTTCTTCGTAATTGATGCCGATCAGATTTCCAGAACCGTCATATCGGTATACGAACGTGTAATCGATATCGTCGACACTGTTGTCGTTGTAATGGATTCGGGTTGTCGCAGGAAGATTTTTGGTCGGTCGGCCAAGAATGCCGGCAAGAAAAGCGTGTGTCAGCGATACTCCGAACGACGAATTGATGTAGCTGGGCGATACGGAGGTATACGGCATGGCGGCGTAATCGTTGGCTTTTTCGTTGTAGGTTATTGTTTCTGTATGTTCGTCCGACTTAAGTTCTACCAGATTGCCGTTTTCGTATTTGAAGGTATAGATGTCGCCTGCCAGATTGCATTTGACAAGATGGCCTTCCGAATCGTAATAGAATTTGTAGACTTCCCGATAGTTTTCATAGTTGCAAGTGTTGATGGCCATATTGGCAAAGCCGTTGGCGCCGATGGTGAATTCCGTGTAGTATTCATTGTCGTTGCCCATTGTGTATTCTGTCAGAATGACTTTGCTGGGATCGCTCTCCGGGTAGTCGAAACTGTACGTGAGTTGTCCGTCATAGATGACGCCGGTCAGGAATCCTTCATTGTTGAAGGTGTAGTCCAAAATGTTTTGGCCATGAATTCTCTGTACCTGCTCCTGGCGGATATATACGTTGGCGGGGTTGAGGCGTCCGTTTCCGGAGTTGTCGACAACTCCCAGTTCTTCATTGCTCAATCCTGTGTCGCAGGAAACGGCAAGCATGCAGCCGAACAAGGCGGCTGAAATTTTAGTGATGGTTTTCATATCTGAGGAATGTTAATATCTGAAACTGATGTAGAATGACAGTGCACCGGTGTTGATTTGTGTCCGGTCGTTGTAGTCGGAGAATTCCAGCAGTGTGGCATTGTTGTGCTTGGCATGTCCCCAGCGGTATTCAATGCCGAGTCCGATTACTTTGTAGGAAATGCTGGCGCCATAGTCGAAGCAGCTCTCATAGGTGTGGCTGAAATTGCTGTCGAGCAACAGCATCGAGTAGGTCGGTACGTAGTGAAAGTAGAGATGTACTTTCAGCTTGTCGATTGGATTGATGGTAAGCGACGGTCCGACTTTGAGGTAGACGTCAACGAGATGGCTGCCAATGTTGATGTCTTCGTCTTCATAATCAGAATAATCGCTGGACGCCATATCATTGAGGTCCCCTAATAATCCTGCGTAACCGGGAATAATGTCTTCATTGTTGAAATTGGCGTAGTTTATGCCGATAAACGAGGCGTCAATGCCAAATTTCATTAAGTTCAAAAGCGGCTTTTTGTGAAGGTAGAATACTCTTCCCATGTTCATTCCAAGTGCAAATTTACTTTTTGCATCATAAGTGTCGGCAATTCTCAAATTGAGATTGGTGTACGCAATGTTGAAATACTTTTTGCGTTTAGTCCAAACTTCATTGTCCGTTTCCTGTGCAGAGCAGATGCTCGTCATGAAAAACACTAACAGTACTGTAATAATAAACTTCTTTCCCATAATAAATTGATAAATTTTCCTACAAATTTATGAAAATTTATTATGGAACAATGTTAAATTGAGAAATTTAACGTGGCAATATTATGTACGCCAGGTTGTTAGAACATGTAGCCGAGACCTATGCGGAACTGGTGGAACGGATAATCGCGGAGTCCGTATTGATAGGCTATAAGTGGTCGGAACTGTTTGCATTTCAGCATGAGGTCCGCTTTTATGACCATCGGCTTGTCGCCGTCGTCAATCCAACCCGAATATCCTTGCCAGGCAAAAGATGTGGTGAAAGCCTTTGTGTCGAGTTCCGCCTTGACGCCATAGAGAGGGGCGTCGTTTTGCACAGATTTCTCCACTTGCCAGCACAGGAAGCCGCCGTTGACCACAAAGCGCAGTTCCTTGAAAAAGTCGTCCTTGAAATAGACGGATTTGGCTATCGACATGTCGAAGAAGTAGCCGGGTGCATCGTAGTAGCGGGCATATTGTTCGCTGTCGCCCGATGCGGTGATGAGGGCGGCGCGCAGTGTGATGTCGGGCCGCCAGCCGGCACGCTGTTGCAACAACTGTATGTCGGTCGAGACATACAGGTTGCCGAATTCGCGGCCTTTGGTTTTCTGTTCAGGCGACTGCTGATGTTGGAGTGATTCCGGCGTGTTCTTGTAGAATTCAATTACCGGCATCCATAGCGAGAGGTTCACGCGCGGTGTGAACAGCGGTATGTTGGCTTTGACGAAAATCGTTTTTGTAAGGTCGCCGTAAAAACCCTTGTGAAGGTCGAAATCCATTTCGGCGTAGAAGCGTTTCTGTACGGTTCCGTTCAGCATGTCGGGAACGGGCAGGGCGTTAGGTCCGAAGCATCGTGGCGATACAGCGTAGTCGTCGGCAGCCCTGACTGCCGACGGAAGCAATAGTGCGAGTGATAATAAAAGTTTCTTAAGCATGGTTGAATCAATTGTTTACCGGGATGATTTTCCCTTCTGTCACATACCAAACATATCCTTCCGGCTTGCATCCCGGAATGGCTTTTGATATGATGTTCATGTAGTTTTTAACCTGTGAAATGTACTTTTTGCTTTCCGCCTCACCGAATTTGTAGTCGATGACAATGGTGCGTCCGTCAGGTGTTTTCACCACACGGTCGGGGCGGTATTCCTTGCCTTCGCTGTTGACTATCGTTCGTTCCTGGAGCAGCTTGTTGCCTTTCTGGAACCATACGGCAGCATCGGGCAGGCTCAGTCCTCGGGTGATGATTTCGTCAAACTCCTTCATCTCTGCCGAGTTGATGAGGCCCCGTTCCTTGAATGTCCGTATAACGTGATTTTTGTCGGATGCCACATGAATTTTCCGCATGATATTGTGGAGCACGATGCCTCGGTACTGCTGGCTGTCGCGTTGTTCCATTATCAGGTCGGGCAGGTCGAACTGCCATATTTCCGGTCGGTTGATGACTTCGTAGGCCGGCATCGTGTAGCGGCGGTTTTCAGCCGGGATTTCGTTTTCCTTTTTCTCCTTTTCGGTGGGTGTGCCCAGCTCAAAAATGCCGTTGCTGAAATAGTTGGCCGGCGTAATGGTCAGATTGTTGTAGATGACAACGATTTCGTCAACGCTTTTACCGTTGTTCTTGTCCTTGACTCTTAGGGCATTGTTTCTAAGCAGAGTGTTGACCGCAATTTCGGTCGCTCCGAATGCCGACATCAGTGCATGGGGCATGGTCTTGATTTCCGTAATTTTGGATTCTGACCCTTCGAAATAGACAATCAGCTCGTTGGCGGCACGCGTAAATGCCACATACGTCTTGTTGAGCGAGTCCATGACGCTGTCGTGCTTCAGTTCGTCGAATTCCTTTTTGAACAGGTTTTCGTAATCGCCCGAGCGTTTGACAGGCAGAATCGGCGGAATTTTGTCGGGGTCTTTGATGCCGAGTGCATCGGCGAGTTCCGCTGTCTGCGAAATCCATTCCTGTCCGCCCTTGTCGAATTCCCACTCGCAGAACGGGATAATGACACAAGGGAATTCCAGTCCTTTTGACTTGTGTATGGTCATCACCTTGATGGCGTCAATGTCGTCCGACGAAGAGATGGAGCGTTTTTTCTTCACTTCTTCCCACCATTTGAGGAACATGTGCAGATTAGAACCGTAGTTGCCCATGTAGGCAATTACGCTGTCCTGGAATGCCTGAATGTAGGCTGTGTTTTCCTTGCGCATGTCTTCCGGGATATAGGCATTGATGATATGATCGACGATGGCATCCAGTCCGGCACAGTCGCCCGAACTGAGCAGCGCCTTCGAGTCGATGGCCGTTGTTTCCATCAATGCCGCTTCAAAGGCCTCGGAGGTCGATTTTGTCGTGTCGTTGTTGGCGTAATAGTTGAAACGGCTGCGAATCAGTGCCAGATTCTTACCGGCAAGCAGGCTCTTGTTGTCAGCGTCGGGCTTGTCGATGGAGTTGTCGAGTTCTGCCAGAATGCTGACGATGATTTTTACGGCCGGTGAGTTTTTGATGAGGAGCGACTCCTCCGATACGACTGACAGAACGGCCTTGTCGGGGTCTTGGTTTTCCTCATTGTGTTTCAGCAGATGGGATATGACCATTTCTCCTTCGGTATTCCTGTTGACAAGAATGGTAATATCCTTTTGCGAATAGCCGCGGTCGAGCAGGCTGTATATGTCGTCAATCATGCGGGCAAGTCCGGGTTTGATTTCTCCCTTTGCCGGCTTGTCCAGTTTCTCAATGCGGACATGACCGAGATTGTCCCAATTCTTTTCCGCAACTTTCTGGATGACATTGGAGTAGATGTCCTGCATGCCCAGCATGTCGGCAAGAATGGTGAAAAATGTGTTGTTCCATTGGATTACGTGGCGGGAACTTCGCCAGTTGGTGTTCGACTCTATGTCGTCGCCCTGCGACACGACGGACTCTTTTGGAAAATCCCGATAAATCTGTTCCTTCAGCAGTCTCGGGTCGGAGTTGCGGAACCGGTAGATACTTTGTTTTACGTCGCCGATAATCAGGCTGTCGTTGTCGCTTGCCAGACTGTTGAGCACGAGCGGACGCATGTTTTCCCATTGCATTTGAGATGTGTCCTGAAACTCGTCGATGAGGAAATGTTCCAGCCTTACGCCGACACGTTCGTAAATGAACGGTGCGTCGTCTTCGCTGATGATTTTTTTGAGCATTTCGTTCGTGTCCGACAGCATTACAAGGTTGTTGTCAGCTGTAAACTGGCGGATGTTTGACTGAATGTCACCCAAAAGTCCGAGGTAGTAGAGCTGGTCGGTAATCAGGCTGTATGAGTTGAGCTTGGCGAACGATTCGCGCAACTCTTCCAGACATTGTCTCATTGCCCCGCTTCTTGCTTCAGCTCCGGAATTCCATACTTTTTTGGTGAACATTTTTTCCTCGTTGCCTATTTTGCTGAAAGCTGATTCCTGCTTTTTCTTGTCGAGGCCGTCGGTCCGTTGCCGCGCCAGTGGAGCTACTGGATTAATGTCGCGGGAAAATTTAAAGTCAGCTGTGATGGCATTGAATTTGTCAACATTCTGTATCACGTTGCGCCATTCCTCGTCCTCCTTTTCTTTCAGCAGTTTGCAGAACTCGGTGATTTTTGATTTGTTTTGCAGAAAATATTCCAGTCTTTCCTGATTTTGCTGCACTTTTTCGTTGCTTAGATTTTTTGCAAACGAGTAGAGGGTAGTGCCATACGAATCCGTCGACTGATTGAAGATGTTCCATGAATTACCTTTTCGGATTTTTTCCATCATGAACTCTTCCAGCCAGTTGATGAGCAGTTGCACGTCCTTGTCCTTGCTCTTGAGCTGGAGCGACTGTTTCAGGTCGCTGATGCCCACCGATGCCACGTACTCCAGACTCAGTTCCACGTTGTAGTTGTAGGACAGTTCCGATTCGTAGGCAAACGTGCGGAGAATCAGCTGAAAAAACGTGTCGATGGTGCTGACGTTGAAGTTCGTATAGTCGTGCAGCAGCCCTTTCAGCGCAATTTCAGCCGCTGCGTGTATCTTTTCCGGCGTAGTGTGCAGTTCCGCCGTCAAGTAATCCATGTGTGCCTGCTTTGCATTCTTGTCGCGAAGCGTGTCAAGTTCTTGAATGATACGGCTTTTCATCTCGTTGGTCGCCTTGTTGGTAAACGTGATGGCGAGAATCGAGCGGTGTGCCAGACCGGGTTTTTCGTTGAGGCGGTATTCGCCGTTAGTCTGTTTTTTCCCTAACAGCAACTTCAGGTATTGGCGTACCAGCGTAAAGGTTTTGCCTGAACCTGCCGATGCTTTGTAAACATAAATCATAGTCGTCGTTTTATTTTGTTAATGTCAGATAATCCGTGCGTTGTAGCCTTGTGCCGTAAGCAGGTCCTTCACCTTTTGGCGGAAATCGCCCTGAATGAGAATTTCGCCGCCACGTGCCGAGCCGCCCACGCCGCATTTTGTTTTCAGCAGGCGTGCCAGTTCCTTGAGGTCGTCGTCCGTGCCTACGAAGTCGGTAATCAGCGTCACCTCCTTGCCCTTGCGGTTGCGCTTGTCGAGCATGATTTTCAGTTTCTGTTTGGCAGGTGGCAGTGTTTCCTGTTCTTCCTCCTCGTCCGTTTCGTATTGCATGTCGGGGTTGGTTGAATAGACGATGTTCAACCGCTGCTTCCAGTCGTTGTCCTTCATAAAAGTTTTTTTCGTTTATATAAGCCAAAAGCGGAAAAGTTTGCCGTGCGTGCAGTTTCCGCCCGTATCTGTTATGTATAAGAGCAAAGGCAAGTACGGAGACAAACGAAAACAAAGGTTTTCAATTTTACTGTGTTGAATGCCGTTGATCTTATACAAAGATAAAATAAAAAGTTTGCTTTGACAAAAAACACGGTACCGGTCATTATAAATAAACCGATACCGTGTCATCGTAATTTTTCCTATTATGCTATTGAACTTGGATTTTTTCTGTTTTGTTGCCTACCTTGACAATATATAGTCCCTTAGGCAGTTTTATTGTCTGTTCAGTCCCGTCGTAGATGGTTTGTCCGGAGATGAGATATATTTGAGCGCGTAGCTGCTCGTTTGTTGCATTTTGAATGCGGACTGCTCCGTTTTCGGCCCATATCTTGATGTCGTTATCTTCTGCTACCGATACGCTTGACAGTCCGTCGTCGATTATTTCCCGCTCGATTTCAACAATTTTCGTAAATTTGCTCCAGACGGGATGTGCTTCAACGAGCGGCTTCATTTTGCTGTAGATATATAGTGTCGCATTGTAGTTGGGAAATGCCCCTTCTTCTATTTCCGGCAGAATGTATTCGCTTGTCCTGGTGGCTTGGTCAGGGCAGATATAGATGCTCTTGATGTTCGGGCTGTCGGCGAAAGCCCCAGCCGGTATTTTCGGAAAACGGGTGGGAATGATACTGTCCTGATGATATTTCCAATAGTCGTATTCATTGTCTGTACGTAAAACTATAGCTCGCAGGTTGGAACATCCTTTAAAAGGTGAACCTGTGCAGAAATTATGGTTTTTAGGATTGAATTTGTTTTTTGTAATCCGTATGCTGTCGAGCGATATGCAGCCGTTGAAAGCCATATCGTCCAATGAAAAGCGGTTAGAAGGGTCGTAAATTTCGGCCACTTTAAGATTGGTACATCCGTTGAATGCATTTTCAAAAGCTGCGCATACTTCTACTGTGTCGAGTGATATGCAGTTGCTGAAAGCCGATTTGTCGATTACGGCATTGCGCATTGTCCTCAATTTTAGACTTGTGCAATTTGCAAATGCCTCTTGTCCAATGTTTTCAAGACTGTCAGGGTCGACAAACACCCATTTGAGCTTCGGGCAGTCGGCAAAAGTTTTATTGCCAATTTTATGAATTTGTCTCACGAGAAGGGTGTCTTTCTCAATATATTGGTTTAACCCCCAGAAGTCATCGTAATATTCATGGACATATCCATAGACGAAAGTGGATGGGTTGAGATCCGCATATTCCAGTTCTGGACAGTTGCAGAATACACCCTCAAAAAGTTCTCTTGTGCTGAGTGTGATTTTTTTTAATTTGGGCGAATAACAAAATGCATAATTTTTGAAAATGGGATAGATGAGATCTTCTTGGAGAAAATATGTTTCCGGAGTTGTGTGATATCGTACGTCGTAGCCGTTTACAAATGGGTAAGTATAGAGCGATTCTATATTAGTTCGGTCAAAATCGGTAACAGTCACGTTGTAGCCGATTGTTGCCGGCCATGTCTTTGCTGTATCAGGAAGCATGACTGGATACAAGTCTAAATCTCCGGAAAAATTTTCCTGTGAATATATATCTATTGTGCCAAATTTTTTTTCGATGAACGGGTGTGTGTCAGGTTCCAATCGAATTTTATAGCCAATGTTTTCCGGAATTACCTGTGGCATGTCAAGTGTCTTGCACTGAATCTCGCGTACATCTCGCTGATACGTGTCTTCGGTGGCGGCATTCGTCATAATGGGCGCAATTGCCATAAAGGCAGCAGTGGCAAATCCTATTATTTTTTTCGCTTTCATAGTAGATCGGGTTTAGAATTAATGCAATAAAATTAGTAAATAAGATTAGAAAATCCAATTTTCAAGTAGAAAATATACGGTATGTTCGCTGTTTCTACTTAGGTAGAGGCTATGTGTGGATGTTAAATAATCCCGCCCATTAGTCTATGGACGGGGATTGTGGCTATTTTACAACCGTTATGTCCCAGCTGGTGTCGTTTCCTGTGTTCAGAAGTATATCACCTTTTTGCCATCCGTTACCACTGTGAATTTTTGTTAATGTGTGGCAGATGACATTTTCTCCGGAATAGTGCGCTTTTGAGAATGAGTTTATAGAAGAAAGTACAGCGGAATCTTTCGGTTCATGCCACTTGAATCCACAAATGGACAGTCCATTATCATACAAGTATTCTGTTCCGCAAATAGGCAGGTCAACTATTTGGGTTTCACAAAGTGTTGTACAAGTGTCGTCTTCGTAGCGTTTTCGGATTAATCTCAAGTTCGCACCGCTACGAAATTCTGGAGTTCGGATTGCTATAAGTATGCCGTTGGTTTGATTTTCATCTGTAATGTTAATTACTCGATTTCGTGTTTTTGATTCTTGTAGTTCAAATATTAGGTTCCCATTGTTTGAATATAACAATTCCCGTTCCTGATCCCAATATGCTTGAATATCATAGGAATAATAACCAGGTAAGTATTCCCATACTACCCCTGCGTTTTTTTGGAGAGAAAAACCGTTGTACGAGGTAGGCTTTCGTATGGAAAATTGTGTATTTATATTGAAATCAGTTCCGACAGAACATTTATAGGAATAGGCGTAGGAAAATTTGTTAAATTCTTCGAAAGGCTCTGCTGAAGATTCGGTTTGTCCTGTTTTCTGTAAAGTAATACCGAATGTGTAATTTTTACCAAAACCTCTTGCAAACCAATATCTAAACGTGTTGGTTATATTTAGTATGGTGTAGCGGTCAATGTCAATATCGGAAGAACTTATGAGTGCATTTGTGGGAAGGTTGTTATCGAATAAAAATAGACTATCATAAAAAAGGAACAAGTTGTTGATTGAGGTTACGATTGATTCGTCTGAATATTCATTCCCGGATATTACAACGGATGCCTTCTCTCTTTTCCAGAAATAGTTTCCAATTAGTGTGACATTTGAACATTTTATTTCGACCATTGCTCCTCTTTCCATATGGTTGGATTCAAATGTAATACTTTTTGAGTTCTCAATTAATACGTCGGCGTTGATGACATTTGCGTTGATGCTTCCTCCTCCGCAATTGGAAACTCTTAAGCCTTTGTTAAAAGTACCATCGTTTATTTGGTTATGCTCGAAGAGGAAAGAATCTCCCAAAGAGCCTAAGTCAAAAGCATATAATTTCTCACATTCTGAATTTTGAGTTTTGTTACAGTTGAAAATACAGTCGGTGATTTTTTTTAAATCGATGTAGTGATTGCAAACTTTTACAGCTTGGGAAAAGTTTTGCCAAGTTACTCTTTCAAAAATCACACCGCCACCAATTAACATGCATTTTTGTAGCGGGCTACTGTCGTTTTCTTGTTCGATGTTTTCGAATACAATATCTTTTACCCAAGAGCCTACGGTTGGGAATTGGGTAATCCATTGTTTATTAGCCGGGTCTGCATTAATGGACATTGCATATTCTGGCTTTTTTGCTGTTAAATCAAAGGCTAAAACTGTACGGCGTTCGTTTCCTTCATCTTTTTTTCCGGCTTCTCCGGTTAGCTGTACACCGTAAGGCATGCTAAGGGGTGCATTTATTTTATAAATTCCGGTGGAAAGATATACCTCACCGATGCCTTTAAATGAGAATGCCTTGTTGATTGCAGCAGATGAATCACTACCAGCTTTGGCTTCGTCTATAGTTTTATAGCCTTTTGCCCCAAACCATACCGGATATACTTTTTCTGTCTTCCAGTCACCTTCAAAATTTATATATGGATCAAAAATTTGTTGGAAAGGGGAGGCTTTGATGATTGTATTGTTGCCTTTTGCGAATATTTGAAACTGGATATCGGTTGCTGGAGTTGTTAAATAACCGTTGTCAGTAAAAATTAAAATATCATAGTCGATATTAATTACTTTCTGTTGGCTCAATGCCTGGTTTTGTGTTATGGTTCTAATTGTTGTTGTTCCGAGCGACGTTATATCTGTCGGTTGGCTAATGATTATTTTTTTCATAAATCAATATAAGTTAAAAGGTTTATATATTTGTGTGTTCTTGCAAGAATTGATACAAAATTAGAATGAAACAACTGCGCTTTTCGTGAAAAAGAGCAATTGTAGTGGATAATGTTGCTATAAAAGAATTTTCCGGGGTTGGCAATATTGACGGTGTTTTCACGTTATCTATTCAATGAAAGAATTGCGTTCTTACATATTGTCAGCGTTGGTTTTTCTGGTGGCAATGGCTGCTTCGGCACAGGACAACGACAAGATTATGAACCGTCCCTATGCCGATATGAAACAGCTTCACTACGGGTTCTCGTTCGGATTCTACAACCAGAGCCTGTGGATGACGCATAACGGCTATGTGACGGAAAACGGTGAGGCGTGGTTTGCCGACATGCAGGAACTTTCTCCGGGTTTCTGTGTCAACATTATGGGCGATCTCCGTCTGCACGAGCATCTTAACCTGCGGTTCTCGCCGGGTATGTATTTCGGCGCACGCACGCTGACTTTCCGCGACCAGACAAACGGGACAATTGAAAAGCAGAACATCAAGAACAGTTATGTGGTGCTGCCGCTCGATTTGAAGATTTCGGCATCGCGCTATCACAACGTCCGCCCGTATGTCACGACGGGGATGCTTGCCACGTTCGACGTGTCGAAGCGCAAGGACGGGGAACTGCTTCATTTGAAAAATACGGACTATTATGTGACGGTTGGTCTTGGCTTGGATGTGTATGTGCCTTTTTTCAAGTTTATCCCTGAGGTGAAATTCTGTTTCGGACTGAGCGATGTGCTGAAAAAGGACCGTCCCGACTTGGCGCAGGACCCTAACAAACTGAAATACACGAAATCAATCGACAAGGCGACGTCCAACATGGTGGTGTTCACCTTCTACTTTGAATAAACATAACGATTGCAGCATTTGAAAAGATTCCGAAAAATATTATCCCTTACAATATTGACGCTGGTGCTGATGGCATTGGGCGGTGGCAGGGCTTCGGCACAGTTCGACACCCAATTGTCGCAATATTGGGCTTTGCCTGCCTATTATAATCCTGCGGCTATCGGCAGAACGGATTTTATCCACATTACCGGCGGATCCCGCCTGCAATGGCTGGGTATTCCCAATGCGCCGAACGCCTTCCTTGCGGCGGCCGACATGCCGTTCAAGTTTCTTGGCAAGCGTTTTGGCGTTGGCTTGATGATGCAGCAGGAAAGCCTGGGACTTTTCACCAACCTCAATGTCGGTGCGCAGATTGCCTACAAGATGAAACTTTTCGGCGGAGAACTGAGCATCGGACTTCAGGTGGGAATGTTTGACCAGGGTTTCAAAGGTACTGAAGTGAGCATTCCGGAAGATGACGACTACCATCAGGCTACCGACGATGCTATTCCGACCACCGACCTGCATGGAACGGCATTTGACATGAATTTCGGCTTGTTCTATACCCATAAATGGGTGTGGGCAGGGCTTTCGTCCACCCACCTGATGCAGCCTACGCTGTCGCTCAATACCGAAGAAGGCTCGTCCGAATCCCTCTATGAATCACAGGTGGGCCGGATGTATTATTTTATGGCGGGTAGCAATATTCCCGTGAAAAATACGTTATTTGAAATACAGCCGTCTGTATTGGTGCGTACCGACTTTTCGATGGTACAGCCCGAAATAACGGCTCGTGTGCGCTACAACAAATTCTTGTCAGGAGGCTTGCTTTATCGATTGAACGATGCCGTCGGAGTGCAGGTGGGAGCGGAATACAAGAACTTTTTCTTGGGCTACAGCTATGAATATCCCACATCAGCCATTTCGCAGGCCAGCAGCGGAAGCCATGAAATATTTGTGGGCTATAATGTGAAACTTGATTTGTCGGGCAAAAATAAAAACAAACATAAGAGTATTCGTATAATGTAAGAATATGAAAAAAATAGCAGTTTATATCGCTTTGGGTCTGATGGCTTCATCCTGTGCTTTCTCGCCGAAATCGGCAGTGGGAAGCGACGGCGGTGAAGTAACCGGTGTTAGAGGGACGGCAATGGGCGAACCTACGCCATACGGAATGGTGCTCGTCAGCCGTGGCTCTATGAAAATGGGACCGAACCAGAATGACAGCGTATGGAATATCAAGGCCGACCCTAACGGAATGTCGGTGGAATCGTTCTGGATGGACGAGGCGGAAATTACCAATGCCAAATACAAGCAGTTTGTGTTCTGGGTGCGCGACTCCATTATCCGCGAACGTCTTGCCGACCCGGCTTACGGAGGTGACGAGGAATACAAAATCGAGGAAGATAAGGAGGGTAATCCTATCAAACCTTATCTGAACTGGAAAAAACCGATTCCCTGGCGTAACCCGACCGAGGACGAGCAGCGTGCCATTGCCAGCGTTTACCGCTACAATGCCATTACAGGCGTGACCGAACTCGACCCGACACAGATGAACTACCGCTATGAGGTGTTTAATCTGACAGAGGCTGCGAAACGCAAAAATCGTCTTGACCCTGCGCGCCGCAACTATAATACGGACGTGCCGGTGTCCGACGAGATGCCGATGATTTCAAAGGATACGGCGTATATCAACGACGAAGGACGTATCGTACGCGAAACGATTACGCGCCAGTTGTCGAGCGACTACGATTTCCTGAACACTTATATCGTGAACGTTTATCCTGACACTACGGCATGGATTAACGATTTCGAAAACGCTTACAATGAACCCTATACACGTCTTTATTTCTCGCATCCGGGCTACAGTGACTATCCGGTTGTGGGTGTGAGCTGGGAGCAGGCCAATGCGTTCGCCAACTGGCGTACTGACTACCTGCGCCGTTCATTGGGACGTCAGGGCGTATATATCGAACCTTACCGTCTGCCGACAGAAGCCGAATGGGAGTTTGCTGCCCGTGCCGGCGCCAACGAAAACATGTATCCGTGGGAAGGTGACCTGCCGATTTCCGGCGACGGCTGTTTCTATGCCAACTTCAAGCCGAATGAAGGCAACTATGTGAAGGACGGCAACCTGATTACTTCGCGTGTAGGTACTTACGAACCGAACGATTTCGGCTTGTATGATATGGCCGGCAACGTGAGCGAATGGACTTCGACTGCCTATACAGAAAGCATCGACCGACTGACAGGCGACATCAATCCGGAATACCGCTACAATGCGGCTATCGAGGACCCGTACAAGATGAAGCGCAAGGTGGTGCGCGGCGGTTCGTGGAAGGACATTGCCCACAACGTGCGCTCTGACCTCCGTATGTGGGAATATCAGAACGAACAGCGTTCCTATATCGGTTTCCGCTGTGTTCGCACGCAGATTGGATTTGCCAAGAAACCAAAAAGATAAAAACTGAAATTTAGATTCGAGAAACATATAAAATTGCTGTAAAATGGGCAAGTATAAAAGATATAAGAATAGAATTGAAGCCTTCCTGTCGGGTGAGAAGGGACAGCGCTTCTTCAATTTTGCATACAGTATCGGTGCGGCTGTCGTTATCTGGGGTGCGCTTTTTAAGATTTTGCACCTTCCGGGCGGCAATGCCTTGCTTTCCATCGGTATGGGTACGGAAGTCCTGATGTTCGTGTTGACGGCGTTCGACCGTCCGCCTCGTGAATACCATTGGGAAGAGGTTTTCCCGGTGCTGAACACGAAAAATCCGGAAGACCGTCCTGAATTCAAGGGCGGAAACGGCGGCGGTTCTGTCATTATCGGCGGCAACGGTGCCGGAGTGCCGGGCCAGGCCGGCGAAGGCGGCACAATCAATGTCGTCGGTGGCGGATCGGTTTCGGGTACGGTAAACCTTGGCGGCATCGGCGGTGTAGCAGGCGGAGTAGTCGACGGCGAAGGTATGAAGACGATTTCCGAACAGTATATGGAGCAGATGGCTGCCATCACGGAACAGATGGAACAGCTTCGCACAACAACCGAGGCTTTGAACAAGGTTTCTACTGTGCTGCTCGACAGCTATAAGGCCATTACCGACAATTCGGAAAACATCACGGAAAGTTCTACCGGCTATGTGGAACAGATGACAAGCCTTAACCGCAACATTGCCGGACTGAATACCATCTACGAAATCCAGTTGAAGAGCATTTCTTCGCAGCTTGACAACATCGACCGTGTCAACCGCGGCTTGAAAGATATCAGCAGCATGTATGAACGATCGGCTTCGGAAAGCAACCGCTATGTGGAAGAAACACAGAAAATGGCGAAGTACATGCAGCAACTGAATTCCGTATACGAAAAGATGATTACGGCAATGACTATCAATATGTATCGTCCGATGGTAAATCCCGACGATTTGAAACCGCAGACTCCTCCGGCAGTGCCGAAAGAGGACACTCCTGAAAAGAAGGAAGGCGGTGAGGTAATTACATTTTGAGGTGATTTAGAAGATAAAAACAGAAAATGGGATCTAACTCAACAAGACTAACGCCACGTCAGAAGATGATCAACCTGATGTACATCGTGTTGACCGCCATGCTTGCGCTCAACGTTTCCAGCGATGTGCTCAACGGGTTTGCACTCGTGGAAAGCGGTCTGATGCGTACCAACATGAACGTGCGCGACCGTAACGAGGTGCTCTATCTGCAGCTGGAGGCTTTTGCGGAACAGAATCCGCAGAAAGGACAGGTGTGGTATGACAGAGCTTCGGACGTGCGTAAAAAGACTTTGAATATATACAACTACATCGATTCGCTGAAACTGGAAATCGTAATGGATGCCGACGGCGATGAGGCGGATGTGACAAATATCGTCAACCAGGACAATCTGGAATCGGCATCAAAGGTGATGCTTACTTACGGTAACGGAGAACAGTTGAAAGAACGTTTGGGTGTATATACCGATTATGTCACTAAATTCATTTCCGATACGTCGAAATGTGCCACTATCCGTAAGGCGCTTTCTACGGAACCGGTCACACAGAAGGGTACACGCGTGAAGGCACCGTGGGAAATCGGCATGTTTGAGAATATGCCGGTGGTAGCCGCAGTTACATTGTTGACCAAATTGCAGAATGATGTATTGTTTGCCGAGGGCGAAGTGCTCGCCACGTTGTTGAACAATGTGGATGCGGGCGACGTTCGTGTCAACCAACTCGATGCTTTCGTTATTCCTAATTCCCGTCTGGTGATGCGCGGCGGCAAATATTCGGCCGACATCGTTCTGGCGGCTGTCGACACAACGCAGCGTCCTGCTATCTTCATCAATGGCAAGCAACTGCCGAAGGATTCCCGCAAATATGAACTCTATACGGGACAAACGGGAACATTCAACTATAAGGGATACCTTGAAGTGACACGCGGCGACGGAACTACCTCGCGCCACGAATTCGCTTCCGACTATACCGTTATTGAGCCGATGGCTACGGTTTCGGCTACGATGATGAACGTGCTGTATGCCGGTATCGATAACCCTATCAGCATTTCTGTTCCGGGTGTGGCCCAGAATGCCATTTCGGCAACGATGACCAACGGAACACTGTCACGCAGCGGAAACGGCTGGATTGCACGTCCGTCGAAAGTGGGTGCAGACTGCGAAATCTCCGTAACGGCTACCTTCGACGGCAAGCCGCAAAAGGTTTCAGCTACATCGTTCCGCGTGCGCAAGCTACCCGATCCGATGCCGTATATCGCCTATAAGGATAGCAAAGGCAACGAAATGCGCTATAAAGGTTCCAAACCGTTTGCAAAAACGCTGTTGCTCAGCACCCCGGGTATTGAGGCCGCTATTGATGACGACTTGCTGAACGTGCAGTATCGTGTGATTTCGTTCGAAACGGTGATTTTCGACTCAATGGGTAATGCCATTCCGGAAACATCCGACGGAGCCAATTTCTCGCAACGTCAGAAAAACAGCTTCCGCCGTCTGTCACGCGGCAAGCGTTTCTATATCTCACGTGTGAAGGCTATCGGTCCTGACGGCATCACCCGCGACCTTGCACCGATGGAAGTCATCGTGAACTAACAAAACGTGATTCAGATTTTGAAACAACATAGCTATGAAAGTCATACCAGAAAATATGAAAAATAAGAAATGGATAATTGCCGCACTGTTGCTGCTCGGCGTTGCGATGCCGTCGTATGCGCAGGTGGTGAGAAAATCTGATAAAAAGGACAAGAAGGAAGAATCCACCGCCGGCGTGACCTTCCGTATGAAGGAATTCTATGAGGCAAAACCCGTGTCGGATGCCGATATGATGTGGATGCGCGTCATCTATCGTCAGTTGGATTTGACAAAGGAAGCCAACCTTCCGCTGTATTTCCCGGAAGAACCGACCGAGAATCAGGAAAGCCTGTTCCGTGTCATTATGAAACTGGTGACCAACAATCAGGTGCCGGCTTATGAATATCTCGATGGCCGTGAGATTTTTACGGACCAGTATAAAATCAACGTTCAGGAAATGCTCGACCGTTTCCATATTCTCTATACGGAAGCAAAGGGAAGCACTGCCAAAAATCCGAAATTCGTGATTGAGGAAAGCGATGTCCCTTCCAACGAAGTGTTGAGCTATTACATCATCGAACGTTGGGAATTCAGCTCTACTGCCAACGAAATGAAGACGCGTGTCGATGCTATCTGTCCGGTACTTCACCGTACCGATGATTTCGGCGGCGAACCTATCCGTTACCCGATGTTCTGGATTAAACTCGATGCATTGCGCCCGTATCTGACACAGCAGAGCATATTCATCGATGACGACAACAACCTCCCGAAATATACGTTCGACGACTTTTTCCAGTTGGGCATGTATGACGGTGAAATCTACAAGACCCGCAATTTGCGCAACTTGTCGCTGATGCAGATGCATCCGGACCCCGACGACTTGAAGCAGGCACAGGACAGCATTGAAAACCGTCTGAAGGCTTTCGAACAGCGTCTGTGGGTGCCGTCACGTGAAGAGTTGCAGGCCAAGGCACAGGCTGAAGAGGAAGCGCGTCTGAAGGCAGAAGGCAAAACGGACGATGTAGTGGTGGAAGAACGCGAAGAAAAGAAAACCAATACACGTAACACCCGTTCTGTCCGTCAGAAAAAAGAAACTAAAAAGGAAAGCACAAAGAAGAAAAAATCACGCTCAAGCTCTATTGACGACGGCAATTCTTCTTCGTCACGTTCCGGTGTTACGCGTTCCGTACGCCGTACACGATAGGAATCTTTCTGGTTAAAAACTTTCATAAAAACGTCAGCGAGCCGAAACCCGTATGGGGTCCGGCTCGCTCGCTTTTCGGGGTGTTCCGTTATTTCAGCTTGTTTCCTTCGCTGAAGGCTTTTCCCACGTTGTTGCCGATGGCAAGGTAGTCGTGGTTGCAAGGGTCGTAGATGACCGGTTGCAGGCGCGCTACGTTGATTTTACCGCCTTCGTCCACGATGCGCTCATCGGCCGAAGCGTTGACAATCTTGCCAACCATGAAATTGCTCTCCATGTCGTAGGAAACCAGTTCGCATTCCAGTGCCATGGGCAGTTCGTCGATAATCGGAGCGTTGACAAATTCCGACTTTGTGGCATGGAAGCCAGCTTTCGTGAATTTGTCCGGTTCCTTGTTGCCCGATACAAGTCCGACATAGTCGCACGCCGTCAGTTGGTCGGCAGTACCGACACTCACGGTGAAGGCTTTTGTTTTCAGAATATTCTGGGTGGTCTTATGTCCTTCCGACAGACAGATGCCCACCATATTGTCTGAATAAATGCCGCCCCAGGCCGCATTCATCACATTTGGCTTTCCGTTTTCATCGTATGCCGCCACTATCAGCACCGGCATCGGATAAAGCCACGTTTTACTTCCAAAATTCTTTCTCATATTCGTTTGTGTTTATTGTATCATAAATGCAGAAAAGGTGTACCGGAACAAGTTCTGGCACACCTTTTCGTTAGGGTTCATACTGATTATTTTTTCGTTTTCTTCAGTCGCAGTACTTGTGCCGAGCGGGCGGGGATGTAGAGTTTGAGCCAGCCGAGGCCGTGCGGACGGTAGAGTTCGTCGTCAACGGTGAAGTGGTTGACGTTCGGGTCAATGTTGTTGTAGCCGCCGTAGATGTCCTGGTCGGAGTTGAGCACATGACGGTATTCGCCAATCGGTGCGAGGAAGCCGTAATCGGTGAACGATTGTGTCGGGTTGAAGTTAAACACGAACACAAGGTAGCCGCGCTTGAATGCCAGCACCTGGTCGTCGTCCTTGTCCCAAAGTTTTTCAACCGGCGTAGCCTGGAAGTTGCGTACACCTCCAATGAGACCGATAATGTCTTCGTCAAACTTGCCGAGGAACTTGTACTTCAAATCTTCGCGGTCCACCAAATCCCACTGACGACGGGCATATTTATACGACCATCCGTTGCCTTCACGCGGGAAGTCAATCCATTCCGGATGTCCGAACTCGTTACCCATGAAGTTGAGGTAGCCGCCGTTGATAGTGGCGAGTGTCACGAGGCGAATCATCTTGTGGAGTGTCATGCCGCGGTCGACGGTCATGTTGTTGTCGCCCACCATCATGTGCCAGTACATTTCCGAGTCGATAAGACGGAAAATGATAGTCTTGTCGCCTACCAGTGCCTGGTCGTGGCTTTCGGCATAGTTGATAGTCTTTTCGTCGGCACGACGGTTAGTAAGTTCCCAGAAGATGGCCGACGGTTTCCAGTCCTCGTCCTTCTTTTCCTTGATGGTCTTGATCCAGAAATCGGGGATACCCATTGCCATACGGTAGTCGAAACCGATACCGCCGTCGTTGAACTTGTTGGCAAGTCCCGGCATACCGCTCATTTCTTCGGCGATTGTAATGGCGTGAGGATTGATTTTGTGGATTAGCTTGTTGGCCAGTGTCAGATAGGTAATGGCATTTGTGTCCTGTCCGCCGTTGTAGTAGTCGGCATAGGAAGTGAATGCCTGTCCGAGGCCGTGGTTATAGTAGAGCATCGACGTAACGCCGTCAAAACGGAATCCGTCGAACTGGAATTCTTCGAGCCAGTATTTGCAGTTGGAGAGCAGGAAGTGGAGTACTTCGTTCTTTCCGTAGTCGAAGCACAGGGAATCCCATGCCGGATGTTCGCGGCGGGAATCACCGTAGAAATATTGGTTGTAGCTGCCGTCGAAGCGTCCGAGTCCTTCCACTTCGTTTTTAACGGCATGCGAATGCACGATGTCCATAATCACGGAAATTCCGTTGGCATGGGCTTCGTCGATAAGGGCTTTCAGCTCTTCCGGTGTGCCGAAGCGGCTGGAAGGAGCATAGAAGCTGGAAACGTGGTAGCCGAACGAACCGTAGTAGGGGTGTTCCTGAATGGCCATGATTTGGATGGCATTGTATCCGTCTTTTACTACGCGCGGAAGAATGTTTTTGCGGAATTCTTCGTAGGTACCCACGCCCTCTTTGTTCTGCGCCATACCAATATGGCATTCATAGATGAGCAGCGGGTTGGTTTTCGGCTTGAAGTCCTTGACTTTGAACTTGTATTTTCTTGCCGGTTCCCAGACTTGGGCTGAGAAAATATATGTTTTTTCGTCCTGTACGGTGCGAGTGGAGTAAACCGGGATTCTTTCGCCTCGTCCGCCATCCCATTCAACGATGAGCTTGTAGAGGTCGCCGTGTTTCAGGGCTGTTTTAGGAAGATTGATTTCCCAAACTCCGTTGTCCTTGCGTGTCAGTTTGTATTCGTCACGTTCTTTCCAGTCGGAGAATGTGCCAATCATCGTAATAGCGGTTGCATTGGGTGCCCATTCGCGGAATACCCATCCGGTTTTCGTTTTGTGGAGGCCGAAATATTGGTGAGCGTTGGCAAAGTCGACAAGACTGCCTTTTTTCCCAACTAATTCAATTTCTTTTCGAATAGCATCTTCATGACGGCCTTTGATTGCGTCTTCATAGGGTTCAAGCCACGGGTCGTGGCGTACGATAGCTAATTTTTTTTCCATTTTTAATGGTATATGTAAGGATTAATTATTCAAATTGTTTGTCCTATATTCTGCAAATATAGTGAAAGGCGAGAGGAGAATAAAATATGAAACAGGTTTCGATATTTTTATCCCGAGCCGCATCCTATATTCTGCAAATATAGGAATTAATGTAAGGCTGACAAATAAAATGACTGAAAAATTCGATATTTCGTTGGCTTATATAACGATAGGGGGCGTATCCGGAAGATAGGAGCTGCGAATGCGCCATTCCTTCGGGTAGTTGTTGTTCGAACGGTTGCCCAAATGTTTCATGAAGCCCAGTGGACAGCCTTGGTAGGCTACTATGACGAATCCGCGCGGGGTGTCAGCGTCGAGCGTGACTGATTCGCCGCGGAGATAGGCAATGGCCGTGGCGTAGTCAATCTCTACAAAGGGGAATGCTTCGCGGTTCAGACGGGTGCTGAGTGCAAGGGCATGTTCCGGTATCAGGTCTTTGCCTTTCAGTGTGGCCATAGGGATGCCGCAGTGGAGGGTGCGGGCAGCGGCGGCAACCTGTTTCATGCGTTCCGCCATGTCGGCAGGCATGGCACTGACAGCTTCGGTGGTGGCGGTAAGTGTGAATTCTTCCGAAGAGAGTAGCATTTCGGTGCAGCCTTTTGGTAGCGGTAGTGTTTTGGCCGGTTTCCCTTTCTGCTTGACGGGTTTCAGCTTTCCGCCTTCCGCTTCGCCAGCTTTGCGCACAACGGCTACAAACAAGCCTTCACCGTTCGTACGATGAGGCATGAAGCGATAGCAGGGGTAGGGCGTGTCGATTCCTTCGTGGATGTTCCATTTCGGCTGTGTGGTTATTTCTACCGGTTCGGCTTCGTAGTTCTCAATGATGTAGGCCACCATTTTTTCGTTCTCTTCGCGGTTGAAAGTGCAGGTGCTGTAGATGAACAGTCCGCCCGGCTTCAGTGCGCTCCATATATCGTCGACGATTTCTTTTTGACGTTCGGCACATTCAGCTACAAGTGCCGGTGACCATTGGCGTACGGCCTCCTCGTCCTTGCGGAACATGCCTTCGCCCGAGCAGGGCATATCGGCGGCAATGATGTCGAAGAAATTTTTCAGCTTGCCCAGTTTGCGGGCGTTGTCGTTGGTGACGACGGTGTTCGGATAGCCCCACTTGATGATGTTTTCGCGCAGAATCTGTGCCCGTCCGGCATCGATTTCGTTGCATACTACCAGCGAGTTGTCGGTCAAGGCCTCCAACGCTGTGGTGCTTTTTCCTCCCGGTGCGGCACACAGGTCGAGGTAGGTCACATCGCGCCCGTCAGCCAACTGGCGGAGGATATGGTAGATGAACATCGACGAAGCATCCTGCACATAGTAGTGTCCGCCATGCAGCAGCGGGTCGAACGTGAATTGCGGGCGGCGCGGCAGATAGTAGCCGCAGTTGCACCATGGCACACGGGCATAATCGGGTGCAGCCGGTGTTTTCCGGTTGTTCACGCGTATGGATACCGACGGTTCCGTGGTCAGGGCTTGCAGCAGCTGTTCCGCCTCGTCGGGCAATATCTCTTCTATTTGTCGTTTGAATGCTTCGTTCATGTTTGTTGTCGTTTTATTCGCGATAGTAAATGCGTTTCACACGGGTGGAAACCGAAGTCAGGACCTCGTAAGGGATGGTGCCCAACTTGTCGGCAATTTCCGTGGCGGTCACATGGTCGCCGAAAATTTCCACTTTGTCGCCAATCTTGCAGGCCACATCAGTGACATCGGCCATAAACAGGTCCATGCAGATATTGCCCACCGTAGGAACACGCTTGCCGTTGATATAAACTTCGCCGACTCCCCGTCCGAGACGTCGGTTGAATCCGTCGGCATAGCCCAACGGAATAGTGGCAATACGCGACGGGCGTTCGAGTTTGCCGTGGCAACCGTAGCCGATGGTCGTGCCTGCCGGCCATTCGCGGATTTGGATAATGACCGAATGGAGTGATGACACTGTGCGCAGGTCGTTGTCTATGCCGTTGCCGAGTGTAGGGATGCCGTAAAGCCCGATGCCCAGACGCACCATCTCGTACTGGTGTTCGGGGAAACGCAGAATGCCGTCGGTGTTCAGGATATGGCGCATAATCGGGAACGGAAAACTCTCGGTAAACAGCTTGCAGCAGCGGTCGAAGTAGTCGAGCTGCATCCGTGCATAGTCGGTTTTCTCAAAGTCGTCGGCTGTAGCCAGATGGGAAAATATCGAAATCGGGCGGACATACGACTGATTTTTCAGCAGTTCGATGAGTTCCGGCAGTTCTTCATAGATGAAGCCCAAGCGGTGCATGCCGGTGTCAATCTTGATATGGATAGGGTAGTCCTCCACTCCCAGTTTCTTTGCTTCGTAGATAATTTCACGGCACATGTCGAAACTGAAAATTTCCGGTTCCAGGCGGTAGTCGAACAGCGACTTGTAGTTGACCACCTTCGGATTCAGCACCATAATCGGCATGGAAATGCCTGCTTCGCGAAGGTCTACGCCTTCGTCGTGAGCCGCAACGGCAATGTAGGAAGCACCCTGGTCCTGAAGCGTCTTTGCCAGTTCGTAGGAACCGGCTCCATAACCCGAGGCCTTCAGCATGCACACGATTTTCGTGTCGCGGTTCAGGTGGGAACGGTAGAAATTGAAGTTATAGACAAGAGCGTCGAGGTTCACCTCCAGCACCGATTCGTGCTGACGGGCTTCCAACAGCTCAGTAATCAGTTCAAAATGGAAATCGGGTGCACCTTTCAGCAGAATCAGTTCATTGGCGAAATCGTCGGCCTTCATCGTGTCGAGGAATTCGCGGGTAGTGCTGAAAAAGCGCGATTGTGCCGGGAACAGGTGGCTGTGTTGCGAAATGTTCGGTCCGATACCAATCAGTCGGTCGACGTTGCGCAGCCGCAGAAGTTCGGCAATTTTCTGATATACCTTTTCCGCCGGAATGTTTTCCTTCATGACATCCGAGAGGATGACAGTCGGTTTGCGGTTGTCGATGGCACGGCGCATCATAAAGTCAAGCGACGTGTCGAGTGAAAGGTAGTCGCTGGTATAGGTGTCGTGAATCAGCATGCAGTTGTTTACCGCTTCCGACACGTCGATGCGTGTACCTGTGGCAGTCAGACGCGAGAAGCGTTCGCTGATTGCTTTGCGCGGCACTCGCAGGTAGAGCATCACGGCCAGACAGGTGAGGGCATTTTCGATGTCGTGTTCCTCTGTGAACGGAAGCGTGATGGTGCGTCCGTCGAGCATCAGGTAGGAATAGTGGATGGTCGTTTCGTTTTTTCCGCGCTGTATCGACGATATGAAGAGCGGTGCATCGCTGTTCGAACGTGACCAGCACAACTCCTGTGTGCCGTAGGCCAGGTCGATAATGCCATTATAGATTACCGCGTCGTCATTGTTGTAGATAATGCTGTCGCAATGACGTGACAGGCGCAGCTTTTCCACGCATTTTTCCTCAATTGAAGAAAATCCTTCCTGGTGTTCGCTACCAATGTTGGTAATGGCTACTGCCGTAGGTTGGATGATGCGTTCAAGAATTTGCATTTCGTCGCGTTTCGACACGCCGGCTTCAATGATGGCGAGTTCCGTATTTTGGTCGATGTCCCAAATGGACAACGGCACGCCAATCTGTGAGTTGTAGCTTCGCGGACTGCGCACGATATTGTAGTCGTCGCGCAGAAGTTGGTAGAGCCATTCCTTGACCGAAGTCTTTCCGCTACTGCCCGTAATGGCAATTACGGGAATGTTGAAGCGCCGACGATGGTAGGCGGCCAGCTCCTGCAGGGCGGCAGTTGTGCTTTTTACTTGCAGGAAATTGGCATCTTCCGGGACCTGCTCGGGCAATTTTTCCACTACAAAGTTGCGTACTCCTTTGTGATAAAGCTGGTTGATAAATTTATGCCCGTCGTTGCACTTTGTCCGGATGGCGAAAAAAAGCGATTTTTCCGGATAAGTCAGCGAGCGCGAGTCAGTCAGAAGTGTATCGATGCTTGCATTGTGCAAGTTGTCGATTTTGGCCTCCAGAATGTCGGCTATTTCAAGTATTGAATATTCCATTTTGTCTATCCTTGTTTACCGGCCGTAGCCCTTATCAAAGGGTGTGGCTCCTTTCAATTGCAAAGATAGTGCAAGGCGAGAGCAGAAGCAAATGAAAACAACGTTTTCAAATTTGATTATGCCGAGCCGCGGCCTATCTTCTGTAAAGAAGTGCAAGGCGAGAGCAGAAGCAAATGAAAACAGCGTTTTCAAATTTGATTATCCCGAGCCGTAGCCTATGCAATTAAAATATAATAACACACGGATAGAAAGGAGAAGAGAAAAAAGTGCCTACTTTTGCAGACCTTATTACAAAATAGCTCCTGTGGTAGGATGGTTAAATGTTCGGTTGGATGCCTGACCGCATTGAGCAACCGGACACTGTTCTCGAATAATAAATTGTAAATTAAATGAATGCGAAAGTAAAAACAATGTTGGCCTTGCTTTTATGTGCCAATTCTCTCACCTACGGGCAAACGCCGAAAGATTCTGTAACAATAAAGGGTATTGTGTCCGATTATGACGGCAATACCATACGCAATTGTTCGGTCATGTTTCAAAATTCGATGTTTGACGTATTGTTTGAAACAAAAACCGATGACGAAGGCCAATATCAAATCACTGTCCCGAAAGGAAAATATAGCAATATCGGTGCAATAGACATGGATACCTATCCTCACACGATGGAACCCGGAATGAAAACGGATGACTTGCGACTGGAGTTCTGGGGGGGGAATGTTATTGCCGACAGAGATACAACCTTGAATATTAAGTATCATAGAATAGAGGCATACGGATTGCATGTGTTCCAGATTATGGGAGGTGTGCCGACTTATCAGATTTATGTTCGTCCGATGAGCCTGACAAGGTATCTTGCCAACAAAAACATTATAAACACACAGCATAAAGAGGATTTGTCCGGAATTCAACAGTCAGCAACCAACAACGCGGCAAAATGCGACAATCTCGCTCCGACCATCGACAAGGCAGGAATAAAGGTTTGGGTAGACGGTGAAGAAGTTGCGGTGCTGATGAAACAGCAAATCAAGGAATATTATGAGGCTGATGAATATGGCATCGCTTATTATCTGACTGTTGCCGAACCCACCAAACCGTCATCATTACCCTATCGGGTTTTCAAAGTAGAACTGACCGATTTGGAAAACGGCGACAAAGGAGAAGCCATTTATTATCTCGAAAAGGAAAATTACATCGAGAACAATTAAATGTCGTATCTTAGCGGATTGAAAAACTTTAAACTAACTGTGAAAAAATGAACTGTTTTAGAAAACTTGTAATGGGATTGTCCGCCATGCTGATTTTCGGCGTGGCGGATGCCTTCCCGAAGCCGGTGGTTTTGCCGGGATTTGTGACGAGCCCGTATTTTGACGAGCAGGTGGCGGCTTTCAACTATGAGCCGAATGTGAAAGTGGAAATCAATGCGCCGGCAGCGGACGATTTCGATGCAACGAAACCGACGGCACTGGTGCTGTACGGATTGCCTAATGGCAACACGACGGAGTGGACCATCGGCCGACAGCTTGCGCCGGGTGACGATTGGCATTTTGCCATTCAGCATATTGGTGCGCAGACTCGTTTTGTGCGTGAACAGTCGCCGGAATATAACTGGGTGACGGTCTATCTGGAGGCCTCCTCGAAAAGTTGGGGCAACTGGCGGAAAACTACTGAAGGAGGCGACGGCAAGCTGAAGGAGCTGACGGAATATCTGCTGGAACTGTTCAAAAATTACCGGCCGTTTGTTGTACTGAGCGGACATAGCGGCGGGGGTAATGTGCCGTTTGCCATTATGGATGCTTCGGAAACGATTCCTGACTATGTGAAGCGTATCGTGTTTCTTGACAGTAACTATAACTGGGATGCTGAACGCTATGGCAAGAAACTCACAGAATGGCTGAAGCGTTCCGGCGACCATCGTCTGGCGGTGATTTGCTACGACGATGTGAATGCTCTGCTCAACGGAAAGCCGTTTGTTTCGGCTACGGGTGGAACCTGGTACCGTTCGCAGGTGATGCAGCAATATTTGCAGGAAAACCTGGGCTGGAAATGGGAGAGCCGGGAAACGGAGGAAATGAAAATGTTCCGTACGCGTAACCGTCAGGTGCTTTTTCTGTTGAAAACGAATCCGAAACGGGAAATTTATCATACAGTACTGGTGGAGAAAAACGGGTTTATCCATAGTCTTCTTTTCGATACGAAGCATAGCGAAAAGGCTTACCGCTTTTGGGGAGAGCCTGCCTATACCGACTACATTCAGCCTGCCGTCGAACAGTTGCCGCTATTGCGCATACCGCCGCGCAAGGAAAATGCCGTGGGTGGACAGGAATTTATGGCAAAGATTGAGAATATGGAGCTGGACGACCGGGAAAATGCCATTTTCAAGGAGCTGACGGCCGGGAATATGCCCGACGCATTCCGGCGGGCGGTTGTCATCAAGGATACACTTAGCGATGCGTCCGGCGAGAGCCATACCGTAGAGCTTGCGGTGCTTCCCGATGTGTTGTCGGTCGGTTCGGATTCCGATTTTGTACGTATTCCGATGCTTCCAGGAACGGCACAACGTATAGCCGATGTATTTGGTGCTACATTACCTACACGGAAAATGTCGGATTTGGTGGCACGTCATAGTGTTGTCAAGTTGATGCCTCATCCGATGACTCCCGACATGACGATGATAACCATTCCTGTATTTACAGAACATAACCGATTGATTGAAGCCTCCCGCGATTCAGTGGGAATGCCTTTGTCGGCACTGATTACAGGCCATAAGAAGGACATTGTCATCACCAACCGTCTGACGGAAGGCGGCCGGGTGTTTATCTATGGCTGGCACTATCCCGACGGAAAATCCATTCAGCCGCTGAGCGGTGTGCATCACGACCGTTATGTGGACTACAGTCACGGCGTACGGCTGTTCTGCCGTTATGTGCTTGTCGACGGCAAGCGGTATGCCATTGATGAAATTCTGCGCAATCCGGTGCTTTACAAGCTGTTGAGTGACGAGGATGGCGTGATGGAAAAGACTTCTTATTAGATGTTCAGATATGGGTATCTGTCGAGAAGCTGTCGGCGCAGTTTTTCGGTAGATGCCTGAAAGCGCGCTATGGCTTCGGCATTGTCCGTGAGCGGACGATGGTGCAGTTGGCGGTAGAGTTTTTCGCAGTCGGCGGCCGCTTGTCGTGCCGAGTCGGAAAAGCAGGCTTCGGAAAAACGGGTATAGATATAGTCGACGGCTACTTCCGAGGGATGAGTCATGTCGGCAGCATAGAAGCGGTAGTCGCGAAGTTCGTCCAACTGGATTTCGTACGACGGGAAATAACGGCATTGCGGAATGGCTTCCATAAGGCGGTCGACGGCAAGCAGAAGCGTTGATTTGCTGAGCTGGTTGCCGTGCGCTCCGTCGGCAAGATGACGGATTGGGCTGACCGTAAACGTGACGTATAAATCGGGATTGACTTTCAGCAGACGATGGAGCAGGGCGGTCCATGTTTCGACAATTTCATCGACTGAGAGCCGAGTACGGCGGAAGCGTGCCGCCGGCAGTTTGTGGCAGTTGGCCACGATTTCTCCATTTTCTTCCAGTGAAAACACGAATGCCGTGCCGAATGTGACAATCAGATGGCGTGCCCGGCGAAGGTTGTCCGCTGCGTTGCGAAACCGCTCGTTGATGCGTTCCAGAGCCGTGTCAGGGTTGCTGCTTGAAAAGCGCGAGTGGTGGGCGAAACTGTGCCATGTGCCCTGATATTCGAACAGCTCTTCCTTCGCAAACTCATGTCCCTCCAGCAGCCTGTCGACCGATTGGGCTATGCTTGCCGGATTATAGAGCGTGCCGAACGGATTGATGTCGACATCAAACATGCCCCGGGTCAGCCTTTCGCCGATGTTTTCCGTGAAACACGAGCCGAGCATCATGATTTTTTCATTGTGCCCGATGGCAGGCTGAAAGTTTTGCAGTTCTATTTTTGTCCGAAATTCCATATCCGTTTGTTTAGCTTTTACAAAAGTAGTGAATGTAGGATGCGGCTACAAGAAAAATGGCGCGTAATTTTACCGTGGATTTGCAAGGAAAATTCGCGGAGTATTAGTAATTTTGTGGCAACTTTAATTCATATATGATAGAAAGAATAGTAGTAATCGATAATGTTGACCCGGTGATTTTCTACGGCGTGAACAATTCAAACATGCAACTCATTCGCAGCCTTTTCCCTAAGTTGCGGATTGCAGCCCGCGGCTCTCTTATCAAGGCGTTGGGCGATGAGGAAGAAACCGCCGAATTCGAGAAGAAAATCAAGGAACTGGAAGACTATTGCGTGAAATACAACCGATTGGGCGAGGAAGTCATTCTCGACGTGGTGAAAGGCAAGCCCCCCAAAGAGTTGAAGATGGACGACGTTATCATCTACGGCGTGAACGGAAAGCCCATTCAGGGACGCTCTGCCAACCAGCAGAAACTGGTGAAGGCTTTTCAGGAAAACGACCTGACATTTGCTCTCGGTCCTGCCGGTACGGGTAAAACCTATGTGGCGATAGCCCTTGCTGTCAGAGCCTTGAAGAACAGGGAAGTGCGCAAAATTATTCTTTCGCGTCCGGCTGTCGAGGCGGGCGAAAAACTTGGATTCCTGCCGGGTGATATGAAGGACAAGATTGACCCCTATCTGCAGCCGCTCTACGATGCGTTGGAAGACATGATTCCTGCCAACAAGTTGCGCGAATATATGGAAACCAACGTCATTCAGATTGCTCCACTGGCTTTCATGCGTGGACGTACGCTGAGCGAAGCCGTCATTATTCTTGACGAGGCGCAGAACACGACTACCCATCAAATCAAAATGTTCCTTACCCGTCTGGGCATGAACGCCAAGATGATTATTACGGGTGACATTACGCAAATCGACCTTCCTCATTCGCAGGTGTCGGGACTCGTGCAGGCATTAAAGGTGCTCCGCGATGTGCCGGGTATCGGAAAGGTGCAGTTCGACAAGAAGGACATTGTGCGCCACCACCTTGTTCAGCGCATTGTGGAAGCCTACGAGAAGCACGACGAGGAAATGAAGGCGCTCCGCAAGGAGGAAGCCGAAAGAAAGGCGGCGGAAAAGAACGACAAATGAATTTTATTTAAAACATAAGAAGCTATGGCAAAGACATTAGTAAAAACAGATTTCAATTTCCCTGGACAGGTGAGCGTATATCACGGTAAAGTGCGCGACGTTTACAACATCAACGACGACTTGATGGTAATGGTTGCTTCTGACCGTATTTCCGCTTTCGACGTTATTCTGCCGAAAGGTATTCCTTTCAAAGGTCAGGTGTTGAACCAGATTGCAGCTACATTCCTTGATGCAACTGCCGACATCGTTCCGAACTGGAAACTGGCTACTCCGGACCCGATGGTAACAGTGGGTTTGAAATGCGAAGGATTCCGTGTGGAAATGATTATCCGCGGTTACCTTACTGGTAGCGCATGGCGCGACTATGCAGCTGGTTGCCGTGAGCTTTGCGGCGTGAAACTTCCGGAAGGCATGAAGGAAAACCAGAAGTTCCCGGAACCAATCATCACTCCGACTACTAAGGCTGAAGCCGGTCACGACGAAAATATCTCAAAGGAAGAAATCATCGCTCAGGGCATCGTTTCGAAGGAAGACTACGAAACAATGGAACGCTACACTCGCGCCTTGTTTGAACGTGGTACGAAGATGGCGGCTGAAAAGGGCTTGATTCTTGTTGATACAAAATATGAATTCGGTAAACGCGACGGTAAGGTTTACTTGATTGACGAAATCCACACTCCGGACTCTTCACGCTATTTCTATGCTGAAGGTTACGAAGAACGCTTTGAAAAGGGCGAACCACAACGTCAGCTTTCAAAGGAATTCGTACGTCAGTGGCTTATCGAAAACGGTTTCATGGGCAAGGCCGGACAACAAGTGCCGGAAATGACCGACGAATACTGCGAATCGGTTTCTAACCGCTATATCGAACTTTATGAGCACATCACAGGCTTGAAGTTTGAAAAGAAGGAAGATGCCGACATCAACGCTCGTATCGAAAAGAACGTGACAGAATATTTGAACTCTTTGAAAAAATAATAAAATCTAACATCGTTTCCGGCTTTTCCCGTTCGTTTTGGGCGGAAAGCCGGAAATTTGTTTTTACCAATGGACTACAAGGCAGAAAAAATCACTCCTTACGGAAGTTCGGAGAGCAAGACGGAGCAGGTACGCGAAATGTTTGACTCGATAGCGCCCGCCTACGACTTCATGAACCGCGCCATGACTTTCGGCATTGACAAGATATGGCGTCGCAAGGCTGTTGCCAAACTGAAAAAATACGGCGTAAAGTCGATTCTCGATGTGGCGACGGGTACGGGCGACCTGGCTTTACTGCTTTACCGCAAACTGCAGCCGAAACGCATTTCGGGCATTGACCTGTCGGAAGGAATGCTTGCCATAGCCCGCGAAAAGGCAAAAGCCGCCGGACTCGCTTCGGTTATTGACTTTGAAGTGGGCGACTGTCTGGCTTTGAAATACGAAGAGGGTACGTTTGATGCGGTTACGGTGGCCTATGGTGTCCGCAATTTCGAACATCTGGAGCAGGGTTATGCCGAAATGTACCGTGTCCTGTCGAAGGGCGGCGTGCTCTGTGTCATCGAGTTGTCGACGCCGCGCAATCCCTTGTGCCTGGCATTCTACCGTTTCTATACGCGCTATTTGATTCCGTTTGTGGGCCGGATGGTGTCGAAGGACACGCGTGCCTACAGCTATCTGCCGGAAAGCATAGCGGCTGTGCCACAGGGAGAGGAAATGCTCGACATTATGCGCCGTGCCGGATTTACCGGTTGCCGCTGCTATCCGCTGACGTTCGGCACATGCACTATCTACATGGGTGAAAAGAAACAATAACCATTTATTCAATCAATATGCAAAACTTTAGCTTTCAAAATCCGGTTAAACTGATAATGGGCAAGGGCACTATCGCGCAGCTTGCCAAAGAAATACCAGCCGACAAGAAAGTGATGATTACTTTCGGCGGCGGAAGTGTGAAGAAAAACGGTGTCTACGATCAGGTGAAGGCTGCACTTGCCAACCATAGCACAGTGGAATTTTGGGGAATCGAGCCTAACCCGGCTGTAGAAACATTGCGCAAGGCCATTGCCCTCGGTAAAGAGGAAAAAGTGGATTTTCTTGTGGCAGTAGGTGGCGGTTCGGTTATCGACGGTACGAAACTCATCTCTGCCGGTCTGCTTTACGAGGGCGATGCATGGGACTTGGTGATTGCCGGTAAGCCGGTACACAAGACTGTTCCTTTGGCAACGGTATTGACTTTGCCGGCTACGGGTTCGGAAATGAACAGCGGTGCCGTGATTTCCCGCCACGAAACGAAGGAAAAATATGCGTTCTATTCCAACTATCCTATATTCTCGATTCTTGACCCGCAGGTGACATTCTCATTGCCGGCCAAGCAGGTGGCATGCGGTTTGTCGGATACATTCGTTCATGTAATGGAACAATATCTTACAAAGCCGGGCCAGTCGCGCGTCATGGACCGTTGGGCGGAAGGAATCGTGCAAACTTTGGTGGAAATCGCACCGAAAATCCGCGAAAACCAGCATGACTATGACTTGATGGCTGATTTCATGATGTCGGCTACTATGGGCTTGAACGGTTTTATTGCATTGGGCGTGGAACAGGACTGGGCCACTCACATGATCGGTCACGAACTGACTGCACTTACAGGCCTGACTCACGGTCATACATTGGCTATCGTGCTGCCGGGAACAATGCAGGTGTTGCGCAAGGAAAAAGGCGACAAGATTGTTCAATTGGGCGAACGCGTGTTTGGCGTGACTGAAGGCAGCCACGACGAACGTATCGACGAAACTATCCGCCGTGTGGAAGCCTTCTTCCGTTCTTTGGGACTGACTACCCGTTTGAGCGAAGAAAATGTCGGACAGGATGTTATCGACGAAATTGAACGCCGTTTCGTGGAACGTGATGTACATTTCGGTGAAGACGGACTGGTGACAGGTGCCGTAGCACGCCAGATTCTTGAATGTGTGAAATAACAGACTGTTTACTTATAAATGAAAAGTTCCGCGGAAAGCATTTTCTGCGGAATTTTTTTGCAAAAAAAATCTCCGACTTTCACAAGCCAGAGACATTTAAAATACTAATCATTTATAAACGTGTTTAAATAAATCATTAGGGATATTCAATGATATTTGTGCTTAGTTTTAATTGTACACTTTTATATTGCAAAGATAACTATTTTTTTGAGACATCAAAAAACTTCTTTCAAGTATCGTTTTTCAAGGCTAAATTATCACACATTCAGCGATATATCATATTATCTACTACTAATAACCTAAGACCTGTTTATTGGCACGCATATGACTATTTTTTATGTACGTTTTATAGAGCCTTTTATTGAATTTAGTGAGAGGAAAGTTCCAGCTTTCCGAGATATTTATAAAGGGTATTGCGGTGCACTTTGAGTTTCTGCGCCATTCTGCATTTCGGCATACTTGCCTTTAGCATGGCTTTTATTTCCTCTTCATGTCCACTCAGTTTGTTTGTCGTTGATTTGCTGCCTTTAGGGCGGCCAAGTACAACTCCTTCCGCTTTTTTCCTTGCCAATGCTTCTTTTGTTCGCTGCGAAATCAGGTCGCGTTCAATTTCTGCAACGAGCCCGAATGCAAACGCGAGCACTTTCGACGGCAGGTCGCATCCCAAGCGATAGTTGTCCTTGATGGTCCATACTTGAATTTCCTGTTCCATACATCGGTTAAGAATCGACATGATGAGCAGCATACTCCGGGCGAGCCTTGACAGCTCCGTGCAAATCAGGATGTCGCTTTTTTTCATTTTCTTGAGCAGTGTGCCAAGTTTCCGTCCGTTTACCTTTTTTGTACCCGAAACGGTTTCTTCCGTCCATACGTCAACATGCAAATTGTGCCTGTCGCAGAATTTTTGGATTTCATAGCGCTGGTTTTCAGCGCATTGCTTGTCTGTACTAACACGAATATAACCGTAAACCATAATAAAGAGATTTATTGTTTATAATAGATGTGTCGAAACGTAACGACCTGCTTTGCAATATGGTACAAACGAGCAACCCGGCCACTGAGCAATGTCGGAGTGGCCGGGTTGCCGGATTTTGTATCGTGCAGATATTATTTTCTTGCACTTAGCTGCAGGCTATAGTTGAGTTGCGTGTCTGCCCGTTCGAGTTTGGCATTGAGCAGAGTAAGCGTGTTGCCGTCGTTGGTGTAAAGAAAATTGAAAGTTGTATTGGCGGCATCGTCGGCAATGAACTGCCAGACGGTGTCGTTGATGTTGTCTGCGCTGCCTCGCAACGTGTAGAGTTTGCCCTGATAGTAGACGTGGGTGTCTTTTCCGTTTTCTGCTTCCAGATATGTCAGGCGTAGCTGAAAAGTTCCGTCACCGCTATGTTGGAATTTCTTTACGGTCAGTTCATAGACTGTTCCCGGACAGGAAGCGGCGGGTAGCGTGCCTTTGTAATAAAGTCGTTGCCAGGCACCGAGCGGGTTGTCCTTTTGTTGGCTGATGAGGTTGGCATACACGTTTTCAGCAGCTTCCAGCGGAGTGGCAACGGGGAAGGAAATCATGAATCTCCCATTGTCGACGGCGCTGTTGATGCGAGGGGCGCATACCAGACGGTTGTCGTAGATAAATCCGATGTGCGAACCGACTGCCTTTTGTGTCGCTTTTTCCCATTGCTCCCTGTCGACAACATTTCCCGTAATGGTATAGATTGTCTGTCCCGAACCCTGTATTTTTGCCGAATCGAGATGCAGGTTTGTGAAGTCGGAAGCTCGTACGATGGGCTTGCTGCCGACGAGGTTCTGCTCCGGATTCTTAATGTTATACCATCCGTTGGACATTCCTGTCGTCTTCATGCGGCTGATACATGAGGTCGATACTGTGGCAAGAAGCAATCCGCAGAGGATTAGGAAAATATTTGTTCTTTTCATCGTTTCTTTTGCTTAGAGTTGCTATTCTCAAATTTAGTGGAAACGGACGGCAAAAGAAAGAGAATTAGTAAATTATAATGATAATTAAGCTATCTTGAATGCTTCGGCCTATTTCTTGGTGCAGGCTGTAACAGTCAGTGAACACAAGGAAAGAAGTGTTCCGGCAGCCACGACTCCTTCCCATCCCCATAACGACCATGCCGCACCTGAAAGGAATGTGCCGAGCGAGCCGCCAATGAAGTAGGTGGTCATGAAAATGGTGTTGATGCGGTTGGATGCCGACGGATTCAGGTCGAACATTGTGGCCTGATTGCTGAGCTGTATGCACTGCATTCCGATGTCGATGACAATGATGCCGGCAATGAGCGTGGCATAGAAATTGGCTCCGAGCAGGAACAGTGCCCAGGCTATGATTTGCAGTACGGCCCCGATGTAGTTGAAACGCCTTACGCCGACACGTTGGATGTAGGCTCCGACAAATGAAGCGGTCAGCGTGCCGGCGACGCCGCACAGTCCGAGCATTCCCACAATGTTGCTTCCGGCGTAGAACGGCGGTTCGGCCATTTTAAATGCCAGCGACGCCCAAAAGCACATGAACGAGCCGAAGGCAAAGGCTGCACGCACGGCATAGATGCGCAGGGCGGGATATTGGCGGATAAGGGTGAAGATGGAACGCATGAGTGCGCCGTAGGTTCCCTGAAAATTCGGTCGTGACGGGGGCAGTATGCGGAGAACGATGCCTGCCGACACAATCATCAGCCCGGAGGCGATATAGTACATCTCGCGCCAGCCAAGCCATTCGCCCACGGCACCGCTTACGACGCGTGAGGCAAGGATTCCGGTGAGCAGTCCTGACAGGACAATGCCCACATTGCGGTTCTTGTTTTCGGGTAGGGAATACTGTGCCGTCAGCGGAATGAAAATTTGTGGAATGACGGAACAGATGCCGGTCAGCAGCGAGAAAACGTGAACGGTATAGATGTTGCCGGCCGTAGCTATGGCGAGCAGTGAAACGACAAGTACGGAGAAGTTGGCAAGAATGATGCGCTTGCGGCTGAAGAGGTCGGCGAGGGGAATGATGAAAAGCAATCCGAGCGCATAGCCGATTTGTGTGTAGAGGGCTATGTGGTTGGCTTCCATTGTCGATGCGTGCAAATCCTGCCGGAGCATTTCCAGCAGTGGCTGGTTGTAGTACAGATTGGCAACTGAGATACCGGCAATGATGGCAAGTGTATAAAGCAGGGTGTTGGGGATTCCTCCTCCGTCTTTAAGAAGCGTTTTCATATTGTTGTCAGAAAAAATGTTGCGCAAAGGTACAAATAAAAACAATTGTAACGTTGCGGGTGTTATAATTTCAGACAGACAATTAATTATAAGAATCAGAAAAAACGACAGAACGATGAAAAAAATTTTTGTAGCTATGTTTTTTATGTTGGCTGCGGTGGCATTTCCGTTGTCAGCCCAGAAGAATGCAACGTATCAGTTAAGTACACATATTCTCGACATAAACCGTGGCGTACCTGCGTCGGATGTGGCTATCGAACTGTATAGCCTACAGAAGGGTGAGTGGGTGAAAATCGACGAGGGACGCACGGACAACAACGGGCGCATCGGCAATTTTCTGCCGCATACCAAGGCAAATGACGGAATCTATAAACTGAAGTTTCTTGTCGCGCCCTATTTTGAGGTTCAACAGTTGTCTTCGATTTATCCTTATGTAGAGGTCGTATTCAGTGTTGAGGGCGACGGGCATTATCATATTCCGTTGACTCTCAGTGCGAACGGATACAGTACATATCGAGGTAGTTAGACATCATGCCGCCCGGCTCTCTTAGCTGACAAATGGTTTGAAATTGTCGAGAATGGCGAGATCGGGCGCGTAGTTGGACAGTGTTTCAAGCACGTCGACAAGCGACTGTGCCGACAATTGAACGGTCTTTGTCGCGCTGTTTACCTCAAGTTTGTGATTGGCTGTTGCCGGATGCTCGGGACTGATGCAGACGGCGGCAGCCAATTCCTGTATAAAAGCCCCAAACTTGTCGGCAGGACATACGCCTTCGCTGCTTTCGTCGGTGTCGCCGCTGCGGACAAAATAGTAGGATTTTACCCGGGTGGCTGTCCGTTCGATACGTGTGCGGATATATAGTTCTTCGTTGATTGTCAGGTCGAAGTCAATGGTGGCGTTCTGACTGTCGGCAAGCTGTTGTATTTCCTGTTTCATGTTCAGATGATTTGTATGTTGGTATTGGTATATTTTCCGCCGATGCCCAGTCCGAACAGGGCAAAGTCGTAGGCCACAGGGTCGTCGGGGCGTAAGGTGCGCAGCGTGGCGGTGAGCTGTTCAACGGCCAGGCGGTCGTTGGCTTTGCGCGAAAGCAGTCCGAGCGCGCGAGCGGTGTTGCCGACGTGCACGTCGAGCGGAATAAAGAGTTGTGAAGGGCGGAGGCTTTTCCATACGCCGAGGTCCACAATGCCGTCGTTGCGCACGAGCCAGCGGAGAGCCATATTGATGCGTTTCAGTGCTGTTTTGTCGAGATTGCCCGGCAGACAGCGTACGGAACTTTCTCCGTTGTTGGCGGTTTCGAATTCTGCGGCCATGTGGCGGACGAGTTCCCATGCCGGCATTTCGCACTCGCCAACTTTGCAGGCCGAGGCAAAAGCGTCGAGCGAACCGTGACGACTGTAAATGCGGTGAAGTCCGCGCAGAAAGTAGGCGAAATCGTCGGAAAAGAATGTGCGGTGGATGTTGAACCGTCCGGGAAGTTCTTCATACCCTTCGTCGCAAACGTAGTTGTAGGGCTGGTAGTCCATCAGCCGCAGCATCTTTTCGCAGTTGCTGCAAATCATTTTCCGGTTACCCCAGGCGATGGTGGCGGAAAGGAATGCCGCTATTTCAATGTCCTGCAACTTGTCGAAGCGGCGTGGAAACTGCACCGGGTCGTCTTCTACGAATTCGGGCGTGTTGATACGTGCCGTTTCGGAGTCCAGCAGTTCTACGATGTTTTCGTCTATATCTGTCATTTTCGGTTCTTGATGTAAAAAAGTTGGGAATTGCTGACAATGGCCAGTTGCGACAGCGGTTGTGCCGGGAATAGCTTTTCTGCCTGTTCAAGGATATTCCGGTCGGCTGTGTATTGTCGCGGTTTCGTTGCCGAAGGCATATAGGTGCAGTTTTCTCCGTTCGCCTCAATTGTTTCGACAGTCTCGGCCGCCGGTGCAAGTTGGATATAGGCGGCTTCGATGGCGGCCTTCGGCAGACAGTCGGCAAGTGTGCGGTAGAGTTTTGCCTTTTCGGGTAGCACTGTGTCGAACTTGGCGGCAATGGTTTCTATTTCGTCGTTCAGTGCGGCATGAAGGAGTGTTCCCTCTGGGATGTTTGTGCTGTCAATACGTAAAAATTCCGTACTTAGGTCACGCTGCAGACGGTCGAGTGCCACGCGTGCTTCCTTCAGCAGTTGCATGGCTTGCGATGCTTCCGAACGCACGTTTTGGGGTTGTGCTGCCAGCCATTGTGCCTGACAGTGCCCGCAACCGCGGATGTCGGCAATTTGCGCCAATGCCGGAGCTATGTTCCATGCGGCGAAGAAATCCTGCCAATTGATATGACCGATGGCATCGGATAGCGATATTGAAATAGTTGTCATCACTGTTCCAGTTTATTGTTCATACAAATGTAATAAAAGCCCGGCGTAATGACAAGTTTGGCATTCTTCATCCGATTTGTTTTTGTTGCGGTCTTGGTTCATTACGTTGATGAATGCGGAACTGATGATACCTGTAGGAATGGCAATCATTGCGATTCCAATCAGGCTGATGAAACTGCTGAGCAGTCTTCCGAGTCCTGTGACGGGGTAGATGTCGCCATAGCCCACCGTTGTGAACGTGACAATCGCCCACCAGAAACTGTCGCCGATGTTTTCAAATACTTCCGGCTGGGCTTTTCGTTCCAGATAGTACATCAGAATGGCTGAAAAACAAACGATTATGCCGCAAGCGGTGCAGGCTGTTACCAGCTCTGCCTTTACGGCATTAACGACATCCATAATCAGCCTCATTGAGCGGGAATAGCGTATGATTTTGAATACGGTGAAAATATAGGGAAGGATGATGAAGTGCATCAGTTCCGTGTTCCAATATTTGTAGGTCAGTATGAAGGGGAGCAGGGAAATGAAGTCGACGGCACCGTAGAAGGAAAACATATAACGGAGTCTGGCTATCCAGCGGCCATGTTTGCGGTTCTCTGCCGGAGCGGTATAGATTTGCAGAACGTATTCGATGAAGAATATCAGCGATGTGATATAGGTGACGGAATAAAGCAGGCCGTGATAGGTTGACAGTCCTTCGAACGACCCCAGGATGACAGACATAACGGAGCCGATAATGGCGAGAAATACCAGATAGCGCATGAAGCGGCTGTGCAGAAAACGCTGTACACGTTCGTATGTTTTCATTTGGCGTTCCAACAGGGATGCGGCAATGGCGGCAACGGTCTTTTTGTTATCTTTCATAAGTCGGTTTTTAAGCTATTTTCGCGGAATACGGTTAAGAGAATGAAACTCAAATTCTGAAAACAATGAAACGGCCCGCCCCAAACTTTCAGCAGAAAACATCCCCATATGACAAATTTACAAAATTTTCGGCATTTTGTTCGTTCCCGGCAGTAAAGATTGCTTAAAAATGGAGGAAAATAAGAACTGTGGTTCGGAATAAAAAATAACTGAAACAAGTTATATTATTTTATTCTCCGCTCACTTTTAGTATTTTTGTCAAAGAAAAAATCCGAGATGAAAGATACCCAGTTCAGTTGGAAGAAAAGGGCGCGGAGTTTCCGCTATGCGTTCGCCGGCATTGCGCGGCTGTTGCGCTATGAACACAATGCGTGGATTCATTGTGCGGTGACGTTTGTTGTTCTTATTGCCGGTTTTGTGCTGCACATTTCTGCTATGGAATGGGTGGCAGTAGCGTTGTGTATTGGCGGCGTGTTGGCGGCAGAGGCGTTCAATTCTGCGGTAGAGGCGTTGGCTGACCGTGTTTCTCCGGGTTACGACGAAGCGGTCAAGCATACAAAGGACTTGGCGGCCGGGGCTGTCCTGCTGATGGCTATGGCGGCTGTTGCTGTTGGTCTGATAATTTTTGTTCCGAAAATAATTGAATGTGGATAGGATAATGAAACGATTTATAGCAGGACTACTTTTGTTCGTCCTGACCTTTGTGCCGGCTGTGGCACAGGAAGTGGAAGGCAGTCGCAAGGCGGTGCGCTATTCGGGTGATGCGCTGTTGGTGGCAATGCCGCTGGCTACGCTTACCTCTGTGCTGGTGATGAAGGATTGGCAGGGACTGAAACAGGCGGCTTTTTCGACAGCGGCAACGTTGGGCACCACTTATCTGTTAAAATATACAGTGAAGAAACAACGCCCGGACGGAAGTGATTTCCACTCGTTTCCCTCCGGACATACGAGCATTATGTTTGCCAACGCTGCATTTGTGCAGCGCCGCTACGGATGGAAGTGGGGCGCGCCTGCCTATGTGCTTGCCACTTATGTGGGTTGGAGCCGCACCTATGCACGCAAGCACGACTGGTGGGATGTGGCTACGGGTGCTGCCATCGGAGCCGGGTGTTCCTATATTTTTACACGCCCGTTTGCCCGAGAACACAACCTGTCGATAGTGCCCGTAAGCAACGGCACGCATTTCGGCTTGGCTGCATCGTTTACACTTTAACTTAAAAAACAATTAATCCAATGATAGTATTCAATACAACATTCCATGCACATACAGCGTGCGAACAGCTGTTTCTCGACTGGCTTCGTGCCGTCTACATTCCGCAGGCGCTTGCCGACGGCCGCTTGAGTGAAGCCCGTCTGACGCGTGTGCTGAATGCGGAGGAAAGCGACGGTGTCAACTATTCGCTCCAGTTCCGTGCCGACAACCTCGACACGCTTCACGGTTGGTATGCCGAAGTTGGGGATGAACTTGTGGTGGCAATGGCGCGCAAGTTCGGACAGCAGGTAGCCGGATTTTCAACTTTGCTGGAGGAGGTGGAACTGTGATGGCAGAGATGGAGTGGGACCGTATCATAATCGGCATTGACCCGGGTACAAACGTGATGGGCTATGGCATTCTGGGCATTAAGCACAGCAAGCCGTCGGTGATAGCCATGGGGGTGCTGATGTTGAGCAAGTTTGACGACCATTATATGCGCTTACGGAGAATTTCGGAGCGTGTGACATCGCTTATCGACCAGTATCTGCCCGACGAAATGGCTATCGAAGCGCCGTTCTTCGGTAAGAACGTGCAGTCAATGCTCAAGCTCGGACGGGCACAGGGTGTAGCAATGGCTTCGGCGCTATTGCGCGACATTCCCATAGCCGAATACGCCCCGTTGAAAGTGAAAATGGCGATAACCGGCAATGGCGGTGCTTCGAAAGAGCAGGTAGCGGAAATGTTACGCCGCATTCTCAACATTCCAAAAGAAAACATCGACCCACATCTCGACGCGACCGATGCCCTCGGTGTGGCACTGTGCCATTTCTACGAATCCAGCCGCCCCAAAACCGTCAAAGCCTACAAATCGTGGAAAGATTTCATCGCCAAGAATCCCGACAAGATTAAGAAATAATTTGCAATTACTGTTGTATCGGTAAGATTTCAAAAAATAATTCGTAATTTTGTATGACATAGAATGTGTCATATCCTTAAAATCATAGTACAGAATGAGCAGATTTTGGCTTTTAATTGTTTTCATTGGAATATCTTTAGCAGTCAGGGGGTCGAATGTTGATTCTCTCATTAAAGAATTGGATGAGGCTATAGCCAAAAGGCCCCAATATGTTTTACAGAAGGAAAAACATTTGGAGGAGCTGAAAGAAAAACTGCAGAATGAAAAGAATCCGCGAAATCGGTTTGAACTGCTCGGAGAATTGTATACGGAATACAATTTCTTTAATACGGATTCTGTCCTTATGATAGTTAAGGAGCGGCAGAAATTGGCAAAAGAGTTGGATGATGTAGTTTCCAATATTCATGCTACATTGAATTGGGTAGAAGTCCTTTCTACAACGGGAATGTTTAAAGAAGCGTTGGACTGTATGGTAAGTGTTGACCGGGAGAACATACCTGATTTTCTGTTGCCTTATTACTATCATCTGTACAGAACGATTTATGGATATATGTCGGATTATGCGGTGGATGATACTCAAAAAAAATATTATGACCGCCTGACGGATACATATCGTGATTCCATTTTGCTGGTAAATGATCCTAAATCCAGTACTCATATAGTTGTACTTGCCGATAAGTTGAACGAAGCCGGAGAAATGGATAAGGCCATTTCTTTAGTGGAACAGTCGTTTTTGGTAAATCCCCATAATTTTTCAGAACATGAACAGGCTATCATAACCTATACTTTGTCTGAGTCCTACCGATTAAAGGGTGAAACGGAAAAACAGAAGGAATATTTGTTGCAGTCGGCGATAGCCGACATGACAACGGCGACAATGGAATATGTGTCGTTGCGTAATCTTGCAGTGATTTTATATCAGGAAGATGACATAGACCGGGCATATTCGTATTTGAAAATGTGTATGGAGGATGCTTCTAATAGCAATACACGTTTGAGAATGGTGGAAATTCAAAAGCTTTTTCCGGTTATCAACGATGTCTATCAGGAAAATAAGATGGCGCAACAGAAAAAGTTGAAAGTCATGTTGCTTCTTATCAGCTTGTTTTCGATCGTACTGATCTGTTCCTTGTTCTATTTGAAGCGTCAGATGAAGAAACTTGCAGCTGCACGAAAGCAGGTGGTTGATGCGAATGAACAACTGACAAAACTGAATGAGGAATTGTCGGTAATCAATAAGAAGTTAAAGGATACCAATCATTCTTTAGTTGAAACTACTTATTTGAAAGAAACGTATATTGGCAGATATATGGACCAGTGTTCTGCCTATATTGAAAAGATGGATGCCTACAGAAAATCGTTGAGTAAAATTGCTTTGACTGGTAAAATGGCTGATTTAGTGTCAAAAATAAAGTCTTCGCAGTTTATCGATGATGAACTGAAGAGTTTTTATGCCAATTTTGACGACACGTTTTTGTCTCTCTTTCCTACGTTTGTCGAGGATTTTAATGAATTATTGATTGAATCAGAACGGGTTGTTTTGAAACCTAATGAACGAATGAATACGGAGTTACGCATTTTTGCATTAGTGCGTTTGGGTATTACAGATAGTGTAAAGATTGCCCAGTTCCTGCGTTATTCCGTGTCGACAATTTATAACTATCGGACAAAGGCTCGGAATAAGGCTTTGGGAAATCGTGATGACTTTGAAAAGAAAGTTGCACATATAGGAAAATTTGTGGAAATACAGTGAAAGGCGAGAGCTGTTGCAAAAGAAAGCGCAGCTTTCTGATTTGCATAGCCGAGCCGCATCTTAAATATTTGTTGGGTAAATGCGGTGATTACTTTTAAAGAATGTGAAATGCTTGTCCTCAATTTTAGAATGATAATCCTCAAAAACAGAGTCTAAATCAGCTACTTTTTTTACCTTTTGCATTTTGATTAATCGCTGATAATTAATTTTTTAGCGTTTTTAATTGGGGAAAATAGCTACTTTTCAACTGAGCGGTATGGATTGTGTGGCCGGGAAATTGTAATTTTGATTTGTTGACAAAAAGGAAGTAACAAACCTAATTATAATTTTTAAAATCAAATTACTATGCAAAACTGCTTTTCACGTTTTCGGACGAGAAGGTATCTGTTGCTTACAATGTTGTTGGTGATATGTGCTTTCGGAGTGTCCGCTCAGAATCTATTATTAAAAGGAGTTGTCAAGGATGCGAAAGGAGAACCGATTATCGGCGCTACGGTAATGGTCTCTGGTGACAAAAATGGAACGGCAACTGATTATGATGGTAACTTTTCGTTGAATGTTGCACCTGACGCCGTGTTGACGGTTTCGTATGTAGGGTATAAAACAGCGGAAGTGGCAGTAAACAATCGCACGAGTTTGACAGTCGTATTGGAAGAGAACTCGGAACTTCTTGAAGAAGTTGTAGTCATTGGTTATGGTACAATGAAGAAAAAGGATTTGACGGGTGCTGTCGGCTCTTTAGGTGCAAAAGACATGAACAATTCTCCTATGGCTAATGTCGGTCAGGCATTGCAAGGAAAAGTGGCCGGTCTTCAGGTTGTGGACAATGGTAAGCCCGGCGACAATGTTTCCATTAAAATCCGTGGTATTGGTACGATTAACAACAGTGACCCGTTGATTGTAATTGACGGTGTGCCTACTGATTTGGGCTTGAGCTCGTTAAATTTGACTGATGTTGACCGTATTGACGTTTTGAAGGATGCATCGGCTACAGCCATTTATGGTTCTCGCGGTGCAAACGGTGTAGTATTGGTTACAACTAAACGTGGACAGTCAGGAAAAGGACAACTGACAGTGAACGCCAATTATGCTGCTCAAAATGCTACGAACGTTCCGCAGATGCTGAATGCACAGCAGTATGCTGCCTATAGCAATGATATGCTTTCTGCTGGCAACCGCCCGACAAACCCGCTTTGGTCGGATCCCTCCAGCCTGACAAGCAGCACGAACTGGCTTGATGAAATTCTTCAAACCGGTTCCAGCCAAAATTATTCATTGAGCTATTCCGGTGGTAATGACAAAAGCCACTACTATGTTTCCGGTGGATTTTTGGACCAGGAAGGTATTGTAAAGAATGTGAATTATCGTCGCTTCAATTTCCAGGCAAACAGCGATGCTCAAGTGTTGTCATGGTTGAAGTTTACGAATAATATAACATTCTCAACTGACAAGAAGTCGTCAGGTTCTTATAGTATTAGTGATGCGATGCGTGCTTTGCCGACTCAACCAGTAAAGACAGAAGATGGCGGATGGAGCTATCCGGGATATCCTGATTATGAAAATCGTGCCAATGCAGAATGGTATGGTACAATTCGGAACCCGGTCGGACCGATGTATACCGACCAGAGTGTTACGGAAGGATATAATTTGTTGGCAAACGTGTCTGCTGAAATCAAATTCTGCGATTGGTTGACATTTAAGTCAACATTCGGCTACGATGCAAAATTCTGGTTCACTGACGGTTTCTATCCTGGCTATGACTGGATGGCCTCAGGCGAAGAAGTTGAATCGTCGGCAAGTCAGAGTGCAAACCGTTCGTTTACTTACTTGTCGGATAATTACTTTACATTCAATAAGGACTTTGGTAAACATCATGTCGACGCAATGGTCGGAACATCTGCACAATGGAACGATTATAAGAATCTTAGCGGTGGTGTTTCCGAGTTCTTGTTTGACGAATTCCATCAGTTGTCAGAAGCAAAAGAAATTTCAAGTTTGACAAGTAGCTGGACTGATTGGTCATTGCTTTCATTGATGGGACGTGTGAACTACTCGTTTGATGACCGTTATCTGGTAACTGCAACAGTGCGTCGTGATGGTTCTTCCCGTTTTGGTGCAAACAACCGCTGGGGTACATTCCCATCCGGTTCCGTTGCTTGGCGTCCGACTCGTGAAGAATGGTTCCCGGAATTGAACGGTGTCATTTCTGATTTGAAAGTACGTGGCGGTTACGGTGTTACCGGTAATCAGGAAATCGGTAACTACACATTCGCTTCTTTGTTTGACATGCGTAAATACTTTATCGGTGGCAAGGTCGTAGATGCTTTGACTGCTTCGTCACTCTATAATCCGGATATCCATTGGGAAGCTGTTCATCAGACGAACATCGGTATTGATTTGTCAATGTTTGACTCTCGTGTAAACCTGTCGGTTGACGGATATTGGAAGAATACGAAAGACATGCTGGTAAAGGCTTCTATTCCAATTACATCGGGCTTTGATGATACTGTGACAGAATGTTATACGAATGCCGGTGAGGTTACAAACAAGGGTGTGGAAATCAATCTTCATACCTACAACATTTCTACGAAAGATTTCACTTGGGAAACGAATATCAATGTAACATACAATCAGAATAAGATTATAGATTTGAACAGTGATGTTCCGATGATGCAGAACGATTTGGGCAATGCATTGGGACAGGTGACACGTCTGGCTAACGGCTATCCTATCAACACTTTCTATGGATATGTGACTGACGGAATTTTCCAGAACTGGGACGAAGTGAATGCCCATGCTTTCCAAAGCAGTCAGACAAGTCCGGGCGATATCCGTTTCCGCGATTTGAACAACGATGGAAAGATTACGGATGCTGACCGTACAGTGATTGGCGATCCTAATCCGAATTGGATTTTCTCTATGACAAACAATTTGACATATAAAGGTTTTGACTTGTCTATTTATTTGCAGGGCGTTGCAGGCAATGATATTTTCAATGCTAACAATACCGTACTGCAAAGTATGTCATCAGCTGCTAACCAAACTATTGACGTTCTCGATCGCTGGACCGGTGAGGGCACAAGCAACACGATGCCTCGTGCGGTGCTGAACGATCCGGCATTGAATACACGCATATCAGACCGTTATGTAGAAGATGGATCATATCTTCGTGTGAAGAATATCACATTGGGATATACCTTCCCGACCAAATGGCTGAAGAAGATTACGGCTACAAGCGCACGCGTTTTCGTTTCTTGCGACAATGTAGCTACCATTACAAGTTATTCAGGATTTGACCCGGAAGTGGCAATCAATGGTATCGACCAGAACCGTTATCCAATTTCCAGAACATTCAGCTGTGGTTTAAATCTTAATTTCTAAAAAGTTAGTTCTATGAAAAATTTAGCAAAAATAATATTAGGCTCTGCCTTATTGGTGTTTACTTCATGTAGTGATTTTTTGGAAAAAGGTCCGCATGATTCTCCTAACTCTTCTGTTCCTGTGACTGATGCCGTTGCGGTGGCTTTGACTAATGGCTGCTACCAGTCGCTTCAGTCAATGAACCTTTACAATCAGCGTATTTGGACACTTGACATCTGTGCCGGCAACAGTGAGGCCGGTGGCGACCCTTCAACGGGTACCGATGGTCAGGAAACAAAGGAAGTCGCTAATTTCTACGCTACTCCGAACAACGACCTTGCACTCGGCATGTGGCGTGGCGGCTGGGTTGGTATCGGTAACTGTAATACGACATTGGCAAATATTGAAGCTTCAGAGAGTGTTTCAGAAGAAATCAAGAAGAGAAGCTTGGGTGAAGCTCATTTTTTGCGTGCCCACTATTACTTTATTCTGGTACGTGCATTCGGCGGTGTTCCGGTAATTACACAACCGCACAAGGCTTCCGACCCTGTAGACATTGCCCGAAATTCAACTGTTGAAGTTTATGATTTGATTATCCGTGACTGTAAAGATGCTATTAGCATGTTGCCGGAAAAACGTCAACTTCCGGAGTCTGAGCTTGGTCGTGCCACAAAAGATGCAGCATTGATGCAATTGGCAAAGGTTTATTTGACTATGGCTGGTTACGATGCGACATACAAAGCACTTGAACCGGAAAATGGTTTCTATGATGAGGTGGTAAATTTGTGTACTCAAATTGAAGGTTTGGGTTATGATTTGTCGCAATGCAAATACGAGGATTTGTGTGGTGTGGCTTTGTGCGATAAAAAGAATGGCCCGGAATCCATTTTTGAGATTCAATATTCAGGCGAGAATTCTGGTACAGGCGGTTTCTGGAATACTGACGGACAGTCATCCTGGTGTTCGATTTTTATGGGACCGCGTAGTTCCGGTTTTGTTACTGGTGGCGGTTGGGGATGGAACCAGCCGACTGACGAATTCTTCAATTCCTATGAAGAAGGCGATTTGCGCAAGGATTTGACGGTTCTTTATGAAGGTTGTCCTGCTTTCGACGGAAAAGAATATAAGGCAAGCTATGCATTTGTGACAGGACGCAATGTTCGTAAGTTCCTTGTGCCTGATTCTTACGGTCTTGCAAGTTCAGAAGTAAGTCCGCAAAACTTTATCGCCTATCGTTTTGCCGATGTATTGCTGATGAAGGCTGAGGCTTTGAATGAATTGGGTGAAACTACATTGGCTCAGCAGCCTCTGAATATTGTGCGTAAGCGTGCAGGACTGCCGGATTGCAAGACAAGCAACCAGGAAGAAATGCGTGAAAAGATTATCCACGAACGTCGTATGGAATTGGCGTTTGAAGGTCATCGCTGGTTTGACTTGATTCGCTTGCAGGGTGGTGACTACGCTCTTAAGTTCTTCCATTCGATAGGCAAGACTAATGCAACGAAGGATCGTCTGCTGTTGCCGATTCCTCAAAAAGAAATGGATTCAAATAAGCTTATGGTACAGAACCCTGGCTATTAATTAACGTAAAATCGAAAAACTATGAAACTGAATAAAATAAACAAATCATTATTTCTGGCATTGTTCGGCTTGTGCTTGTTGCCGTCCTGTCAGGAAAATTTAATGGAATTGGACAAGGGTGATACAGAGTTGAAACTTTCTGTTAGCAATGAGACAGTGGTTCTCAACGAAAAGGATGCTTCTGCAACTGCACTTGAACTGACATGGACCAGCGGTACAAATTATGGAACGGGTGCAAGAATGAGCTATCAGCTTGAAATAGCCAAAGCCGGAACAGATTTCGCTAATTCAGATGTGCTTATCGCCGAACAGCAATTTGATGACAAAGCTTTGTCGCGTAAATTTACCGTTGAGGAATTGAATTCATATTTGCGTGATGCCGGATTGAGCTTGAAGGACGGTGAGGAAATTGCATTGGAAGCAAAGGTGACGGCAAATGTTGTTGGTTATGCCGACTATACCCAGACTTCGACTGTCGCTTTCAAGGTGACAACCTATAAGCCGGTTTCGTCAACACTTTATATTTGCGGTGATGCTACAACCGGAGGTTGGGCTGCTGAGGCAATGCAGGAACTGACATTGGTGAATGTGAAGCAACCGGGCATTTTCAGTATAAAAACGAATCTCCAGGCCGATAAGGAGTTTAAGTTCTTTACTCAGAAAGATTTGGGCGCTGTAGCCTTTGTCCGTGACCCGAATTCTCCGGAGGTATTGAATGACGGTGATACAGGAAAACTGCTTGAAACCGGTGAAGGTGTGGCTGATTTGAAATATAAGGTAGCTGAAACTCATGCCTATAAAATTACGGTCAACTTGCTGGAAATGACAGTGAAAGTTGAGTATACTGAAGATTTGGGACCGGCTTACGATCAGCTTTATTTTGTCGGTAGCTTCAACAATTGGGGATTTACACCGATGAAAGTAGATCCGGTAAATCCGTTTGTTTTCCTTTATGCTGATTTGTTCACATGGAACGGCGGTGGTGAATTCAAGTTCGGTACTGCTGACGGAGATTATGGAAATATGTATAAGGCAAAGAATGAAAATGCACCTTATACAGACACTGAAGTCGTATTTGTCTCTGGTTTTGAACCGGATAATAAATGGTCGTTGAAAGAATCTGAATGCGGTAAGGCTTATAAAATTCGTCTTGACATTACAGCCGGAAAAGAAAAGATGGAAATGACGCTGTTTGAACCGTTCACTGAAATGTATATTGTCGGTGAGGCTGCTCCTAACGGATGGGATTTAGGTAAGGCTACTCCAATGGATAAAGTCGATGATTATACTTTCCGCTGGACCGGTGATTTGAAAGCAGGTGAAATCAAGTTCTCTTGCGATAAGCAATCGGATTGGAACGGTGCTTGGTTTATGGCTGTCGAAAACGGTGCGGATTTTGCATCAGGCGATATGTACTATGTCAATAAAAAGACAAATTCTGACTACTCTGGTATTGACTTGAAATGGAAGGTGGCAGAGGCCGGTAATTATACCATTGAATTGAATCAGGCAACTGAAAAATTGACTGTAACCAAAAACTAAATAATTCATTAAGATTGTTTTTTGACAGGGAGAAACTCTCTCCCTGTCAATTTGTAAAAGAATATGAGACAAAAAGCTTCGATATTTTTATGTGCTTCGGCGATTTTGCTGTCGGCTTGCGGAAGTGAGGGTGAAGAACCGGGCAAAAAGCCGGGGACAGGGCAGGAAGGTGAATTCGGGCAAACAACGGAGATTACTTATACTCCAACTTTGTCGCTCACTACGGATAAAGCCATGTACTCTCCGGGCGATGCTGTAAAGTTTAAGGCTGTTGGTACGGTTCCGGCAGGGGCAAAGATCCGTTATGTGCATCAGGGACAGGTGGTGGCTGAAGAAAATTATGCAGGCGATGAATGGACATGGACCGCTCCTTCAGCCGACAAGTCGGGATATATGGTTGACATTTATACAGGCGATGAAAGCGGTGAAACTGTCTATGGCGCAATCGCTGTTGACGTTTCGAGCAGTTGGGCGTTTTTCCCTCGATATGGTTTCGTTGCCGACTTCGGACAAAAGCCGATGGAAACTATTGAGGAGGAGATGGATTACCTGTTGCGTTGCCATATCAATGGTGTGCAGTTTCAGGACTGGCACAACAAGCATCATTGGCCGCTCGGTTCGACTCGTAATGGAGAACTACTGGACGTGTATAAGGACATCGCTAATCGGGATACTTATCGTGAAACGATAGAAAACTATATAGATGTGCAGCATCGGTTGGGAATGAAGTCTATTTTCTATAATTTGTGCTTCGGTGCCCTCGATGATGCGGAAGAGGATGGTGTTAAACCGGAATGGTTTGTCTATAAGGACTATATGGGCAATGTGCGCGATTCGCATGATTTGCCCGACAGCTGGAAGAGTGATATCTATCTGGTGAATCCGGCAAACAAAGGCTGGCAGAACTATCTGATTGAAAGAAATGAAGACGTTTACAATCATTTGGACTTTGACGGCTATCAGATTGACCAGTTAGGCAACCGTGGAAAGGTGTTTGATGCTTATGGAAATGAATTGAATTTGCCTCAGGGTTACAATTCTTTCATTAAGGCCATGAAGACTGCCCGTCCGGAAAAGGATTTGATAATGAATGCCGTGAGCCGTTACGGAGCTCAGGAAATTGCAGAAAGCGAAGGGGTTGAATTCCTGTATAATGAAGTGTGGCGTGGCGAGGAAGCTCAGTTCAGTCATCTGAAGATAATTCTGGATGAGAACGACCGTTTCAGCAAGAATAGTTTGAAAACAGTCTTTGCTGCCTATATGAATTACGATAAGGCCGATTCAAAAGGTAAGTTCAACAATCCGGGCGTGATTCTGACCGATGCCGTGATGTTTGCATTGGGCGGCTCCCACTTGGAATTGGGCGATCATATGCTCTGCAAGGAATATTTCCCTAACAATAATCTGGAGATGGACGACGAACTGAAAAATGCGATGGTGAACTATTACGATTTCTTGACAGGTTATGAAAATCTGTTGCGTGACGGCGGTTCGCTCTCTACGGAAATTTCAGTGAAATCGGCCGACGGAAAGCTGAAAATGCAGGCTTGGCCGCCATTGAAAGGGGCGGTATGTACGATTGCCCGCCGTTTGGACAAGAAAGATGTCATTCATTTGTTGAACTTTTCACAGGCTAATTCAACGGAATGGCGTGATGCCAATGGCTCGATGCCGAAGCCTTCGTATGTGGCTTCGCCGAAATGCAGTATCGCTGTTGACCGTGAAGTGGAATCTGTTTGGATGGCATCGCCCGACATTGCCGGGGGTGTAAAGCATCCGCTTGCTTATTCTGTGAAAAATGGGGTAGTGGAGGTGACTTTGCCTTCGTTGCTTTATTGGGACATGATAGTTGTTGAATATAAGTAGAATGAATTTTAATATGTATAGATATATTGTTGGACTGCTGTTTTTGGCTGCATCTGCCATAGCACAGGCGGCAGCACCGGTTTGTCAGTCCTATTCCCAACAGGGACGGGAAGTTACATTTCATTTGGATAACGGCGCGGCTTTCCAGTTGAAACTGTGTGGGCAGTCAGTGGTTCGTGTCTGGTATTCTCCAGATGGTAAGCTGCAACGTTCTAACCCTTCGTTTGCAGTCATTAATGAAGAGTTGGAGGATGTTGGTACGGTAAATGTCAATGAAGAGGCCTCCTGTTATGAAATTTTTACGCCTACGTTGAGAATTCGGGTAAATAAGTCTCCGCTGAAATTTCAAATTTTTGACAAATACCAAAAACTCCTTTTCAGCGACTATGGTGACGGTCGGTTGTGTCAGGGAGACAAGAAGGTGGAATATAAAATGTTGAGACGTGACGAGCATTTCTTCGGTTTGGGCGAAAAGACTGGCAAGCTCGACCGTCGAGGTGAGTCGTATAAAATGTGGAACAGCGACCGCCCTTGCTATAGTGTGGCCGATGATCCTCTGTATAAGAGTATTCCGTTCTTTATGAGCAGCTACCGTTATGGAATTTTCTTCGATAATACGTATAAGACGGAGTTTAAGTTTGGAACGGAAAGCCGCGAGTATTACAGCTTTGAAACTCCTGGCGGTGAAATGATATATTACTTTATGTTCGGTAAGGACTATAAGGAAATTATCGGTCATTATGTGGGATTGACGGGCAAGCCGATCATGCCGCCGAAATGGGCTTTGGGTTTTGCTCAATGCCGGGGTATGTTGACGCGGGAAGATTTGACGCGCGAAATAGCAGAAGGCTACAGAAAGCGTGGCATACCTTGCGACATTATCTATCAAGATATTGGTTGGACGCAGAATCTTCAGGATTTCGAATGGCGGGAAGGTAATTATCAAAATCCGAAACAGATGCTTGCCGACTTGAAGACTCAAGGATTTAAAGTGGTAGTATCGCAGGACCCTGTCATTTCTCAATCGAACAAAAAACAATGGGAAGAAGCCGACCGTCTGGGATATTTCGTGACGGATTCTACGACTGGCAAGACCTACGATATGCCGTGGCCTTGGGGTGGAAATTGTGGCGTTGTCGATTTTACAAAACCCGGAGTTGCAGACTGGTGGGGAGCATATCAGCAGAAGCCGATTGATGACGGAGTCAGTGGTTTCTGGACTGACATGGGCGAGCCTGCATGGAGCAACGAAGAAGATGTGGACCGCCTTGTGATGAAGCACCATTTGGGTATGCACAGCGAAATACATAACGTCTATGGTCTGACATGGGATAAGGTAGTGAAGGAGCAGTTTGAGAAACGCAATCCTAACCGTCGTGTGTTCCAGATGACACGTTCTGCATATGCCGGACTGCAACGCTATACATTCGGTTGGACGGGTGACAGCGGTAACGGCGATGATGTGACACAAGGTTGGGCGCAGATGGCAAATCAGATTCCGGTATTGCTTTCTGCCGGTTTGGGACTTATTCCGTTTACGACAACCGACATATCCGGCTATTGTGGTGACATCAAGGACTATCCGGCTATGGCTGAACTCTATACACGTTGGTTGCAGATGGGAGCGTTCAACCCGTTGAGCCGTATTCATCACGAAGGCAACAACGCCGTAGAACCTTGGCTTTTCGGTGAAGAGGCAGAGATGAATGCGAAAAAGGCAATTGAATTGAAATATTCGTTGATTCCTTACATTTATACCTATGCTCGTGAAGCGCATGACTTAGGTTTGCCGCTGATGCGTCCGATGTTCCTCGAATATCCGCTTGATACGGAAACGTTCACAACCGATGCACAGTTTATGTTCGGTAAGGAACTGCTGGTGGCTCCGGTGGTGAAGAAAAATGCACGTACAAAAAATCTATACTTGCCGGAAGGAACATGGGTGAACTATAACGACAAGCGTACGGTTTATAGCGGTGAGCAGTGGATGACGGTTGATGCCCCATTGTCCTGTATTCCGATGTTTGTCAAGCAAGGTTCTATAATCCCAACCATGCCTGTTATGAACTATATTGGCGAGCATCCTGAATATCCCGTGATATTTGAGGTGTTTCCGGCAGTGGAAGGACAGACAGCTTCATTCCAGTTGTACGAAGACGAGGGTACAGACCTGGGTTATTTGAAAGATGAGTTCATACAGACACCTGTTTCGGTTGAGACTGTGGAAGATGGCTATCAAATTAAAGTAGCCGACAGAAAGGGCAGTGGTTATGATGTTCCTGCCAAACGAAATTTCATCTTCCGATTCTATTTGGAAAAATCGCCGAAACGCGTGACAGTTGCTGACAAAAAAGTCAAGAAAGTCAAGTCTTCAAAATTGAAAGAACAGCAGAATGTTTTTTCAGAATCTATGATGTGGAGCTTCGACGGCGAAACGAAAGTTCTGGAAATTCTGTTGCCCGACAATAGAGAATCGACGGAATTGTTTGTCGTAACGAAATAATATAGGGTTAAATTTTGTAAAACTTTTGGAAGATTCGCGCAATCCGACTACCTTTGCACCCACATTTAGGAGAGATGGCAGAGTGGTCGATTGCGGCGGTCTTGAAAACCGTTGAGGGTAACACCTCCGGGGGTTCGAATCCCTCTCTCTCCGCAAAAAAGCGCGAAAGTCGAAAGATTTTCGCGCTTTTCTTTTTTGTTTCCCTTCAGGGATTTGCCTGACGAATATCCCCTGACTTCGTCAACGCGTACCCCAAAATTCATCCGTAAACAATGGCGCAATGCGTTGATGGCGTTTCATCAGCATAGTTCTGTTGATTATTTGCTTGTTCTGAGGCAATGTAATCTGTATGGTCAC